>JAABUT010001756.1_pt1 | contig 23393 bp, 24 predicted proteins | sample 5559281 | NCBI WGS metagenome assembly JAABUT01 (sample SAMN10711880, study PRJNA513359) | rock metagenome | isolation source: Antarctica rocks | place: Antarctica: Victoria Land, Ricker Hills nord | collected 2016-01-04
GTAGTAGTAGTAGTAGTAGTAGTAGTAGTAGTAGTAGTAGTAGTAGTAGTAGTAGTAGTAGTAGTAGTAGTAGTAGTAGTAGTAGTAGTAGTAGTAGTAGTAGTAGTAGTAGTAGTAGTAGTACGAGTAGTAGTAGTGGTAGTACGAGTCGGAGGACGGAGCAAAGCAGCACCAAGCAAGACTCGTCCAAGATTCAGCGTGGCCCGGTGTCACGATTTCGGGAGAGTGTGACAGACAGATGAACCGCTCGAGTCGGGCAGCCTGGTGACTCTGATGACTGCAAATCTAGGACCATGGTTGTTTTGGAATACTCAATACGGGGACGATGTAATGAAATATAAGAGCAAGAAGGGCGAACAATAATACCGTGTAATGATAGTAAAGCAATGTCTCATACCGTATTTGCACCAACGATCATGAAAAGTGAGGGAACGACATCCAGTCTTCCAGTCTCTCAATCGAGCTTTGCTATTTGCAGTCTTGCGTACGCGGTATTTTAGACAAGCATAATATCAACACCTCAAATGATAGGTGCTTACAGGCTGTAGAGTGCTGGAAAGTAGAGACTAAGGTATCTATGCATGGGATGCGTTGAATGGATGGTGCTTGTTGCGACCAAACAATGCTCTAGCAGACTGGTAATTGGTAGCATCACAACCATGGAAGCTCATCAAACACATAATGTCACTATTAATATCATACTGCGTTTCCTCTGGTGTTCCTTCCTTCTGCCTGCATGATTTCGTTGACGAACACTGCATAACTTTCCGTATCTAAGGTACGGTACTCTACGGAGGTACCGACAATGAGACAACGGTACCTTAGGTAATGATGTCTGATTGGGACAAGCCAAAGCCTCGGCCTTGGAGACAATTTCGAATGACTTGTATCTTAACGCGCTCATATGTGAGTCAAGCAAGGTACCTTATTCGCACTCAAACCTATATCTGACTTTACGGCCATATCATTACTACGTATATAGTAATATACCATCCTCAATGAATTGATGCGTTGCCTCCACAGGTCCATCTACGGCCTACATACACAATCTACACGGTCTCCCCTGTAAATGATTGATAATTCGCGAGCATATGTGTAAGCAGCCTCCTCCTAGCATCGTCAAGGCGTAATGTTACACAATCAGTCCAGAATGAAATGGATAGAAACGGAGCCGTCGATAGCGTTCAATGTAGGCCACGAAAGATGGACCCCCACATCTACTCCAAGCGGAAAAAGATGTCGCGGTGAGTAGTAGGCTTCTCAATAGAGTATCATCTTCTTTGCACCAAAATAGGCCCGAACCATAGATTGAACCAATCCTCAAGGGAAAGGAGGTAAGGGCCAGAGTGTTGGCAAAGTTTTCATGCATCAGGCGGGAGGACTCTGGTCGTGTGTAGTGTGCGCGATCGTTATTGGGTTTTGGCATAACATAATCTCATTTTATAACAAAGATATCATGAATGAGGAAGATGATACAGCAACCCAATGCGAATAAGCCTATGATTCTGGAACTGTGGGCGTGTCAGCATTGACCAGTGAAGGGATTGGAATGCTGCAAAATACCTACTCTGGATCTCCCCCTTCTCGATGTCATCGCTGATTTCTTTCGGCGATCTTCCATCGACCTGACATCCCACACTGAAAGCTGTCCCCAGAACCTCTTTCACCGTTCCGCTGAGCTCCTTCGCCAGCGACTTAAACCGCATGGTTCTGGCAATCTGGATGATTTCTTCGAGGGGGATTGACTTGGAGTGCTTGATATTTTTCTCCTTCTTCCTATCTCGAGGCGGCTCTTTGAGAGCCTTGATTACAAGGGAGGACGCCGACGGGACGACCGAGACTGCAGCTTGCCGATTCTGAATAGTAAGCTTGACAGTCACACGAAGGCCTTTCTGTTGAATAGCGTGTTAGAATCCGTTCTACCATAGATAATTGCACTCTTGAATGGGCCATGCTGCCTCCGTACGTACCCAGTCGCCTGTGGCTTTGGCAATATCCTCCCCAACCTTTTTGGGGGATAGACCGAGGGGCCCAATCTTAGGTGCCAGAGCGGAAGAGGCACCGACTTCGCCCCCCGTGGCTCTCAAGGTGCTGCATACGCGGTCGTTTAGTTATCTTGAATATGGCGGAGAGTATTTGACTATGAGATATGAAGTGGGAGTGGGGGGGCGGTGTTGCTTACATTTCCTTCACCTCGTTGGGATCAAATTTGGGAGCTACAACACCAGAAGTTATCAGTCAAATGCTACTTGCAAAGATATAGAATACATACGCATAGTGAAGCACGATCGTTGTTCGAACTTTCCTTGATATCAGAGGTGATCAAATTTGAACTTCGTGTGTGCGCGCTAAAGTGGTAATCATAGCTTTACAAGCGGTATTGATTGAAAGTAGATTACAATACAGACTAAGGTATCTTACACTTTGGCGAGGTTAGGGTTCTCCGACAGCGGGAGTCAAAGCTGAGGAATTTCAAGGAGTTAGAATCAATGAACAATAATGTTAATGCAGTCAACTTTGATTGCTGTAATATCTGCACTGGTTCTACAGTATTCTCAAAGCGCGAGCTCGGAAGCTAAGATATATATATACTCCAGCAAATCCCTAGCTCGTGTTGGAAACCGCGAGTCTAATGATAATATTAGCTTTAAGGGCCTTGCTTCTGCACATCCAAACTACTTACTTCATAAGAGAATCCATGAAGGTCTGCAAAGACACATCGTCTGTAAAAATTGTCTGGGCAGATTGCGATGCGCTACCATATGCGCTTGTGGTATGTGTAGTAGAAGGATTAAGCTTTGATAGAAGGAATCGAGCTTGTGACCCCCCGGCGTCACATATGATGAATCGCGGTAACGGAAATCGATCTTGCACCAGTTCCTAAAGTAGGTAAGTAGTTACACGTAATCATAGCTTGATGCCAACTTGTTTTGGGATACTGACCCTTGCGTCTTCCCTTGGCTGTTCAAGGATTCTTTTGAAGTTTTCATAGCCTTCTTGATCTTGATATCCTGCTTTCCTCCATTCTGCAGTTGTCTCTCCGTGATATATCAAGATCTGGAAAAAGGTGTCCAGAAGAAGGATGTGTGTGGGTTGTATAGAAGCTGAGTCGAGCAGGACCGGTACACTTCCCTCCTGCTCAAAGGTATAAGAGTCCAGGGTAGGCTGAATCATGACTAGAGAATCTCCCACATATTCGTGGTTAAGAACATGCCTGTAGAACGCGGTTTCATCAGGGGAATTGTTGAATACCTGGAGGAATTGGCTGCGGCGAAGATGGAACATGAATTGCGGATAGAGTGTAAAATTCTTCTCCAGTCGGAAAGAGGAGGGGTCGTCCTTTCGGTACTCTGCAAACCTAGAGCACAATCGAATGAGCATCCTATCGACCCAGCGAAGCACGTCAGGTCCGTCGTCAACCTCCGCCTTGAACACCGCAATGCGTGACATCAAAACCGCTGCGGCTTCCTGGTCAAAAGATTGTGCAATAGCAGGATCACCTGCAGGTCCACTCAGGTTTCGTGCCACTGTTGTCACACGCAGGTGAAATTGGCCTGAGGAGTGCTGGTAATAAGTCAAGAATTGCATCATGCCCTTCTGTGGACCTTGCTGGTGTTGCGTTGGTCCCCCTTGATTAGCAATCTCAAAGTACAATCCGTAGGTTGCCGTGGGGTCAATACCACACATTTTCCATGAGCACGTATTACCGATACCACATTCAGTCTCTCCTACGGAACTTGATTTTTTGTTGAGAGATACGGCATGACCGATAAGACCAGTGACCTTCAATTCTTTCGTCGTGAGTACTTCAAGGGAGGCATTGAAGCCCATGAGCAGGTTATCAGAAGCGTCCTTATCAAAAATTCGTACAAAGGATTGCTTGAATTGTGACGAGGTGAAGCTATCAGTAAGAATCATGTGTCCGCCGGTAGAGTTTGAAAGACCTTTCATTTCCAGAAGACCGACTTGATCTAAGCAACCAGCGAAGATATCAATGATGTGACCGTTGTGGGCAGTGCGCTTTGCGAGATTGTCATAGAACTAGTTCAATTAGCCACCTACTCATCCATCCGAATTTCTTGGGCTTGCTGACCTTCAGGGCCTTTTTGTAATACTTGATATTGTCGCGGTCAATATCATGGTGGGATCGTATTGGCTCCCGCAACTCCGGACCAACTACCAAACCTGGTCCTTCTGTGGCTGGTCCGCCAGCAAAGAGCATGATTCTACCACCCATGTTCTGGAATGAAGTCTCCAATAAACCTACTGCAACACTCAACGCTACACCAGTACATCTCAAGGAGCGTTTGTCATTTGCCACGGGCCAAGGATCCTTCTGGAGCTGCTCCAGAGCATTCGTAAGTTGGAATTCACATTGCTGCACAGGCAGTAAGAATCTAGCCGCTGGTCCCATCATTGGAATTGGTCTACCAGGCTGCTGAGGTACGTTCGATCGCACGCCCGAATTCACTAGACCCAGCATTTCCAGGACCTGTTTCGCGTTGTAGTCCTTGCTCCCTCGGAACACATAAGACTTGGCGCATTCTGTATAACCAAGCTCGTGCACTTGTGCCTACCTTCATGTCAATTGCAGAAGCATTAAAGCGGCAATCTAAGATCATACCATTGTCCCGAATGTTATTAGGCCAACAAGAGCGTTCGGGGGTAGAAGACTAAGGCTCATCACTAACGAATCCTTGAGCGCCTTTAAGCTGTCCTCCTCCTGGCATGTGTCCACTACATATACGAATATAGGAGGGGACGGTGCAGGCCGTGCTAGACGGTATTCAATTGTTGTACTTGACGGATGTAGCTCAGGAGGTATGGCATCCGAGGTGATGTCTTTGTAATGCGGAGGCAATCCGTTCCGAGACAGGCAAAACGGACATATCCACAATCGTGCACGAATGTCCACTTGCCTGCAATAATCAGTCCTATTCTCCTAATTTTGCATCAAAGGAGCCATACGCGAAAGGATTCAACACTGCTCTGCATGGAGGTTTGCAGGCAACCGGCTCATATTGAAGCAACGGCGTATCAGGCTTTTCCTTTAATGGTGTGTATAGGGCACCGATTGGCACAACAAGCCTCGAAGCTTCCTTAACAAGCATCAGCTACTCGCAACCTCGTAGGTAAGACGTGGGGGTGTTGCGAGTACCATGCGAGAGCTTGGAAAGGTATTCCAACTAAGTCTGATGCCATCTCGATCCTCGACATCACTCCACTGGTCCTTCAGGCTTTCATATTCCATACTCATCGCTGACAGTTAGGCCCTGCTCATGGAGAGACACAAAGATCGAGTCAACAGCTTAGGCGGTCTCCTATGACGCTTGGACGACGTTCGAGCTTCTTCTGTCTTAGGGGAAATTTGGCAAACAATATGAGGTTAAAGGCGACCGTGTATCTTACCAGCTAAAAATTGTAATGAGCCAGATTGTCATTTTGGTCGTTCCCATATTAGGGAAAGAAAGTAAGGTACTAGGTAAGGTATTCCGTACCTACCTTATTCACTTGCTCCAACCACCCACCCTAAACCTGTTCGGCTTAGTGCGGTCAGAAATCCTCCCACCAACGTCCAAGATAACTTTGCGCCTTTCTAATCTACAAATAATGCCAGTAACAAAGACACATTACTTTTGGCAATCCGGAAGTACTCGTATCTTGATTGCTTTCGCGCTGAGCGGAGATGCACCTTACCCATGGCTGGGCGCCTGACTTCGAGGAGTCATTCGACTCTGATGAGGACTTGGGAATCAGCAGAGGTTACATTATCGTTTTCTTACGCATTTGCAGATAAATGGGAGAAACTTGACTGGACACTGTGTCTAAGTGCCTATTAAAAGCTAAGCCATCCTAAATATCTGCCCAAGAGCACATATGGTTCAGTCCTTGCCCACGGCGTCTTCCACGATTCTATGATATGACCCGCGGAACAGGCCCATCGTCTTTCTTTATTGCTTCTTTCACATGCATTCCGTGTTGTATCTATCTACAAGGCATTCTTATATTAAGCATCAACGTCGAATACAATAAACTATAGTACAAGCCATCTTTCTGTTACCTTTAGGGCTTCTTTGAGCTCTCCATTCGCAGCCCAAAGGCCTTGTAGGCTAAATGCTGCTTCTTTTGCGAAGTCCTCTTGCGTAGAGTTGAGACTATCTGCTCTAATACCATTGTTTAGTGCCAGGCATCGCCCATAATACGGGATAGCGAGATGTGTCAACCCTAACATATGGTACGCCCGCGCAACGTTATACTCAGCTTCTTGTTTCTCCGAAATTACGTTGGCACGTTGCCGTAAATCATAGTATGCAAAAAGAAAAGCGAACCCTTGCATCATGAGATGATGTCGATTGCCAGATTGACGCTTGATGGCATAGTGGAGATAACCCAAAGCCAACGAGAGATTAATCACTGGATTGGTCGAGTCTAGAGCGTACGCTCGCAGAAAGTAATCTGCAACTCGTTAGACGGGACGGAAGGGTTACAAGGCAGCAATGTACTATGGCTTCTGGAAGACCTACTCAGTGAATAAGAGTAGCTTTTCCCAGCATAGAGGATGTGACCATACAGCAGTAGTAGCGCAACGTCCATGTCTTCTGCTTGGATCGGATCTCCATTTTCGTCCTTCGTAGTGTAAGAAGCCCTTTCTTGAAAAAGGCTCCTGCTTCGCGCATCGCTGACTAGAGAGAAGTCCATTGCCTTCAGCTGTCGAAGTACATACTTTTGCGACGGTCCGCAGTTATACCAAGAATTAGCACTGTCACAGAGTCTGTTCAACGCAGAGAATAGGCGATAACCATCAGTGACAAATTGATATTCTTTCATGAACCAACGAGCAATGTTACACAATGTCTCTTCATCGTTACCGATCAGCGCACATGCTATCGAAAGATTAGTACCATTGTGGTGGCAAGGATATGTAGTCAACGCTCACTAAACCAGCAAACATGGATACGAAACATTGAATCCCGGGAGTGAAAGAAGACATTGGCATCATAAGCCGAGGAAAGTATTTCATATGCCGAGCTGGATTGGTCGTTCATTGCAAGCATTAAGCTATACTCTAGGAAGATGTCCAGCCATGCATGGAAGGAGATTCCTAAGTATTCATTTGGGATCGCTATGTCATCCTCGACTCTATATCCTGTCACCACGAGTCAGCCAGTTGAGGAGGTCTTTGCTCTCTTCCAGCTCCCATACCTGAAGAAAGATACAGCTTCCCCGCCAACGGTTGCACCTCCCGCATAGCTTGGCCTGCTTTGACGTTCAAAGATCCTAGCCGAGCCTGTTTCGAATATCCATGAAATTTCATGTGCTTGTCGTATGGGTAGAAAGCCCTATTTGATCTGAAGTCTTGGACCAAAGTCCTGGCGGTCGCCATCCACGAAAATTTGGATTCTGCGTCCCCGTCTCGGGCCTTCTCTAATGAGTCTTGTACACGCAGATATAACACAAGTGCATTCTCGGTGTGGGCCTGCTCAAGCATTTCTTTCTCTAATGCTCGAGGCCTGGTAATCTGTCGCGGTGGACAAGGCGTAAGCATCGTGGAAGTAGAAATTGAAGATCCCTCTGCGCAAGCTGCACCAATCTCCTCAATAGGTCTCGCTTTGTCCGCTCGATTCGTATCTCGACTGGTCAGAGATAGCACATCTGTGACATATTTCGCAGCTCGTTCTGGCATTCCCAACTCTTCATACAATCGCGCCAGGTGTAGCATCGCTTCAACATTAACATCATCGTGATCGACGATCGCCTGATAGCAGTCTTTTGCTTCGGCCTTCATCCCAATTGCTCTATAGCATATGGCCATGTCAGCGAAGTAAGAAGCGTCGGTGTAGCCTTGCACGTGTTGTAATGGTTCATAATAGCTCAGAGACTCATGGTAATACCCATTAACCTGCAAAGCATCGGCCGCTTCTCGAAATAGGTCGGGGTAATCAAAAAGCTTAGCACCTGGCTGATTATCATCGGGATCAAGCCATTCGAAATGATTCTGGTTCGTCAGTCAGGCTAACCGTAATTCAGCTGCACATGGTGAACCTACGATCGCTTCTTCAAGATTACTCTTTTTTGCCTTCAGCCGGAAAATCCCAAGCTTGACGCGCAACTCTAACGGCATACCGTCGCCGTAGGCCGCTGACTTATATGCTCCAGGCTCGAAGTCAGGAACCTCCATACGGCGTGGATGGTCTTGGGAGTCCCATTCTCGGTCATCCGCGTTGTATCGTTCCCATATCGTGTCAGTTCTTCTGCCGAGGAGCCAGCGTAAGAGAGCTTTCAATTTTAGAATAGCTTGTTCATGCTGCCTCTGATAGCCAAACAGCTCAGCACATATGTTCACATCTGACCAGGAAAAACTCGTGACGTTATGGGGCTCCATTCTTTGGTAATACGTGATGCTATTGTCGTAGTGCGCCACGGCCTTGTCTACATCGTTGAGCTCGATGTAAATCTCGGCGAGATAACGCAAGACAGTGGTATTGTGAGGCAAATGCTTGAGGAGGTGCTCGTACTCTTGAGCAGCTCTTCCAGTGTAGCCAAGCTCTCGGTTCAGAGCGGCTCTTTGATAGCGCGCTTCAACATTTGTGGATTCCATCCCAATGATCCTACCATAGCAATAAACAGCATCTCGTAGTGCAGATGGTCTATCTTCTCCGTCACGCTCCAGGAGAAGCTGCGCCAGCTTAAGCCAGCCCTGGGTATCACGCGGCTTGGTGTGAGCGGCATGGAAGAGCGCTGTGATAGCCTTGTCCTTGTCGCCACGTGCCATATGAATCTCAGAGAGCAGGAATCGAGCCGTGTACATCTCCGGATTGACCAAAATAGCCTGTAGAGCAAGCTGTTCTGCCTCTTCGTAGTCATTGTCGATAAATGCCATGGTAGCTTGCGAGTGTAACATCTTGAACTCCACGCTTGGTTCGAGGGGCTTACGCTGACCTCGTTTGACCCCTTTACCGCCTCCACGTTGACCTTGGCCACGGCGACCCTTACCTCTGCCACATCCACCCGCACGGCCCCTTCCAGCTCGACCCCGGTCGTTAGATAGGCCCTGCTCGCTTGCGTCAGTCAACCGTCCCAATGGTCCCGGAGGATCCGGCGATTGGGAGTCTGGGTCTCCTTCTGAGATATATTCATCGCTTCTGTGCTTCTATTAGATGTGCAAGAACAAAAACATCGGGGTTTTCCAGTACATACGCAGCACCACCGTCGGAAAGTTGAAAATCGGGATCAAGAGAAGGGTCGTTAGGATCTCTTCCGGCACGAAAAAAGGTACATGTATTGAGACCATCTCCACTCGGAAGGCCCAGTCCCTCGAAGGCTATGAGCTGTCGTGAAGCATCGTTCGTGGAGTCTTGATCAATGTCCTCATGTACCGTTGATTGCTCATAGAACATCGGTCCGTAATCATGTAACGAACCACGTTCCCCCAGCCATGGGTAATTAGGAACATAATCTGGATCTGGGTACTCATTTGCTAAAATTGACTCCTCGTTGTTCAAACCCTCGTGTTCGTCTTCTGAGATTCCATCAACACCCACAACATGGCGGTCTGCCATTTGAGTGAGAACACGGTGTCCCTCCTCTCGCGCAAAGAAAGAGCAGCATTACGTCAAGGTACAACAGGGGCTTTGGACCATGCTGCACATCAGAGTAAGGAAATAAGTAAGAACATTTAGTGATTCGAAACCTTACCTTATTTTAGGATGTGAATAGCTTCAGTAACTAATCAACATTAGGAAGCTGTGAAAACATCATTCACAAATTGCATCAACAATGGCAGTGTTCAAACACCATAGCTTCCACCTCATACATGCCTGTGTGGACAAGGTAAGCTACCGCAAGTGTCTAACAGTTTGAACAATAAAATACTTCAGAATGGACTAGTGAGACATGACAATAGGTGCACATAAAATACACGCTATTGATAGAGTAGATACTCGTATTGTAGCATAATAATCCAACGTTACTTTACGTTCAGCTCCCCTCTGCTCTGTTTGACTCAACCTGCTCTACCTCGTGAGACCACTCACTATTTCTTTCATATCAACAACATCTACGGCTACCTACTTTAATCTGGCCAATTGCGCCGTTAATACTTTATTATATCGACACTTCCTTGACCCAGGGCCCTCCTGCCCTAAACTGCATACAACGCTCGACCGATTAGGTTCATCCCACATTCACTGTTGGCATTCGCTTGCCTTCACCAGCCCTTTCACGTGTCTTACTCAGGCTGCCACTGGTTTGGCAATTATTCAGTGTATCTTCATCACTCAACTCCAAGCAGCGAATCGATACCTGCAAAGCTCCTTTGAGGTCAGCAGGTACTGCAGGAGTAACTTATTCGGCTTCTACCTTTGGAATCACCATCATCTGTTCGTAATATTGACATCTACATATTGCTCCCTTGTCTGCAAAACTCTTCACACAGCCACTTACCCAACATTCGCCATAGCAATGTCGGGCAATCATATTATCGGCAATCGTAATAGCACGCCAGAAGCGTCTAACTCGAGTCTTCGTCCCCCTTCCTCCCGGAATGTTGGCAGCGGACATCACCTGCGCGCCTCCGCGGACATGTCAGCTTCAGCATTCTCATCATCCCCTTTGTCTAGACAACACATAAGGCCTTCGTCAGAAGTGTACTACAACCAATCTCAGCAGTCGAGCAGCCAGAGCAATGCCGATGATGTCTTGGACAAGGCAGCCCAACAGTGGATCGCAGACATAGATCAGTATGAAACAACCCTGGAAGAGATGGCAGCAGCTACCTTAGATCAGGACTTTAAGGACGAGCTCAGTGCTATCGAGCAGTGGTTTAAGGTGTTGAGCGAAGCCGAGAGAACTGCCGCTCTCTACGCTCTTCTACAGCAAACTACTCAAGTTCAAATCCGCTTCTTCATTCAGGTACTTCAGCAGATGGCCAAGAGCCATCCGATGTCAGGAGTACTTTCACCTACAAACTTTGGAGAGAAAGGTGGACCGCCTTACTTTCCTTTCATGATAGGTGGTGAATGCTGACGACACGCTAGATGCCATGTCGAATCGCTTGAGCGACGCGATGAATAAACTGAATGTCGAAGGGTCTCGTACGTCAATCCATCGCCCTCCACCATCACCGGGAAACAAACGCAATTCAGGGCTGGATCCCTTGACCATCAATGCCATGTTTCCAGATGCAGCTGCGGCTATTGCGAAGAAGAAAGCAGAATACACTCAACAAACCGGGAATGCCCCTACCTCGAACCGTAATAGCGCGGCTTTTGGGGACCGGTCATCTCTAGTTGCGTCGACCACGCCAACTATTTCAACACCTGCCGATGCTAACAAAGAGACTGTTGGGCAGGCATCGGCTCTACCCTGGGGTTCCCAAGGTCGGCCCAACTCCTCGTCCGGCCAGCAGCCGATGGGGCAATTCAGTCAACCACCTCCTTCGGCTGGACTGCGCTCACCACGACCTCTCCAGTTATCCGGTACTAGCAACGTACAAAGCACGAGTATTAACCTACCAGACAATACGCCCCAGCCACCGATGTTATCGCCATACCGCACCGGCGATTGGGCATCTATGACAAATACTCCTATGGGCTCTAATTTCAACAATCCTCAGGTGGCGAGCCAAGCAGATATGGTTGCCAACGCAACGGCTATGAAACTGGCAGCTCTTTCCACAGTCAACAACCGCCTTACCCTAGATGATGCTCGAAAGTACCGTCGTGCGAGATCAAACGATGATGGCAGTGGGCCACAAATGCACATGGCCACCGGTATACCAAGTACTAACGTTTTGCTGGTTAACGAGACCGGCCTGCAATTAAGTGCACAGCAACTGGCTACAATGCAAGCGCAGCAACAGGCAGCGTTCGCCGCACAACGATCTCGACCTAGTTCCCCAGGCCTGGCTATGCAAGGTGGTGGCTTCAATGCTATTGGGTTTGCTTCCCCCCAGAACAATGGCTACTTAGCTGCCTATGATGGTTCTTCCGGCATGACCACTGGTATGAGCTCTTTCAACCTTGGCCCTTTAGGAATGGGTCACGTGGGACATGAGGGATATCTTTCTGATCACTCCGAAATGGCCCGTGGTAGATCACCGAGAGGTAGACGAGGTAGTTCAAAGCCACCAGAGGATCCTACCGACCCAAGTCTATTGCAGGATATCCCTAGTTGGTTGAGGAGCCTGAGGCTCCACAAATACACCGATAACCTCAAGGATTTCAAGTGGACTGAGCTGGTTGAACTGGATGACAAAGGTCTGGAGGATCGTGGCGTGAATGCCCTTGGAGCAAGGAGAAAAATGCTCAAGGTAAGCAGCCTTAGCCGGGATTAACGAAATGCGTGCTGATATGGGTTGATAGGTGTTTGAGCAAGTGAGAGAAGCTAGAGCCGATGGCAAATTGTAAGATCCGAGCTGTAACATGTGTCATATTCTATTCGTCAGTCTTCGCTTGTCGAGCAAAAGGATTTCGATACAAGAGAGTCTATTAACTCATTGTGGTTTGCCTGTGTACTTTCTAGCGCGTATCACAGACTGCGGCGAACGACACCTTTCCACTTTTCCTAGGTATTTAGTCATTCCAGCCGGAGTAAAATTACTAGCAGGCAGGGCGCTCTTTCGCCATGGGTCTCGAACATCTGGTATATCTACACGCGCTTGACTAAGGGTCACTGTCCCCAGTTATCATGGTATCTTTAGTAGTCCTCACATCAGTCCAGACTAACATAAATGTAATCCAATACCTTCCCATCTTCGGTTTCAGACAGCATGTCAACGTCTTAATCCCTATGCTGGATGTGAGGTATCACGTTAACACAAGCAAATTCAAGAGGTCCCCATTAGCACACTACTAACGTTGTATCATCGAACCTCTTACAAGGCGATGTGCAGATACCAATGACATCGAGCCTTTGAGAAAAGCCCAGGGGTGCACCTAAGGTTCATGTACATTATGTAAGCGGTTGCCCTGCCAACCACAGGTGTAAATATAACGTATACTCGTAGTGCAGTTGTCCATTAATCATAAGGAACCTTGATATTAGACTAACACATTGTACAATACAAGCCACTCCTCGGCCCTCGATGAACAATGTATCACCTGTGACAGAACCTGCCGGAAATACCAGGTTTACAATAGAGCTTCAAGCATCACCAAGACCAGCTCTATGAAGAATGAGCGATATCAGACGACAAAGCTCAGCTGTGTGCTGGCCCATTGCAAGTTTAGTTCCAGAAAACACTGGCCTTGCTTCAAAGGAAGCGTCGCAGGGCAGACGCCATAAGCCACGGCGACGACAGCCTGCACAGACTTCTGGAAATCACACAATGAATAGCGAGAGAACCCTATTAGGTAAGAGGCATCGTTTCTCCGCGCAAGTCAAGGACAAGTTTGGTGATTTTAGAATCTACGAGGGCGATGAGGAGGGTGGCGGGATAGAGGCAGCCGGCTTACGCAAAGAGCTAAGGCGACGCACCATTTACGTACCTTCTGACGACACGACTATATTTACCATACATGCGGGATCGATGCGTGCTGTGCTAAAGCCGGTCGCGCACTCGATTGTTGCTGGGTTATCTGCGGACACTGAGGAGCAGCGGCAAACAGACGGTAAGAAACCTAGAATGCAAAGGGCCCAGCGGGAATCTCTTGCAGCTACTCGGAAAAAGGCTCCTTTACAGCCAAGTATTCAGACGGTGCAAGAATCTTGGTATTCCCAAGACAGAAATGGGAGTGGCCCAGGAAAGGAGAATCTGGCTCCGCAGATTGCGACTATTCACCGTAGCTCAAAGGTTTTGGAGACGGTCAAAACCGAACTTGAGCCTTCGCGTGTGAGGGCGGAGGCTAGACGTAACGTTGTCAGCGCTGTCGTCTCGCCTACCTTACAGTCTTCACTCAAGTCTACTAAACACAATCGTCCGTCCGTACGCTGCTTGCGCGATGCGAAACCCGTGAAGGTCCTGCGCGAGTCCACGGAAATGTCATGTGATGGCGTCTTTGTTTGTCCAATTCAATCAAGATTGAACGATGTTCAGGTCATTCCTTCTTCAGAAGAACGAGCCAGGCTCTTAACTGGAGGAAGCGCAAGCAAACTAACATCAAGATTAGAAGTACCCTTAATGCCCCAAGGGAACCTCAAGGCGCATAATACGTATCCTCCGCTTCACGAAGACATATGCCGGCCAGATATGTATGAGGATACATGGATGAGTGACCAGGAATCGGCCCTCGCACAGTTATTCAACGCTCTGTTCGAGGCTCCGGATGCAGAAAGGCCTTTTCCACTTGTAGCCCACGAGGAGAACAGACGGATCCTGTTGCGACTCTATCAAGAACCATCGACCGTGCTTCTTTTCAAAAGACTGCAAGCATCCATCGTACACGGTGCTCTACGTATGCCTAAAGAATCTTTCAATGAGACTTCGAGGCAAAAAAATGACATCGGTTTCCGACAAAAATTCATCAACTTCTGGACCAAAACCTTTGACCTCCATATATTGAGAGCCGCTGCGGAGGTGGTGATAGGCCGGGAGGTCCCGGCATTTCTAATCCACACGGGTCCGCGAGAGAGCAACTACTCCAGAACGACGAGAGTGCTCAAGAAAAGCCTAGAGAGTTCTATCGATGTATGCCTTCTTCGCAACGAAGACACGCTCCCCAGGGAGAAAGCAAGCGTAAATGATTCGGACCCCATATCAATTGCGTGGTGCTGGCAGAGAACGATGTTGAGGAGCCTGATGATGGTTTTTCTTCTTGACAGATCCAAGGAGCTGAAGTTGGTTCATGGCAATCTGTTCCTACGCACATCAGAGTTCAAATCCATCCAAGCTGTATTAAAGGAGGTCTCCCGGCTACTTATACCATCTGTTGGTGACGTTAGTCGCCTTTTGGAACGTTTAGAATTCCATGGAAGCCATGTACAGTACCCTCTTGACGAGTATGACTACCGAGTTGAGAACCTGGCCACACAATTCCGTGACGGGATACGGCTTACGCGCCTCGTGGAGTTCCTTCTGTACCCTACCAAAACGTCCATCCGCCCCAGTAAAGATACCACAACCACCTTGCCTACACGTGAGATATTGAGCACATGCGTAAGTGAGCAGCAATCCCGGGTACTTTCACAGCACCTGAAAATCCCATGCCCCGGAAGGTCGCAGAAACTATACAATGTGCAACTAGCTTTGAGCGCCCTCCAAGGGGTGCCAGGCGTCGGACAAATCGTGAGCAACGTGACGGCCGAGGATTTTGTAAATGGCCATCGAGAAAAGACCATTATGACACTCTGGGGGTTGGTCGGGAAATGGGGGCTTGGTACTTTGGTGGACTGTGCTGAGCTCAGCAAGGAGATTCGCCGGCTAGAAAGTCTACGAGACTGCACAGGCACCCGAGATTGCGCCAGTGACAAAGAAAAGGGAGAAGAGGAAGGGTTCGAAAAGCCCACAAATCTTCTCAAGGTATGGGCCCAGAATATCGCTCGATTGCATAGCCTTACCGTCTCCAATCTCACGACCTCCTTCGCCGACGGGAAGGTTTTTACCGCGATTGTGGATGAGTATGAGCGCTACCTACCTTACATCCACTCAACTACGAGTAGAAAGGGCAAGGAGCAAAGCCGCTTGAATGCCAGACTTAGACAATTAGGCTGCAGTACTTGTTTTGGTAAGTTTTTTCTTCCTTCCCACACCTCTTAGACGAAGTAAACCCACACACTAAGTAAAACCTGCAGCATCTATCGCTGGACGTCTCGAGAGTGGGCGGGTTTTGGATCGCGACTTCAATATAGCTGCATTGGCTTGCCTTTGTTCACGTCTCCTTGGAGCATCCAAAAGAAGTCGAGCGGCGTCCGTCATCCAGCGCGCATACAACCAATTACGCGCTCGAAGGGAGATTAGGCGACGATGCGTATTGCTAAGGTTAGCATATGACTGCAAGGCTGTATGGGATACTCGGGTCAAGGTTATTGAAGCGACGCGTGCTATTCAAAAAACATGGAGGTCTTGGTCCGAGAGGAAAGTGGAGAGAACGGTCAACACCGTCACGCAGCTGCAGGCCCATGTGAGAGGCAACCTCGCGAGACAGTCTTCTCTATCCCATGATGATGGCAAGGCGGACATTTGGCTGCTGTAAGTCGGATCTTGTTTCACGAATGATGAACGATACTTGGAGCTGGCGCTGCTTAATGTTTCGGAAAGTCACTCCAATTCGAAACATTTTGTCGCAAATATTCAGGGAATTAGGAGATACTCAAATAGTAATAGAGGCCTTTGGAACTTAGCACCAGGAAAACTGACATCGAACATTGATAAGCAAGCGCATGATGAAGGTATCTTACCTTGAGTTACCTTCTTCCATCGCCCTGGGGAATGGTAACAGGCGACCAGGTTTTAGGAGGCTTCACACCGGGAAACCAAGTCTTGGCATTGACGAAAAGGGGTTACTCGTATTTACGGGGTTTCCGCGCACTCTAACCTAGAAAGGTTAGTTACAGATAGTATCGGGTTTAGCGTGCTAAGAAGGGCACTAAGATAATTAGTTATAGTTAGCGTGCGCGGAAACCCCGTGCATACATGATACCAGTAGGTCAAATTACGCAAAAGGGCTTAAGGCAGATTACGCGGGAATTTTAGATCAGTGGTCAGTTCGGCTTTTACCTGACACGCACGTGGTTAGGGTTAGGGTGAGGTCGGCCCAAGCCCTGTGTGAGTGTCATCCGTTTCAGGGCTTAGCGTGCGGAGCGCGTGTTTGAGTGTTTGATGCGGAAAGATTTTCTGCGGCAAATGGGAGTCTCGGCGGATCAATAGAATATGACCTACTTAAAGTACCATGTTACGGCAAGAGCCGCAGAATAGCCGAATGGCGTGAGTACCTTGGGTACTGCATACATACTCAAAGTACCTTGATATCATCAAGTACTTGGACGGAGGCGCTCATGAGGTACGTTACAGCCTAGGTCTTTTTTGAAAACTTTATAGAACACGTGGCTGACATTGGGACATCAGTACTGAACGTCATCCATAACTCTCTTCCGACCTCGTGCAGGTTTGGCATCAAGAAAAGCATGACTAATATGTCGAACATGAGTGTGGTGATGGGGTCATGTGGCAAGCAGGCGCAGGACGTCAGCTTGTCTGATGGCATAGATCCACGATCAGGTCATGGGTACCTTTGACAACAGAGTAATGGGTTAAGTATAAATGCGCTCGCTGGGCAAATCCCCGAGGCTCCTTTCAGTTCGATCCACCATTAAATGTCTGTATAACAAGTCTGGTGTGTCCCGCAATCTTGCTTTGACTTTACCTGAAGTAGTCCCTGACCGTCGTCTCATTCCGTATGCTTAACGAAGACTTGAGATGGCCACTTTATCTTGTTTACCCCCTGAGATAACCCGAGAGGTGCTTGTATACTTATCCATTAGATCACTCTTGGCTTTTGGACTTACTTCCAAGAACAACCATGCCATTCAATCCTGCTCTCTTTCGAGCTTCCGCCTTGGTGTATTCCACTCCAGGCTCAGTGGGGTGGTCTCCCTTCTGGAAGAATCTTCCGGCAGGCATTATACCCACTCTTTTCAAGCGGTCCTCCTCAAATCACAGTCGCGGAACCGAAAAATGGTTCTTCGGAATCAGAATGCAATTACACAGAAAATCGTTGGTCTATACCAGCATACGCTTAGGGACCTCGAAATTTCGCTATGGGAACTTCAAGAGCCTGTGGCTATGTCTGTTGGTCAGCTGAAGAACCTACAGGGTCTCTCAATTCGCCTAGATCACCCATGTACAAGCTTTCCAAATGTGGGACGGTCATATTGGGATAGCTCCCCTGGCTCTACAGTATGGAATGGCCTTTCTTCCAAAACAGGCCCAGAGCCAGTCTTAGGCAGCCTACGAAGCCTAAATCTGGAGCGTGCAGGTATTACCGACTATCAACTAGAACAACTCTTGAACAACAACCCTGCAATTCGGGATCTACGGTTGCGGAAATGCTTGAATCTTACCAACGAAACTTTTCAGTATTTAGCACGCAGCAACGTGGGCAGGCAATTGGAGACGTTTTATTTCACCAAGCACTGGGGCAAGGAGATTGACGATCGTATTCTGGTATACATAGTGAAGTTCGTGGACTTAGAGGTGAGTAGAGCTTCATTAAAACATGTTTCTTAAAAATATCTAACATTCAATAAAAGTCTTTATCACTCCATGGGTGCGGCAATATCGACTGTGGAACCGTGACGTGGATGAACGAGAGTTATTGGCGGATCCCTGAGCTGGTCCTACCAAACACCAAAGCTATACCCACGCAGGCCATTGAAATAGATCCCCGTTACAGCTGAATGTACTTTTCAGCTGTCAGAAACTATACGTGTGGCATCAATTACTCTGTTCTTATGTGTCCTTGCTTACGTGAAACAAGTAACCCTTTTCCCAAGAGAGTCTACTCAAAATTTTCAATTCAACTTGAGGCGATGGCAGGGTTGAGCAATCAACGTCCTCATATTCGCTGATTACGTGCAAATTGGCCATCTTGCCAGTCCACCAAGAGAAAGAGGTTCTTGAGACCGTTTCTACCTACCGATGGATAGGGGCGTTCAATTTCTGCTCGGTATAATTATCTGTATACAAAAAAATCAACAGCATGGTTAGCCAATGGCCTATGATACAGACTCGCAAAATGGACAACTTGAAAATGGCGATCTTAAGCTTATTGGTTTTTTCTTTACTTGGTGGAGCGTAGTCGCTGAGGTAAATACCATCGTGATACATTGAGCCGCAAGAGCTGGTAGCTGTTTGAATAAGACGTCTAACGCAACGCCTGCCGTAAGGCGTTTATCTGAATTCCGGCATGTGGGTACACCCGGAACGAGTGCTCAAAGTCGCAATTTTGTTGCTCATCCTACATGTCTTAGTAGATCTTGAACAGGCCACGGACGAGTGCTAAGTAGATATCTTACCTTGGGTGAAGTACAAATCGATCAAGTAATGCATGGGAGCTACCTTAGTGCCATAAGGCCCTAGTTCTCCAGCTAATAATGTTCTTCCTTGAGATTCTGTGGCCATTGTCATGAAACTATGCCACCTCTACCTTCAATACACATCAGCACATCCACTACACCTTACAGTCGATGTCATCATCTTTTTGCTTTGAGTTTCTTTCATTTACTCCAGCAAACACTTTAATAAACGTGTCAGACATTGTCTAGTGTTGGAGTGACCGTGGCACAAGCCATGGCCGAAATCGAGAAGATTCCTAGAATTGAAGGTTAATTCCCAGTCTAGTAGTGCATCTAGATGAGTATGTTTCAATGCTAACTTGTGTTGATGAATAGGATCGCGAGACATGCCTGAAAGATACATCAGTCCCTACAATTTGGATGAGCGTATGAAGAGGCTTGACAGACCAGGACTCCCAGAGAAGCCGTGCATATGCGACCCAGAGTGTATGTGCGCAGATCTTTGCGCTGACGATCTAACCCAGAATTGTCTGTGTGAGGAGAATGGTCTATTCTGTCTGGTTACAGAGGGTGGGATATCGACGACTTGGACGTTCCCGACTTGGAAGGTGTTGAGCAGTCAAAGTCCGTCAATACCAGGAACTCTGATGAAGTTAAGCCTATGCTTGCCCATGATACGCCACCAGATTCACCAACCCTCCATCTTGCCTTTCAGCTTGCTACAACGGATAGGGCGCAGTTAGAGAGACTAAAGCAGTATTCTCAACATATTAAGCGGCCACAGCACAAAGTTCAAACGAAGACGTCCAAACTGCAAGATAGGAGCTTTTCAGTATGGGTTACACCAAATTCTTCCGACGCTGGACAAAACCGGGCTTCCCAACAACACCAACGCGCTGTGAAGCCACTCGCCCATTCCGCCATTGAAAGACAATAGGCATATTTGGATGTTAAACATTTATATTCATGAACAATCTTGAATAGTATGATCATTGGTTTGAAATTTTCCTAAGCCGACCCTGGGCCAAGTTTCTAGCGCAGCAGCTCTCTGGGCTGACCACTTCGAGCCCTGAGCTAGCCTTGGGCTCATTTTCGTCATGTTCATCATATTCATCAATATCGTCAATTCGAATTACTTATCCTTTTTTTGAATAAACATTCGTCGATTTTATTAAAGAAATCAATAAAGGAATCAATACATGAATCAACGAATTGATAACCTAACTACCTTAGTTATCTAATTATCTAACCAAACAAATATCTAATTATCTAACCAAACAAATTGTTGGAGACTATGTAGGATGCTTAGTCGGGAGCCATGGAGGGAGTCATGGAGGGTGTTTGGTAGGGAGCATATTGGGTGCTCGGTAGGGATCAAATTTGATCCTTGAATATGAAGCAATTCGAAGCTGGGTAGGGAGCCATGTAGGTAGGCGGAGTAAGTAGGTGAGCATGTATGGTGGCGAGTAGGTAGGAAGCTATGTAGGAAGCATTGTTTGGAGCACTGTTTAAAGCACTGTTTGACGCGTGTTATGAGCCTGACCGACACGTATTTTGAAGCATGTAGGGTGTTCGATAGGGAGTTTGGTAGGGAGCCATGGAGGGTGCTTTCTATTGAGCTAATTAGCATGTTCTATGAAGCATGTATGGAGCACACTATGGAACGACGCGGGTTAGGACGCGTTGCATAAAGCATGTTTTGGAGCAAGTAGGCTGGTTAGTAGGTAAACGAGTAGGTAGCTGAGTAGCAGCTGGTAATGTAGGTAGGCGAGTAAGTAGGGTGCTGAATAGTTGGGTGAGGTAGGCTAGTGAGCATGTAGGATGTCGAGTAGGCTGGGGAGCATGTAGAGTGCTGAGTAGATGGTTGAGTAGAAAGGCGAAGGCGAAGACTATCGACTAAAATTCTCCACAAGGTTTAAATTTCTTCTAAATATTTGTGTTTGTCACGACCCAAAATATATCAAAGTTTGTGCAGCTATAGTTACATTATACGGGTGTGTAACTCAGCGGTAAGTTTTCACTAATCTCTAGAGAATATTTCCTGCCATAACATTTGGGAATAGGTTAGAGTGTGGGATTGCAGCTTTGGCGAATATACTATCCCACGGTCGCTGGTTCAAATCCGGCCATACCCTTGTTACCCTTTTGTTCTCTACTTCAACCTCCCTTTTCGAAGGAAAGACTTCTCTTATTCCTAGAGCTTTTCTGCTCTCTCTGGTTCTATGAAAAAAATCTTTTCAGACGAGTTGTTGACAAAATTTGATAATTTTATGGGCCTATTTAGTGCAGGCAAAAGTAACGTGAATGTTGAAGGCGCACGGTTGCCCTCCATCAACCAGACAAGCGAAGATAAATCTGATGTTTCCAGAAACTTGGTATATCAGTGTAAGCTCTTGACACATTTCCCACATGAACTGTCTTCGTCTGACGCAGGCTAATTTTGCGCGAAGGATTAAAGGGGTATAAATAGCTTTAGTCGTTGCATCATAGAGCTCAAGTACTTAAGTAGACAAGCATACACCTAAATAGCTGATTGCATACCGAATCCTCCTCTTTTCCAGCCTAGCACTCTGTTCATCCACTGTCACATCCAATGACCCAAAGATTAACCACTCACAAATCTCCACCTTCAACAGCCCTCTCGTCCTGCCACGTGACGACACTATTTCCGCCCACGAACCCCTCTCCGGTGACAACACCACCCTTGCGGAGCTCGAAGCGATGCTCAACAACAACGGCGGCGCAATCTGCGACATCGAATATGCGAACTGCGAGTGCAAAAGTCAACCCTACAGCGCGCTTCCCGACAACTCCTGCTACGATCACACTGTCGGTGTCCCGAACCGAAGGCCGCAGGCTTCGGGCGCTTATTTGGACAGCGTGGAACTACAATATACGGAGGGTTTGGAGCTAACAAATCATAAGTAGATGACAGATTCATGTAACCAGGCAGTGTTCGCTCTGTGACAGCTTGTTTCCAATGAAGGGAACCATGTAGTGAATCGAGATAAATGGCTTTGAGGGCCGGGGAGGGAGAATAAGTGTTAGGTTGGTATGTGATTGCCGACGCTTAATGCGATTAGGCCGTCGATGGCAGGGGAGTAAGGAACTGCGTCCTTGGTGAGAATCATCTTACTAAGAAGACAGATGAGGGGACCAGAGTTAATGTCAATATTAAGCGAATGCTGAGTTATTCGAATGTGACGAGTGTGTTGTCAGATAAGATTTACATGAGATAGTCGAGGTCGCTGTTAGAACCCGGCCTATCAGTAGGGTAGACGAAGCCTATATGAATTATATAGCAATGTGATATTCTAAGCAGGCACAGTATATGTACATGTCGACGTCTTCAGTTATTTCGAGTTATTGCCAAGCCCTCAACATGTTGCATGTCAACAGGGTTCTTCTCCCGATAATATGCAACATATTCGAGAGCTTGTCCCACCTCAGTTATTTATTCAGTTATTGCTTCATTTTGCGCTCGCTGCTTCTGATTTTCTTCAACAATCTATTTGTACAAAGTCTGTCACATCTGAATTAATTCTGCATGCAGTACTGCAGTGTACAGCGACTCTGACAATGACGTTCTTGACGATGAACGCTTTCAATGAGATGAATGTCGCAGTCGAATTGTATCAACATGCACAGACTGCGTTGATCTTGAGACGTATGAATGCTTCAATCAATACGATCAGAAACTATGAGTCAAAGCAGAAGAAATGATGAGTAAGATTTTCTTCAACATCTTTGTACAACATGCACTGAGTGAAGTAGAAGTTCTGTGCAAAACATGAGTTCATAAATGATCAAATAATGACAAAAGATAAATTCATCATGTTTTTGAACAAGAAAGTTTTATTGCAAAAACTTTGTACAAGTTGTTACAAGCAGTCTTGTACAACTGCTACAAGAAAGAAAGTGAAGCAGACGTTGAGATTTAATTCAGTTGACAATTATGTTTCTGCTATCATTTCTTTGTACAATTATCAGCAATCTTTTGATCATGTTACATCTTCTCATTCATGAGAGATTAAGATGAAAGCTCTTTTGAAAAATTGTACAAAGAAGAAGCATGCAAGAAGAAAAACTCAGTATTTCAATTATGATGTCAATACTCTGCTGAATGAATATGAGTAATGATAAATGATTGATGTCGTATGAAGCTGTTGAACTCATGAACTCTCTCAGAAATGAGTCACGACTTAAACTGTGAAATTCACTCATCATACAACGCTTGATTTTTTGATGAGTCATATAATGTTGATGCATGAAGAAAATCATCATCATCTGCAATTGACTGATTTGTTTTCTTTGAACTTAAAGAACGAAAGTCTCATTTCTTGTACAATGCATGTTTGCATCTTGAACAATGAAAAAATGAATCAGATTGAGTGAATTGAATACAAGATAATTATACAACATAAAAATTTATTGCTGTACAT
>JAABUT010001757.1_pt1 | contig 23385 bp, 21 predicted proteins | sample 5559281 | NCBI WGS metagenome assembly JAABUT01 (sample SAMN10711880, study PRJNA513359) | rock metagenome | isolation source: Antarctica rocks | place: Antarctica: Victoria Land, Ricker Hills nord | collected 2016-01-04
TGGCCGGGGAGCGCCAGCTCGACCTGGGTGAGCCCGACACGGGACAGCACGGCCACGCCGTTCCACCGGCCGTCACCGGCGTGCGCGACCTCGTAGCCCAGCGCCCGCAGCGGGAGGTGCGGGAACGCCCCGTCGTCGCACTTGGTCTCCTGCAGCGCCACCACGTCGGGTGAGCGCTCCTGCAGCCAGGGCAGCAGCCGGGGCAGCCGGGCCCCGATCGAGTTGACGTTCCAGGTCGCGATCCGCATGGGCGCCCGGGAGCGCTAGCGCGCGTGGTCGAAGTCGATGCTGGAGTAGGCGCGCAGCTTGGCCAGCCGGTGCTGGCTGCTGACCCGCCGGATGGTGCCCGACTTGCTGCGCATCACCAGCGACTCGGTGCGCGCACCGCCGCCGGCGTACCGGACCCCCCGCACCAGCTCGCCGTCGGTGATGCCTGTAGCCACGAAGAAGACGTTGTCGCTGCGGACCAGGTCGTCGGTGGACAGCACCGCGTCCAGGTCGAGCCCGGCGTCGGCGGCGTTGCGGAACTCCGACTTCTTCTGCGGCCAGAGCCTGGCCTGGATGACGCCGCCGAGGCACTTCACGGCGCAGGCGGCGATGATCCCCTCCGGCGTACCGCCGATCCCGAGCAGCAGGTCGACCCCGGTGCCCTCGTTGGCGGCCATGACGGCGCCCGCGACGTCGCCGTCGGTGATGAACTTGATCCGCGCGCCGCACTCGCGCACCTCGCGCACCAGGTCCTCGTGTCGCGGCCGGTCCAGGATGCAGACGGTGACGTCCTCGACGCCGCCTCCCTTCGCCTTCGCGACGGCCTGCACGTTGTAGGCCACCGGCGCGGTGATGTCGACGACGCCGGCGGCGTCCGGCCCGGTCACCAGCTTCTCCATGTAGAACACCGCGGACGGGTCGTACATCGTGCCGCGCTCGGCGACCGCCATCACGGCGATCGCGTTGGGCATGCCCTTGGCCATCAGGGTGGTGCCGTCGATCGGGTCGACGGCGACGTCGCACTCCGGCCCGATGCCGTCGCCGACCTCCTCGCCGTTGAACAGCATCGGCGCCTCGTCCTTCTCGCCCTCGCCGATGACCACGACGCCGGTCATGGACACGGTGCCGATGAGCTGGCGCATCGCGTCCACCGCCGCGCCGTCGCCGCCCATCTTGTCGCCGCGGCCGACCCAGCGCCCGGCCGCCATCGCGGCCGCCTCCGTCACCCGGATCAGCTCCAGGGCGAGGTTGCGGTCGGGCGCCTCCGCGCCGACGCGGAGGGCGGGCGGACTGCTCGACTCGCTCATGCGGCGGAGCCTAGCCACCGGACCGGACGCGCACACCCCTCGCGCAGGCGCCGCCCCGACGGCCGGGTGCGGGGTGAGGGGTGCCACGCTGGGCGGGTGGCACGCCGCGACTACGACCCGGCCAGGCTCGGCTCCGCCATGTACCCGCTGCTCAACAGCGTGGTCGTGCCGCGTCCGATCGCCTGGGTCTCCACCCGCTCGGCGTCCGGGGTGGACAACCTCGCCCCGCACTCGTTCTTCACCGTTTCCAGCGTCGCCCCGCCGGTCGTGCAGTTCACCAGCGTCGGCGTCAAGGACTCGCTGCGCAACGCCCTGGCGACCGGCGAGTTCGTGGTCAGCATCTGCACGGAGGCCCTGCTCGAGCATGTCAACCGCACCGCCACCGACTACCCGCCCGAGATCAGTGAGTACGACGCCGTCGGGCTGACCCGCGAGCCGAGCGCGAAGGTGGCGCCGCCGCGGGTGGCCGAGTCGCCGGTGGCCATCGAGTGCCGGCTGATCGACACCCGCGCGTTCGGCGACTGCACGGTGGTCTTCGGCGAGGTGGTGTGGGTGGCCGTCGAGGAGGCCGTGCTGCGCGACGACCGCCCGGAGGTGACCCTGCTGCGGCCCGTCGCCCGGCTCGGGGGGCAGGAGTGGTCCACCCTCGGCCGGGTGATCGACCGGCGGCGCATCCCCTACCGGGAGCTCACGCCGTGACGGTGCGCACGGGCAATCGGGCGGCCACGACGCGCGGCGCGCTGCTGACGGCAGCCCGCTCGGTGTTCAGCGGAGCCGGCTTCGCCGAGGCCTCCATCGCCGACGTCGTAGCGCAGGCCGGCGCCAGCGTCGGCAGCCTCTACCACCACTTCGGGGGCAAGGGCGAGCTCTACCTCGCGCTGTTCGAGGACTACCAGCAGCGCCAGGAGGGCCGGGTGGCGGACGCGGTGCGGGCCGCCCGGCTGGTCGAGAGCGACCCGGTTGCGCTGTTCGTCGCCGGCTCCCGCGCCTACCTGGACGGCTGCTGGTGCGAGCGCGACCTGACCCGGTTGTTCCTCGCCGGCGGCGGGCCGCCCGGCTTCGAGCTGGTGGCGCGCCGGCGCTACCGGGAGTGGACCCGGCGCAACGCGACGCTGCTGTGCAACGGACCCGAGGACGCGGGGGAGCCTTGGGGCGACGCCCTGGTGCTCGTGCTGACCACCGTCGTGAGCGAGGCAGGGCACGAGGTTGCGGTGTGCGACACCGCGCCCGCCGCGCACTGCCTGGCCGGCGACGTGCTGGCGCTGATCGCCAGGATCGGAGGCGCCTCCTGAGCGCGGTCGGGGAGACTGTCGGGCAGCTCGACCCCACGCCGCTGCTGGAGGCGGCCACCACCTCCGTCCCAAGACCCCGACGACTGGGAGGACGCATGACGGCCCACGACGACCTGCTCGACCGGCGCGCCGACTACCCCGTGCTGCAGGCCAAGACCTACCTCGCCTCGCACACGCTCGGCGCCATGCACCGGCGCACCCCGGAGCGGCTGGCCGAGTTCGCCCGGCAGTGGGCCGAGCAGGGCGTCGTCGCCTGGGAGGAGTGGCAGCCCGAGGTGGTGCGGGTCGCCGACCTGGTGGGCGGCCTCGTCGGCGCACCCCCCGGCACCACGGTGCTGCGCCAGAACGTCGCCGACCTGCTCGGCGACGTCGTCAGCGCGCTGGACTGGCGCGGGCCGCGCAATCGCGTCGTCACGTCCGCGCTGGAGTGGCCGGGCAGCCTGCACACCTGGTCGCAGGTCGGCCGGCTGGGCGGCGAGGCGGTCGTCGTACCCGGCGAGCCCGACGGGGTGACCCTCGACGTCGGGCGCCTGGTCGACGCGATCGACGAGCGCACCCTGCTGGTCGAGTGCTCGCACGTGCTGTTCCGCAGCTCCGCGCTCGTCGACGTCCGGCCGCTGGTCGAGAAGGCGCACGCGGTGGGGGCGCTCGTGGTCGTCGACGGCTACCAGGCCGCCGGGACCGTGCCGGTCGACGTGGTCGACCTCGGCGTCGACCTCTACCTCGGCGGCTCGGTGAAGTACCTGTGCGGCGGGCCGGGCAACGGCTGGATGTACGCCGCCCCGGACGTCAGCGGGCAGCTGGAGCCCATTACGACCGGCTGGTTCGGCCAGGCCGACCCGTTCTCCTTCGACCCCGCCAACGCCTACGCCGAGGGCATCGGCCGCTTCTCCGGCGGCACTCCCGGGGTCCCGGCGGCCTACGCCGCGGCGCCGGCGTACGAAGCACTGACCGAGATCGGCGTGCGGCGGGTCCGCGAACGGTCGGTGTCGATGACCCAGCCGCTGCTGGAGTCGGCGCTCGAGCGCGGCTTCACGGTCCGCTCGCCACACGACCCGGCGCAGCGCGGCGGCCACGTCACCGTCTCGCCGCCCGACCCGGACGACATCGGGCCGGTCGAGGCCGAGCTGCACCGGCGCGGGTTCGTCGTGGACAAGCGGCCTGGCGTCGGCATCCGGGTGTCCCCGCACTTCTACAACACCCTGGACGAGGCGCTGGCCCTGCTCGACGCCATGCAGGACGTGCTGGCGGGGCGGCAACCCGTGACAATGGGCCGGTGAGCGGGGGGCCGGTGAGCGGTGGGAGCGTGAGCGGGCCGGCACCGGCCAGGCGCCGGCGGGGGCGCGAGTCGGCGGCCGACATGGTGCGCTCGATCGGCATCGTCATGATCGTGGTCGTCGCCCTGTTCTACTTCGCCCAGGCCTCACCCCAGGACAAGAAGGCCGTGCGGGTCGTCGACCCGAGCCAGGACGTCCGGTCCTTCGCCCGGGTCGCGCCGGCGGCGCCGGTGCCCGGGTCGCTGCCGGCCACCTGGCGGCCGACGGTGACCGAGCGGCTCGCTGGCCCGGACCGGCTGCGGGTCGGCTACCTCACCCCTTCCGGTGAGTACGCCGAGTACGACGCCGTCCGCGGGCCGCCCGGCGGCTTCGTCGACGACGTGACCGGCCGGGCGCCGCCCGGCCGGCGGGTCATCGTCGGCGGCCGGTCCTTCGAGCAGCGACGCGGTCCTGACGGGCCGCTCTCGCTGGTGCTTGTGCAGGGAGGGGCAACGGTCGTGCTGGGCAGCCTGCGCAGCAGCGCCTCGCCGGAGGAGCTAGCGGTGCTCGCGGCCAGCCTCGCGCCCGGCACCGCCTGAGGCCAGCGCGGCGTCCAGCCGCGCCTTCGCGCCGTCCAGCCAGGCCTGGCAGGTGCGCGCCAGTTCCTCGCCGCGCTCCCACAGGGTCAGCGACTCCTCCAGCGTCGCGCCGCCGGCCTCGAGCCGGCGTACGACGTCGGCGAGCTCGTCGCGGGCCGCTTCGTAAGAGGGCTCGCCGGACGGCTCGCTGGCAGGATGGGCCACGTGGGAACCCTACGGCGAGCGACCCGGGAGGACGCCGCGGAGCTGGTCCGGCTGCGCGCGCTGATGCACCAGGCGATGGGCGCGGACACCGCGGACCCGGTGTGGTGGCAGGCATGCACGGTGGCGTTCGAGCGCCGGCTGGAGGAGCAGGACCGGTTCGTCGCCTTCGTGGTGCAGGCCGAGGGCCGGCCGGTGTCCGGCGGCGCCGGTTGGTTCGAGGAGCACCTGCCGTCCCCGAACCAGCTGGACGGCCGGCGCGGGCACATCGCGTCGATGAGTACCGAGGCGGCGCACCGGCGCAGGGGCTACGGCCGGCTGGTCTTCTCGGCGCTGATGGACTGGTTCGGGCAGTACGACGTCCCGCGGGTCGACCTGCGGGCGACCGAGGACGGACGGCCGCTCTACGAGCAGTTCGGCTTCCGGGTGCTGGGCGGCGCAACGATGGCCTGGACCCGGCCGGGGGTTGCGGCCGGGATGCCGGGCGCTGCGCGCTGAGGCCGTTGTCCCTGATAGGCCCGGACCGGGCCGATGGCCGGGGCCGCCGAGATCAGCCGGCGGTGACACCGAGCTCGCCGGCCGCGAGCCGCACCCGCAGCGCCTCGCCGAGGACGACCTCGGCCGGGTCGCGCACGACCTGGCCCGCGCCGGTCTGGACGACCGCGTAGCCGCGGTCCAGCGTCGCCTGCGGCGAGAGCGCCACGACCCGGGCCAGGACGTGCGTGAGGTCCTGGCGCGCGTGCTCCAGGCGCGCCGAGGTGCAGCGCCGGGCCCGCTCGCGCAGACCGTCCACCTCGACGGCCCGCGAGGTGAGCAGGGAGGACGGCTCGGTCAGGCACGGCCGGCTGCGCAGGTGCTCGAGCCGGCTCCGCTCGCGCTCGACGGTGCCGACAGCGACCCGCCGGGCCCGGTCCCGGAGCTGGCCGATCCGGGCCGTCTCCTCCTGCACGTCGGGGACGACCCGCTTGCCGGCGTCGGTGGGGGTCGAGCAGCGCACGTCGGCGACGAGGTCGAGCAGTGGGCTGTCCGGCTCGTGGCCGATCGCGCTGACGACCGGAGTGGTGCAGGCGGCGACCGCCCGGCACAGCGCCTCGTCGGAGAACGCCAGCAGGTCCTCGACGCTGCCGCCGCCCCGGGCCACGACGATGACCTCGACCCGCGGGTCTCGGTCGAGCGCGCGCAGCGCCTGGACGCACTGCTCGACCGCCAGGTGCCCCTGCACCGCCACCTCGCGCACGTCGAACACGACCGCGGGCCAGCGCCGCCGGGCGTTCTCCAGGACGTCGCGCTCCGCCGCGCTGGCCCGCCCCGTCACCAGGCCCACCATGGCGGGCAGGAAGGGCAGCCGGCGCTTGCGGTCCCGGTCGAACAGCCCCTCGGCCCGCAGCACCCCTTTGAGCCGCTCGAGCCGCGCGAGCAGCTCGCCGACCCCGACCGGGCGGATCTCGTGCGCCTGCAGGCTCAGCGTCCCGCGGCCGAGGTAGAAGTCCGGGCGGGCGTGGACGACGACCCGTGCGCCCTCGGCCAGCGGCGGCACGACCGCCTCGCAGACCGCCCGGGCGCAGGTCACCGACAGGCTGACGTCGGCCACCGGGTCCCGCAGGGTGAGGTACACCGTGCCGGGCCGGCGGCTGACCTGGGTGACCTGGCCTTCCACCCAGACCCGCCCGAGCCGCCCCACCCAGTCGGCGATCGACTTGGCGACGGTGCGCACCGGCAGCGGCGACTCCGCGCTGTTGTCCAGGCCCATGACCAGGACCTTAGGGGCGGTACGGCGCGACGGCTCAGGTGGTGCGGACCTTGCCGTGCGGGGGCGTGGGGCCCTTGCGCCGGGAGGTGCCGCCGACCTTGGAGCCGCCGCGCACGCCGGCGCGCTGCTCGGGCGCGGGCTGCTGTGAGGGCGCACCGGTCGCCCCCGTGGCCGAGGGGCTGCCAGCCGTGGTGGCGAGCTTGGCGATGCGGTTGTCGAGCATCGTGACGACGGGCAACCGGTCGGCGTGGGCCTTCTCGTAGCCGCGGAGCGCGACCAGCTGGTCGACGTCGAGGCTGCGCAGCCGCCCGCGCAGCGAGCCGAGGGTCATGTGGTCGTAGTCGGGCAGCGGCAGGTCGTCGTGGTCCACCGGCGCGGAGGGGATGGCTTGGGAGACCTGCTGCACGGTCCGGACCACGTCCGCCGTCGCGGCGGTGTCGATGCGGGTCGCATCGGGCTCGGTGGCGGCGGGTGTCGGGACGCCCTTCGGCTGCTCCTGCTCGGGCCGCTCGTCGGCGGCCTCCTCGACCACGAGCTCCGCGGCCAGGTCGGCGGCGAGGTCGGTGGGGAGGCCGGTCCTCCTGCCGGCGGGACGGCCCGCGGTAGGCACGGACTCGCCGTCCAGAGCGGCTGCCAGCTCGTCGGCAACCCGGCTGGTCTCCCGCATGTCGGGCGCCGTCTCGGTCGCTGTCTCGGTCGCGCCGCGCCGTGCCCCGAACGCGGCGTTGCGCCCGGCCTCGCGGGCCCGCTCGGCGGCCTGCTCCACGGCGTCCTCGACCCGGTCGTACGGCGTCGCCAGCGGCGTGCCCTGCAGCACGTCCTCGAGCCGGTCCTCCAGGCCGTCCACCGAGGAGCCGCGCAGCCGGGCGACCAGCTGCTCACCCCGCTCGGCGAGGTCGCCGTACTCCCTGCGCACACCGTCGAGCGCGGTCAGCGCCGAGCTGACCGCCAGCACCGGCAGCTGGACGGCCTTGCCCGGCAGGCGTCGCACGCCGCCCAGCACGGCAGGCACCAGCCCGAGGGCGGCAGCGACAGGGGTCGGGACGGGACGGGGCATGACGGGTGGGACCTCCGCGGTCGACGGCTACCGGAGACAGGTGCCCGCAGGGCGCGTGCCCACACGCCGGGGAGATCAGGGCCACATCCCGGCCACCCGACCCGGGGCGGCGGTCGGGCGGCACTAGAATAGCCACATGAGCAAGCGGGTCCTGGTCGCCAAGCCGCGGGGGTACTGCGCCGGAGTGGACCGCGCGGTGCTCACCGTCGAGAAGGCGCTGCAGGCGTACGGCGCACCGGTCTACGTCCGCAAGCAGATCGTGCACAACGCCCATGTGGTGCGGACTCTTGAGGCGCAGGGCGCGGTCTTCGTCGAGGAGACCGACGAGGTGCCGGAGGGCGCCACGGTGGTCTTCTCCGCACACGGTGTCGCCCCCGCAGTGCACGAGGAGGCGCGCACCCGGCAGCTGAAGACCATCGATGCGACCTGCCCGTTGGTGACCAAGGTGCACCTGGAGGCCCGCCGCTTCGACAAGGACGACCTCGACATCGTGCTGATCGGGCACGAGGGCCACGAGGAGGTCGTCGGCACCACCGGGCAGGCACCGGCGCACATGCACCTGGTCGACGGTATCGAGGAGGCCGCGGCGGTCCAGGTCCGGGACCCGGCGAAGGTCGCCTATCTGTCCCAGACGACGCTCTCCGTGGACGAGACGAAGGTGACAGTCGAGGCGCTGCGTCAGCGCTTCCCGCTGCTGCAGGGACCTCCCTCCGCCGACATCTGCTACGCCACGCAGAACCGCCAGGTCGCCGTGAAGGAGATCGCGCTCGCCTCCGACCTGGTGCTGGTCGTCGGCTCGCGCAACTCCTCCAACTCGGTGCGCCTGGTCGAGGTCGCGCTCGAGGCCGGTGCGGGTGCGGCCCGCCTGGTCGACGACGCGAGCGAGATCGACGAGGCGTGGCTGGAGGGCGTCGACACCGTCGGCATCACCAGCGGCGCCTCCGTACCCGACTTGCTCGTCGGCGAGGTGCTGGGCTGGCTCGCGCAGCGGGGGTACGGCGACGTGCACGAGGTCGATGCGGCCGAGGAGCACCTCACCTTCGCCCTGCCGCCGGAGCTGCGGCGTGACCTGCGTGCGGCGGGTATCAGCGAGTCCTGAGCACGACCGGCGCGGCCATCGTCGGGCCGCGAGCTGGACTGTCCCGGTGCACTGAGCCACCGGCAGCCGACACCTGCGGTCCCCTTCAGGCTGCCGCCGCAACCCGGGCAGCTGCACTGGCACCCTGCCGACGTAGTCGCGACGTCCAGGCGCTTGCGGGACCGCGTACTGGTGGATAGCTGCCTTCACCGGACCGGGGAGCGCGTACTTCCCTCACGCCTGTGCTCGAGCCGCCAACCGGGACTTCTCCGTCGCCTCCTGCCGAACAGGGCAGCGACGTTCTACGGTGATGTCGTGTCGCGTCCTGGGAGCAGCTCCGATCCGTCCGACGGCACGGCTTCGGCGGCAGGCCCGGCCGAAGGGACCTACGACCCTGTCTGGGTCGCCTCCTCGGCCCGGCAGAGTGATCCGGGTCTGCCCGAGGAGACCGCCCGGCAGCTGGCTACCGAGGCCTGGGAGCACTTACGTGGCCTTGAGGAGGCGGACGCCCCAACGCTGGCGCGCGCGCTGCTGGCCGACCACCCCGAGGCAGGCGCGACCGCGGCGAACATGGTGGCGACGGCCGCACTGGAGTTCTGCGCCTCGCACGATGTCGCCCGATAGGCCGCGAGCCAGGGCAGCTATCCCGCGCGCTCCGCTGCCGACTCCACGGCGGCCAGCGGCGGCAGCAGCTCGTGGGCCTGCACCCGGCGAGGCTGCACCTCGAGCTCGGCCGGCGCCGGCGGCGGACAGCCGTCCAGACCGAGGTCGGACATCCGCCGGGCGGCGGGCAGGACCGCTCGCTCCAACGACCCGACGGCGCGGTTGAAGTCGGTGACAGCAGTGCCGAGCGAGCGGCCGAGCTTGTCGACGTGACCGCCGAAGGTCGACAGCCGGCCGTAGAGCTCCTTGCCGGCTGTGAGCACCGCCTGCGCGTTGTCGGTGAGCGCCTGCTGCTGCCAGGCGTACGCGACGGTGCGCAGCAGCGAGACGAGTGTGGTCGGGGTGGCGACGTGCACCCGCCGCGCGAAGGCGTGCTCCAGCAGCGCCGGGTCGTGCTCCAGCGCTGGCGCGAGGAACGCCTCGCCTGGGACGAACAGCACGACGAACTCCGGTGTGGAGGGCAGCGCCGACCAGTAGGCCTTGTCGGCGAGCCGGTCGACGTGCTGGCGCAGGTGGCGGGCGTGCGCGGCCATGCGCTCGGCGCGCACCCGTTCGTCGGGGGACTCGGCCGCCTCGAGGTAGGCGGCGAGGGTGACCTTGGCGTCGACGACGACCGACCTGCCCCCGGCGAGGCGCACCACGAGGTCCGGCCGCAGGACGCCGTCGGCCGTGCGCAGGCTCGCCTGCTCGGTGAAGTCGCAGCGGTCGAGCATCCCGGCGTGCTCGACGACGCGGCGCAGCTGCATCTCGCCCCAGCGGCCGCGTGCCTGCGGCCGGCGCAGGGCGTCGACGAGCGCCGCCGTCTCCCGGCCGAGGCCCTCGGAGGAACGCCGGACCTGGGTGACCTGCTCGCGCAGCTCGCCGAAGGCGCGGGCCCGCTCGACCTCGAGCTCGCGCAGCTGGCCCTCGACCCGGCCTAGCTGGTCCTGCAGCGGGCCGACGACCGCGGCGACCGCCCGCCTGCTCTCCCCGTCCGCGGCGCGCAGTGCCTGGGTGGCCAGCCCCTGGAAGGAGGCCGCGAGCAGCTGCTCGTCGCGCCGGGACAGGGCGCGACCGGCGAGCAGACCGGCGAAGGCGCCGACGAGCAGGGCGAGCAGCACGAGCAGGAGCGTCATGCCCAGGAAGCTGGCACCGACCTCCGACAGTCCAGCCGAACGGCCGGTCCTGTCGCGGTGAGCAGGCCGGTACCTTGAGTTCGGTGAGCCTGTCCATCGGCATCGTCGGCCTGCCCAACGTCGGCAAGAGCACCCTGTTCAACGCGCTGACGAAGAACGACGTCCTGGCGGCCAACTACCCGTTCGCCACCATCGAGCCCAACGTCGGCGTCGTCGGCGTACCCGACGAGCGGCTGCCGCGGCTGGCGGAGCTGTTCAAGTCGGCGAAGACCATCCCGGCGACCGTCGACTTCCTGGACATCGCCGGCATCGTCAAGGGGGCGAGCGAGGGGCAGGGCCTGGGCAACAAGTTCCTGGCCAACATCCGGGACAGCGACGCGATCTGCCAGGTGATCCGCGCCTTCTCCGACCCCGACGTGGTGCACGTCGACGGGCGGGTCTCACCGAAGGACGACATCGAGACCATCAACACCGAGCTCATCCTCGCCGACCTGCAGACGGTGGACAAGCTCCTGCCCCGCCTGGAGAAAGAGGCGCGCATCAACAGGGGCGTGCAGCCGATGTTGGACGCCGTACGGCGGGCGCGCGAGGTCCTCGACAGCGGACAGACCGTGTTCGCCGCGGGGCTGGACCCGGCGCCGCTGCGCGAGCTGCATCTGCTCACCGCGAAGCCGTTCCTCTACGTGTTCAACCTCGACGAGGAGGAGCTGCTCGACGACGCCTTCCGGGCCTCACTTGCCTCTCTCGTCGCGCCTGCCGAGGCGGTGGTCCTGGACGCGAAGGTCGAGCAGGAGCTCATCGAGATGGACGACGACGAGGCGCTCGAGCTGCTGCAGTCGATGGGTCAGCAGGAGTCGGGCCTGCACCAGCTCGCGCGCATCGGCTTCCAGACCCTAGGGCTGCAGACCTACCTGACTGCAGGGCCCAAGGAGTCGCGGGCCTGGACGATCCGCTCGGGCGCCACCGCCCCGGAGGCGGCCGGGGTCATCCACACCGACTTCCAGCGTGGCTTCATCAAGGCCGAGGTCATCGGCTTCGAGGACCTGGTGTCGCTGGGCTCGGTGGTCGCGGCACGGGCGGCCGGGAAGGCGCGCATGGAGGGCAAGGACTACGTCATGAGGGACGGCGACGTCGTGGAGTTCCGCTTCAACGTCTGATCCCGAGCGTTCGACCTGGTCAGGGGCGGAGGATTATGTCGGCATGGAAGTGAGTCCACGGCTGGCGCGATGGGTCGAGGCGAACTTCGAGCGCGGCAGCGCCGCTCGGGTTCTCGCCGAGTTGCAGCAGCTGCCGCCCATCGCGGTCGGGGGACAGCACGTCGAGCGCGTTCAAGCGTCGCTCATCATTCGTCCCCGCGGCGACTGGAACGCCTTCCTGCAGCGACTGTCGCTCGTCAACACAGACTGGCGTGACGCATTGATGGGCGCCGATCTCGCCGACGAGGACTGGCCCGACCGTCTCGATGCCTTGCTGGGGACTGATCGGTAGGTGCGCGTCACGATCACCCGTCGGTGCCGCCCCTGCCAAGCCACCAGGCAGCGGGTCATTGTGAGTGGTGGCGGTTGGGCAGACCGCGCCGTCGCCCTTCGCCCGGATGGTGGTTCCGTCGTCGATGCGTGCGTTGCCGAGGTCGCACTCGGGATCAGGGGCGGAGCGGTCACCGTCCTGACATCCGACCTGACCGACATCCCGCGGCTGCTCCAACAGGCCTCAGGGACGGCCGCCGTGCACCGCATCTGACGGCGGCCGGGAGCCGAGCATGGCTGAGTGTGACCGCATTCGCCCGCGCGGCCTCGGCCGATCTGCGACCGGGTGACCACACCTCACCAGCAGCCGACACCCGGTCGTCCGTACCGTGGCTCCCATGGCTGATTCCCAAAGGCGCCCCGGCGTTCCGCTGCTGCTGCTCGACGTGGACGGCGTGCTCAACGCGCTCGGCCGTCAGCCCGAGGACTTCCGGGCCTGGGCGGAGTGGCGCACGGGGTCCGCCCGGGCGGCGGGCACCGACTGGCCCATCACGTTCGCCCCGGAGGTCCCGCAACGGCTGGGCAGTCTGCATGCGAGCGGCCTGGTCGAGGTGCAGTGGCTGACGACCTGGGGACACGAGGCCAACGGCAGCCTGCGCGGGCTCCTGGGGCTCCCGGAGCTCGACGTGGCCGGCACCTACGACGACGAGCCGGGTGAGGGGCAGGAGCGCCCCGAGGACACCGACGCCCTGGCCGGCTCCACGCCGTCCGCCCCGGACCTGCTCGAGGGGTCCTGGTGGAAGCACGACGTCGTCCGGAAGGTCATGCACCGTGAGCCGGGCCGGCGACTGGTGTGGGTCGACGACGAGCTGACTGCGGACAGCCCGTTCATGGCCTGGACCGATGCACAGGCCCACCTGCAGGCTCTCGGCCCGAACCCGTTGTCCGGGCTCACTCCCGCGGACCTCGCGACGATTGAGCGCTGGGCGTCGACCTGACCGCAGCCCCGCGAGCAAGCCTGGTACTACGCGCCGGAGGACACCCGGCGGTAACGGGCCTCGAGGAAGGAGTAGGCGGCGAAGACGACGAAGCCGGCGGCGACGAGGACCACCACGGCCCTGCCCACGCCAGTCCGCGTCAGCTCGAGCAGGAGCGCGTCGAGCCCCTTGGCCTGCCGCGGGTCGGAGCGCACGCCGGCCACGACGAGGAACCCACCAACCGGCAAGAACGACACGGCCCGCGCCGGGATGCCGACCCGCGCCGTCACCTCGGTCAGCCGTCGCACGTTGCGGCCCATCTGCTCGGTGTGCAGGGTGTCCGCGAAGTGCCCCTTGACCGCGACGATCACCTGCCAGCAGCAGACCGCGAGGAGCACGACGCCTGCCGCGGCCACCAGGAGCCGGCCACCGGGCAGCGCCAGGACGGAGCCGGCCGTGCGCCGCTGCTGCTGCTCGGAGCCGGTCGTGTGACGCCCGAGCAGGAAGGACGCCGTCGTGCCGGCCACCGCAAGGTAGACCAGGCCCTGGCCAGCGGTGCTCAGCCGCCGCCACCCTCCCTGCTGCTCGTCGCCGGCGGCGCCGGCCAGCCGGACCACGCCGTACGCCGCGAAGCCGACGACGGCGGCGGCGAGCAGCAGCAGCCCGACGCGGCTGCTCGCCACCTCTGTCAACGCGCCGTTCGCGTTGGCCTGCGGGCCGGAACGCGGCGGTCCGACGAGCAGGCCGGCGGCCAGAGCCGCCAGCAGCAGGTAGAACAGCCCTCGCCCGACCAGGCCCGCCCGGGCCGCCGCGTCCAGTGCGCTGCTGCCGCGCAGCCGGGGCAGCAGCGAAGCGGTCACCACCGTCTCCTGCCCCGCCGCGCACCGGGCAGTCGCGGCCGCGGCGGCGCGAGGCGAGCCCGGTGACCGCGCCCGCGAGCCGGCTCTCGGCGTACAGCGTGGGGCACGGGACCGCCTCGGAGCCGGAGCTGCTGGCCCGGCTCGCCCCGGGACGGATCCGTCGGCTGGTCGACATCCGCACGGCCCCGGGCAGCCGACGGCGTTCCTGTGCAGCGAGACCCTCCGGTGGCGGTGCCACCGCCGGCTCGCGCCGGACGCGCTGGTGCTGCTGCACGGGTCGACGTCGAGCACCTGATGCCGGGACGCGTCACCGCGCACCGGCCCACGCCCGGTGCGAGGCGGCTCGGCGACGTCCTGGTGTACGACGTGCCGGTCCCGGCCTGACCCACCGGCGGCGCGTCGCGGCCGGCTGACGGGCTGCTCCGCCACATCATGGGCCGCATGCACGCCGCCCGCTCCGTCCGTCAGACGCGAGCAGCCCGGTCCCAGGACACCGTCGAGCTGACGGTGCTGCGCGACCACGTGACGGCGCAGTACCTGCGCGCGGCGGCCGGAGAGGACGTCCCGGACCTGCACGTCGGCTACTCACCGCGCTGGTGGGACGGCGCCGCCTGGTCGCCCTGCCTGGACCTGGAGTGGCGCGGCACCCGGTGGCGCGTCGTGAGCGACGACGACGAGCTGGTGTCGCTGCCCTGGCGCGCGGGCCAGGCGCGGCGGCTGCTGCGTCGTCGCCGTCGCGAGGCGGTGCTGCGGCGCGCGCCCGGCCGGCGACCTCCCGACGAGCAACGGCCGGCCGGCGCGGCGCCGCCGGCCGCCGGCCCGCTCGTCGTCGTCGAGCAGGCCGGCGACTGGCGGGTTGATCCTCCTGCCGGCGCCCGGCAGCGCGCAGCTGCCCGAGGGGGCGTGCCCCCGCTGCCACCGCCGGTGAGCCGTGGTCCTGCGCCGGGGCGGACCGGCGACGACATGCGCGAGAATGGGCCGTCCGCCCGGGAGGCGGCGTCGAACAGGAGCAGAGCGTGGATGTCCGGGACCGCTACGAGGCGCAGGCCCTCGAGCGGCGCCGCCTCGCGCTGGCACTACGGCGGGGCACCCAGCACTCCTCTCTGCTGCGCGAGGCGCACCCCAACCGGCTCGTCGCGGCAGGGCTCGGGGTCGCGCTCCTGGCCGTCGTCGGGGCCGGCGTCTCCGGGCTGGCCAGTCCCCGGGCGCCCAAGGGCTGGGACACGCCCGGCAACGTCGTGCTCGACGGCGGCACCGGACAGCGCTTCGTGGTCGCACCCGACCGGGTGCTGCGCCCGGTCCTGTCCGAGACGAGTCTGCGCCTGGTCTTCCCCGGCGGGGCGCCGGCGCCGGTCACCGTCAAGAGCAGGGTGCTGCGCGACGCGCGGCGGGGCGCACCGGTCGGGCGCAGCGACGTCCCGTTCGAGCCACCGGCGCTGCTGGGGCCCGACGCGGTGCAGCAGCGCTGCCAGACCAAGACGCTGACCGCGCTGCTCGCCGGCGGGGCCGCCGCTGCCGGTGGGCCGCAGGCGGTCCTGGTGCGCACCAAGCGGGGCGGGACCGTCCTGCTGGCAGGGGGCCGGGCGCTCAGGGTCGCGGACAGCCTGGCGCTGAGCCGGCTCGGCTACCGGCCGGACCAGGCGATCCCGACCGACGACCTCCTGCTCGGCACCGTGCCCAGCGGCCCCGTCCTCGCGGCCCCACGCATCGCGGTGGCCACCGGAGCCGCGGCCAAGTCGCCGCCGTTGCGTCGCCAGGGTGCGCTGCTGACAGCAGCACCCAGCGGCCGCTCCTTCGTGGTGGACCGCGGCCGGCTGCGCCCCTTGCGGGACCGGACCGCCGTCCAGCTCGTCTTCGGCCCGAGCCCGCCGGGCGCGCTCCCGGTGCCGGACGCCGCCGTAGGCACGGCACCCCGCGGGGCACCCGTCCTGGCGGCCGGCGCTCCGGCCGACCCGCCGACGCCGGCCGTACGGCGCCCGGACGGCGCCCTGTGCGTCGACGGCAAGGGCGCGGCGCGGGTGCTACCGCGCCTGCCCTCCAAAGGCCTGGGGCCCGCGCCGGTCGCCGGGCAGGAGCGCGCCGTGCTGCTTCCTGCCGGCCAGGGCCTGCTGCTCGCCAACAGCGCCGAGGCGGTCAAGTCACCCGGCCAGCAGGCGCCGGTGCTCCTGCTCGTCGACGGCCGGGCGTTCCCGGTGACCTCCGGGCAGGTGATCATGGGCCTGGGCTACCGGCTGGACCAGGTCGCCGTCGTGCCGCGGGCGCTCACCGCGCTCGCCCGCCGCGCCCCGCTGCTCGAGCAGATCGAGCTCGGCTGATTTCCGCAGCAGCCCGGTCAGTGGCCGGGCGGCTCGTCCGTCGCCACCTGGACCAGCTGCGAGCTGCCGCGGGTGACGAGCAGGCCGCGTCCAGCCGGCTGGGCCTGCGCCCGGTGCGGGCCGATCAGCGCCCCTTCACCCGGGTCCCCGGACAGCAGCAGACCGGGCGTGCCCAGGTCGCGCAGCCGCTGCAGGAGCGGCTCGAAGAAGGCCCGCCCGGCTCCGCCGGTGCGCCGCCCGACGACGACGTGCAGGCCGACGTCCCGGGCCTGCGCGAGCAGGTCGACCAGCGGCGCGAGCGGGTTGCTGAGCGCGGTCACGACCAGGTCGTGGTCGTCCACGACGACGTAGACCTCCGGCCCGGTCCACCAGGAGCGGCTGCGCAGCTCGTCCGCGCTGACGTCCAGGCCCGGAAGACGCCGGCCGAGCGAGCCGGCGAGGTCGTCGATGACCGGCTCCAGCGCGGGGGCGGCGCCGGCGTACGCCAGCAGGTGGCTGTCGGGGATCGCCCCGAGCAGGGTCCGCCGGTAGTCCACCAGAACCACGCGGGCCTGCTCGGGGGTGCAGCGAGCCGCCAGGCCGTGCAGGAAGGTCCGCAGCAACGTCGTCTTGCCGGACTGCCCGTCACCGAGCACGAGCAGGTGCGGGTCGGGGCCGGTCAGGTCGACGTACGCCGGACCGAGGTCGTTCTCGCCCAGCCCGACCGGCACGCCGGGGCGGGTGTCGGCGCCGGCCGCCGGCAGGTCCGCGGCGAGGACGAGCGGCGGCAGGGTGCGCACAGCCGGCGCCTCCCGGGCCCCCCACCGCTCACGGACCGCGTCCACGAGCGCTGTCGAGGCGGCCCGCAGGTCGACGTCGCCGGACTGCCCGTCGGCCCGGGGGGCGGCCACCTGGATGTGCAGCGGCCCGGGCACCAGGCCGCGTCCCGGCCGGCCCTGCGGGACGACGGCGGCCGCCGCCCGACCCATCTCGGACTCGATCGCGTCGACCAGACGCAGCTCCAGCCGGGTGCCGAGGCTGTCGCGCAGCTGCGGACGCAGGTCGGTCCAGCGTGGGGTCGCCAGCACCACGTGGATGCCGTAGCCGGGGCCCCGGGCGGCCAGCTCGGTGACCAGCGGCTCCAGGTCCTCGAACTCCCTGCGGAAGGACGACCAGCCGTCCACCAGCAGCAGCACGTCCCCCCGGGACTCCTCGGGCAGCCGCCCCTCGGCCCGCGCCAGGCGCATGGCTGCCGCGCCGTCCACGCCGCGGCGCCGGAACAGCGCATCACGCTCTGCCAGCAGCTCGACCAGCTCCCCGACGACCCGGCGGACCAGCTCGGGCTCGCCGCGGGTGGCGGTGGTACCGACGTGCGGCAGCCCGGCGAGCACGCCGAGACCTCCGCCGAGGTCGACGGCGTAGACCTGCACGTCGTCAGGGGAGTGGGTCAGCGCCAGGGCGGCGACGAGCGTGCGCAGCGCGGTCGTCTTGCCCGTCTGGGGGCCGCCGACGACCACGACGTTGCCCGCTGCACCCGACAGGTCGAGCACCAGCGGCTCCTGGGCCTGCTCGGCCGGCCGGTCCAGCAGCCCCACCGGCACCTGCAGCCGCCCCGGCTCGACGGTGGGCACCAGCGCGTCGAGCGGCGGCGCCAGGGCCAGCGGCGGCAGCCAGACCTGGTGGGCCCGCGGCGCCGCGTCGGCGAGCCGGTCGACGACCACCTCGAGCACGGAGCGCGCCCCCGTCCGGCTGGCCTCGACGACCGGGGCCGGTCCGCGGTGCAGCGGCGCGGCGGTGAAGGGCAGCACCGCGCGCGGGGCCGGCCCCCCCTCCTCCGGCTCGGCCGCCGGCCGTGCCCAGGCCCCGGAGACGTAGGCCGCCTGGAAGCGCTGGAAGACGGTGGTGTCGACCTTGAGGTAGGCCGACCCCGGCACCGACGGCAGCTCGTAGGCGTCCGTGACACCGAGGACGGTGCGGCTCTCCTGAGCCGAGAAGGTGCGCAGCGCGATGCGGTAGGACAGATGGCTGTCCAGCCCGCGCAGCCGTCCCTCCTCCAGCCGCTGGCTGGCCAGCAGCAGGTGCATGCCGAGGCTGCGGCCCAGCCGGCCGACCGTGACGAAGGCGTCGATGAAGTCCGGCTCGACGGCCAGCAGCTCGCTGAACTCGTCGACGACGATGAGCAGGCTGGGCAGCGGCTCCAGGTCGGCGCCGGAAGCCCGCGCCGCCTCGTAGTCACGGACGCTGGCATAGCCGCCGGAGGCGTTCAGCAGCTCCTGACGGCGCTGGGCCTCCCCGACCAGGGCGTCCCGGAACCGCTCCACCAGGGCCAGGTCGTCGGCGAGGTTGGTCAGGGACCCGGCGACGTGCGGCAGCCGGCCGAGGCCGCTGAACGTGGCGCCGCCCTTGAAGTCCACGAGCACCATGGCCAGGCGCTCCGGCGGGTGGGAGGTGGCCAGCGCCAGCACCAGCGTGCGCAGCAGCTCGGACTTGCCGGACCCGGTGGCGCCGACGCACAGCCCGTGCGGTCCCGAGCCGGCGAGCGCGGACTCCTTGAGGTCCAGGTGCACAGGCCGGCCGTCCGGGTCGATGCCGAGCGGGACGCGCAGCTGGGCGTGCTCCGGCCGTCGCAGCCAGCTGCGCGCAGGGTCGATCGCGTCCGGGTCGGCGCCGAGCACGTCGCGCAGGTCGGCCGCGCTGCCGGTGGCGCCCGTGCTGTCCTCCGGCGACAGCCGCAGGGGCGCGAGCCGCCGGGCCAGCTGTTCGGCGGAGCTGAGGCCGAACCGGTCGACCGAGCCGGTCACGACGCCGTCCGGGCCCTGCACCTGCACGCCGCCGAGGTCGTCCACGAGGACGCGCAGGTCGACGTGCGAGGGCTCCTGCTCGGCCCGGTCGAGCAGGGAGATGACGGTGACGCCGCGCACGGGCAACCCCGACAGCACCGCGTCCAGCGGCGCGCTGCCGCTGCGCGGCACCTCGTCGCGGTCCACCAGTACCACCAGCTCGTACGACGGGATGCCGCCCGTCTGCATCGCCGTGGCGGTCACCGCGGGCCGGGCGGCGACCTCGGAGCCCAGCAGCCGGGCCAGCTCGCCCACGTCGGAGGTGACCAGCCGCTCAGGGCCGGTCTCGTCCCGGGCTGCCGGGTGGACGGCGTGCGGCGCCCACTTCAGCCATGTCCACGCCGCGACCCGGCAGGGTTCGCTGAGCACCGCGACGCGCAGGTCGTCCGGGGCGTGCCAGGCCAGCAGCTGGGCCAGCAGCGCTCTGGCCGCCTGCCGGCGCGGTTCCTCCGGGCCGGTCACCACGACCGAGCGGTACCGCGCCAGGTCGACGGCGAGGGGCAGGCCCGGGACGGTCGCGACGTCTTCGACAAGGCGGTTGGCGGCCTGCAGGCACACCTCGTCCACGTCGCTCATCGGGCCACCGCGGTTCTCCAGCTGCACCGGTCTGGCCAGTGGCAGACGCGCGGTGCCCAGCCGCACCTGCAGGGCGTCGGGGGCGTCACGGCGGCGCTCCCACAGCCGCGCCGGCAGGTCGGCCAGCTGCCACAGACCCGCCGGCGCCGGGTGCTGACGGACCGTTGCCGCGCGCTGGGCCTCGGCCGCCTGCTGGGCCTGCCCGGCGACGTCGTCCAGGTGCTCGAGGTAGCGCACCCGGTCCCGCAGTCGCCGCTGGCGGGACTGGCTCCGCTGGCTGAGACCGAGAGCCACCCCGCCGAGGACAGCGGTGAGGGCGAACAGGACGCCACCGATGATGAACAGCGGTCGGGGGTTGGCCAGCACGAACACCAGCGAGCCCAGGCTCGCGACGGCCGGCAGCGCGTACTGAACGACGCCGGCGGGCCCCGAGCTGACGGCGGCCTGCGGGACGGGGGGCGCTGCCACGACCAGCGGCTCGGTGGGCACGTCCGGGGCGGGCGTCCGGGCCGGACGGTGGAGGGTGTCGGCCACGGGCGGCAGGCTATCGTCCGCGTGCATCTGCCTGCTGCACCCGACTGGCTGCATCGGGCGGGGCGGCTGCATCGGGTAGGACGGGCCTCGGCCTAGCATCGCGGCCGTGCACCCCCCCGTCTGCCGCGTCACCGTGCAGGGACCCGGCCGTCGCCTGGACCTCGTGATCCCGTCGGGGGTGCCGCTGGTCGAGCTGCTGCCCGGTCTGGTGGAGTTGGGCACCGGCGGTGCGCGCAGCCGCGAGCAGGTCGGCGGATCGGTGGAGGCCTGGAGCCTGACCCGGCCGCTCGGTCCGGACCTGTCGCCCACTGTCACGCTGCGCGAGGCGTCGGTCCGGGACGGCGACCTGCTGCTGCTGCGCCACCACACGGCACCGCCGCTCGGCGTGCTGCGCAGCGACCCCGTCGTGGGGCTTGCCGACGCCGTGGACCGGCTGCCCGGTGACTGGACCGCGCACCGCCGCGCCGCCCTTGCGCTGGGGCTGCTGGGACCGCTGCTGGCCGCGCTGCTGACTGTGCTGGCCGTGGTGGCCGGCCCGGGCGCGGCGGGCGTGGGCGCGGCGCTAGTCGCGGCGCTCCTGGTCGCCGCGGCGCTGCCGTCTGCCGCACGTGACGAACCGGTCGCGGCCGCCCTCGCCGCGCTGGCCGCGCTGCCCGGCGCCTTCGCCGGCCGGGCGGTCGCAGCCGCCCTGGGCAGCGGCCCCGTCGGCACCGCCGCCTTCGTGGCGGCCGGTGTGGTCCTGGGCGCTGTCGTGGCGCTCCTGGTCCGGCCGGCGCGTGCCGTCGCCGCCGGGATCGGCGCGGCGGCGCTGCTGGGGCTGCTCGTCGCCTTCCTGGCGCTCGCCAGCACCAGCGTGCGGGCCGGCGCGCTGGGGGGCGTCGCAGCGCTGGCCCTGCTCCCCCTCGTGCCCCCGGCCGCCCTGCGGGTCGCAGGTCTGCTGGAAGCGTCCGGCGGTGCCCGTGGGGACGCCCCCGAGCGGGCCCGCACCGCGCGCATCGCCGTCGTCTCCCTGACCGCCGGCCTCGGTGCCGTCGTCGTGCTGCTCGGGTCCGTGGCGGGGCTCGGGGGTGGCGCCTCCGGCCGTTGGCTGGCGGCGGGCCTCGGCGTCGCGCTGCTGCTGCGCTCCCGCGCGGCCCGTCGCACGGGCGAGGTGCTCGCGCTCGCCCTGACCGGTCTGGCCGCGCTCGCCGGCGCCGCCGTCGCCTGCACCCTGCGGGCGCTGGCCGACGGGTCCGACGCCTTCGCCGTGCTGCCGGCGGCCGCGCTCGTCCTGGGGCTGCTGGTCGCCGCGCTCCCGGCGGCCCGGCCCGGTCTCGGCGCGCCCTCGGCGGACCGGCTGTCCCGGCGGCTGGAGGGGTTGGCGCTGGTCGCCCTGGTGCCGCTCGCGCTCGCCGTGTGCGGCGTCCTGGGGGTCGTCGCCGACGCGGCATCGGGCCTGCGATGAATGAGCCTGCGATGATGTCGTCCGCAGGGGGAGGGCAGCCGTGGCGCTGATCGGCACGGTGCGCGGGGTCAGCGGGCGGCACGGCGTGTTCCTGACCGGCCGGCCGCAGCAGCTGGCCGTCTTCGATGACGGGCTCGTGCTCGTGCTGGTCAGCGGCACCGCGGCACCGCTCGGCGGCCCGTTGGCCGGCAGCATCGTCCAGCGCCAGGTGGCTGCCACGGCGGGGGACACGGCCGCCGAGCTGGCCGGCCGGCTCAAGCGGGCGACCCTGCTGCACTGGGACGAGGTCGAGAGCGCGCTGCTCGAGGCGCGCTACCCGGGCCGGCGCCTCACGCTGACGGTCGCCGGACGGCCGCTGCAGCACAAGTTCGGCAAGCTCCAGGACGAGGGGGACTGGCTGCCGCACCTGCTGGCGGCCCGGCTCGGCGACCGGTTCCGCGACACCCGCAGCACGGAGGCCAGATGACCGAGGAGCAGCGCAGCCAGCCGAACCGACCCGACCCGCAGCGCGACATGATGTTGGACGAGCTGCAGCGCATGGGCCTGGCACCGCCGGTGGACGCCCCGCGGCCGGCCGAGGCAGGGTCGGCACCGACGGGGCCAGGGGTGGCTCCGGCGCGGTCGGAGCCCGGCGCGTCGGCAGATCCGGCTGCACCAGCGCTGCCCGTATCGGCACCGTCGGCCGCGCCCCACGGTCCCCCTCCGGAGCCGGCCCCCGGCCCGCGGCCGTTTCCCTCGCCGAACCCCGCAAGGGACCAGCCGGTCCGGCGTCGCACCCCCAGCCCAGCCGGGTCGCCGCCGCCGGAGGGCGCCACGGGTCCGGGTGCGCCGCGCCGGGCGCCGGCGTACGACCTGCCGTCCGAGGCGCTTCGCGGTCCCCGGGGCTCGCTGACCAGCGAGAGCCTGACAGCGGAGTCGGTGCTCAAGCACCGCGCGCCCAGGCCCGCGGGCGGCTGGCGCCGTACGGTATTCGCGTTGACCGGTGGCACCGTCAACCCGGGACCATCGAAGCAGGAGCTGCGCCGGGCCGAGCTGGTCGCGCGGGCCCGCACGCCGGTGCAGGTCTGCCGGCGGGTTGCCGTCATCAGCCTCAAGGGCGGGGTCGGCAAGACCACGACGACCGCGGCGCTGGGCGCGACGTTCGCCTCGCTGCGGGGCGACCGGGTCATCGCCCTGGATGCCAACCCCGACCGTGGCACGCTGGGCGAGAAGGTGCCGCGCGAGACCGACGCGACCGTGCGCGACCTGATCGCGGCCGAGGCCGACCTGCACCGCTACGACGACGTGCGCCCCTTCACCTCCCAGGGGCCGTCCCGGCTCGAGGTACTCGCCTCGGACGCGGACCCAGGCGCCTCCCAGGCGTTCAGCGAGGCTGACTACCGCACCGCGATCGACGTGCTGGAGGTCTTCTACAGCCTGGTCCTCACCGACTGCGGCACCGGCCTGCTGCACAGCGCGATGGGTGGCGTGCTCGGTCTCGCCGACCAGCTCGTGGTCGTCAGCTCCCCCAGTCTGGACGGCGCGCGCAGCGCGAGCGCGACCCTGGACTGGCTCGAGGCGCACGGTCACGGGGCCCTGGCTGCCGGCGCCGTCGCCGTCATCAGCGGGGTGCGTCCGGGCCGTTCCGACGTCGACGTCGGCACTCTTCAGGAGCACTTCGCCGCACGCTGCCGGGCGGTCGAGCAGGTCCCCTTCGACAAGCACCTCGGAGCCGGCAGCGTGGTCGACCTGGAGGCGCTGTCGTCGCGCACGCGTGAGGCCTACGTGCGCATCGCGGCGGCGGTGGGCGACGGCTTCGCGACGCCCCGCGACCCGTCGAAGGACACCCGCCCCTGACGCCGGGCAGCGGAGGCTAGGGTCGGCCCGGCCCGGGTCGCCCGATACTGCCTGCGGGTGAACAGTGTCCCTCGGGCGTTTGGCACGTCAGGGGTGCTGGGAAGGCAATGATGACCAGTCGCCCGCGGGCGGCATCGCAGCGGGAGGTTGAGCATGGCGGGTAGTCAGTTCCGTACCGATCTTGGGACGATGGGGACCAGTGCGGCTCATGTGCAGCAGGTGAATGCGCAGATCCAGACGCAGCTGCAGCAG
>JAABUT010001758.1_pt1 | contig 23355 bp, 21 predicted proteins | sample 5559281 | NCBI WGS metagenome assembly JAABUT01 (sample SAMN10711880, study PRJNA513359) | rock metagenome | isolation source: Antarctica rocks | place: Antarctica: Victoria Land, Ricker Hills nord | collected 2016-01-04
TCGGCGGATCAGGAGCGTGTACGGAGGTACCGCTTCACTGGGAGCAGGCAGCATGAGGATATGGCGATGAGCAACACAACTGACCCACTAGTCCTCTGCCACGGTAGTTTTGACGATTCTCGTCTCGGGATGGATAAGGCGTACACGACATTGGCACGCCTCTATCCCATCACAATCCCTATGGCGGAGGACTAGGAAGTGAATCATATCGACTTATCATTGATAGCTTACCCAATGAGCCGTTTGTCCCATAGTCTCGCGGCTTATTAGCGGCTTATTAACCGTGTTACCGCAACTCAGGTGGTTCGGATTCCACGTATCGTTGACTCATTGATCCCGAACGAGACGGCGGCAGGGATAATTGCTCTACCGCCGTATCTCTATCGTCGTTGCTTATCAGTCCGCCGCGAGGATGCCGGACATCAGGTCGAGGTCGAGTTCGGGGTAGAGCGGGTAGCGGTCGAGGAGCGCGCTGATGTGCTGATGGGCGTCCGCCGCGATCTTCGGGTCGAGGTCGAACTTAACACGGCTCTTCTGCCCCGCCTGCTTGCCGGTGGCGACGGTCGTCGGCGTCGTGTTGCCGAGTACCTGCTTCGTGACGCGGGCAATCTCGCGCATCTCGGTCTCGCCCATGCCGAGCGTCGTCGCGCCGGGGGTGCCGAGGCGGAGGCCGCTCGTGTACCACGGGCCGTTCGGGTCGGTCGGGAAGATGGCGTTCCGGTTCAGCGTGATGCCGCACTGCCGCAGCGCGAACTCCGCCTGCCGCCCGGTGAGGCCGAACGATTGCGCCACGTCGATCAGCAGCAGGTGGTTGTCCGTGCCGCCCGTGACGACCGCCATCCCCTCCACGACGCACCCCGCCGCGAGGGCGCGGGCATTGTCAACGATCTTCTGCGCGTAGGTTTGGAACTCCGGCGTCGATGCCTCCATGAGTGCGACGGTCTTCGCCGCCATCACATGCGGCAGCGGCCCGCCGAGCACCATCGGGCACCCCTTGTCCACCCATGGCGCGAACTCCGCATTGGAGAGGACGAGGCCGCCCCGCGGCCCGCGCAGCGTCTTGTGCGTCGTGGAGGTGACGATGTGCGCGTGCGGCACGGGGTTGTAGTCGCCGGTGAAGACCTTCCCCGCGACGAGGCCCGCGAAGTGCGCCATATCGACCATGAAGACCGCGCCGACCTCGTCCGCCATCTCGCGCATCTTGGCGAAGTTAATCAGGCGCGGGTAGGCGCTGTACCCCGCGAGGAGGATGAGCGGCTTGACTTCGTGAATTTGCTCGCGCAGTTTGTCCAGATCGAGCAGCTTCGTCTCCGGGTCCACCTTGTATGGGTACACGTCGAATAACTGGCTGGAGATGTTGTGCCGGTAGCCGTGCGTCAGGTGGCCGCCGGAGTAGTAGTCGAGCGCGAGGAGGCGCTGGTTGTGCATCGCCGCGCGCACCTTCTGCCAGTCGTCGTGGGAGACCTTGGAGGGGTCCTCCTCGCCGATCGCCGCGAGCACGCCCGGTTCCACCTTCGCGGAGAGGATCGCCATGAAGGCGACGAGGTTCGCGTCCGCGCCGGAGTGCGGTTGGAGGAAGGCGTGCTCCGCGCCGAAGAGTTCGCACGCGACGCGTGCCCCCTCCGCCTCGATGGTGTCCACGTTGTCGCAGCCGGCGTAGAAGCGGTGATTGACGTACCCCTCGGCATACTTATCCGTGAAGAGGTTGCCCATCGCCAGTTGCGTCGCGAGCGAACTGTAGTTCTCGCTGGCGATCAGTTTAAGATTCTGCCGCTGGTCCCGGAACTCGGAGACGATCGCCCGCGCGACGGAGGGCGCGGTGGTGTTGAGGTAATCGAGCGAGGCGTAGTACGCCGCCGCCGCCGAATTAACCGGCCCACCCTTCAACCCCTCAAGGTATGTCCTCAGCAGCGTCCGCTGCCCCACCGTCGTTGCCATCGCGCGTCCCAGCCCAGGCGAGCGGCTGCTTCTCTCTCGCGTCCCCCGGCTCCCTCGTGGTTCGCCCACGCTTCTCGCCAGTCGCCGGGTTGCGGTCGTCAGATCGAGTATAGATTGTCCGTCAGCGTTGTCAATTGACGACGGGCGAGCGCGAATCAACCCCATGAAGCCAATTTATGGCTTAACAACAGTCGTCGGCTTTGGGAGTTTTGCTAGCTCCTCGCGAGATACTGCTCGCTCTGTATACGTCGTCGTGTCGTCAAGATAGGAATCGCCTTTCCTGACAAGCTGTGGTTGATTGATAAGAACTTTGCATGCTCAAATCCTCAGGTGCAGTCCAGACAGACCACTAGCAATCACGGTAGATTATGTGTACGTGTTCGGGTCGCCGGGCTGCACGAGCACGGCGGGGTCGAGCGCGTGCTCCGCCTCCTCGGCGGTCAGGATACCCTCAGAAACCAGAATATCACGGACGGTGCGCCCCTCCGTGAACGCCTGCTGCGCCACCTTCGCCGCGCAGCTGTACCCGATGCGCGGATTGAGGGCGGTGACAATCGCCGTGCTCCACTCCACCCACTCCCGCACGCGCTCCCGGTTCGCCGTGATGCCACGAACGCATTGCTCCGTGAAGACGCGCAGGGCGTTCGTGAGGATCTCCAACGACCAGACGAGATTGAAGGCGATCACCGGCATCATCACGTTGAGGTCGAGTTGCCCCGCCTGCACCGCGAGGGCGACGGTGGTGTCGTTGCCGACGACTTGGAAGCAGACCATGTTCAACATCTCCGCCAGCACCGGGTTGACCTTGCCCGGCATGATCGACGAACCGGGCTGCACAGCGGGGAGTGCAATCTCGTACAACCCTGTGCGCGGCCCGGACGACATCAGGCGCAGATCATTGGCGATGCGGATCAGTTCGAGGGCGACGATCCGCAGATCCGCCGAGAGCGCGCCGAGCGATGCCATGCTCTGCGTCACCTCGAAGAGATTTTCTGCCGGGCGGAGGTCGTTGAGGCCGGTGATCTCCTTCAGGAAGCACACGGCCTCCCCGCGATACCCCGCGCCGCTATTCAGGCCGGTGCCGAGCGCCGTCGCGCCGATGTTCAGGTCGCCGACCCAGTGCGCGGTGCCTTCCAATCGCGTGCGGACGTGCCGCATCGCTGCCGCGTAGCCGCCGAACTCGTAGCCGAGCGTCGTCGGCACGGCGTCCTGCAGGTGCGTGCGCCCGCTCTTGATGACATCCGCGAACTCCGCCGCCTTCTGGCCGAACGCCTCTTCGAGCGACCGCAACTGCGCCACGAACTCCGGCAGCATTCGCAGGGCGGCGACTTTCGTGATCGTCGGGAAGATGTCGTTCGTGCTCTGGCTCATGTTCACGTCGTCGTTCGGGTGAATCGGCGCGTATTCCCCGCGCCGCCCGCCGAGCAGTTCGTTGGCGCGGTTGGCGATCACCTCGTTCGCATTCATGTTGTGCGAGGTGCCCGCGCCCGCCTGGAAGACATCGACGACGAATTGTTCGTGGTGTCGCCCGTCGATGATCTCCCGTGCGGCGCGTGCGATGGCGTCCCCCTTCTCCGGCGGCACCTTGCCGATCGCCATGTTCGCCATCATCGACGCCCACTTCACCATCGCCGTGCTCTCGATGAAGACGCGGTGCGGCCGCACGCCGGAGATCGGGAAGTTGCGCACCGCCCGCGCCGTCTGCGCGCCATAAAGCGCGTCCGCCGGGACGGGCACATCGCCAAGCGAATCGTGTTCCGTCCGCGTTGCTGGGATTGTTGCCATATCGATCACCGCCTTGTTCGTGACCATTACCCATGATCGCCCGTATACGCGCGTCGTTCATCACAACTCGCAATCGCCTGACCACGCCGGGTAGACTCGCGCCGGAGAACGAGGAGTCGCCGGACGCCGAAGAAAACCCCTGCTCACTGCGTGCTCGAAGGCGAGAACGATGAATTGAAATGCGACGACCTCGCCAATGGGTTGTTGTGGGTCCGTCGGCCGCCCGTCTGTGACGAATAGACCCGCAAATCAACCCGACGACCCCTCGAACGCGGTCACTTCTGCGGCACGCTGAATTGCCGTGAAGACTTCTGCGGGGACGGCCTTCGAGAGGCGCGCGGTGATCGTGCGCACCGCCGCCGGGTCGAGTTTCGGCTCGCGGTTCGCGGTGAGCAGGCCGTTGGTCTCCTGCTACGTGTCCGTCAGTTGTGTGTAGCAGAACCCGGCAATCGTCGGGCAGTCGAGGATCGCGCCGATCAACTCCTCATACTTGGCGAGGAACGCCTCGGTCGAGGTGACGGTGCCGTAGCCGAACCAGCGTGTGCCACGCTCGGGCGCGTAGCCGATGCCGCCGCACTCGGTCAGCATGATCGGCTCGCCCGCACGGTGCGAATCTGGGAGGGCGATGGTGCGGAACTGCGGCTGCGTCTGCGTGATCGTCCGCTCGACCGCCTCCGACGTGCCGTACCGCTCGCGCAGCGTCGCGCCGTCCAGCGCATAGTCGTGGATACCCCAGACATCGGTGGCGAGGTGCTCCCAGCCGTCGTTGCCGATCACGGGGCGCGTCGGGTCGATGGCGTGCGTCAGGTGGTACAAGGAGCGGACGTAGTGCTAGCTGGCTCGGGTCGCGCGGGAGCGATGGCACGCCCCAACTCTCGTTCAGCGGCACCCAGGTGACGATGCAGGGGTGGTTGTAGTCACGCCGCACGACATCGAGCCACTCGCGCGTCAGCCGCTCCACCGCGTGCGCGTCGAAGACGTAAGCGTTCGCCATTTCGCCCCAGACGAGCAGGCCGAGCCGGTCGCACCAGTAGAGGAAGCGTGGGTCCTCGACCTTCTGATGGATGCGCACACCGTTGAAGCCGAGCGATTTCGCCAACTCCACCTCGCGCCGTAATGCGTCTGCATTCGGCGCGGCGAGGTGCGATTCGGGCCAGAACCCTTGCTCAAGCGCGAGCCGCAGGTAATACGGGCGACCATTGAGCAGAAACCGTCCATTCGCGAAGGCCGCGCTGCGCAAGCCGAGGTAACTGCGCACGGTATCGGGCTGCCCCGCCTCATCGTGAAGGGTCAGTTCCGCATCGATCAAATTCGGGTTCGCGGGCGACCAGAGCACCCGCGCCTGTCCCATCGTGGTGCTGCCGCTGTCGAGGCCGATCGCGTGCCGCGCCACGGATCGTTCCACGTGGAACGTGTGTTTTGCCAGTGTCGTGCCGCGCAGCGTGAGATGAAGATCGAGGCGCGCGGGCCGCTCCGGCGCGCAGTTGAGCGTCACCTGCACGCCGAGCAAGCCCCGGTCGAGGTCCGGCGTCCAGCGAATCTCGACGATGTGCAGCGGCGGCACGGGTTCGAGCCAGACGGGCTGCCAGATGCCCGTCGTGCGGTCGTACCAGATGCGATGCGGCTCCGGCTCCCAGTCCTGCTTGCCGCGCGGCTGCGTCAGGTCCGCCGGTTGATCCTCCGCGCGCACGACGATCACCTGCTCGGCGTCGCCGTCCCGCAGCGCGGCGGTGATGTCCGCGCTGAATGGCGTCTGCCCGCCCTCGTGCGTGGCGACGAGTCGCCCGTTGACCCAGACGTGAGCATGATAATCGACCGCACCGAAGTGAAGCAGGAGCCGACCGTCGCGCTCCTCCGGCGCAACGGTGACGGCGCGGCGGTACCAGACGACGGGATGGAACGCCGTCTCGCCGATCCCGCTCGCGCGCGATTCCGGCGGGAAGGGGACGATAATCGTCCGGTCGAACCGTTCCGGTTGCTCCGCCCATCCGTCGCGGAGGCCAGTGTCCCCGTCGTCGTACGCGAACTGCCACAGGCCGCAGAGGTCCGTCCAGCGGTCGCGCGTCAGTTGCGGGCGTGGGTGAAGTTCGTCGCGGTGCATATCTGCTCCTCCATCACTACATGGCATCTGGCATGGATACATTATCCTCGGTGCGCATATCGCATCACCAGAGGGCTTCTCGCGACTGGGAGCGATCCTCGGTGGCGACAAGCGCATCGAGGAGGAATTCCTGGAGTTCGATGCGCACCGACGCTGCGGCGGGGTCGGCCCAGAGATTGTGGAGTTCCTGCGGGTCGGCTTCAAGGTCGTAGAGTTCCCCGCACCGATCGCGACCGCTCGCCGGTTCGCCATGATGCACGATCACCTTGTAGCGCCCCCGGCGCAGCATCGTCGCGTGGACCGGCGGATCGTAGGGGTGGCCGCTGTTGCGGTACTCGCAGAGCGCCCAGCCGCGCCGTGGGGCCTCCGGTTCGCCACGCGCGAGCGGGAGGAGGCTCAGCCCCTGATTGCCGGGCAATGGCGGCACGCCCGCAACGTCAAGCATCGTCGGGCAGAGATCGATCCATTCGACCAGGTCGCCGCATCGCGCCCCATTCGGCAGATGGCCCGGCCAGCGCAGGATGAGTGGTACCCGCACGGCGCCCTCGTAGAGCATCGGCCCTTTGAGCAGCAACTGATGATCGCCGAGCATCTCGCCGTGGTCGCTGGTGAAGATGACCAGTGTGTTCTCGGCCAGCCCCAGGTCGTCCAGCGCCGCGAGGATGCGGCCCACCTCGTCGTCGATGAGCGTCACCATCGCGTAGTAGGCCGCGATCACCTCCTGTATCTCCTCCGTGGCATAGTCGGTGAACCCACGCGCGAACCCCGCGTAGCTCTTGTGCGACGCCTCGGTCAGGATCGGTGGCCGGTCCGCCAGTTCGCCCGGTTGGCCGATCGGGCGCGGCAGTGTGGCCGGGTCGTACCGGTCCCGGTATTCCTTCGGCGCGACGAAGGGGTGGTGCGGGTCGTAGAAATTCGCCCAGAGGAAGAAGGGGCGCGCGGGGTCGCGCTCCTCCCGCAGGAAGGAGATCGCCTCCTCCCCGACCCAGTGGCTATAATGCGCCTCGGTCGGCATCACGTCGAACCCGACCGGGTCATGCCCGCTCCGTCCCGGCCCGTTCGCCATCGCCGCCGCGTAGCGGTCGGGGTATCGCCGGGCGAGCCAGCGATGATAGGCATTCTCCGGCGAGCCGTGCGTTGGGTCGTGCGCCCACTTGAAGACGCGGAAGCCGTCGTCGTACCGGCGCTCGGTGCGGCCCCGATAGGCCGCGTTGAGGTGCAACTTGCCGATCAGTCCGCAGTCGTAGTCGGCGTCGGCGAGGGTGCGCGACAGAAGCGCCTCGTGCGGCGGCAATGCCACCCCGTTGGCCCACAGGCCATGGTTGTGGACGTACGATCCCGTCAGCAGGCTCGCGCGCGAGGGCGCGCAGACGGGACTCTGCACGTAGCATCGCTCGAACAGCACCCCGTCACGCGCGAGGCCGTCGATGGCGGGTGTCCGGATCGCCTGATTGCCGTAGCACCCGAGGGAATCGTAGCGTTGCTGATCGGTGCAGAGGAAGAGGATGTTCGGCTGTGCGTGTGCGTGCGCGTCTTCGGTCATACCGTCTCCCAGCGTGGGGCGCGATCGTTCGTGCCCTAGGATTTTACCGCCCCCGCGATCCCCTCGATGAAATACCGTTGCAGGAAGATGAACAACAGCACGATAGGGATGAGCGAGAGCGTCCCCGCAGCGGCGAGGCCGGACCAGTCTGTCGTATGCTCGCCACGGAACGCAAGCATCCCGACGCTGAGGGTGCGGAGATCGGGCCGGCTGAAGGTGAAGACGAGCGGGATGAAGAAGTTGTTCCAGGTGGCGAGCAGCGTCAGCAGCGTCACCGTCGCCGTCACCGGCCCCGCCAACGGGAGCATCACGCGAGCGAAGACGGTGAGGAACCCCGCGCCGTCCACCACCGCAGCCTCCTCGATCTCGTGCGGGATCTGGCTGAAATAGCCCGCGTAGAGGAGCACTGCGGCGACCTGACCGCCCCCGCTCAGCGCGAGGATCATCCCCCACAACGAGTTCAGCAATCTGAGCCGGTTCGCCAGTTCTGTCACCGGGATGATCGTGTACCCCGTCGGCACGAAGAGCGTCGCGATCAGGAGGGCGATGATCGCCCGCTTGCCGATGAAGCGGTGGCGCGCGAGCGCGTACCCCGCGAGGGCGCACCGCACCACCACGATGAAGATGGTGCCCGCAGTCACAACGACGCTGTTAAGCATGTAGCGGCTGAAGTGCGCGTCGTTCCACGCGCGCGCGTAGTTACTCCACCGCCAGTGCTGCGGGATGAGATTGAGACCGGCGGTGAAAACCTCCGACGGGTCCTTGAGCGAGGCCGAGAGCAGCCAGAGGAAGGGGTAGACCCACACAATGCAGATCGCGGCGAGGACGACGACGGGCGCCCACCGGCGGGCCAACCGACCGAGCCGGGCAGATGGTGGGGAAACGCGCGCGATGCCGGTCATGTTGTCCCCCGTGTCCGCTGCACGTATCGCAGGCCGAGCGCCTGCACCAGCGCGATCAGGAGCGTGGCCGCCCCGAAAACGACCGCCGCTGCGGACGCATACCCGAGCCGTGGCGTGGTCGAGGTGAAGGCCTGACGGTAGATGAAGATTTCGACGACCTCCGTGCGGAAGAATGGCCCGCCTCCCGTCATCGTCAGCATGAGGTCGAAGACCTGCAACGTGTCGATGGCGGTGAGCAGGGTGATGATCACCGCGAATGGTCGCAGCAGGGGGGCGGTGATGTGCCGGAACAGCCGCCCGCCGCTCGCGCCGTCGATGCGCGCCGCCTCATACAAGTCCTTCGGGATCGTTTGCAGCGCGGCGAGCCAGTAGACGAGGGTCACGCCGAACCACTTCCAGATGTGCACGCCCATTACGGTGAACAGCGCGCTCTGGGATTTGCCGAGGAAGTTGATGGGGCGACCGACGAGATGGAGTTTGAGCAGCACAAGGTTGATCGGGCCACCCGCCGGGTCGAACACGAGCACCATCACGACGCCGATGATGGCGGTCGTCGTCACCACGGGCAGGAAGAGCGCGGTGCGGAACAGCCCGGCGAATGGCAGGCGCGGGTTGTTGAGGATCACCGCCGCGAGGAGCGACAGCCCCACCCGGATTGGCACGGTGACCGCCATGAACAGGAGGGTGTTGCGGAACGCATTCCAGAAGAACGGGTCCCGCAGCACATCCGCGTAGTTGGCCAGCCCCACGAACGGGCGCGCCCGCGCGAAGCCGTTCCAGTCGAGCAGGGAGTACCACGAACTGGCGATGATCGGCCAGAGCGTGAACAACCCGTACAGCGCGGCCATCGGCAGGAGGAAGAGATAGATCCAGCGATCCGCCCAGAGCCGCGCGCCCACGCTGCGGGCCGCCCCGCGCACTGGCCGTGTGGTCGGCGCCGAGGTGGTGGGGCGCGCGCGTGTCGTTGCCATCTCGTCCCCTCCTCCGGCTGCGGGCTACTTGTACGAAGCGGCGGTGTAGTCCTGATCGGGCTGCCAGTTGGCGAAGACCCAATCGGCGAGGCTGACCTGCGCGCCCTTGCCCGTGACCACCTTCAGCGCCCGGTCGCGCTCGGCGGTGAGCTTGTCGTTGTACTCCTTCAGCGCCGCGCGCGTGTCCTTCACGTCGCCGCTGAAGACGCCCTGCGCGATCTCGCCGAGGTTCGGGTGGATGTCCTTCATCTCCGCGAATACATCCGAGACGGCGGCGTTTTTGACCACCGGGCTTGGCCCGAGCCGCACGCCATCCTGGAAGAGCTTGATCGCCTGCTTGTACGTGGGCTGGACATTGGCCTTGTCCACCGCCGTCAGGTCGAGCGGCGGCTGGTCCATCTGCTGCGCGAGGCCGATGTAGTAGTCCGGCGTCGTCAGTTGCTGCAGGATATCGGCGGCAATGTCGGGGTGCTTTGACTGGCTGGAGATAAAGAACTGTCCACCCGACGGCAGAACGTGGATGTACGCGGGCTTGCTCGTGTCCGGGACAGGGACGGGGGCGACGCCAACCTTGTCCGTGAAATCCTTGAAGCTCCCCTGCACCACCCCGATATTCCACGGGCCATCGAGGAACATCCCGGCGGTGCCCGTCGCCCAGCGAGCCCGACCGGTGCGCGCGTCGAGGGTCGATGAGGCGGGGAAGAGGCTGCCGTCGCGCTGGACCGACGCGAGGAAATCGAGCGTCTGGACGTACGGATCACTGGCGTAGACGTACTGCCCCGTCTTCGGGTCGCTGCCCGTCGGGCCGGGGCCACCGACCGTGGACGCTCCCGCAGTCTGCGCCAGTTCATTCACATGGACGCCCAGACGGTCCACAAAACCGATCCCCTGGATCCACCCGAACGCCGTGCCGCCACCCTTCTTCGTGATCGCGCCCGCCGCCTGCCGGAACTGGTCCCACGTCCTGAGGTTCGTCGTGGGGTCGATGCTCGCCTTCGCGAACAGGTCCTTGTTGTACCAGTTGAGGCTGGTGTACTGCCGGAAACTGAAGAGCGGGAAGCTGTAGACCTTGCCGCCGAAGACGCTGAACCCCTCCAGCAGGCTGCCCTCCGGCAACCGCTTGCGCGCGTCGTCGCTCAGGTTCAGTGGCGCGAACCAGTTGTCCTTCACGAGGCTCGGCACGGGCACGCTGATGCCGCCGAGGCTGTGCACATCCGGCATCTGCTGGCTCTTGAAGGCCAACTGGAGCGCCTGTGCCATCTCGTTCGGGTTGTACTGAGTGTAATCAACCTGCACGTTGGCGTGGCCCGCCGTGTAGGTGTCCCAAATCTTCTTGTGCAGCGGCGTCAGTGGCTGGAAGTGGTCCCACCAGCGGATGACGACCTTGCCTTGCGCGGCTGCGGCGGGCTGGGAGGCAGCCGACTGCACGGGCGTCGCCTGGGATTGGGCCGATGGCGGTTGCGCCGGTTGCGACGCGAGCGGATTGCCCGCCACGGTCGGGCTGGAACCCGATCCGCACGCCGCCAGCGCCGCGCTCGCGGCCATCCCCGCGATGGTGGCGCCGGAGGCCCGAAGAAACTGCCGCCGGTGGAGTGTGTCGTGTCCGTTCATCCGTGCTGCCCCCTTGTCCGCAATTGCCAGCACACTCAGGCCGCGCCCTCGTGCATACCATCCTCCAATAGCCTCACAACCGCGTCACGCACCGAGCGAATGTGCGCGCGGGTGAGCATCTCGGCACGATCCGCGTCGCCCGTGCGGACCGCGATGAACAATTCCTGATGTTGGGCATGGGACAGGGCGGGGCGACCGGGCAGATGCATGGCGAGGCGGATGCGCTGGCTCAGGATGCGCCGGTGCGTCTGCTCGATCAAATCGGCAAGTTGGGGGTTGCCGCCCATATCGTTGATCGCGCGGTGGAATGCGAGATCGAGCCGGTTGAACTCGCGCTGGTCCGGCTCATCCAGCACCGCCGCCATCGCCGTCAACAAGGCTTCCAGAGCGGCGAAATCGCAATGCGCTGCCGCCGCCGCATGCCGGGCGGCCCGGCACTGGAGCACTTCGTGGATCTCGTAGAGGTTCGCGATGTCGCGCGCAGTGAACACGCTGACCATCGCGCCGCGATGCGGGCTGACTGCCACCAACCCTTCACGTTCGAGACGGCGCATGGCCTCGCGGACGGGGGTAACTGAGACCCCATACTGCTGCGCGATCGCGGCCTCGCGCAGCCGTGTGCCGGGTGGGAGCACCCCGCCCGCAATTGCGTCGCGCAGCGCCTCGTGGACGACATCGATGAGGCGGGCGCGCGGGCCGAGGATCGGGAGGCGGGCCAATGCAAGTGAAGACTCATTCGCCATACGTTGGTACTCCTCATGATTTTATATTTTATAAGATATACCATCTGCCATGCTCATGCAACCATGGCGTCTGTCATGTGTTTCCCGGACATCGGGATATTCCGAACAATCTGTAGCATCAATCTTACCAATCTGGCTTGTATGGATCGGGCGCGAAATGTGGCTGCGCGATATCCGGTGTGAAATGTGCAAAGAGGAGAGACATCATGAAGGATCTCGGATTGGACGCCGGTGCGCGTGCGCCGCCGCTCTCTGGGCTGTACCGTCTGCGGAAGCGGGCGTTTCCCCCCGTGATCAGGACCTGGCCCTTGGGCCCGGCGCGGAGAGCGCGATGCGGCGCGCGGGGATGAGCCGCCGTGCCACCGGGATGCCCTGCGCGCACGCGGCGGCACCGCTCGCCTTCTTCTGGGGCGTGACGGTGAGCACAGCGACGGTGCGACGGCAGACCGCGGCGGCGGCGGCGGCCTACGTCGCGGTGCAGACGGCGGCAGGGGAGGGGTTGGGACGAGCGCAGCCGCCACCCCCCGCAGGCCCGGCCCCCAACCAGTGAGCGCGGACGGGGCGATGGTGCCGTTGGTGGGCGGGGAGTGGGCCGCGGTCAAGACGGTGGCGCGTGGCACGATTGAGCGCGATGCGACGGTGGGCGAGTGGGAGCGCCGCCGCGCCCAGAGGGGGTACGCCCACTTCCCGGCAGCGCGGCGATGGGGGATGCGAGGCCCGCGCGTCGTGACCCCGGCAGCGATCACCACCCCACCGTCCGCCACCCGCCGCGTCATCCCCACGACGGGCGTACCGCAGCTGCCCCCCCTGCGTGCGGCTACAACGCATCCGTGGCGGCATCGCCTGCTGGCGAAGAAAGCCGTCGCATCACGCTCACGCATATGATTGACGCGCACCCTCAAATCCAAGTGAGCGGGGAGCGTTTTTCCCAACCACGACCGACATTGGGGGCGTAGAAGCGGCGTTTCGCGCGCCAGAGCAGCGAGACTTTGACCCAGTTCCGCTCGGCGGCATAATCCATCGCGTGATGGAGCGCCATGCCGAGCGCGACGCCGCCGAGTGCGGGGCTTCTGCGCCATGCGGCGGCGAGAGCAACCGCCGCGATCACATCCAGCCCGTGGAGAGGAATGAACGAGCGGTCGCGCATGATTCCGGCCGTGTGCAGCCCGACATCGAGGAAGTGATCGACATCGATCAGCACGCCGCCGACGAAAACCGGCACTCGCAAATGGGGCGGCATTGCTGCGATAAGCGGCAGCACCACCGCGAGATGTTGCGTCGGGTAGGGCATGGGGATCCTTTGGGAGTAACGAGTAACGAGTAGACGCAGGCCATCTCGTTACTCATTACTCATCCCTTCCTGGTAGATGCGTCGCACGATGTCCTCGATCTCCGGTTCCTCGATCGTCAGGTCGCGGATGCCGTAACGCGCGGAGACCATCGCGATCAGTTCCGCCGCCGTCACATCGGCGCGACGAAAGCGCAGCCAGCGGCGCAGGCCATCCGCGCGGACTTCCTCGGCGGGCAACCCGGCGAGCGGCCCCGATTCGTCGGTTTCCAGATCAACGACCAGCGTGCGCTCAGTGCCGTATCGGTCGCGGATCGCCTCCACGCTCCCATCGTACAGCAGGTGGCCGTGGTCGATAATCATCATGCGGGCGCAGAGGTGCACGATGTCCGCCATGTCGTGCGTCGTGAGCAGCACGGTGACGCCGCGCGTGCGGTTAATCTCCAGCAGGAACTCGCGGATGCGCCCCTTCGCGACCACGTCCAGCCCAATCGTCGGCTCGTCGAGGTAGAGGATGTCCGGGTCGTGCAGGAGCGCCGCCGCGAGATCGCCGCGCATCCGCTGACCGAGCGACAACTGGCGCACGGGGGTCTGCAAAAATTCATCGAGGCCGAGGATGTCGCGAAAGGTGACGAGGTTCTCGGCGAATCGTGCGGCGGGCACGCGGTAGATGTGCCGCAGCAGTTCGAGGGAATCGATCAGCGGCAGGTCCCACCAGAGCTGCGTCCGCTGCCCGAAGACCGCGCCGATCCGCGCGGCGAGCACGCGCCGCTGCCGTGTCGGGTCCAGCCCCGCGACACGCACCTGCCCGGCCGTCGGCACGAGGATGCCGGTGAGCATCTTGATCGTCGTGCTCTTGCCCGCGCCGTTCGGCCCGACGTAGCCGACCATCTCCCCCGGCGCGATCGCGAAGGAGATGCTGTCGACCGCACGCACCGCCCGCGTCCCCCGTGACACGAGCGCGCGAATGCCCCTGCCCGTGCGGACGGGGACGCGATAGGTCTTCTCCAGCCGATCCGCCACGATGATTGGCTCGGTCATTCCGCCCTCCTCAAGTGCTGAGTGCTGAGTGCTGAGTGCTGAGAAAGGGCAACCGGGCAGCCGTGATTGTCCCTACACTCGTTACTCGTTACTTCTCATTCAGCTCCCCGTACTCTGATACTGTCGCACGCCCCATTCCCAGACGCGCCACGCGATGGCGAAGAAGCACACCGAGACGAGCGGTGTGAGGAAACGCATGAATCCCGGCAGGCCCAACGGGTCGGGTCGGTCGAGGAAGTACAGCCCCGGATAGTACGACACGAACGCGAGCGGGATGAGGAAGGTGACGGCGCGGCGCATCCACTGCGGGTAGATCGAGATCGGGTAACTGGACATGAACGTGCCGCCGTACGTAAAGACGTTGATCACTTCCGTGCGCTGCAAGGTCCAAAACGTGAGCGTCGCGCCGAGCACGGTGATGCCGGCAAAGAGCATGACACCGCTGGCGATCACGACGGGGAAGTAGAGCAGTTTCCCAACCGTCCACGCGACGTGCGTATGCGTGAGGGCAATGACGAGCGCCACAACACCCTGCGCCACCCGCCCCAATCGCCGCAACTGGAAATCCGCCGCGAGCACCTGCGTGAAGGGTGTCACGGGCCGCACGAGCACGCGATCAAACTCCCCTTGCAGGATCATCACGGAGAAGTCGTCGAACCCCGCCGTCAGCATCTCCTGCGTCCCGAAGGAGATGGACGAGAGCGCGTAGAGAAACGCCACGTCGCCCACCGTCCACCCGCCGAGCGTCGTGAAGCGACCGAAGACGATGAGCAGGGCGATCAACTCGAAGACCGCGCCCGCGAAACTGCTGAAAAGTTGCATCACAAACGACGCGCGGTACTGCATCTGCCCCCGCACCCGCGCCGCGACGAACCGCCGATACAGCGCGAACTCGGTTCGTAGTACTGAGTACTGAGTGATGCTGTTGACCCATCGGTTGTTTCGGTACTGCCGACGTTTCATTTTCCCTCATTCATGTCCTCACATTGTTCAGTCCTCAGTCCTCAGTCCTCAGTCCTTCCCCTACCCTCCCTGGACAACGACCTTGCGCGTCGCGGCGACGACGAGCGCGCGCCCCGACAGGACGAGCACGGCGATCCAGAGGAGTTGCAGGCCGATGGCGGCGACCGCGCCCTGCCCGGTCAGGTGGTTGAGGAAGACGTCTGCCGGTGTCTGCACCATGCCACGGAAGGGGAGCACGTCGCAGAGTACCCGCAACCAACCCGGGAAATAGACCAGCGGCAACTCGAAGCCGGAGAGGAGCGTCACGACGATGGTCGCGATCCCGCCGATGCCACGAATATCGAGCAGCCAGAAGGCGGCAATGTTGAGGATGAACCGGAACGCGAACGAGGTGACGGTGGCGCAGACGAGGCTGCACGCGAACAGGAGCCACTGCGCGGGCGTTGCCGGGACCACCGCCACCCGGAAGAGTAGCGCGCCGATCAGAAACGAGGTCAGGCCGCGAAAGAAGAAGTGATACACCGCGCGCCCGATGTCCCGCGCGAACCAGTAGGCGTAGTAGTCGTACGGACGCATCAGGTCGGTGACGACACTGCCCGTCTTGATCGAGTCGGCGATTTCCCACCAGCCCCAGATGGCGAGCACGGCGATCAGGCCCTGCCCAAGCCAGACGAACATCAGCGCGTCGCTCAGAGTGTAGCCCGCCACATCGACATCGGTGCGCGCCCGGTAGAGGGCGATGAAGACGAAGGCGCGGATCGCCCCGAAGAAGCTGTTCGTGATGACGCCGGCGATCGTCGCGGCGCGGTACGCCGTCCACCGGCGGTAGGAGCGGAGGGCGACTTCGTAGTACAGGCGCACGAAAGACCCCTCTCACCGGGCGTGGCGGACATGCCAAACGCCGCCAACCGCAGCGCACCGGACTTTCCACTATAGCAGCCGAGTCAAGGAGTAATCGTGCGCTATACCAACATCGACGCAAAGGAGCGCACCATGGAGACAAAAATCGAAGCGACCATCGACGACTTGTATCGCGTGCCGAATGACTGGGGAACGTACGATCTCGTGGATGGAAAGCTGGTGCACATGCCGCCGACAGGATTCGGACCGGGACGTGTTTCAGGGGAAATCTACTATGCGCTGAAACTGTATGAACGACAGACAAGCACCGGATATGCCGTTGCCGACAATGTCGGCTTCGTCGTCAATCTGCCGCATCGCCGGTCGTTCAGCCCAGATGCCGCATTCCTTGAGCGGCCACCGGAGAACCCGGAGCGCTTCGTGGACGGCGCACCGCTGTTCGCCGCAGAGATTCGCTCGGAGGGCGATCACGGCCCCGCCGCCGACGTAGCATACGAGGCGAAACGTGCTGATTACTTCGCGGCGGGGACGCGCGTCGTCTGGAATGTGAACCCGCGACAACGAACCATCGCATCCTATCGTGCCGATCGGCCGCACAACCCGACAATTTTCCACGCGGGCGAGATCGCGGATGCTGAAGCTGCGCTCCCCGGCTGGCGCGTTGCCGTAGACGAACTCTTCCGTTAGACCCAAAACAAAGAAAACCCCCTTCCCCACCGGGGAAGGGGACAGGGGTTCGGGCGCGTTATCCCATCGCGGCGATGATCGCGTCCGCCATCTGCGAGGTACCGACGGCGGTCGGGTCGTCGCGGTTTGGCTTGAAGTCGTACGTGACGGCCGTGCCCTCCGCGATGATGCGGCGCACGGCGGTCTCGACGCGATCCGCCGCCGCGTGTTCGCCGATGTGGTGGAGCATCATCACGCCGGAGAGGATTTCGGCGGTCGGGTTTGCCTTGTTCTGGCCGGTGTACTTCGGCGCGCTGCCGTGGATCGGCTCGAAGCAGGCGACGCCATCGCCGATGTTCGCGCCTGGCGAGATGCCGAGGCCACCGACGAGGCCGGTCACGAGGTCGGAGACGATGTCCCCGTACAGGTTCGGCAGCACGAGCACATCGTACTCCTCGGGCCGCTGCACGAGCTGCATGCAGACGTTGTCCACGATGCGGTCGTTGAACTCGATGTCCGGGTATTCCTTCGCCACTTCCTCCGCAACATGGAGGAAGAGACCGTCCGTGAACTTCATGATGTTCGCCTTGTGGACGGCGGTGACGAGGCGGCGCTTGTTCGCGCGCGCGTACTCGAAGGCATATTTCACGATGCGGCGCGAGGCCTCCGGCGTGATCATCTTGATCGAGATCGCCGCATCCCGCGCGATCTTCCGCTTCGTCAGGGGGTTGATCGCCTCGATCACCGTGTGGGCGTCGTCCGTGCCGGTATCGAACTCAACGCCCGCATAGAGGTCCTCCGTGTTCTCGCGGACGACGACGATATCGACGTTGTCGTAGCGCGTGCGCACGCCGGGGAAGATGCGCGCCGGGCGGATATTCGCGTACAGGTTCAGTTCCTGCCGCAGCCCGACATTGACGGAGCGGAACCCCGTGCCAATCGGCGTCGTAATTGGTCCCTTCAGGCCGAGTTTCGTCCGGCGGACGCTCTCGACCGTCGCCTCGGGCAGCGTCGAGCCGGTGCGCTCCAGCGCGTCCAGACCCGCCTCCGCCGTGTGCCAGGTGAACCCGACGCCTGTCGCGTCCAGCACGCGCCGCGCCGCCTCGACGACCTCCGGCCCGATCCCGTCTCCGGGGATGAGTGTGACATCGTACGCCATTGCTGCTCCCTCCAACTACCAGACCACCGGCACGGTGGCGCTTGCGACGATCTTCTCGTCCTTCGTCACGACGGGTGCATTGTATACGAGCGCGGTCGCTACGATCATGCGATCATGGATTTCCAGCGTCGTCGGTAAGAGGTAATACTGCCGGAGTATCGTCTCGTCAAATGGGATAAGTTGAAACCCTGTCCCGGGTAAGCGATCAAGAAACGCCGTATGATCGAACGGCTTGCGTCGCTTCATCAACGCGCCGACGAGTTCAGTAAGCACGATAATAGGGAGCAGCGCACGCCGCCTTCCGTAAACCACGTCATTAATGAGTTGATATGCGGTGAGCGAAAGCGAAGGTCCTGGGTCCAGATACCATGCGAGTGGATGAGTATCAACCACGAAACGATCATCCATCGGTGGATGTCACTTCGCCATTCTCCTCGTCCCACTCCCGTTCCCATTCACGCGATGCTTCGTCGCGAAACTGGCGAAATTCTTCCAATGTTATTTCCGGTCCATATCCGGCTACCATACCGTACCATTCCTCTGCCAAATCCTGCGTGAGTGGCACGTCGAACGCAGAATCGGTGAAGTTGTGCTGATCCGTGTCCGGTAGACCGAAGGATTGGGGAGGCAGGGGGCGATGCACGCCGAAAACGAGATCGGGATAGGTGCGTAGCGTCTCACGTTGGAGGCGTTGCACCACAATTTCGCGGATGAATCGCGTAAACGTCTCCGGCGTGACAACGCGACCCTCATCCGCCTCTTTGCGCGCGTGAAGGCGGGTGTAGCCGAACCGCCATTCGACATGCCCGCCGGAGGGCAGCGCAATCTCCGCCGCGTACCAGACGATGTTGCCGGGGATCAGCAGATCGTGGATCGCGACATGGGATGTGCCGCCGTGCGCGGTCGGGATGTCCGACAAGACTGTGACCATTGCTCCCCCGATAGATGGGAAAGACTCCGCGTGCGGTACGGATTCCCCATTCCATTGTACCGCACGCGGAAACGTCTCTTATTGCGGCTGCCACTCGCCCCAGACGCCGGTGCCGTACGCGATCACTTCCGTCGCGTTCTCCATCACCTCGGAGCTGTCGTAGCGGATGCCGATGATCGCGTTCGCGCCGACCTGCAGGGCGTGCGCGACCATGATCTCGTACGCCTCGGCGCGCGCGTGCTCGGCGAGTTCGGTGAGCAGCGTGATATTCCCGCCCTTCATCGTCTGAAAGGCCGCGCCAATCTGCCCGCCAATTGAGCGCGAGCGCACCGTGACGCCGCGCACAACGCCGCAGTTGTAGCGAATCTTGAAACCGGGGATTTCGAACGCCGTCGATGTTGCCCGTGGATCGATGCCTGGGGGCGGTCCGGGTTGCTGCATGGGGTATCCCTCCTCCTTCACGCGGCCCGCGCCGCATCCTGTGCACCGGTGCCCAGTTTATCATGGTGGTTCCGTGGCAATGCCGCCCACCGAGCCGCGTTCCACTCATCTGCCCAAAGGGCACCCGCGATGGTTGACAGGGCGCGGGGCGATGGATACGGTACAACGTACAATCGGCGGCATCGAGGAGGAACGGGGCATGGCGGGAACAATGATCCGGGTTCGGGACAGCAACGGGCGGTTCGTCCATCGGCCCGCCGCCCCGAAGGCGACCGAGCAGGCGAGCGTGCCCGTCGTGGATCACGCTCCCGCCGCGTCGATCGTCGATGTGCGCGCGCCGGAGTGGTACATCAACCGGGAGCTCTCGCTACTCGCATTCCAGTGGCGCGTCTTCGAGCAGGCGCACGACGAGAACGCGCCCCTGCTTGAGCGGTTGAAATTCCTCGCGATCCTCAGCACGAACCTCGATGAGTTCTTCATGGTGCGCGTCTCCGGCCTCAAGCAGCAGGTCGCCGCGAACTCGGCGGATGTCGCGTGGGACGGCATGACGCCACGCGAATCGCTCCACGAGATTCACATGATCGTCTTCGAATTGATGGAATCGCAGTGCCACTATCTGCACGATGTCCTACTCCCCGCGCTGGCGGAGAATGACATCCATATCCTCACCTATGACGAACTGAACGTGAGCCAGCGGGACGCCGCGACCGAGTACTTCATGCGCGAGGTCTTCCCGATCCTCACGCCGCTCGCGGTCGATTCCGGCCACCCCTTCCCGCACATCTCGAATCGGAGCCTGAACCTGCTCGTCGTTGTGCGCGACGACGGGGGGGAGCACATCGCGCGAATCAAGATTCCGCAGTCCCTGCCGCGCTTTATCCCCGTGCCGCCGACCGCGCCGATGCGGGACGCCTCCGGTATCCACCGCGCCCGCGCCTCGGCGTGGCTGGAGCAGGTGATCATCGCCAACCTCTCGGCCCTCTTCCCCGGCAAGGAGATCGTCGCGGCGTACCCCTTCCATGTCACGCGGGACGCGGACATCGAGATTCAGGAACTGGAAGCGGAGGACCTGCTCGAAATGATCGAGGAGCAGTTGGAGCGCCGGGGCTTCGGCTTCGTCGTCCGCCTCGTCGTGGATGCGACGATGCCGGAACTGCTCCGCAACTGGCTGATGGAGAAGTTGCAGGTCTATCCTTCCGATGTATACACACTCAATGGCGCGCTCGGCCTCGGCGACCTGATGCAACTCCTGCGGATCGACCGACCGGACCTCAAATACCCACCATACGTGCCACAGATTCCGGCGACGTTGCGCGATAGTGGCGGCGATGTGTACGCGAGCATCCGACTGGGTGACATCCTGCTCCACCACCCGTACGATTCGTTCACGCCCGTCGTCGACTTCATCAAGGCGGGCAGCGCCGACCCCTCCGTGCGCGCGATCAAGCAGACACTCTACCGCGTCGGCAAGGACAGCCCGATCGTCGAGGCGCTGGCGGAGGCGCGCGACGAGGACACGCAGGTCGCGGTGCTGGTCGAGCTCAAGGCGCGGTTCGATGAGGAGAACAACATCGAGTGGGCGCGCGCGCTGGAAAACAAGGGCGTGCACGTTGCGTACGGGATGATGGGCCTCAAGGTGCACTGCAAGGTCGCGCTGATCGTGCGGCGGGAGCAGGACGGCATCCGGCGCTACGTCCACCTCGGCACCGGGAACTACAACGCGAGCACCGCCCGCATCTACACGGACCTCGGCCTGCTGACCGCGAACGAGGAGATCGGGGCGGATGTATCGGACCTGTTCAATTACCTGACGGGGTACTCGGACCAGCACGAATACCGCAAACTGCTCGTCGCCCCGGTCAACCTCCGGCAGCGGCTCACCGCGCTGATCGAGCGGGAGACCGCGCTCGGCGTCAAGGGTCGCCTCATCTTCAAGACGAACCACCTCGTCGATGAGAAGATCATCGAGGCGCTCTATCGCGCGTCGCAAGCGGGGGCGCGGATCGACCTCATCTGCCGCTCGACGTGCTGCCTCGTGCCGGGCGTACCGGGCCTCTCGGAGAACATCCGGGTGATCAGCATCCTCGGACGGTTCCTCGAACACCACCGCATCTACCTCTTCGGCAACGGCGGGGAGGAGGAGATTTACCTCGGCAGCGCGGACCTGCACCCGCGCAACCTCGACCGGCGCGTCGAAGTCCTCTTCCCCATCGAGGACCCCGCGATCCGCGCGCACATCCGCGACGACCTGCTCGAAACGTACCTGCGCGACACGGACAAGGCGCGGGAACTCGGGCCGGATCGCCGCTACCACCCCATGCCACGCCCGGATGGCGAGCCGCCGTTCAATGCCCAGGAATGGCTACTCAACACGACGACCGGTAGCGGGCGGTACTGATCGTGCCGAGAAGGAATTCTCTCAGTTCGGCGGCACACCGGGCTGGGTGCCTACGTGCGCGACACCGGCGGCGGAATGGATGGCGGTGACGCAGGGCCGGGAACGACCGGCGCGCGCGCGGGTGGCCCTGTGGCTGGGGGGGCAACGGGGGGCAGCGGTGCCGTCCCGGCGCGTGAATCCGGAACGTAGGTGAAGGCGTTTGTCATCGTCTGCCGCTGACCATCGGGATTCGTCACCACAACGTTCACCCCGCCCAGCGCATGTGCTGGGAGCGTGACGGAGAGTTGCGTGCTGCTCACCGCCGTCACCGTGGCGGAGGCGCCGCCGAACGTCACCGCCACGCCGGGCTGGAACGATGACCCGCTAATGATAATCGTCGCGCCGCCCCGCGCGCTTCCCGTCGATGGGGAGAGCGTCGTCAGTTGCGGTGGTGGCGATGACCTGACGGCCAGCAGCGCGTTGATTCGCCCGTACTGCCAGGATGTCCCCGTGCCCGCGATCGGGTCCGCCATCTTTTCGAGCCGGTCCACGACGGACTGCGCGCCCGTGCCCCACCGCGTCGCCCAGAGCAGCCCCGCCAGCCCCGCGACGTGCGGCGTCGCCATCGAGGTGCCGCTCTTCGTGCCGTACATCACGCCGCCGTTCAGGTCCGGGTTGACCGTTGAGTAGATCCCGGAGCCGGGTGCAGCGACGTGCACCCACGTCCCATAATTGGAGAAGGAGGAGCGCGCGTCACTCGCGTCCGTGCTCGCGACGGCGACCACATGCGCGCAGCCCGCCGGGACGAACAGGTCCGATGTTGACTTATTCCCCGCTGCAGCCACGATAACCACGCCACGCTGCCATGCATAGTCGATGCCGTCCTGGAGCGTCTGACTGCAAGCGCCGATGACGCCGAGGCTCATACTGATGACGTTCGCGCCGCTATCCGTCGCCCAGCGGATGCCGTCAATGATCCCAGAGAAACTGCCGCTCCCGGAGTCGTCGAGCACCTTGCCGTTGAGCAGGCTGGTGGTATACCCGACCCCAGCGACCCCGACCCCGTTGCCCGTGTTCGCGCTCGCGATCCCCGCAACGTGCGTCCCGTGATCGCACTTATCATCCGTGCCGTACGCGCTGCTGGTGAAGTCGGACTCCCCCACGACTTTCCCCGCGAGGTCCGGGTGCGCCACGTGGATGCCGCAGTCGAGGATGGCGATCTTGACGGTTGGTGCGCCGTGCGTCAGGTTCCAGGCGGCGGTCGCGTTGATCCGCGTCATCCCGTACTGACTCGCAAACGACGGGTCGTTCGGGGTCTCCGTCGTGTGGACGAGGTAATCGGGTTCCGCGTACGCGACGCGCGGGTCCGCGAGATAGGCGCGAATCGCCGACTCCAGTGAGGGCGTGCCCGTGACATCGACGTACTGCGCGCTCCGGCCAATCGGCTTGAGTGGCACGGACGCCACATTCCCTTGCGCTTGTCCGACCACCCGATGAACGGTGGCCTTCTCCACCTCGCTGACGCCGGGTTTGAAGCCGACGATGATGCGATGCGCTACGGCCTCGCGCCCATCCGCAGTGCGGATGCGGCTGATCGGCTGGAAGGTGATCGTCTGGCTACCGCGCTGCACACTCCGTGGTGCGTCACGCGGGATGGTCGTGTCGCGGCTAACGGGTGGCGGCGGGAGGGGCGGCGCGGCGCGTACGGGCGAACTATCGGAAAATGTCGCAAACAGCGCGGTAGCCATCAGCATAATCGCGAGCGTCCAACGCATCAGGATAGAACGGAAATGGCGCTTCACTGGCCCTCATTTCGACGTACGATAGCCACACAGTAACGGTACACGAACACACGAGACGCGACGCTTGCTCTTCGTCCCCTCTCTCCATTGTAATGGAAAGGGGATTACCGTGATTGCTAGTCGGCGTTGACGCAGAGAAGGGCAAACAGCGAGGCCAGCACCTTGCACAGCCAGCCTTCGTGCGTCCGCGCGTGCAGCCGCTGTACCCCCCACGCTTCCAACTGGCTGTTCA
>JAABUT010001759.1_pt1 | contig 23352 bp, 29 predicted proteins | sample 5559281 | NCBI WGS metagenome assembly JAABUT01 (sample SAMN10711880, study PRJNA513359) | rock metagenome | isolation source: Antarctica rocks | place: Antarctica: Victoria Land, Ricker Hills nord | collected 2016-01-04
CAACCATCAGCGGACCGTTAAGCCGAGGAATCCGTCAGGAACCCCCACCCACACAGGCCAAGACGCGAACCCTCGGCCTAACGCGAACCTCGGCGTAATCGGTGTGGAAGATGACCTGGGCGATGTTCTGGGCGCCGCCGCGGACTGCCACAGCCATCCTGATCGCGTCGCACGCAAGCTCGGCGTTGGGGTGCTGCGAGGTCGGTGCGGCCAGCAGCCGACGTGAGCACAGGTCGATCACCGTCGCCAGGTACAGCTTGCCCGCGGCCGTGGAGATCTCGGTGATGTCCCCGACCCAGCGGGTGTTGATCGCGGCCGCGGTGAAGTCTCGGTTGAGCAGGTCCGGGAACTTCGGGGCGGTCTTGTCCTGCCGGGTCAGGCCCTTGTTGCGTTTGACCTTGCGACCTTCAGGCCCTGGCGTCGCATCGAGTCCGCCACCGTGTTCACCGACACCTTCCACGCCAAGCCTCGAGCGAGCCTGTCAGGACCAGATAGCTCCTCCAGCAACGAATCCGGGGCCTCATCCGAAACGCCGGAGGCGGCAGCTGCCTCGTCCTGAGCGGCGGCTAGCCCAGCCAGCTCCGGATGCGGCAAATCAGGGTCGATCAGATCCTCATGGATCCGCGGCGAGCCGTAGCTGGCCCCGGAGGCCGCAAACACCTCGCGGACCGCCTCATCCAGCCGTGCCCGGCGTTGCCCTCGATCGGTGGTCGGGACCTTGACCCACTTGTAGAACCAGGCCTCGCTCACCGCCAGCACCCGGCAGGTGAACGCGTGGGGCACCCGATAAAAGGTCCTCTGGTCGGCGATGAAGCGCGCCACGCTCACTTCGTCGCCTCCTTCACCCACAGGACCACCGATCGCTTGAGGACATCCCGTTCCATTCGGAGCTCAGCGTTCTCGGCGCGGAGCCGCTTCAGCTCCGCCTCATCAGCGACCCCGAGCGGGCCGTCGCACTCACCCCGCGCCGCCCGGTCCTTATCGACCCAGTTCCCCAACGTGCCCGCGTTGACGCCCAGGTCTCGCGCGATCACAGCGATCGGTTTCTTGGTCTCCCTGACGATCCGGACAGCTCCCTCGCGGAACTCCGGGTCAAACTTCCTGCGAATCTTCGGCATGACTACTCCTCATAGTCCATGCCTCCACGCTTCTGGGGGATGCTCAGGTGAGATACGTGGCAGGAACGTGGTCGGCCAACCACGAAACGCGGCGATCACCGGCGAACGTCCACGACTTACGAAACGGCCAACATGCCCTCTGACGCGAAGATTCGCTCTCAGCCTGCGTCGGCCTTGCGGGTGACGTCGTAGCCCATCGCTCGGAGCTGGTTTAGGGCGCGTTGCTTGGTGCGTTCGGGGTTGAGCCGGCTGTAGTAGTCCGCACCGAGGTTGTCGTAGAAGACGCCGTTGGTGGGCATGTTCCAGATCGCGATGAGGAGGGTGTGCTCGATCGCGACGACGGCTTTGATCGGGCCGCGGCGAGAGGCGACCCGGCGGTTTCTGGCCGCGAGGAAGGTGTCGTGGCTGCTGGCGGCGGACATCGCCGCGATCCCGAGGGCGCCTTTAAGGGGTTGCCCGGTCGGGTGCTGGTCGACTTGATCCGGCCGGCGGACTCGTTGCTGCCCGGGCAGGTGCCGGCCCAGGACGCCAGGTGCCCGGCGGTCGGGAATCGGGTCATGTCCGCGCCGGTCTCGGCGATGATCACGTCGGCGACGCCGTGCTGATGCCGGGGATCGTGACGATCAGCTCGCGGGCGCCGCGAAAGGGTTCGATCACCACCTCGATCCTGCGGGTGAGCTCGTCGGTGGCGCGTGAGTGCTGGTCGATCAGGTCCAGGTGCAGCCGGGTCAGGAACGCGTGATGCTCACCAAACCGGCCGGTCAACGCCTCGGTCAGCGCCGGGATCTTCGAGCGCAACCTGCGCTTGACCAGCTCGGCCAGCACGGCTGGGTTCCGTTCGCCGTCGACCAACGGGTCCAGCATAGCCCGGCCGGAGACGCCGCTGATGTCGGTGGCGACCGAGGACAGCTTGATGCCGGCGTCCTCCAAGAGCTTTTTCAGCCGCTGGATCTCTTTGGCCCGCTCCCGAGTCATCGTGGTCCGGGTCCGGGTCCGAGTCCGATCGCGGAGCTGACGGATCGGCTCGGGCAGCACGAACGAGCCGCGGACCAGCCCATGCGCACCGAGCTGCGCCAGCCACGCCGCATCCGACACGTCGGTCTTACGGCCGGGCAGGTTCTTCACGCGCCGGGCATTGACGAGCATCACCTGGAACGGCGCGTCCTCGAGCAGTTAGTAGCACGGCTTCCAGTAGTCCCCGGTCGCCTCCATCACCACCAGCGTGACCCGCTCGGCGATCAGGTGCTCACGCAGTGCCAGCAACCGCATTAGTCATCGACGCCCGCGTCGTCACCGTCGACCGCGCTGCCGCGCGGCCGCCGCAAGCGACCCGAACGCACAGTTTCGCGTCCCGCTTGGACACATCCAGACCGGCGCACCGCGGGTGCATCAGATCCATGTTCCTGCTCCCTTCCGCGACAACAGCGACGATGTCCGTCCCGGGGAGGGCAAGAAAGATCCAGAAGTCTGACGCTCGTGCTCAAGGCAACAATCCACGGTTCTCGTGGCAGCCCTCCGCCACCATGCTGACCTACAGGCTCACAGGCACTACAGAGGAGTCCGGCGTCCTACCGGAAAGGACCAGGCCCATGCTCCACGCCCAAGCCGGTCGTGACCAGACCGGACCGGCACCGCAGCCCCGGAGCGAATCTTCGCGAGCCACGGTGAGCCGGAAGGGCGCCAGAATGCTGACCTGCACCTTCTCCGTCCGCCGGCGTTCGCCGGGATCCGCTGATGGAGCGTCGGATCTTCGGGATCGAGAACGAGTACGGCGTGTAACGCCGCAGGTCAGGAGGGGTGTGACCCCCCCCGCGTGGCAGGAATGTGGCAGGCGGCGCCCCGACGGCGTGCACTGTTCGCTGACTTTCGCCGATGACCGGTTACTACCGCTCGACTCGAGCCTGCCGAGCGGACCCGTGGCGGGCTGATGGTCACTTGTTGGCACCACCTCTCGGTAGCCAGCTCGGCTCAGGCGCGTTGTCATTCTGACATCGCTGTCGGCGTGCGTGCGGCGGTTGTTGTGAGGTTCGTACCTGCTTTGACGTGCGTGTTTGCACCTGGACCGTATGTGAGACAGTCCGGCGGCTAGAACGGGCAGGGATGCCACCACCGGTCCAACCATCCACGAAGTTGCTCACCCTCTCCACGGTGCACACTTCTGGTGGTGATCAGGCCGACCCAGAACATGCAGGAGCTACTAGACAGTGAAGCCCCAGAGGCTTTGCAGGAATGGGCGGCAAAGCTCCCGACAACCGTGAGGGAGATCGCCGCTCACTGGGACCTCACGCTGGAGTCTCCATTCGAGCCCGGTGGGCAATGCTCGTGGGTGGCCCCTTGCGGTGACTTCGTCCTCAAAGTCGGGTGGCGCCATCCGGAGTCCGAGTACGAGGCCGATGTACTTCGGCGTTGGGACGGCGACGGAGCGGTCCGAGTCCACGACGAACTGGTGACCAGTACCTCCCGAGCGCTTCTCCTTGAACGCTGTTCTCCCGGCACGAGTCTCCAAGAAGCACTCGCTCCGGAGGAGCAAGATGCCGTTCTCGCCGGCCTTCTGCGACGCATGTGGACGACTGACCCCACCGGGCTCCCCACCCTGGTGTCGATGTGCGACGAGTGGGCGGACGAGGCCGAACAGCGGGACAGCACCATCGACGAGCACCTGATGCATGATGGGCTTGCCGTCCTGCGGGAGCTCCCACGGACCTCCAGCAGCCTGGTGCTTCTGTGCACCGACCTGCATGCCATGAACGTCCTTGCTGCAGAGCGCGAGCCGTGGCTCGTGGTCGACCCGAAGCCGCATGCCGGAGACCCGCACTACGACGTGACCCAGCACCTACTCAACGATGACCAGCCGCTCGACGCTGACCCCATGGGCTGGATCCGGCGAATGGCTACCTTGTGCGATCTAGACTCGACGAGGGTGGCCGCTTGGATGTTCGGACGTCTCGTTCAGCAATCCGCACTTGAACCCTGGTACGCGGAGGTAGCCCGACGCATCAGGCTCTAAGCGAGACAGGGCCGGCCGGCAGAACGAGCAGCGCTGATGGCCGAGCGGCGACCCGCGGGGCGAGCGCTCAGCGGCAGAAGCGGATGTTCGCGACGGCTCCGCCTCGGGGCCTGACCAGCCCTTCCTGTCTTGGCCGCTGAGCTGGAGCGGGATCTCCCGCGAGCCTCGGCCACAGAGGGTCAGCGCCGTTAGCCGATCGTCTATGACACATGATCACGGTGGCGCCGCGTGACGAGCACGCCGTTCGGTCGCCCTTCGCTGCGGGCAACCGACCGACCCCGACGTCCTGCAGAGGTCGGGCAGCTGTCCGACAAGGTCTGGTCGGAGCCCCGTGCATGATCACCAGCCGACGGCGCCGTCGACGAGCTCGCGGAGCAGGTCCGCGTGGCCGTTGTGCCGGGCGTACTCCTCGATCATGTGGGTGTAGATCCAGCGCAGCGAGCACTCCTGGCCGTCGCGCAGACCGGTGTCGTTGAGGTCGAACCGTGCGGCGTGCTGCCGGCTGCGCTCGCACTCTTCGTGCCATGTGCGGAGGTCGGCGGTGGCGTCGGCTCCGTCCAGGGGCGTCAGGCCGCTGTCCTGGACCGCGGGGTCGTAGAACAGCGGACGTGTCCGGCGCGCGCAGCAGTGTCCGGGTGAACCAGCCGCGCTCCACGTCCGCCATATGACGTACGAGCCCGTGCAGCGACAGCGCCGAGGTCGGCACCGGACGAGCGGCCAGCCGCGTGGCATCGAGCCCCTCGCACTTCAGCTCCAACGTCGCTCGGTGGAACTCCAGCCAGGCCTCGAGCATCGGGCGCTCCGCCAGCCCGCACGGCGGCTCCGTACGGCGCGCATCGATCAACTCGCCGACCATCTGCTCTCCTGTCGTCGACCGGACCATGTCATGCCGTGTCACTGCGGGGGCTGAGGCCGCTCGACGACCAGCTGGCGATTCTCGGCGGACGCTGTCCCGCTGAACCTTCGGCTTCCGAGGCGACGCCACCGGGCGGTTGATAGCCGGCACTAGCCTCCGCTGGCTTGTCGGAGGCACAAGCGGAGGACGGTCGGTTCGACTCCCACGCTGGTGCGGCCGGTTGCGCCTTTGGCGCTCCTGTGGGCCTGTCTCTAACTGCGGCTTGATCTTGTTGCAAGGTTGCCGGATGCTGCGACTCACCGATTTCATCATCGACTGTCCGGACACGATCAAGCTGGCGGCCTTCTACAGCGCGGTGACGGGTCGCCCGATCAAACAGGGCAGCGACGAGAACTGGGCCGGTGTCCAGTTCGGTGAGATCGAGTTGGCCTTCATCCGGGTGGAGGGGTACCGGGCCCCGCAGTGGCCCGACAGCGAGCACCCCAAGCAGTTCCACCTCGACTTCGAGGTCGATGACATCGAGGTTGAGCAGAGCCGCGTCCTGGCTTTCGGCGCCACCCTGCAGCAGGACTCCATCGGCCCGGACGGCTACGGCTGGCGCGTCTATACCGACCCGGTCGGTCACCCCTTCTGCCTCTGCCGCAACCACGGTGTCGCGTGGACCGACCAGGGCCCCATCTGGCCCAAGCGCGACTAGCTCATCAGCGGAAGTCGCTTACAGCCATTCGTTGTTCTCGGCATCGGCTTGCGCATCATGCGCGACCAGCCCAAGCCAGGTCGCCGTCCGCACGGTGGCTAGGTGCCGCTACCTCATGATCATCTTCAGACGCCAGCAGGCGCCGTTTCCCCGGTGGCGCGCCGGCTGTGGTCACGAGGCTTCGCGCTCGCCGCTCGGGTGGGGGAACACGCCCTCGCAGCGGCATGAGCGGCCGTTAGAACCTGCACGCCAGCGGCTTGCTCAAGGCGGAGCCAGGGCTGGCGCTGCGACCGTGACGCCCCTCGGGTATCGACCGTCGTTGCCGCGCTGGGTGCTCAAAGACTCGCTGACCCTGGCAGGATCTGCGACCGAAGCACCGCTGCCCGAGAAGGAGGACCGTCGCAATGAACTCGGCCTCCGAGAACCTCGGCGATCAAGATCGACTTCGGCTCAAGATCGACAACCAGAAGACGTTGGACCTGCTGCGAGCGGCCTTCATGGACGCAGCACGTGAAGTCCCCGAGGGTCTGGTTGACGACTCCGGTCGTCGAGGTGATTCGAAGGACGACTTCTTTCACGAGTTCCTCCTGATCAAGGGCAACTCGTTCGCGGACGACCTCGCGCTCTGCACCTCCAACGCCGGCAGGCGAGCGCTCGTGCGTCGAATCGCAAAGACCTGGCTTCAGGACAGAGCAAGGACCAGGTCAGACTCCGGATCGCATCGCCACTCGATTGAGAAGGTGATGCGTGCCCGGAAGGACCTCTTCGCTCAACGACCGGGCAGCGCGACGTGGTGGGGCCTGGCCGGATTCGTCGAGGACTTCACGGGAGACCCACGCGTCCTTCGCGAGGCCGCAGCGTCCGTGCTCGGGATGCTCAAGGGCCGGCGGGGCAACGAGACGACGCGTAATGCGCTGGCGCCGCATCACGAGCTCGCCAGGCTTCTCGAGAGCATCCTCGAGGCGGCGGGTGGGTTCGTTGCCATCTCCGCCCTCAACCAGACCGTGGAGCAGCGGATCGCCCCGTTCCAGGTGTCCAGCGAGTCTCTTGACGCCCTTCTCGAGCTAGACGGCCCGAGAAGGCAGCGCGCTTTGCAGGCCATCGGCGTCTCCGAGGAGGTCGACGTGCCTGAGACGGGAACCATCGAGGCTGCCGCTGACGTCCTGTGGTCTTCGATGTCAGGGAGAGAGCGCCTCATCGCGGGCCAGGCCAAGGAACCCTCGGCCGTTCAGACCACACTCGGACTTAGTCGTAGCCGAGCCAGCGAAATCGCAAACCAGCTCCTAGTTCGGTACGAGAACTCGGGTGAAGATGTCGTGCGCGAGATGCTGCGAACACACGTCAATGTCGAACGCGATCGGACACCTGACAACTCAGTACGTCAGAAGACCTTGCAGAAGACTTCCCCCTCTGAACCGCCCAGTGCCAGGCTGGACGTCGAGACCGATGAAGGAGCAGTCGATGTCTGAACAGACGCATGAGCTGCTCGACAAGATGACGGTGTCCCCGGCCCTCGCCGAAGCGCTTTCAGCTGACACGACCGGTGTCGAGGTGGCCGCCGGGCAGGTCTGGCGTGTGCGGTGGGATGACGAGAGCACTCTCGCCCTCGTTCTCGAGGTGACCGGATCTGGCGCACTTGTCATCTCCGCGACGATGGCTGTGACCCCGCCGAACGAGAGCGAGGTGCCCGTACAGACCTTCGTCGGTGACACGCTCTCCTGCGTCGCTGTCTGGCCCCGTACCAAGACTGAACTACCACTTCGCGTTTTCGAGCGGCCGATAGAGACTGGATCCTCTGCCCAGCAGGCTGCCGTTGACGCGCTCACGCCGAGCCTTGTGGTTCCAGATCCGTTCGATCTCGGACTCGAGCTCGAAGCCGAACTTCGCGACGAGCTCGAGCAGTTCGCGGCAGCCCCCGCACTGTGGACGGTCTCCGAGCCGACCGTCGGCCTCGTCAGCGCCCTCACCGGCGACTTCAAGGGAAGTTTGAGCGCCCTCAAGGACGTTCTCGGCCTTGACCAGTTCAGTGCTCAGGCACTTCTTCGCGGGCACCAGCAACTCACGGCCGACCAGGTTGAGGCGCTCGCTGCTGCCGGCTTCGAAAGGGCCAGGGCTCGAGGTGCTGAGGTCTTCAAGCCGGAGTATGTCGCCGAACTTGAAAAGCCCGAGTACAAGGCCGCGATCCTCCTCGCCGCACATAGCCTCGAACAGCCTGAACAGGTCGTACGCCAGCGAGCTGCCAAGGAGGCCTTCGCCTACGCTGCACGGCTGGCAGGCAGCTCGGACCCAGTCGCCGCCCGTGTCCGTGCCGTGCTCGCCAAGCTCCGGTGACAGCAGCCAATCTCGCCGCTCTCAGGGCCCAAGCGCACACGCAGGCGCAGGTCATGGTCCGCGTGTTGGACGAGTACGAGCCCGGCCTGTCAGGCGGGCTCCAACAACAGCCCCTTGAAGGACTCCGAGGTCGGCAGGACCTCCACCTCCAGGTGGTCCTCTCGTTGTCGGGCACTGGCTGTGACGTGTCTGGCGACTATGACGGCTATTCCAAGCCGCCGGTGATCTCGGTTGTCCACGACTACCCAAGGCGCATGGGGTTCACCGCACTGCACGAGTTCGGCCATCACCTGACCCGGTCCGTCTCCGAGGATCTGGGAGAGGCCGTCTACGACCACCCTGACGGGGACCACTTCGAGGAGCTCTCCTGCGAGGCCTTCGCATCCTTGGTCCTCCTGCCTGACGCGCTGGTCGCCGAGGTCATCCCGACGAAGGGCGCGAGCGCCGAGACCGTCAAGACCTTCTTCGAGCTGTCGCAGGCGTCGAGAACCGCTTGCTGCGTGCGGGCGTCAACAACGCTCGTTGGTGGAGGTGTCGTCGCCGTGTACAACCGTGATGGCGTGGTGCAGTTCTCGGCTAGCACGGCCCCGGGCGTCTTCCCGCCAGCGCGGGGCAGCGACCAGAGCAGCACGCCGTTGATCGCGCGAGCGCTGTCCCGGCCCGGGGAGACCTCCACGCACGATCAGACATTCATCGCCTACAGCACGCACGACGGCGAGGACACCCTCTACGGGCAGGCGACGTGGATCGACGACTGGATCGTGGCGGTAGCCAAGGCTGACAACGTCAGCTGGCGGGACTTTGCCCCTCCGCAAGAGAGGGCGCGGCGACCGGCTCGATCATCCTCATCCGCTGGGGCTCGCAGCGGGGCGGCCATGCCGGCAGCGACCTCGAGCTGGGCGAGTTGCGAGACGTGTCAGGACACGTTCCATGTCGAGAACGGAGCTCTTCCATGCTTGGTCTGTGGGCAGGCGATCTGCGAGAAGGGCCACTGCGGCTGCACCGCCAAGCGCGAGGTCACCTGCACCGGGTGCTGGCTCAAGAAGGGACGGGCGCAGTTCGACGCACCAGACGTCCCGTCACCGGTGTGCAGGGAGTGCGTCGAGGGCTAGCGGCACCACCAGGGGGTCAGCTTGTGTAGGTGGGCGGCGACGGCCTGGGTGTAGGCGTCCTCGTACGTCTTGAGGCTGAGCACGTCGATGACGTCGGGGCCGATGTTCATCTGGGCGTCGTGGGTGATCGCCGGGGCGTTCCAGGCGTCCCGCATCGCGGTTCCGGCCACCTTGCGGGTCTCGTTGACGAGCCTGTCGTAGGCGTCGGCGACGTTCTTGCTCTCGGTACGGATCCATGTCTGGTGGTACGAGAGGTCGGCCTGGATCTCACGGACGATCTCGGAGATACGGACACGCTCGCTGGACAGGTTGTTCTTGTCGCGGCGCCGGATCGCGTAAGGCATTTCCTTGTACCGGACCGCGGCCTGGAGTGCGTCGGCGAACGCGGTGCGCTGGCGTGCGCGCTCTTCTTCGCGGCTCTTGCGGCGGGCCAGGACGACGTTCCAGAAGGCGAGGACCAGCGCGACGACGATGATGCCTGCGAGCCCGATCCAGGCCTCGGCAGGGGACTTCCCTCCGGTGTCCGCGCCGGGGGTGGTGCCTGTGGTTGTGGCCGTCGAGGTTGCCGCCGCCGAGGTCGGCACGGCGGCCGCGGCGCTCGAAACCGTGCTGGGCTTGCCCGCCGAGGTCGCTCCGACAGGCACCTGTGTAGGGCTGGGCGAGGGCGTGGCGGTGAAGTGGATCGTGATCATCGGGGTTGTGTTCCTAGGGGATCGTGGGGGGCTTCATGTCCGGCCCAGTCGCCGGTGCGGCGCCACCACTCCTCGAGGAAGAGGTGGCGCTTGATGACGCCGACGAGGAGTACGGGGCCGTCGTCGGCGGTCCACCGCTGGGCCTCCAGGTCACCTGGGAACCACATGCACAGGGCCCCGTCGGCGTACCGGTGCTTGCTGTCCATGGGGCCGGTGACGTAGACCAGGACGGCTTCCGGGCGGTGCCGGGGCAGGCAGATCGTGACCTTGACGGTGCCGATGCCCTCGACGTCGAGGGTCAGGCGCAGGCACCAGCAGCGCCTGCGGAACTTCGCCGGCCCCGGCACCACCCGCGCCGGCAGGCCCGCTGCCTGCAACTTGTACAACCAGCGGGCCTGGACCTCGGGCGCGTCGAGGTACCCCTGCGGGCCTGGGGCTCGCAGGCGGTGCCGGACACGGGACACCGACACCGGGTGCTACCGGGGGCGCCGGAGGTCCCCGAAGGCCCGGGTGGCGGCGACGGTGCCGGCGGCGGCGATCCCGAGGGCGACCAACGAGATACCGCTGCCGGTGCCGGACTGCTTGGCGACGGACGCGAGACCAGCCGGCTGGTCGAGGTACTTGAAGAACACCTTGGCGAGGTACTGACGCGACGTGGCGTCGGTGAGGTCCTTGTCGTGCTCGATCGCGTTGGCCAGAGCTTCGCCGGCGAGGCGGGTGTTGCGCTCGGCCGACTCCCAGGAGCCGATCAGGCGGATGTTCTTCGAGACGCCGCACGGGTCGGGCGTTGCGCCCTTCTTGGCCATCCGCTTGTTGATCCCGACGAAGCAGTCGTGCAGGGCGTTGGCGCCGCTGCGACCAGGCTTGACGAACTCCAGCGCCATCACGCTCAGGTGGAACGACGAGAAGACGGGGGTCGAGTACTGCTTGTTCCAGGCCTTCAGCAGCCGGATCACCTTGCGACGCGTGCCGCGCAGCGACGGGTAATCCAGGTCGATCGTGTTCAGCATGGTGCAGTGCCCCTCGGGGTGGGACGGCTCCCAGGTGCTGTTGTCCAGGTTCGGGATCCACAGGCCGTCACCGTCACGCCGGGTCAGAGCGACGACCAGATCGACGGTGGGGTCCTGGCCGTGGATGGGCTCGTAGAAGTAGATCTTGGGGCCCCGCTTGCTCTTGCGGCAGACCGCCTTCGGGTAGGTCTTGCGGATCTCCGAGCCGAGCAGAATGCAGATCTCGTCCACCACGCTGTCGGGGATCTCGCCTCCACCCTCCGGGCCCAGCTTGGGGTAGTTGACCCGGTTCAGCACGACCCCTGCGTCGCCGTCGTTGATCGGGTCGTTCTGGGTGTGCTGCTCGATGGAGCCGCTGCGGTAGCTCCGCAATGAGCCAGTGATGATTTTCTTGGCGGTCTCGTGCACGAGGGTGGTCCGGGTGCGGGCCGCCGTGAGGACCTCGGCGTTCGCGTCGGTCTTCTTGCGGATCTCGTGCACGATGTCCTGGGTGTGCCCCATCGGGGAACCTCCTTAGTCGGGCGCCCGGTGGGCGCAGGTGGGCTGGGATGCCTCACTGGCCAAGGACGTACCGAGTGCCCGTTCTGTCCGGCTACGGCCCCGAGGGGGCGGTGGAAGCGGACTCAACGCCTCGACGAGTTGCTGCCGCCCTCCCTGTACGTCCGCTCATCGGCATGAGCGGGCGCTCCCATCGCTCTGAGGCGATGTCCCGAGCGACCAGAAGACCGGTGACGTGCGCCACGAAGACGTCCCGCAATTGCTCGTTTGTGGGCCAGTCGGGCTCGCGTCCCCGATCGATTGATGCGGCCCGCTGGCGAGCGTGCGGTAGGGACCTGCTGTGTCGCGCAACTGGTGCCGGGAATCTACGCGCCGTGATCATGGCGGGTCGGGGGTTTGCGGTACGGGTCCAGAGTATGGCGCACCTGCTGGGCTCCGCGCGGGTTCGACGACCGAGCAGAACCTGGACTGTAGGTCGACGAGCTGACCACTTCCGGCTGCTGGCGGGTCTGGACCGACCATGCGTCGGGGGCGTTGGTACCGGCGACCTCAGCTGGATGCAGTGTTGGAGCAGCTGCGGCCGGGGGACAGCCTGGTGGTGTGGCGGCTGTCGGGCAGGTCCAGCCGGAGCCGAGTCCGCGGGCCCCCATGATGTCCCGCTGTCGCCGCAGGATGACTCGTGGAGCAGAACTCGGAGCAACAACAGGAGCAGCAAGACCGGGCGGCCTGCCGTGGTCAGTGGTGGCTGTTCGCGGACGGCTCGGGCTGGGTCCCAGGCTTCTAGGTGTGAACGCGGGCAGAGACGAGGGCCGGCCTTGGAGCTCGAGTAGCGCCTCGACGGTACGGCTACCTGCTCGTCAAGATCACTAGAGGCTCGATCGAGCTGACGTACAAGGCAGTCGCGACGGCGATCGAACCTGCCAACGACCCGGCCCCGACCGCCGACAACCCTGTCCGTCCCGCTCCGCCGGAGCTAGCCCAGTCGGCCACCACGCGTTACGCCCAGGGGCAGAACCGGCTCCGCGGCAGCGGGTGGCCCGCCAGGACAGAGACCGCCGCCCACCGAGCCGGCCCTGACATGGCATGGTGTGCAACAGACCTGTTCGAGCCGTCTTGACCCAGGAGCCTGCCGTGGCCGTATCCGCTGATCTGTCCAAGTACCTCGACAAGGCCTATGAGGACAAGACGCTTGAGGAGGTCCTGGTGGCCCCGGTGAGCGCCCCGGCCGGGGTCACCGACGCCGACGGCGAGCTCCTGCAGAAGGCATTCAACATTAAGACTGTCGGGGACTTGGGCAGGAACAAGTACTTCACCTGGGCGCAGGCCCTGGTCGCCTTGAGTAGCTGACCCGTCGGCGCCGGGCTACCGCTGAAGATCACAGTCGACGAGCGGGGCGTGGACGGTTCAACGTGGGCCGCGTCGTCGGTTGTTGCTCGTCCCGGGCTTAAGCCCTGCAGCTCATGGTTTCCCCGATCACGGTGCTGGTCACGGTTTCGGCGCCGGCCACTCGGTGTTCGACAGGGCTGATCTGGCCGCCACTACGCTCGGACTGGTGACCCCGAGCCCGAGCGGACAGGTACTGGCCCGTCCGGCACAAACAAGCTGATCACGGCGGGGCCGCAGCACCACGAACCGTCGGCCTCGTACTGGCCCGCCGGCTCCGACAGCGTCGCGGAGCCGGCGGGCCGTTCAGCGCCTCCGTTCACCTGGGGCCAGCCGACTAGCCCGACCAGCTTTTTCCGCCCAATGCCTTCAGGAGCCCGCGGTGCCCGACCAGCAACAGCTCGTGTCCCTGGCATGTGGGGATCGTGACGGCTCGTTGAGCCGGCCGGTCGCCGAGCAGGCCGGCTGGTCCGAGCTGGACGTGCGGGCGGTCGACACGGTCCGGCTGCTGGCTGCTGATGCGGTGCAGAAGGTCGGCAATGGCCATCCGGGTACGGCGATGAGCTTGGCGCCGCTGGCGTATCTGCTGTTCCAGCAGGTGATGCGGCACGACCCGGCCGATGATCAGTGGCTGGGCCGGGACCGGTTCGTGCTGTCGGCTGGGCACAGCAGCTTGACGCTGTACCTGCAGCTGTACCTGTCCGGGTACGGGCTGGAGCTGTCCGACCTGCAGGCTTTGCGCACCTGGGGGTCGGCGACGCCCGGGCACCCGGAGTACCGGCACACCCGCGGGGTGGAGATCACTACCGGTCCGCTCGGGCAGGGCCTGGCCAGCGCGGTGGGGCTGGCGATGGGGGCCCGGCGTGAACGCGGCCTGCTCGACCCGGACGCCGCCGCCGGGGTCAGCCCGTTCGACCACTACGTGTACGTCATCGCCTCCGACGGGGACTTGATGGAAGGGCTGACCGCCGAGGCCAGCTCGCTGGCCGGTCATCAGCAGCTCGGTGCGCTGATCGTGTTCTACGACAGCAACCACATCAGCATCGAAGATGACACCGACATCTCCTTCAGCGAGGACGTCGCCGGCCGCTACACCGCCTACGGCTGGCACGTGCAAACCGTGGACTGGACCGTCACTGGCCGTTACGTCGAGGACGTCGAGGCGCTGCTAGCAGCCATCGGGGCGGCCAAGGCCGACACCGCCCGGCCGTCGATGATCGTGCTGCGCACGATCATTGGCTGGCCCGCCCCGACCGTGGCCGGCACGGGTAAGGCGCACGGCGCTGCCCTGGGCCCGACCGAGGTCGCGGCGACCAAGACGCTGCTCGGCTTCGACCCGCAACACAGCTTCACCGTGGAACCCGATGTGCTCAGCCACGCCCGGCACGTCCAGCAGCGCGGCCAGGCCGCGCACCAGGCCTGGCAGCCCGGCTACCAGGCCTGGCGCACCGCGAACCCCGACCGGGCCGGGTTGCTGGACCGGCTGCAGGCCCAGCAGCTGCCGGACGGTTGGGAGCAGGCCCTGCCCCGCTTCCCGGCCGACCCGAAGGGGATGGCCACCCGGAAGGCTTCCGGGCAGGTCCTGACTGCCCTGGCCGATGTCTTGCCGGAGTTGTGGGGCGGGTCGGCGGACCTGGCCGAATCCAACAACACCACGATGACCGGCCAGCCCTCGTTCATCCCGACCGACCGGCAGACCCGGGACTGGCAGGGCGGCCCGTACGGCCGGACCCTGCACTTCGGGATCCGGGAGCACGCGATGGGCGCGGTCCTGAACGGCATCGCGCTGGGCAGCCTGACCCGCCCCTACGGCGGGACGTTCCTGGTGTTCAGCGACTACATGCGCCCGGCGGTACGCCTCGCCGCGTTGATGCAGCTCCCCGCCACCTACGTGTGGACCCACGACAGCATCGGCCTGGGTGAGGACGGCCCCACCCACCAGCCGGTGGAGCACCTCGCCGCGCTGCGGGCGATCCCCGGCCTGGACGTCGTGCGGCCCGGCGACGCGAACGAAACCGCGGTGTGCTGGCGCACGATCCTGGAACAGCCCGACCGGCCGGCCGGGCTGGTCCTGACCCGGCAGAACCTGCCCGTCCTGGACCGCCTGGATGGACCCCGGCCGGCGCAGCCAACCCCGAGCACCGATGAGGACGGGCAGGTGCTGGCGGCGCCTGCGCAGGCCCCGGCCGTCCCGGTGTACGGCTCAGCGACCGGCGCCGCCCGCGGCGGGTACACCCTGGCTGATGGCCCAGCCGGGCCCGGCCACGTCCGTTCCGGCCTGGGCTCCGCCGGTGGCGACCCAGACGTGATCCTGGTCGCCACCGGCTCGGAAGTCCAGATCGCGCTGGACGCCCGCGATCTGCTGCTCACCGAAGGACTGGCGGTGCGGGTGGTGTCGATGCCGTGCCGGGAATGGTTCGCCGCGCAGAGCACCGACTATCAGGACTCGGTGCTGCCCCCTCCCGTGCGGGCCCGGGTCAGCGTCGAGGCCGCCATCGGGCAGGGCTGGCGCGACGTGGTCGGCGACGCCGGCCAGATCGTCAGCCTGGAGCACTTCGGGGCATCCGCGGACTACCAAAGGCTGTACCGCGAGTTCGGGATCACCCCCGACGCGGTCGCCCAAGCCGCCCGGGACAGCCTGCGCGACGCCGCCGGCACCGTCCGGCCCGGCGGGCAGCAGCCCAGCTCCGCTCCCACCACCGGCGGCACCGGCGACAAACCCGAATGAGCGTCGCACCGTCTGAGGACATCCCGTTCCATCCGGAGCTCAGCGTTCTCCGAACGGAGCCTCTTGAGCTCCGCCTTGTCCGGTTCCCGAGCGTGCCGGGGCTGACCCCCAGGTCACGCGCGATCACCGCGATGGGCTTCTTGGTCTCCCGGACGATCCGGACAGCTCCTTCACGGAACTCGGGGTCGAACTTCCTTCGGATCTCTGGCATGACTACTCCTCATAGTCCATGCCTCCACACTTCTGGGGGATGCTCAGCTGGCACGGTCGTGGGAGGCGAGCAGGTCTGCGCGATGCTTGGTTGCCAGGTCCCGGTCGCGGCCGCTGTGGGCCTGGTCCAGGCTGGAGGCCGCCCGGTCGTGGCATCGGGTTCCGTCGCCGCTGCCGGCGGCCTGTTCGTGGCGGTCTGTGGCGGCGTCGCGTGCTTCTGCGGCTCGGTCCCGGGTCTCTGCGGCGGTGTCGGCTGCCTCGGCTTGCGCGAACATCGCCGGTACGTCGCGGTCGCGTTCGTCTTCGGCGTCAGTCGCGGCGGTCGGCGATCACGTCCTGCTGGTTGGAGAGCCGGTCCCGGCTGTCCGCGACGGTGTCGCGGTGGGTCGCCTGCTGGTTTCGGCGGTCGGCTGCTTGGTCGCGTTGGTCTGGGCGGCCTCGCGTTGCTGCGCGCGGTAATCCCGTTCGGTCACGCCCCGCTCGTTGTCCTGTGACGTTCCGGAGCCGTCTGCGACGGAGGTCGGGGCGGGCCCTGTGCGGTCGTGACGGGACGGGTACAGCCGGTGAGCCGCGATCTCGCGCGGGCCTGGGGACCGCCGCGGGGACATGTCCAGGGAGTTGTGCGGAACAGGTCGCGCTCCCGGTAGCGGCGACCTCGGCCAGGTCTGGGCGGGTTTCCTCAGGCGGTACTTCCGCGAGCATCTGGTGCCGGCGGCCCTCGCCGATGATGCGGTCCTGATCGCCAGTGAGTTGCTTGGTAACGCCTACCTGCATGCCCGTAGCGCCGCCGGGCTCTCGGTGTCCTGGCAGGCGGGGACGCTCAGGGTGGAGGTCGCCGACGACAGCGCGGCGACACCGGGCAGGGTCGACGCCGGCTCGGACGCCACGTCGGGGCGCGGCATGCTGATCACCGATGCTCTGGCGGGTAGGTGGGGAGCGCGACTGGCCGGGGTGGGCAAGGTCGTCTGGTTCGAGGTGTGGGCCGGTGACCCGCGGCAGGGTGGGGCCGACGTCGGTTCCGGCGGCCATGTCGGATGACTTGCTGGCCGCGCGGGCTGGCGGTGCTGCGGTGTTGGGTGGCGGCGCAGCGAGCCGCGGTGGACGCGGTGGACGCGGTGGACGCGGTGGTCGCGGCGGGCTCGAGGGTGGCCGAGGACGCAGGGCTGGTTGAGCAGACCAGCGAGCGGGTGTGGGAGCGCTTGTCGCAGCTGTGATCTGTGACAGTTCGACCTGGCCGGGGGGCGGTGCGGGACCCGTACGGTGGGCTGATGACCCAGTCCGCCGCCGGTGCCGGCATTCCGCGGCCTTCGGCGCAGCCGTTGACCGATACCGAGCGGGCTGCCGACGAGCTGTTGGACGCGGCGCGTCTGTGTGCTCCGCACGAGCTGCCTGGGCTGCTGGCTCGGCACGGCGAGCGGCTGGGGGTGGTGGGGGCGGTGGCGTACTTGGCGGATCTGCAGCAGGACGTGCTGGTGCCGTTCCTGGGGTCGCAGGGCCCGGCGATGCACGAGACGGTCGTGGTGCTGGGTGTGGATGGGACGTTGGCTGGCCGGGCTTATCAGCAGGTCGAGGTGCTGACCCAGGAGCTGCCGGGCGGCCGGCTGCGGGTGTGGTTGCCGCTGCTGGACGGCAGCGACCGGCTCGGGGTGCTGTCGGTGACGGTGTCGGATTCGGCGGATCTGCAGGCCGCCGGCGGGGTGCTGCTGACCCGGCTGAAACGGTTCGCGGCGATGACGGCGGAGTTGGTGATGACCAACATGCTGTACGGGGACACGCTGGTGCGGCTGCGTCGGCGCGGGGTGATGGGCCTGGCGGCGGAGATGCAGTGGTCGCTGCTGCCGCCGCTGACGTTCGCCTGCCACCAGGTGACGGTCGCGGCGGCGTTGGAGCCGGCGTATGAGGTCGCTGGGGACACCGTGGACTACTCCGCCGACCCCGGTTGCGTCCGGGTCGCGGTGCTGGACGGGATGGGGCACGGGCTGCAGAGCGCGCAGCTGGCGTCGCTGGCGGTCGCGGCGTACCGCAACGCGCGGCGTAGCGAGCGCCGGCTGACCGAGACGGCGCAGGCTGTGGACGCTGCGGTGTTCGCTGGGTTTGCTGGGGAGGCGTTCACGACCGCTGTGCTGGCTGAGCTGGACACCGACACCGGGTTGCTGTCGTGGGTCAACGCCGGTCACCCTGAGCCGCTGCTGTTGCGCGGCGGGCGGCTCGTGAAGGTGCTGCACACCGAGCCAGCGGCGCCGCTCGGGCTCGGGCTGGGCTTGGCGGAGGCCGCGCTCGAGCCCGCAGTTGGGGATGGCCCGTCCGGCGCGGGCGCACGCTCGTTCGTTGTCGGCGTTGAGCACCTCGAGCCGGGCGACCGGGTGCTGTTCTACACCGACGGGGTCATCGAGGCCCGGTCCCCGGACGGCGACTTCTTCGGCGTCGAGCGCCTGGTCGAGCTGCTGGTCCGCCACCTCGCCGGCGGCCTGCCGACGCCGGAGACGATGCGCCGGGTCGTGCGCGCCCTGCTGGCCCATCAGCAGGGCCAGCTAACCGACGACGCGACGTTGCTGCTGCTGGAATGGCGCAGCGGCACCGAACACGCCCTGCTCCCCTAACCGGAGGGGAACCGACGAACCACCTCTGTCGGTCTCGGGCGGGGTGCTGGGAGCACCGCCGGCAGGCACGTCAGCAGCTGGGCGGGCAAGGGTTCGGGCAGGCGCTCGGCGGCGCGGCCAACGCGCGCAGCAGCGGGCAGCGCCCAGGGCAGAACCGTGAGCGTGTAGCCGTTTACGCCGGACCCGGCTTGGTACGAGGGCGGCACACCACCCCCTTGCTACAGGATCGCGCATGACGACCAGCAGCGAGCAGGGCCCCGGCGCGAGCGACCTGGGCAAGAGCGCCATCAAGACGCGCAAGGTGACGCACTGGCAGCCGAACTGGTCCGCCTCCGGCGCGGGCAAGCCCGGCACCTACCTGTTCCAGCTGGTGTTGGACCACGGCGCCTCGGAGGTCGTGCTCACCGTCACCGTCGACGACGCCGACAACTTGTTCGACTGGCTGTCGGCCAGCAGCGAGGTCTACTACGACCTGGAGCGAGAGGCACTGATCTTCGGCTCCCGGGCTGTCGGCTGACCCAGGTGCGGCACGCAGGGCACGCGCGTCGGCATCGTCCTAAGCGTTGCGCCCTAATCCCGGATCCACTGGTAGGCCTCTGCTGACCGCTTGGGGTGAGGCCGGGGTCCCCGTGCTCGTCGACCGGCACCTTGCCCGGTACCCGACCTCTCCTGGAGTTGTTATCCCTGCCTGACCCGTCCCGCACTGGTCGTGCCGATGGTGGCCCTGGTCGCTCTGACCGGGTGCGGTCCGAAGAAGACCGTTGCCCGCACCCCTCCGCACCGGCACCAGTGGCCGGGGGCTCCAGCAGTCGGGCCCCCGGCGGCGCTGGCAAGACCTGCCCCGCTGGGCACACCTCAGCCACCATCAACGGGGCAGCCAAGTGCCTGGCGGCCGGCCAGCAGTGCTCCAGCAAGGCCGTCAACAGCTACCCCCAGTACGGCTACATCTGCGCCAGCAGCAACGGCCGGCTCACCCGACGCCGCAAGTAGCCGCACCCAGCAGGGACGGGACCTGCTGTCAGGCACCCGGCAGTTCCTGCTGGTGAACATGCTCACCGACCTGCCCCCGTCCATGGCGACCGCGTTGGCTGCCACTCCGGATGACCCCGCTAAACGGCGGGAGCTGCACACTGGTCCAGCCACGAGCCCTGCCGTCGCTCAGCTGACCGGTACTGGAGCGCCGGGGTGGGTGGCGAGCCGGTCGAGCAGGTCGTGGAGCCCGTCGGTGAACTCCTGCTCGGCGTGGTCCTGAGCCAGCCGAACGGCGAACTCCGCGACCACCGGGTACTGCGCCTGGTCGATGCTGACCGCGGCGGTGATCGGCGCGACCGGGAGGTTCATCGGTGGTGGCGTCGTGCAGCGGTGCGCCAGCGATCGCGGCGGTCGCGACGTCGGGCTGGTGGACGTCCTGTCCGCGGTCGGCTGGGTCGGCGATGTCGGCGTTGGGGGCATCCGCCGGCAGTGGCTCGGCCGGCAGCGCGTCGACCGCGCGGTCATCAGCGGAGCGGGCGCCGGCCTCGAGCAGCAGATGCCCGAGCAGGAAGCTGGTGAACGCCCGGTAGGCGTACAGGATCGCCTCGTCGGTGAAGCCCTGCCCGCGCAGCGCGGTCAGGAACGCCTCCAGCCAGCGCAACGAGCGCAGCGGCGGCCGGACGAACGGGGCCTTTGGCGGTCGGGTCGCGACCAGCGGAAACACCCGCGGGTGAGCGACCGCGAACCGGCGCACCCCCCAGGCGAGCCGGCTGAGGTAGTCCTGCCAACCGTCCTCCGCCTCAGCGCGGACCTGCGGGTCGGCCCACAGCTCATCGATGATGCTGTCCACCACCGCGTCCAGCAACGCCTCCCGGTTCGCGACGTAGCCGTAGAGCGACATCGCCTCCACCGTCAAGCGCTGGCCGACCCGGCGCATGCTCAGCCCACCCAGGCCTTCGGTGTCGAGTAGCTCCAACGCCGCAGCCACCACCACCTGCCGGCTCAACCGACCCCGACGCACCCGAGGCCGCTCCTGAGAGGCAGACGTCGGCCTCGGCACTGGCTTCTCCGCTCAGCTATCGGCCCGCCGCAGCCACGACGCGCACTGCGCCCGTCCTACCCGCTGCTCGGGCGCCCTTACACACCGGCGTCGATGCACCCACCAGGGTGGGCAGGCAGGTCTGCTCGTCTGGATGAGTAGCCGCCGCACCGTGGATTACACACGAAGGAGCAGGGGTGGTGCGGCACAGCTCCTGCGACCTCGGGGGGTTCGCGATCAACCTCGCCGCGGTGCTGTACCTGCCGTTGGCCAAGCACTTGGTCGGCCTGCGTGGCCGCCACTAGGCCTACGACAGCGAACGCCGCGGCGAACAACTGCTGGAAGTCGAACGCAGCGCCCTGGGCAACGACTTTCGACACGCCGGAGGCGGCCGCGCACCGGCAGGCAGCACCGCCGAACGGGAGCAGGCAACGACCGCTACCAGCCCGACCCCGACCTGGACCACGCAGAGGACCTCATGAGTACCAGCACACGCCTACAGTCCGACACTGGGTTGCACGGCCACCGGATGCACCCGGCGAACATGCTGCGGGCCGGGTTGGCCGAGATGGTCGGCACCTTCTTCCTGATCTTCACCGGGACGGCGACGGCCGGCGCCGCGGCGTTGGGCAAGTCCACCGCCGGCACCCCGCCGGACAGCCTGGCGGTGGCGCTCGCGTTCCGATCTGCGTCTGTACGGCACCGCTCCGGCGCGGCGTCCATCACACCCTGCTTGTTCACTTAGGAGGTCCTCATGCCCACCCATCCCGTGATCCGTAGCCTGCACGACTTGGGGTTGGCGGCGTGGACCGGCGGCTCTTTGATGGGAGCGGTCGGCCTGAACGCTGCGGCCTCGAGCCTGGACGACCCGAAGCTGCGGTCCCGGGCCGCGACGGCGGGGTGGAGTCGTTGGGCGACGGTGAACGCCGCCGCGATCGGCGCGTACCTGGTCGGCGCGAGCGGCCTGCTGATCACCGATTGGCCAAGGGTGCGCTCCCAGCAAGGTGTGGCGCGCAGCAGCGCCATCAAGACAACCACCACCGGCGTGGGGCTGGGCGTCGCGGTCTGGAGCGGGCTGCTGAACCGCAAGATGGACAAGGCCGGGGCCGTCCCGGTCACCGGCGCGACCGAAGCCGCGCCGAGTACACCGCCGGAGGTGGCCCGCACGTTGCGCCAGCTCAAGTTGGTGCAGTGGCTCAACCCGGCTGTCGGCCTCGCCCTGATCGCCGTCAGTGACTGGCAGAGCCAGCAGCAACGGGCCAGCGAGGTGGCTAAGGGCCGGGTGCAGCGCCTGCTGCCGGCAAGGCTTGCACCTGCCCCAGTGCTCGGCCTGGTAGCGACCGGTGCCTTGGCTGTGCTGGCAGCCCGGCGGCGACGTAGCGCCGCGCAGCCCGGTCCGCAGCCCAAGCCGGTCGACGTGCCAACCGACGGCGCACCTGGTGACACCCCCGACGGGCCGCCGACCGGTGGGAAGCAGCGCCTGCAGGGCGGAGCCCAACAGGGCGCGGCCGGCCGGCGCCGGCTGCCCAGGCGCGCTGTGGTCGAGCCGGTCACCGCGGCCGTCACGGTCTCCCACGACGAGGCCGTAGTAGCCAACGAGCCGGTCACCGACGCCAACCGCGCCCAGGCGCTGGACGGCCCGGAGATGACCGAGGCTGTCCACGAGGTCACACTGCACGCCGACAAGCCGGTCGTGACCAAGCCGACGGTGCCGGTCGAGCGCGTCGAGCCCGACACCTTGCAGTAGGAGAGACCACGAAGATGAGAGCGACGCAGAGGTATGAGCAAGTCGTGATCAGTGGGCTGGCGCATGTCGATGCGCCGCAGGTCGTGACCTCGACCGAGATCGAGGACCAGCTGGCGGCGACGCTGGAGCGGCTCGGGGTGGAGCCTGGGGCTGCTGGAGGGCCTGTCCGGGATCCGGGAGCGCCGGGTCTGGGGCGCAGGGACTCTGCCCAGTGAGGTGGCTGCGCAGGCCGGTGAGCTGGCCTTGGCCGATAGCGGAGTCGACCGCCATGACATGGGTGCGCTGCTGAACACCTCGGTTTGCCGCGACTACCTGGAGCCCTCGACCGCCAGCCTGGTGCATGGTCGGATGGAGCTGCCAACCGAGGCCGTCAACTTCGATGTCGGCAACGCCTGCCTGGGCTTCGTCAACGGCATGAACGTGGTGGCGTCGATGATCGAGCACGGCGAGATCGACCACGGTCTGGTCGTGGACGGTGAAACCAGCCGCTTCACCATGGAGGCCACCATCGAGCGGCTGGCCTCTGAGGCGTGTGACGAGGTGATGTTCCGCGAGCAGTTCGCCACGCTGACCCTCGGTTCGGGGGCCGTCGCGATGGTGCTGTCCCGAGCCGACTCAGTCGAGTCCGGCCGGCGCTTCCTCGGCGGCCTGAGCCGGGCGAGCACGGCGCACGCGAACCTGTGCACCGGGCATGTGCACGAGATGCGCACCGACACCAAGGGGCTGCTGCTGGCCGGGCTGGAACTCGCCGCGCAGACCTGGAAGGAAGCCGTGGCCAGCTTCGACTGGGATACGCAGGCGGTGGACACCTACGTCGTGCACCAGGTGAGCAAGGTCCACACCCGCGCCGTCTGCGACACCCTCGGACTGGACATCGACCGGTTCCCGTTGATCTACCCCACCTTCGGCAACATCGGGCCGGCCGGGGTTCCGACCGTGCTGTCCCGCTCGGTACAGGACGGCACGATCTCCAGCGGTGACCGGGTCATGCTCATGGGCGTCGGCAGCGGCATCAACGCGGCCGCCGCCGAGATCATCTGGTGACGGCGCTGGCCGGGTGGCCGTACGCCCAGCGCAGCGCCCATATCCACACCATGGCCTACCTCGACGAGGCGCCGGTCCACCGGTGCTACTGGTCCACAGCAACCCGACCGGGTCGTTCTACTACCGCTCGCTGTTGGCCGCGCTGCCCCCGCTAGGGCTCCGGCCGATTGCTGCGAGGTGGGGCTAGTGCCGCGTCAGGCAACCTTCGCCCTCTTGATGGTCTCGGCCTTGGTGATGACCTCACGTAGCCGTGGGTGGGTGGCTGCGTGCCGGTTCCGCCAGGCGATGTAGCGCCGGATCATGCTGGC
>JAABUT010001760.1_pt1 | contig 23320 bp, 23 predicted proteins | sample 5559281 | NCBI WGS metagenome assembly JAABUT01 (sample SAMN10711880, study PRJNA513359) | rock metagenome | isolation source: Antarctica rocks | place: Antarctica: Victoria Land, Ricker Hills nord | collected 2016-01-04
AGGCGTTATTGTTGATTTTATCAATGGCTAGCTGAATAATATTGACACACCGAGGTGGGCGCGTTAGTCTTGGAGTATTGGCCCGCGTTGCCGACACGAATGATGTGATGCATCGCTCCAACGATGCACCAGATGGGTCATGAGGGAAGCAAGGATGCGCACAGCGGAAACCCCGATACATACCACGTCAAGGGCGAAACGCACGCCAATTATTGCCTTGCTCGCCGCGAACGTGGTCTCGCTCGTCGGCAGCATGTTGACGCTGATCGCGCTGCCGTGGTTCGTCCTCCAGACGACGGGGAGCGCGACGAAGACGGGGCTAACGGGGTTCTTCGTCGCGCTGCCCGCCTTTGTCGCGGGGGTGTTCGGCGGCACAATCGTGGACCGGCTCGGCTACAAGCGTGCGAGCGTCATCGCCGATGTCGTGAGCGGGGTCGGCGTCGCACTCGTGCCGCTGCTCTACCACACGATCGGTCTGGCGTTCTGGCAGTTGCTCGCGCTCGTCTTCCTCGGCAACCTACTGGCCATCCCCGGCCTGACTGCCCGCCGCGCCCTGCTGCCGGAACTCGCGGGGCTAGCGCGCTGGCGGCTGGAACAGATCAACGCCTCGTTCGAGGGCATCCAGTACGTCTCGCTGCTACTCGGCCCGCCCATCGCGGGGCTGCTGATCGCCGTGCTCGGCGCGAACAATGTCCTCTGGCTGGATGCCGCGTCGTTCGCCGTCTCGGCGCTCGTGGTGGGCGCATTCATCCCCGCCGCACTCACTGGCATGAAGCGGGCAGCGAAGGGACGATACCGCGACGAACTGATGGCGGGGCTGCGCTTTCTGCGGAACGACCGCCTCCTGCTCGCCCTCGCGGTCGGCCTCGCGCTGTCGAATTTCCTCGGCGGGCCGTTCTTTGGTGTCGTGCTCCCGGTCTTCGCGAAGCGGACCTACGACAGCGCAACGGCGCTCGGCGTGATGGTCGCGGCGATTGGCGCGGGCCAGATCGTCGGCGCGGCGATCTACGGCGCGATCGGCCACCGGCTGCCCCGCCGCGCGCTCTGGATCGCGGCATTCATCACCGAGCCGTTCGGCTTCCTCATTCTCGTGCTCACTACGTCGCTGCCGATGATCGCAGTGGTGTTCGCGCTGACAAGCATCGTCGCCGGGCCGACGAACCCGCTGCTTGTCACGATCCGGCACGAGCGCATCCCCGTGGCGCTGCGCGGGCGCGTCTTCAGCACCTTCTCCGCGATCAGCCAGGTCGCACAGCCGCTCGGTCTCCTCCTCGTCGGGACCCTGCTCGACCGGATTGGCCTCCCGACGACGGTGATCGCGCTGATGCTCCTCGAAGTGGCGCTCGGCATCGGTATGATCTTCGTCCCGGCGCTGCACGAGATGAACGCGCCCGCACCCGCAGGGCACGACCGGGTAGCGACACAAACCGTCGGAGGGAATTAATGCTCGCCGTATTGCGCCAGCGAAACTTCGCGCTGCTCTGGTTCGGGCAACTGATCTCGGTCTTCGGGGACTGGGTGCTGCTGATCGCGCTCCCATTCTACATTTTCGACGTGACCGGCTCCGCACTGGCAACGGGCGCGATGTTCATCGCGCAGACGGTGCCGCGCGTCCTGCTCGGCTCGTTCGCGGGCGTCTTCGTCGACCGGTGGAACCGCAAGCGCACGATGATCGCGACGGATGTGCTCCGCGCCGCCCTGCTCCTGCTCCTGCTCGCCGTCCGTTCCGCCGACTGGCTCCCGCTCATCTACGGCGTGGCCTTCTTCCAGGCGGTGATCGCGCAGTTCTTCGTCCCGGCGAAGAATGCCGTCATCCCGCTCCTTGTGAGCGAGCGCGACCTGATCCCGGCGAACGCGCTCAACTCCCTCAGCGAGAACCTGACGCGGCTAACCGCGCCCGCGCTCGGCGGCGCGCTCTTCGGGCTGCTCGGGCTGCGGAGCGTCGTGCTCGTCGATAGCGCGTCGTTCCTGCTCTCCGCGCTCGCGATCGCGCTGATCGTTGTCCCGGTTGGCACGCGCGCGGCGGCCAACTCCAATGGTGCATCGTGGCGCGCGGCGTGGGGCGAGTGGCGGGACGGCCTATGCCTGATCCGCAGCGTGCCGACGATCACCGCCGTTTTCGCGGCGATGGGCACGGCGATGATCGCGGAGGGTATCTTTCTCGTGATGCTCGTCCCCTTCGTGAAGATCGTGCTCCACGGCGGCGCGCAGGATTTCGGCTGGCTCGCGAGCGCGCAGGCAGTCGGCGGTCTGGTCGGCAGCGCGGTGATTGGGCGGCTGGGCAAGGTGATTCGGCCCGCGATCCTGATCCCGTCGTGCGGCTTCCTGTTCGGCCTCTGCGATGTCGCGCTCGCGCTGGCGCCCGGCCATCTGGGGTTGGCCCCGCTCGTGACCGCGCTGGTGATGATCGGCCTCGCGGGGGCGCCGATTGTCGGCTTCTTCATCGGCCTGCAAGCACTGCTGCAAGGCAGCGTCGCCGATCAGTACCGGGGCCGCGTGTTCGGCGCGTTCTCGACCATCGTCGCGCTGATGACGCTCTGCGGGCAGGGCATCGGCAGCGCGCTCGGCGACCGCGTCGGCGTCGTCCCGCTCATCGCCCTCGCGGGGTGCTTCGATATCCTCGCGTCCGGCGTCGCCTTCGTCTTCCTGCGCCGCGCATCGGGCAGCACGATGGTGCCGCAAGAGTCGGCGCGACCGATAGTAGAGGAAGCGACGCTGCGCGGATGACCTCCACCAGGGAGCTTATTGCCGCGTCCCCGTCCCATACAGGAAGAACGTCGCCGTCTCGCGCACGTCGACGGTGAGGCCGACGCGGGCGCAGCGGGCGGCGAGCGTGTCGGGGTCGTAGAAGTTCTTGACGATCTGATACGCGCGCCCGTCGTTCAGCTTGCGCGTCATCACCTGCGCGTCCTGCTCGGGTAATTGGTGGTTGTTGGCGGTAGTCAGCGGCTCGCGGCGACCATCGACGAAGAAGACCTTGCCGCCGGGCCGGAGCGCGGCAGCAATCGTCGCGAGGAAATCGTCCAGCCGTTCTGAAGGGATATGTGAAATCCAGAAGCAGAAGCAGACGCCGTCGTACCGGCCGTCCGGTTGCCACGTGAAGAGGTCCGCGAGGGTGTACGAGACGCGGTCGCTCGCCACCTTCGCGCGGTTGAGTTCGACCATCTCGGGCGACGCATCGACCGCCATGACCGACGATGCCGTTTTGATGAGCCGCTCCGTCCAAATGCCGGTGCCGGGCGCGAGTTCGAGCACATCGCCCGTCAGATCGAGCGCATCGAAGGCGGCGAAGACCTCCTCCATCTCCGCGAACCAGCGCCCATTCTGCTCCGCACCGTGATCGTACCGTCCCCGCCGGTACCACCACTCGTCGTACTCGGCGGCGCGGGCGCAGTAGTAATCCACCATATCCGTGAGCACATCGGGCGAAACAGTATCGCGCATCGCGAACCTCCCCTTCTTCCTACACTTCCCACAACTCACAGCACATCGGCAATGGCGGCGCGCGCGACAGCGAGCGGCACATCGTGGCACGGGGCGACACGCGCATCGTCCGCGCTTCCCTCCGGCAGCAGCCAGGTTGTCGTGCCGCCGACCGTCTTCTTGTCCCGCGCGATGTACGGCACGATGCGGTCGAGGTCGAGCGACAACCCGAGGTCCGCCGCGCGGCGCGGCAACCCATAGGCATCGAGCAGCGCGCCGTACGCCGCCGGGAGGCCCGCCGCGCATCGGTCGAGCGTCGCCGCCATCGCCGCTTCCGCCCGCAATCCGAGCGCGACCGCCTCGCCGTGGAGCATCGGCGCCGTTGCGCCGGGGGTGGTTTCCGCCAACGCCGCCGCCTCGATTGCATGGCCCGCCGTGTGCCCGGTGTTGAGCATCGCGCGCAGCCCGGTCTCCTCCCGCTCATCGGCGCGCACCACGGCGAGTTTGAGCGCGAGGTTCCGCGCAATCACGCTCGTCAGCGGCAGCGGCACGCCCGCCACGAGCAGATCGGCGCGGTCGCGGAGCGTCGCGAGCAGCGTCGGCGCGCGGACACCCGGCACGCCGCCCTCGACAAATGCGTGCTTGATGATCTCCGCCCACCCGGAGCGGAATTCGCGCGGCGGCAGGGCCCGCAAACAGGCAGGATCGACGAGCACGAGGTGGGGCTGGTAGAACGCGCCGACGAGGTTCTTCCCGGCGGGGAGGTCCACCGCCGTCTTGCCGCCGACACTCGAATCCACCATCGAGAGGAGCGTCGTCGGCACCTGCACGAGCGGCAGGCCGCGCAGATAGGTCGCGGCGACGTACCCCGCGAGGTCGCCCACCACGCCGCCGCCGAGCGCGATGATCGCGGTCTTGCGGTCCACACCCGCCGCCGCGAGCGCGGTGTACAATTCCGCCGCCCGCGCGAGGCTCTTGCTTGTCTCCCCGGCAGGCACGGCGAGCGTCGCCTTCAGTGACAGGCCCGCTTCCCGAAGCAACGCGCGGACGCGATCGCCGAGCACGGCGTCCACCCGCTCATCGGTGATGAGCACGACGCCGGACAGCCCGCCCGGCCAGCGCGCCGCGATGCGCTGCGGCAGCGCCGCGAGCAGCCCGTACCCGACGGCGAGATATGAGTCGTGGGACGCGGTGGCGAAGCGGTCTTCCCAGAGCGCAACAGGTTCCCCGCGCACGAGCGCGGCGAGCAGGCGAGCAATCTCCGTCGGCGTGCGCCACTCCGTATGCAGCGACACATCGGCCTGCGCGTACGACGGGGCGCGGCGAATCGTCATCGCCCGGAGCGCCTCGGCGGGGTCGGCACCCGCGAGCAACGGGCGCGCCGCGACATCATCACCGGCGCTCCGCGCGTGTTCCTCAAGCCGTGCGAGCAGCGTCTCCGGCGACGCATCGAGATGCACAACGAGCGCGTCCCGTCGCATCATCGGCCAGTTCGCCTCGACGGTCACCACACCGCCGCCCGTGGCGATTACCGCCCGGTCTTCCCGGCAGGCATCGGCGAGCGCGGCGGCTTCGAGCGCGCGAAACGTCGGTTCACCGTCCTCCGCGAAGACGCGCGGGATTGGCTTTCCAGCCTGCCGCTCCAGCAAAACATCCGTATCGACCGCGCGCCAGCCGAGCGCATCCGCCAGCAGCGCCGCGACGGTGCTCTTCCCGCTCCCACTCAGCCCAACGAGGACGATCCGCCGATACTCCGACATCTAAATTAGCCACAGAGGCACAGAGAACACAGAGAACGGAATGGGAGGAAAGTCGATAATCATTCTCTTTGTCTCCCTCTCTGTGCTCTCTGTGCCTCTGTGGCGAAAAATCTCTCATCAGAACTTGTGGCCGAAGTCGGTGGAGAAGACGTACTCCGTGTCGCTCCACGGCCGCCGCCATCCATCGTCGTCGAAGCGGGCGAGGCGGAAGGGCGTGAGATCGATGGCGGGGCGCGCGCCGGTGATAATCTGCGCCATGCACTCGCCAATCGCGGGGGCCTTCTTGAAGCCCGCACCGCTGAATCCGACCATGAGGTACAGCCCATCCACACCGGGCGCGCGGTCGAGGATTGGGTGCGTGTCCGGCGACATGTCGTACAGCCCTGCCCAGCCCGTGACGAACGTCGCATCGCGCATCGCGGGCATCCGCGTCGCGATCTGCGCGACCGCAGCCCTGCCGTATGCCGCGTCCACCGTGTCGTCGTAGTCGTCGGGATCGACGTAGGAGTGGTGCTCCGCTGTCGCCACGCCCATTAAGGTCTGCCCCGGCTTCCACTTGCGGCAGAAGACGCCGGCGGCGGTATCGACGTACGCCATGTGGCCGTCCGCCATCGCCGCCGGTCGCTCCAGGATCGCGACGGGCACGCGCATCACCTCGATGGGCACAGAGACGCCCGCCGTCGCGAGCAGCGGCCCGCTCCAGGTGTTCGCGCAGCAGACGACAATGGGTGCATCGACCGTGCCGTCACTACTCGTCTCGACACCGACGACGCGCCCGTGCGCGGCGCGGATCGCCGTCACCGCCACGCCCTCGCGCAGCCGCGCGCTGCGATCCTCCGCCGCCGCGATCAGCGAGCGGGTCGTGGCGACCGCATCGACCGCGCCGCCCTCCGCCTCGTACGCGGCGCAGACGATGTCGTCCACCCGGTCGAAGGGCTGGAGTTCGCGCAGTTGCTCTGCTGTCACGACCTCTGCCTTGATGCCGACGTGCCGCTGCATCGCGACATTCGCGTGCATCCGCGCCACATTCGGGTCGTCCGGCCCGGACTGGTAGACCGTGGCGATCAGGCCGCTGCCGTCGTACCCACAGTCGCCGCCGACGATCTCCCGCCAGTTGCGGAAGACCTGCATCGAGCGGTGGACGAGCGTTGCCTCCGGCACATTGGTGTAGTGCTGCCGCAGAAGCGCGCCCGTCTTGCTGGACGCCCCCGCCGCGACGTGCTTCTTCTCCAGTATGAGGATGTCGCGCATCCCGAGACATGTCAGATGAAAGGCGACACTTGCCCCCATCACGCCCGCCCCGATGATGACGACCCCCGCGCGGTCCGTTGCCATGCCCGTCCCTCCTCTGCGCCGCAGTATAACGGAGGAACAGAAGAATCGGACCGCGAAGAACGTTAAGGCGCGAAGAGAAACCGGGGATTTAACACAGAGAGCACAGAGGACTCAGAGGAATCCTCCTTTGTTTCTCTTCTCTGTGCTCTCTGTGTGCTCTGTGGTATGTCCCTCCGCCCCTCCTCGTGGTCTCAAGCGCGTGATATGTCAGTCCGCGACAGGGACGACCTGCACCGGCGGGTGGAGTTCGAGGCCCCGCTGTGCGTTGCGCTGCCACGGCAGGGTGCGGTGCCTGCGACCGCCGAACTTCTCTCCGACTGTGCCGACCAACCCACCGAGGCGATCCTTGACGCCCTGAACGCGCGCACCGCCGACGCCGAGCGAGGTTTTCGTCCCCTCCTGCACACCGTTGAGCCACGCGCGCACGCCGTCCGGGTTTGCCAAAGCACGGGCAATGGCCCCGGCCGCGATGGTGCCGCCGTACGCGATGACCGCCTTCGGCACCATTGGCGCGCCGGGGACGAGCCGGACGGCCCGCTGCGCCAACTCCCGCCACCCAAGTCCGGCGACGAGGTACGGGGCGGCATTCGTGATCGCCGTCTTCTGGTCGTCGAGGTCGCGGCCATGGATCGCCGCGAGTTGGTACGCAAGGATGAGTTGGTTCTTCGTCAGCACGAGGAAATCCGCACCCGTCGCCGCAACCCCGCCGAAGAGCGGGATGCGCGCCGTGAGGTCCGCCATGATCGCGAACTGCGCGTTCGAGCGCGCCGTCTGCTCGATCAGGTAATCCGTGAGCGGCTGGCGGAACCCCGCGAAAGTGCGCCCCCAGGAGATTCGGTGGTCGGGGCGCAGGAGCGGGATAAGCCGGGAACGCAACGCCCGGAGCGCCTGCGGGTTCGTCGGGTCCGCGACGGTGATCGATGGAATGCCAGGGTCCATCTCCGCACCCGGCCCGGTGATGACCGCCATCGCCGCCGTCTGCCGCTGATCGGCGACGAGTCGGCGCACCACCGGGTGGCGACGAATCGCGGGCGTCGGGTTGAGGAAGAGCACCGCATCGTACGACGCGGGGCCGACCTGCAAGCCTTCCAGCACCTCCGGCGTCGCGACGGTCGTCGTCGCGCGGGCCGCCGGTTCATCCGGCGTCTCCGCGCCCGCGAGCGCAAAGGCGAATTGCTGCGCCAGCTGGGCGTCCGCGCCGATAACGAGGACGGATGGCGGCTGCGCCAGTTGCTGTTTCAGGTCCCCCAATTCCATTGTCCGAAGAACGCTCAGGAAGTCGCGTGCGTGATCTTTCAGTGCCATCGTTGCAAACCCCTTTCGTGGCATCACATCCCCTTCGATACATGCACGGAGGATGCCAACATGAACGCCTTGCAAATGGTATCAGAATTACAAAATACATGCCGCGTTGAGGCATGGCGATGATGTTCCTACCTGTCTTTGAAAGCAATGACAAGAAAGGGGGGTTGACGTTTGTGACCACGATTGATTGACTTCAGATTAAATGTAGGCTTTCACAGAACCTTGGAGACTCGGCTTTCGTTTTTACTTGTGAACATGCCAGAAGGGAGGTGATCGACAGAGTGCGAGGGCAAAGAGTCGCCGCCGATTGTCAGATGTGGGAAGGCCCGTAGGCCAACCAATATGGACCGCGCCAAGTCAGATTGGCGCTCAGGGAGGATCGACATGCCGTACGAAACCGATGTCAACGAAACCCATCACTACTGGTGTCCGAAGTGGTACTGGCCGTTCGCCATCTGCACACGCACCGTGCGGGTTCACAAGTGGTGCTACAACTTCAGTTGGGTCGAGGAGACGGGCTACTTCTTTTTCAGCCACGATCAGGGCTGCGAGAACGGCACCCTCTACTCGTGGAATGCCTTCTCCTTTGGGATCGTTGGGGCGCATTACTATGGTGGCGGCACCATGTGCTTCAACAGCCCACTCAGCAGAGGGGGACGGTGCGCCGATGGATCGGTCTATTCCGCCGCGCTGACCGCCAGCGTGGACGCGCCGCACATGCAAGCGGCGGCCGGTCGCCGACGCATCAGTTTCCGCGGCCCGCGCAGCGCCGAACCGGCAGAATCTGGCGAGGGGGCCAATTCGACGCAGCCTCACTCGACGCACCAGACTCGTAGCGACTGATACGAACGTTGGCCATCGCTCGATTGACGAGCGATGGCCCGGCATGGAGGGATGAATCGTCCGATCTACCGGCCATCCGATGGGGGTTTGATTGCACCGTCCATCGGGTGGCCGCGAGTAGACAGGCGCATCACGGAGGCGACAGATGGGCTGCCTAAAGTACGCATTCGAGCGCATCCGGCGTTGCACGCAGACGCGGGATGACGGCTACAACAAGTGCACCGAGACGCGGGACGCGGGCTACAACGCGTGTACGCAGACGCGGGATGATGGGTACCGGAAGTGTTGCACATGGTGGCCATGCTCCTGGTTCTGTCGGGCGTGGGTATGGATCTCCCATATCGTCTGCGTCGTCTGGACGTGGATCTCGAACATCGTCTGCGTCGCATGGACATGGGTCAAGAACATCGTCTGCGTCGCCTGGGTGATCTTCACGACCATCATCTGCGTTGTGTTCGACGCGATTATCAAAGTGTTCACCGCGATACCGTTCGTCAATCTTCTCGTCAAAGCCATCCTGAATGCGCTCTGCGGGAACAAGAAGCCGCCGCGCATCACCACGCCGCACGAGGCGAAGGACCAGCTTGCCAAGCAGCTGCGCGACAATGGCGGGCAGTCGCCCTACAAGAAACTGTCTGGGTTCGACAAATGGATCGCCTGGTTGACCACCCCGGTCTTCAAAGAGAACGGCATCTGCGGCTGGACGGATTACCATTTGGTAGCGTGCGCGAGCGGGCGCGTCCAGCAGGCCGTGCTTTCCGCAGACGGCATCTATACCGTGGATATCGAACTCGACAGCGACGGCGGCAGCTTCACCGTCGAGAATGGCGTCGGCCAGTTCGAGGACGGGATCGACAAGCCCAACTACATGCGCGCGGAGATCCTCGCCAATGTTGTTGCCGCGACACATGATTTGCCGCGAGAAAAGGAGCGAGTGACGATCTGCGGGGCGCTCTTCTGGGACGGCGATGGGTTCCTGGAAATCCATCCGCGTCGGGCGGAAGACATCCATATCCTGTAGCACGACTGAGGGAAGAGCGCCACGGGGATTTGCAAGTAATGGAGGTGACGTATGACGCATGCCAACGCCCCGACACATATGGCAGGAGGGGAAGCGCACGGCCCGTGCCCACGCTGAGTAATCGGCGGACTGGCCGTGTTGTCAGTCATCGCGGTGGTGATCCTCAATCTCCTGCGTCGCATTGTCCGTAGGTGAGCGACTCAACACACGTTTCGTCTCTCACAACGCCATCGGCATCACCCCGGTGGCGTTTCTTTGTCTTTCTCATCCATTCAGCAATAGTGCATCCACCATCGCACCGGCCGGGACATTCGCGATACCCTCAGGGATCACGATGAGCGCGTTGGCTGCCGCGAGCGCCACGACATTCCCGCTCCCCTGCTCCATCACCGCCGCAACCTCCCATCCCGTCGATGTTGCGACGACCGCCGCGCGCAGGTACGCCTGCCTACCGCCGCGATTCTCCAGCGTTGCGTGCACCCGCACCCGCATTGTTTGTGGAATCTCCGGCGATTGACCAAGCATCCGCGCAAGCGCCGGGCGTGCGAGCAAAGAGAAGGCGACGAACGCGGCGACCGGGTTTCCCGGCAGCGCAAGGATCGGCGTCTCTCCGATGTGCCCGAAGGCGACGGGACGCCCCGGCCGCATCCGCACCTGCCAGAAGTCGAGCGCCCCCCGCTCGGCGATCACTGCGCGCACGGCATCGTACGCCCCGACCGAGACGCTGCCGCTTGTGACGATCAGGTCCACATCGCCGACCGAAGCGAGAATGCGCCGAAGATCGTCCGGCGTGTCCCGCGCGATACCGAGGGGAATCGCCTCGCCGCCGTACTGCGCGACGAGCGCGGTCAGCATCGGGCCGTTCACGTCCGCGATCTGCCCGGCGCGCAATGGCTGACCGGCCGGAACGAGTTCATGGCCGGTGGAGAGCAGCGCGACCCGTGGCCGACGCACGACCGAGGGCTGCGCGACACCGGCAGCGGCAAAGAGCGCAATTTTGCCCGGATTGAGGCGAGTCCCGGCGTTCAAGAACATCTGACCAGAGTGGATGGTCTCGCCTTGACGTCGCATATTGGTCCCAGGCAGGAGAGGCCGATGGATCGCCACGGTCGCCGCACCACCGTCCGTATCCTCGACGCGCGCGACTGCGTCCGCACCGACCGGCAGCGGCGCACCCGTCGTGATCGCGACCGCCTCCCCCGGCCCAACCGGGGGCGCGGCGGTAGTACCGGCGGGTTGCATCCCGATCACTCGCAGCGTCACGGGCGTGGAATCAGATGCCCCGATAATATCGGCGGCGCGGAGGGCGTACCCATCCATCGCGCTATTGGTGAAGGAGGGGAGATCGCTCGCCGCCAACAGATCGGCGGCGAGCGTACGTCCGAGCGCGCGACCGAGCGCGGTCGTCTCCGCGCCACACCGCCGGAAGCGCGCGAGCACCCGCTCCTGCGCCTCCGAAACCGCGAGGGGGCGCGGCGTCTGCATAGGGCAAACTGCTCCCTTCTCAGCAAGGCCCTGCGGCGGGTTTACCCCTTCAGGCCTTCCATCGCGGTCACCAACTCGCGGACGGCCTCGGCAGAGCGTTGGAGCGCGCCGTACTCATCGGCGGTCAGTTCGATCTCGATCACCTGCTCGCGTCCGTTCGCGCCCAACTTGCAAGGGACGCCGACGAAGAGGCCGTGCACGCCGTACTCGCCCTCGAGCAGCACCGATGTCGGCAGAATGCGCTTCTTGTCCAGCAGGATCGAATCGACCATCGCGCAAACGGAGGACGCGGGCGCATAGAAGGCGCTGCCTGTCTTCAGGAGGTTAACGACCTCCGCGCCACCATTCGCCGTCCGCTGCACAATCGCGTCGATGCGCTCCTGCGAGAGCAGCGCGGGCAGGGGGATACCGGCGACGGTCGTGTAGCGCGGCAGCGGCACCATCGTGTCGCCGTGCCCACCGAGGACGAACGCGGTGACATCCTCGACCGAGACGTCGAGTTCCTGCGCGATGAAGGTGCGGAAGCGCGCGCTGTCGAGGACGCCTGCCTGCCCGATGACGCGCTCCTTCGGGAAGCCAGAGGTCTCCAGCGCGACGTGGCACATCGCGTCGAGCGGGTTGGAGACGAGCAGCAGGATCGTCTCCGGCGACTGCGCGACGATCTGCTCCGTCACGCTGCGGACGATGTTCATGTTTGTGCGGAGGAGGTCATCGCGGCTCATGCCAGGCTTGCGCGCGATGCCGGACGTGATGACGACGATGTCCGACCCCGCCGTCTCCTCGTACCCGTTCGTGCCGGTGATGAGCGTGTCGTACCCCTCGACCGGACCGGACTGGTTGAGGTCGAGCGCCTTGCCCTGCGGCAGCCCCTCCACGATGTCGACAAGCACGATGTCCGCGTAATCGCGCTCCGCGAGACGCTGCGCGGTCGTGCCGCCGACCATCCCCGCACCCACGACGGTAATCTTCTTCCGCGACCCTGCCATCGTCCCCTCCCTCCGCATCGGTTGATTCACGATCGTATCCCGACTACCGGGGAACGCATCGTATCACAGCGACGGGGAAAGATGGGGAATCCCCCGCCACCGTCAGGCGCGCGGGGTGTTCGCCCGATCAAACGATCACTTTCCAGTCGTAGACGATGCGGCTGTACCAGAAGAACGCGAGCAAAATGACCGAAATCATGAGCAGGCCAACCGCCGCGCATACCCCCCACCGCCCGTGCCGCGTGAGCCAGCCGAGCGAGACGCCCACGCCGAGCGAGACGGCGGGCAGCGCGTACAGCGGGTACCGCACGTAGAGCCGCGCTACGATCCCCACCACCAGCATCGCCGCCGCCACCGTCAGCCACACGGAGAGGGTCAGGACGAAGGACTCAGGACTGAGGACTGAGGGGGAATCGTCAGGCGCGAGGCCAGCGGCAAAACCATTCCCCTCCCCTCTCCATCGCCGCCGTGAACTGAGCACATCGAATTCTTTGGGCGATGGCTCCGTACGAGAGGGGCCGGGGGTGAGGCTCACCTCCCCCTCAATCCTCAGTCCTGAGTCCTCAGTCCTTCGGAGGATCGCGACGCCCGCGACACAGAGGATGATCGGCCAGACGCGATAGAAGGCGAACGAAATCTCCCACGCCTCGCGCGCGAGGGCGACGGCGAGGTGGGGGGTGGTGACGGCGGGCAGGCCGTTGCGGTCGTCGGGGGTCGCGCCGCCGGTGCGGTAGAGGCGGGTCGCGGGAGCGGCCTGGACATTCGTCGCCTCCTTCTCGACCGACGCGAGGTGCCGACCGGCCAGCAAATCCTGCGCGGGGATGCGATAGAAGAGTGCGAAGGCCACGACCGCCGCCGTGACCGCCGCGACGGTGAACGGGGCAACGCCACGCGCCCACGGACGCTCGCGCCGCCGCATGTTCTGCACGATGCGGGCGAGCAGGTAGAGCGTGACGGTCAGCGTCGTCAGGACGAAGACGCCGTAATGCGAGAGCAGTGTCAGGCAGATCACCGCGCCGAACAGCGCGCACCACCGCCAACGTCGCGGCCCATCCAGTTTGTCGTAGCCGAGGATGAGGAGCGCGAAGAGGATGGTGAGCATCCCCTCTGCGAAGATGTTCGCGAAGATGCCCCACGAATAGACGATCCACCCCACCGGCATCAACGCCATCGTCAGGATGGTGAGGTTCGCGACGCGCAGGTCGCCCGTTGCGCGGCGCGCGACGAACCAGAGCAGGCAAAACCGGGCGGCATCGATGCCAAGCGCGAAGAGAAGGAGCATCAGCGTCCGGTCACGGATGACCCACGAGAGCGGGAGCATCACGAGATACGGCGTTGGCACGTACAGGATCGTGTTCCCGCCGAACTCCTTGGATTCGACCGGTAGCAGGAGCATGTGCCGATCCGCGACATCGGCGAAACGATGAAGGTGGAACGTGAGGTCGCCGATGATGATGCCGGGGTGGAGGACGCCCGCGAACCGCAGCGCGAGCGCGAACGCGACGATCACCGCAAGCCAGCGCGTGTCGCGCGCCGTCGTTGGCAACCCGCAACGGCGGCAAAGCGGCGGCAGGAGGGTGCGGATCGCGGCGGCGACCACGACGACCATCACACCGGCGCGTGCGACGCCGCCCGCATCCTCCGTCAGGAAGAGGCGGTTCACGATGAGCAGCACCGCCATCCCGCCCGCGAGCGTGGTCGCAGCGGCGAATGCAACCCCGCCACTGAATCCCGCGAGCAGCATCGCAAGCCCCCCGCACAACGCGGCGAACCACAACAGGAACGCGATCCGGCGCGGGGGCAGGGCGAGGTCGCGATCCAGCGGGTGCAGTTCCACACGCTCCACCGCGACGCCAAGCGGACGGCGGTCGCCGCGTGGCGAGAATGGGGCCGTGGAAAGGGTCAGCGTGAGGGAGCCGTGCGTCATCAGCGCGGCGGGAACCGCAACGTGATACTGCTGAAAACCGGGCGCGACCGGCAGCGTCGCAACCTCGACCCCATTCGCGAGGACGCGGGTGTCGGGTGCGGGGTTGATCGAACCCGCGAGGATGAGATCGACCCCGTACGCGCCCCCACCGATGCCGGGGAAGAGAATATCGCTCGTCCCGCGCGTCCACCGGAAGCGTGTCCCGTGATCGATGCCCTGTTGCCGCTCCTGCGCGTTGAAGTCCCGGACGAGCGCGGTGTCGTGCGGGGAATCCCCGATGCCAAGCGCCGTCGTGGGCCGGTACTGATACGCCGCCGCCAGCAGCAACGCCGTGCAGCACACCGCCGCAAGCGACCACGCCAGCGTCCGGCCAACCGTCCGAGCGCGCGTGCCCGACAAACGCCACTGGGAGAAGTTCATCCGAACCATCCGCGATCTGAACCTCATACCGATGGGTGAACGCCGCCGCGAGCGACAACACTGTTCTTCGTTCTTCACTGTTCGCTGTTCAGAAGAGCGTGTGCCCCGCGACCCGACGCTCGTGATCGAGGAGCCACCGTTTGACGTGGACGCCCCACATGTAGCCGGTGAGGCCACCATCGCTGCCGAGCACGCGGTGGCACGGCACGATGATCGAGACCGGGTTCCGGCCCACCGCCCCGCCCACCGCCTGCGCCCCGTGCGGCTGGCCGAGCGCAAGCGCGAGGTCGCGGTACGTCACCGTCTCGCCGTACGGGATCTCGAGCAGCAACTCCCACACGCGCCGCTGAAACGGCGTCCCGCCGAGGTCCAGCGGCAGATCGAACGCGCGGCGCGCACCGTCCAGATACTCCGCCAGTTGCCGCGCCGCATCCGCGAGCGCGTCCGCGTCCGGCACGAGGGGCGCGGCGGGGCAGTACCGCTGGAGGGCGTCACGCGCCATCGGCATCTCCCCGTGCGCCGCGATAATCAGCGCGCACACTCCCCGCTCCGTCCCCGCCATGAGGATGTCCCCCACGGGCATCGGGACGGTAGAGTATGCGGTAGCCGCGCGACACATTACCAACGCGTGAAGAGACTGGACGTTGACAACTCCAGTACCGGTAGCACGCGGGACTTAATGTCCTCCCCCGTATGTGCGATGACAAGGAGACGATACACGCCGTTCTCTAAAACGAAGCCTTCGACGGTTTGGGGATCGGGATCAATGATCCAGTATTCCAGCACCCCAAAGTGTGCGTACCGCTTGTATTTGAATTTCCGATCTCGGTCGCGCGTTGACTCCGACGCTACTTCGATGCACAGATCGGGGGCGCCACGAACGCGCCCGTGCATGTCAATGATGTCGAGCCGTTCCCGCGAAATATAGAGGACATCCGGCTCATACACATCATGCGGCCCGAGTATGATTGCGAACGGAGCGGGATAGACGCGACCAAGATTATGCGCCCGCACATGCCCACGAAGGATTGACTGTACTTCCCCTACCGCCCATTGATGTGCCTCAACGGGTGCAGCAGTCACGAATACCTCCCCATCAATAATCTCGTAACGATTGCCATCGTCCGGGAAGGTTTCGTAGTCTTCGTAGGTCAGTTTGGTTTTCGTCGCCACGGCGTGCCCCCTTGCTACGCGGGAAAGTGTACGGTCATTGTACCCTACGCGCGGGCGGCGCGGGCGAGGCGTTGGGCTTCGTTGTGGGCGAGGCGGGAGGGTTCGGGGAGTTTCGTCCGCACGGCGCTCCGGCAGACGATCGCAACCGCCTCATCGAGCGCGATGCGGTGCCCGACGGAGACATAGACCGGCGCGACACCCCGCCGCGTGCGGAGGACGATGGCGACCACCTCATCCTTATCGACGAGCGGCGCGGTGCTGCCCGCTTCGTCCGCCAGCGCCGCGTACCGCCCGACGAGGATCGACTTCGCGCAGCCGAGCGTTGGCAGGTTAACCGCGAGGCCGAGGTGGCAGGCAAGGCCGAAGCGCCGGGGGTGCGCCCGTCCCTGACCATCCGCGAGCAGCACGTCCGGCGCTTCCGGCAACTGCTCCAATGCGGCGACAGCGGCGGGCAACTCGCGCCACGAAAGCAGCCCCGGCACGTAGGGGTACGCGAGCGGCGCGTCACCGGAGACGATGGCGATGGGGTCGAGATTGGGGTACGAGACGAGCGCGGCGACCGCGATCGCGCGATCCGCGCCGAGGTGGATATCGACCGCCGCGATGGTGCGTGGTGGGTGCGCGAGCGGCTCCTCTCGCACCATCGCCGCCCAGACGCGCTGCTTCGCGATCGCGTCGCGCGGTGGCTCGGTGGGGTCGGGGAGAAATTCGGGGTTGACCGTAATACGCATATATTTCACACCAGTATCCCGGTAGCGCAGGCTTTCCAGCCTGTAGTCTCTCACGTAGGCTGGAAAACCCGCGCTTCTCGAATGAAAGTATCATACGCTATCGAATCTTGCCCATAGGCGAATCCGATGATCGCGTCCCTGATGATTGATGCGTACGGTGCTATACTCGCGGTAGTGACGTGGAACCATCTCGCCGCCGACTTTTCCGGGCACCCGCACGAAATGTGACGGCGAGAGCCGTGGAACGAGGGAACAGGGACGTGCGCCTCTGCCTCGGCCAACTGACCAATGGCAATGGAGCGGGAGAAGCTAAAGTATGGCTGCGACGGTAGCACTCTATCACACGTCAATCGGCAAGAAGACGGTCATGGCGGTGACGGGGATCATCATGTATCTGTTCATGATCCTCCACATCTACGGCAACCTGAAAGTCGTCGAGGGGCACGACAAATTTAATGCCTACAGCGACTACATCCGCACCGTTGGCAACCCGATCTTCTTTCGCACCGAACTCTTGTGGATTATCCGCGTTGTCCTGCTCGCCTCCGTGATCCTCCACGTCGTCGCGGCGGTGCAACTGACGCAGCAGAGCGTCGCGAGCCGCCCCATCCGCTACGTCAACAAGAAGGATACCGACGCGACCATCGCTTCCCGCACGATGCGCTGGGGCGGATTGGTGATCTTCTTCTTCATCATCTACCACATCCTCGATCTGACGGTGGGTGCCGCCCACTCCGGCGCGTATCAGGAGGGCGATGTCTACGGCAATGTCGTCTCCGGTTTCAGCCACTGGTACGTGACGATCTTCTACCTCCTGGCGATGATCGCGCTCGGGTTCCATCTCTATCACGGCGTCTGGAGCATGTTCCAGACGCTCGGCGTCAACCGCCGCAAGTACAACCGCTTCTTTCGGGGCCTCGCGCTCGTCTCGGCGGTGCTGATCGCCGGGGGCGGCTGCATTGTCCCCCTCGCGGTCTTCACCGGCATCGTCAGTTAGGAAGGCGAAGAAGTGATGGCAACAATCATTGCACCACCGGCGGTCGAGACGGATCGCCGCGCGCCCAGCGGCCGTGCGATCGCGCTCGACGCGAAAATCCCGTCCGGCCCTATCGAGAACAAGTGGGAGAAGCACAAGTTCGAGATGAAGCTCGTGAACCCCGCGAACAAGCGGAAGTTCACGATCCTCGTCGTCGGCTCCGGGCTGGCGGGCGCGTCCGCCTCCGCGACGCTGGCGGAACTCGGCTACCACGTCCAGTGCTTCTGCTATCAGGACTCAGCGCGCCGCGCGCACAGTATCGCCGCGCAGGGCGGCATCAACGCCGCGAAGAACTACCGCAACGACGGCGACAGCGTCCAGCGCCTCTTCTATGACACTGTGAAGGGCGGGGACTTCCGCTCCCGCGAGGCGAATGTCTACCGGCTGGCGCAGATCAGCGTCAACATCATCGATCAGTGCGTCGCGCAGGGCGTCCCGTTCGCGCGCGAGTACGGCGGCCTGCTGGACAACCGCTCCTTCGGCGGCGCGCAGGTGTCGCGCACCTTCTACGCGCGGGGGCAGACGGGCCAGCAGTTGCTGATCGGCGCGTACTCGGCGCTGTCGCGGCAGATCGGCCTTGGCAATGTGGAGATGCACGCGCGCCACGAGATGCTCGATCTCGTCGTGATCGACGGCGCGGCGCGGGGCATCATCGCGCGCGATCTCGTGACGGGCGAGGTGACGCCATATCTCGCGGACGCGGTCGTGCTCGCGTCCGGCGGCTACGGCAATGTCTACTACCTCTCGACCAACGCGAAGGGGTGCAACGTCACGGCGGACTGGCGGGCGTACAAGCGCGGCGCGCTCTTCGCGAACCCCTGCTTCACGCAGATTCACCCGACCTGCATCCCCGTCACCGGCGATCACCAGTCCAAGTTGACGCTGATGAGCGAATCACTCCGCAACGACGGGCGCGTCTGGGTGCCGCTCCGCGCGGGCGACGCGCGGCCCCCGGCGCAGATCCCCGAGAGCGAGCGCGACTACTTCCTCGAGCGAAAGTACCCGAGCTTCGGCAACCTCGTCCCGCGCGATGTCGCCTCCCGCAACGCGAAGGAAGTCTGCGACGAGGGGCGCGGCGTCGGCCCCGGCGGGCGCGGCGTCTACCTCGACTTCGCGGACGCGATCAAGCGGCTCGGCAAGCGCGTAATCGAGGAGCGGTACGGCAACCTCTTCGACATCTACAACAAGATCACGGGCGAGAATTCCTACGACTCGCCGATGCGCATCTACCCCGCCATCCACTACACGATGGGTGGCCTCTGGGTGGACTACAACCTCCAGAGCACAATCCCTGGCCTCTTCGTCGGGGGCGAGGCGAACTTCTCCGACCACGGCGCAAACCGCCTCGGCGCGAGCGCCCTGATGCAGGGCCTCGCGGACGGCTATTTCATCCTCCCCTACACGATTGGCGACTACCTCGCGCAGGGCAAGGTGTCGAAGGCCGACACCGCGCACCCCGCCTTCGCGGAGGCCGAGGCCGAGGTGAAGGCGCGCGTCAAGCGGCTGCTCGGCATCCGGGGGAAGCGCACCGTCGATTCCTTCCACCGCGAGTTGGGCCACATCATGTGGGACAACTGCGGCATGGCGCGCACGGACGCCAGCCTCCGTAATGCACTCGCGCAACTGCCGCAACTACGCGAGGAGTTCTGGAACAATGTCAACGTCCTCGGCGAGAACGAGGAGATGAACCAGTCGCTCGAAAAGGCGGGCCGCGTCGCGGACTTCATCGAACTCGGCGAGTTGATCTGCACGGACGCGCTCAACCGCACCGAGTCGTGCGGCGGCCACTTCCGCGAGGAGAGCCAGACGCCGGATGGCGAGGCGCTGCGCGACGACGAGCACTTCTCGCATGTCTCGGCGTGGGAGTACACCGGCGTCGGCAACGACCCCGCGCTGCACAAGGAACCGCTTGCATTCGAGTATGTCCACCCCTCACAGCGGAGTTACAAGTAATGGCAATGCTCGCAAAGCGGGGCGCCAGCACCCAACCGAACGGCCACACGACGCACGACCTGAACCTCACCCTCCAGGTCTGGCGGCAGAAAAGCGCGCGCGACGCCGGGCGCATGGTCACCTATAAGGCGGAGGGCATCAGCCCGGACATGTCCTTCCTGGAGATGCTCGACGTCGTCAACGAGGGGCTGATCGAGCGCGGCGAAGAACCCATCGCCTTCGACCACGACTGCCGCGAGGGCATCTGCGGCGCCTGCGGCATGGTGATCAACGGCGTCGCGCACGGGCCGGAGCGCGCCACGACCGCCTGCCAACTGCACATGCGCCATTTCCACGACGGCGACACGGTGACCATCGAGCCGTGGCGGGCGCGCGCCTTCCCGGTCATCAAGGACCTCGTCGTCGATCGCGGCGCGTTCGACCGCATCATCCAGGTGGGTGGCTACGTCACCGCCCCGACCGGCAGCGCGCAAGACGCGAATTCAATCCTCGTCCCGAAGGCGGACGCCGACGCGGCGTTCGACTACGCCGCCTGCATCGGCTGCGGCGCGTGCGTGGCGATGTGCCCGAACGCCTCCGCGATGCTCTTCACCGCCGCGAAGGTTGCCCATCTCGGCCATCTGCCGCAGGGCCAGCCGGAGCGCGACGACCGCGTGCTGCGGATGGTCGAGCAGATGGACGTGGAGGGCTTCGGCGCCTGCACGAACATCGGCGAGTGCGCGGCCGTCTGCCCGAAGGAGATCCCGATGGACGTCATCTCCTTCATGAACCGCGACCTCCTCCGCGCCACCCGCCGCAAAGACCGCGAGGCGAAGACTGCGAACGAGTAACGAGTAACACCATCGTCGCTCGCTGATCGTGCTACCATGATTCCGTTATCGGAGTATTCACCCGATGGCATGGTGCTCGATGCCACAAGGTCTGTACCCCGAAGATCGTTGGAAGGACATCCCGGAGGATTTCAGGTTCGGGTGCCCGCCGGATGGCGTGCCATGGACCGCCCATTTCCTTGCCCAGTTCACGTCGCGCATTGGCTACGTAGCCGGTGCCACCCTCGCTGATCCTGCAGCCCTTGCGCGATGGCTCCACATTCCGGATGAACATTTCCCCGCCATCGTCGTGTTCTTGGTGGGACACGGTTTCCTGTCGAGTGGCCCAGATGGCTCCCTTATCCTCACCGAGCGTGGCGAGCAGTGGTATGGATTTGAGATCGAGTTCCGACAGCAGATGCTGTGGGACTTTGACGAGCCAATATGGCGCAAGAAGATCGGCAGCATCCGAGACGCACATGAGTATGCGGAGATCGCAGGCAAACTAAACGAGCATCAGGCCACCATGTTGCAGCGATACGCCGAGTTGCTGGCAGCGGAGGCGATACAGGGCCGTTCTGCGAAACCCCTTCGGCTGGGCATTCTTACGGCCGCGCTCGCAGTCTCGGTTGCAAACGACGGGACACGACCAAAGTGGATTCCGTCAATCGAAGAGATCGGGGACACCCTGATGTTGCTCTCCCAAACCGCCGAGGAGATCGACCTTGACCCGAAGGACGAGTTCACCGCTATCGCGAGGATACTCTCTGGTGACGCAATAGCCGTGATTTGCGACTTCGCCCAGCACATCTAAATCCGTTTGGAACAGGATCGCTTCAGAACGTAGGCTGTGCCGATTTGCGCTATACTCCCTCGTAGTGCGATGCGCGAGTAGGAGAATAGTATGGTTCGAGAGCAGGTAAAAGCACGGACAATCGTTCGCAATCCGCGCATCCTCTTCGGTGAGCCGATTATCGAAGGAACGCGCATCCCGGTACGGTCGGTCGTCCTGTTTCACTATTCATATGGCAATATTGCGGGGGTGCTGAGCGCACTGCCAACGTTGAGCGCGTCCGACGTTGAAACAGCACTCCGCTTCTACCGCGAGCATCGCGACGAGATCAACAAGCATATCGCGGAGAATACTGAGGGCGAAGACATCCCGTACGATGAACTTGTGCGATTCTCTCCGTCGGAGGTTGCCCAATGGTGAAAGCAGAACCAGTTGCCCGTGCTATCGTTTCCCGATCCGATGTGTTGAATGGAGAGCCGACCGTTGCGGGGACGCGCATCTCCGTCCGCACGATTGTCATCGCGAACTATGCGTTTGGCGGTGTTGAGCAGGTGCAAGAGCAACTGCCAACACTGAGCATCCCAGATATCGAAGAGGCATTGCGTTACTATCGCACACATCGTGAGGAGATCAATGCGTATATCGCGGCGAACGTCGAGGGTGAGGATATCCCTTACGAGCGGCTGTAAATGCCCCCGCCGATGACCGTCTACATGGACGAGTGCGTTTATCGCCGTACCGCTCAATCGCTCGCCGCACGCGGCATCTCGATTATCACGGCGCAAGAAGTCAATATGGTCTCGGTGAGCGATGACAGGCAACTTCGCTTCGCCACCGCGAACGATTGGGTCTTGCTGTCAATAAATGCCTTGGACTTTATTCGGCTACACGGGACCTTCCAAAGGAACGGTTGGAAGCACGCTGGTATCATCACGATTCCCGAGACATTTAGCCCTGATCGCCTCACGATCCGTGCTGCGATGATGCTTGATTGGATCACTGCCGAGTTTCCCGATCAGCGCAATCGCCTTTTCAGGTGGACAGATTTACAGCAGCAAGTTATCAGCGGATACGCATTGGAAGGATACACCGCTGAAGAGATCGCCCTCGCGCTCGGTCGCACATCATGATCGCTCGCGGAATACCGACCTCCTCCACGCTACCCGTCGCAAAGATCGTGAGGCGAAGACGAGTAGCGAGTAAGGGATGAGGGAAGAATCGGCCGCGCTCAGACACATCGAACGGTAGGTTTCTAATGATTGCCTGCGTCTCGAATCGCTCGTTAATGAGACACCTGTGGAGTGTCTTAAAACCGTCTTGTAGTTGATTCTCAGCGCGCTCGCTATAAGTATTCTTTGTAGCGGCAGCGAGGTACGAGGTAAGTAGTCCCATGTTCAATATCTGTCCCCAGTGCGGCAAGTATGCCGTCGAAAAGCAGATCGACCCTTCCGGCCCCTTTGCCATCTGTCCCTTCTGCGACCATCTCTACCGGTTCCGCCAATTACCGCTTTTCATCATTACCGGGGCCAGTGGCACGGGAAAATCGACGGTGTGTCTCTCCCTTGCCGCCTCGCTCCCAGCCTGTGTTTGCTTGGAGAGCGACATCCTGTGGCGGGAAGAATTCGCCACGCCCGCAGACGATTTCCGCGCATACCGTGATCTCTGGTTACGTGTCGCCAAGAATATCAACCAGAGTGGGCGACCGGTTGCGCTGTTCGGCTCTGCCGTGCCGAACCAGTTCGAATCATGTCCTGAGCGGCGCTACTTCAGCGACCTGCACTATCTTGCGTTCGTCTGCGACGATGCGCTTCTCGCTGCTCGACTACGTGAGCGACCCTCATGGCGACAGTCGGGAAGATCGGGAGAGATCGAGCGCATGATTGGATTCAATCGCTGGATTGAGGAACATGCGGCGGAGACGGAACCACCGATGAGCCTCCTTGACACGAGCGATCTGACGCTCGAAGAAAGTACCGATTGCACGTCACGCTGGATCAGTGAGCGGCTCCCATCCCCATAGCAAAAACGAACATTTACGGGAAGAGCCGCGACGCGGTAGACTTCTCCGCTTTGCTATACTTCCTTGTAGCGCGATCAACGAGCGGGAGGGTCATCATGGTTCGAGAGCAGGTACAAGCACGGACAATCGTCCGCAATCCGCGTATCCTCTTCGGTGAACCGATCATCGAGGGAACGCGCATCCCCGTGCGGTCGGTCGTGCTCTATCATTATGGATATGGCAATGTTGAGGGAGTGCTTCAGGCGTTACCGACGCTGACTGCCCTGGACGTTGAGACCGCGCTCCGCTACTATCGCGAGC
>JAABUT010001761.1_pt1 | contig 23307 bp, 18 predicted proteins | sample 5559281 | NCBI WGS metagenome assembly JAABUT01 (sample SAMN10711880, study PRJNA513359) | rock metagenome | isolation source: Antarctica rocks | place: Antarctica: Victoria Land, Ricker Hills nord | collected 2016-01-04
AACGAAGATTCTTTATCGCTGATTCTATTAATCGAGATGAACGATGCGTACTTAATGAGCTGTAAGTCGTCTAGCAATTCAATCAGTCTCGCTGTTGATTCTATAGATTCTCTAGTGTTGTTCTGTTTTTCGATTGCGTCGATCATCAGATAAACGAATTTCTTTAGACTTGATCTGTCTGAACGAGTATATTGAACGAGTAATGAGTATCTGTATCGTATAATAAATGAGATTCTTAATGTAATGTTGAGATCATGTCTAGATTATTCAATCAAAGAGACTCAGAACTGATATATATGTATTGTTCTTTAGAGATAGCTATAACAAGACATTAAGAATACAGAAGAGAAAGAGTGCGAGCTCTTCTATAAATAATGGCTTGAGACTTCGCTAGACTCGATACAGATGTGATGTAATAGATCAGATGTGTTTGTCTAAAAGAATGATGAAAGAAGTGAATGAAGAAAGTGCTGAACAAACGAGAAGAAGTGCTGAGAATGACTTGAAGAGATGCGCTAGGTTCAAACTAGGCATAGCGTCATGACTTGCTTTAATCAAATTGATTAAAGTTAGATCTGAACTCTGATCGATTCAGACATGTTCATAACACTCAAGCTAAATATGAACATGACTGTGTCAATCTTTATAAAATCATCAAAGATCTTTTAAAAGAGCTAGCTCAGTTGTTCAATGATTTGAATAAGAAAGTCAACTTTCATAAAGAATACTACAACTTGATTCAAGAATTTAAGAAATTCAGTGAATTTTATACTCAGTTTCAACGTTTATTTTTTTATCTAAACTATCATGAAAAGCAACTGATCGTTGATCTGAAAGATAAAATCAACTCTCATTTTCAATTCATTTGAGTAAATCAACTAGTTCAATCTAATTCTTTAAAAGAAATTCATTTCTATCTGATTCATTTGAATAATGATCAGTGAATCATTCAAGAGATCAAGAACAAGCTCAAATGCATCAATGATCTTTCAAAGACTATCTTTCATAAAGCAACTGTTATCACTTAGTCAGTTAATCATTCAAAGTCTGATCAGTTAAAGTCGCGCGACGCGATTTTAACTAGCATCAAGAAAGCAGACATTTTATTTGAAAGTTGTTTCATATGTCATAAATCAGATCATAGCTTTAAGAAGTGTTTCAATCAATCTATTAAAATCAATGCAGTGAACAAAGAATATGATCACTTTGATTTTGATTCAAATTTCAATTCAAAAAACTAGTCATCTCTTCAAAAGTCATCAAAGAAATAGAGATTATATCTTTGTGCAAACTAGATGAAATTTTATTGAAAGAAAATTACTTTGAAAAGTTGTTTCTAATTGATACTCATCTCATCTCTCAGAAACAATCTTTCAGTCTTCATTTTCTAATAAACAGTGATTCAATCGTCTACATGATCATACATTTCAATCTAGTCAATAAAGTATGCAAGAAACTGAGAATTTAATTTATATCATTGACAAAAGAGAAGTTAATAAAAGATTATGATGAAAAAATATTTAAAAAGACAATCACTCATAAAATTCTATTCAATCTCATCATTGAAAGTCATAAGAAATTAACTGTATCAATGTTGATAGTTGATATTGATCATCATGAAGTCATATTGAGTAAGCTTTGAATGAATAAAAACGAAATATTACTGAATATGCAAAACAACATCATTGTTTTTTGAATCAATTGAATACTTCTATTTCGATTTTTTCGATTTCGCTTAATTTAAAGCACTCAAGTTGATTGCAATCAACTTCGTTCTCTTCAATCACTCAGACTAAGATCTTTATGATGCTCAAACAACTTGTTTCAATCACTGCTCAAAAAGAGTCATTCTCAATTCAAAGTATAAACATTGCTTCATTTAAAACATTGTTGAATCATTTAAAGAAGAACAAGATCAAAGTCTTTGCTTTATTCATGATGAACATCAATAAAGAAATCACGTACAATACTCAGTGCAATTTGAATGCTTTAAACATTTCTTCAATCAATGAAACGACTCAGAATTTGAAAAATATTAAAGTAAAGTTATCATTGAAATATCATGAGTTTTTAAATGTTTTTTTTATTCTTACTCGATTCAACACTCATTATGAATCTATGTAAGATTTTATATATTGTAGCGAACGTTGCGCTAGCGTAACGTTCTTTTCATATCTACTATCGCTTTTTTCTGCACTTTATACTGTAACTGTTTTCAATGCAAAAACTTTATAAACTTATTTCTTTTCTACTTTCTTTCTCTTTCATCTGATTCTTTAATGACATCACAGTTCAAAATTATTCAGTATGCTTGTTGAGAGTATCATTTGAATGATCACTGCTATCACGCTTATGATTTTTAGAAGCTTTCTTAAGTTCGTGATGTTCTTTTTACATTGCATCATCTTTCATTCTATCTTTCATTTAAAACATGTTAATAGAACATGCTTAATTGACATTTGATCTTTGTCACACTTGCACGTCATCATAGCAATATTAAGTACTCGTCTCTCATGTAGAAATTGATTGAAGTCAATTTTTCTCATGCATAGCTGCATCAGTAATGCGTTGTGAGACTTTGCATGATTCTTGTGCAGTTGCAGATGTTGATGTATCATCTTTGATATCAGATATTGAAAATGAGCTGCGTTGAATCTCTTTTTTCAAACTATTCTTCATGTTTGTCTGATCTGTTTCTGTATAAGCATCAATCTTGTCATCACTTCAGTGCATTGATGCTCAGTCAACAATAAAGACAAATTGTGTGCATCATTGATCATTTTATTCATTGCTTTATTTTTGAATACTTCTGCATGTCTCATCACTTAATGTAACTTCAGCATGATCTCTTGAGATCAAATGCTTTCATGTGCAATCTGAACTTGTTGCAGACGTGTTTGATTTTTTGTTGATATCATAACTTTCACTGTTTTCAGAAAAGTCTAACTATCATTGTATACTTTGTATATCTTTTCATGACACTCTTGATTCACTGTCATTACATCTGCAAGATGTTTCATTCTTATGATTAACTCTTTCAGCTCATCATGATGAGTAATGACTAAAGTCAATCTTTTCAGTCTTTTATTTAACTCTCAGTTCATTTTCATTGCAATTGCTGTAACATTGTTTCTACTGTTGCTATCATTTGAGTAAACTTTTTGCTTCAATGCAAACATGTTGAAATTATATTATTTTATTAACATTTTCTTGTTTGCAACTATAACTATCTTCAATGACTCTGATCAAAGAATCACTATGTAAAGATGATTTCAATTCATCTTGATTTACTTGAGTGTTTCTTTTATTCACTTTCGCTTCAGCTGTAGAGATATTTTATGCAACTTTGATTTTCAATCTCTTTTAAGTGTTAAGTTGTTGCAAATTCAATGCATTGTCATCTTGATAACTTCATCTGATTTTCAAGAGTTCATGTTTGTTATCAATCTTTGTATCAACTTTCATAAGTGAATATTTATCAATGTTGTGTTTGTTTTCATCTGTAGAATTTCTGTTAATGTTGCATGATAAACGTTGATGATCTGTTGCAATGCTCTTTCTTGCATTGATTTCAGCTTAACATTCAGACTCTTTTGATGATCTTTTACTCTTTGTGATGTATATCATATGATGACTTCGTAACTAAGCAGAGAGCGCATCATCATGAAGTATATTTGCTTACTCATCATCATTGATGAGTCTCAAGTAAACTTGATGATTGTCTGCATGATCTTTTGTTTAATCACTAGTTTTGCTTCAACATGATGCATGTGAGTCATTCATTTCAGCTTGAAGTTCAATTGAACTTTCAAGATTCTGATATCTGATTTCAAGTTAATCTAATGTTTCATCAGCTTTACATCAACTTTCATATTGAATCATTTAGAAATTCTTGTAAAGTGAATCAATTCATGCTTTGTTATCAAGAATTTGATATCATGCGTTTTTGATCATTGTTTGCATCTATCATAGATTTCGCTAAGAACTCTGCAATTGTGTTTCATAAACTCTTCATATGTCAAGATATTGACATCATTCATGAAGTTTATGAAGTTAGTTCTCAACTTGATGTTGTCACATGCTTCTAATAAGTTTGCATTGTAGAACAGATATAATATCAATGATAGCAAAGAGTTTTATGATATATCAATGTTCACGCTGCGTTTTATCATCGTATAGTCATCAATTATGATCATGATGTGTCAATCTTTAAGAAAGTTCTTTACAAATTCAAGAAACAGTCTAGAAACTTTTCTTTTATTCATGTCATGTAAAAGCTTACTGTGCATCACATTGTCAAATGCACTCTTCTTATTTAGACTCAGCAGTGAAACTACTTTTCTTTTCATGTCACTTCACACAGTATATATTTTTTCTATAATTAGTTGCAAAGTCGTATCTATTAATTTATGCTTGTAAACTTTTATTTGAGTGTTCAATATTGAGTTGCAAGCTTCTATGACATTTTACAAATGTTTGAATATGATAAACTTCAGTATTTTGCTCAGTGTGTTAAGTAACACAATTGATTTATATATCTTTGCATTGAAGTAATCTTTTTTATCTGACTTTTGCATCATTATTGTGACTGCACTTTTAAACTAAGTTGATTGTATTTTCTTCTGTAAACATCTTTCAAAAAGAGAGCGTATTTATTCTAACACATTATCAACAAGTTTGCACATTATTCTATTTATATATTTCATGTATCTTGATGTTTTGTTAAATGTTGCTTTGTAAACAACTCTTTTAATCTCATGATGTGTTAGTGAAGCATCATCTTCAATCAAGAATGAGTACTTGAAGTCTATTATGTTCAGCATGAAAATTTCTGAAGATGATAAAAAGTGAGTTTAAAACATTATTTTCACTTTATTTTATGCTGTTGTGATGATGTCAGAGCACTTTAACTTGATCAGAAGAAAAATTGTCGCTTAAGTCAATATGTCTGCAACTGCATTTCTTGCTCATTTCGCAGTTTTGAATAGTTTTCTCAAGAATTGTTCAACATTCTGCATGATTTTTCAATACTCACTGCGTTTCTATTTTCTGATGATCTTGTTCTTCTTATCACATGCTTGAATGTACTTTGTTCAGTCATTGATGATTCAACAGCTTCTTCTCATTCATTGCATGCTTTTGATGATTTTCATACACTTCTTCGTTCATTTTGCTTTGATCATTTCATATGATTTCGCTCAGAAAGTGAAAATTTTGATGATCTTCTTCAATGCATCTAACAATTGCTTGATGTATTCATTTATGCATTGATATTTCATCTCATGATTCAACAGTGATTTTGACATTTGTTCTTTCAGAATATTGATGAACTTCTCTTCATTCATTGTTTTTCAATTGCAACACGATTTTCACACTGACTCTTTACAGACTCTGAAATCTATAATTGTCTGTATTAATAAATGATCTGAGAAGTTTTTCATTTCTTCATTGATTTCACATCATATTAATTGATTTATAATATCATTTGTCGTGAAGATCAAATTTATTGTCGTTTGAGATTCTTGATAATCTTTCGTAATTGTGCTTCAAGATAATGCTAGTGATGCATTGATTTTTATAATCATTTTAATTAACTCATTTGATAATAAATGTTGTCTTGAGTAGAATGATTCTTCTCATGTGAAGTGATGCAGATTGAAGTTTTTTACAAGAATGCTTTCTTTCAACATATGCAATGTCTTTTTGATGTTTGAAAGATTTTCTTTTTCATGAATGATTTCATGATCTCTGAGTGATGAATTGTATGCTTCATGAATGTGTATAACTCTTTGAATCATCTGTGCATTATTTATTAATGTTTATAACATAATTGTGTTTACATCTTTGAAGTATTATGTTGAGTGTCAGATGTTGCTGTCGATTTTCTTGTTTATGTAGAAACAGATTCTATCTTCATTATTCTTCAGCGTGAAGTCAACAATTGTTGAGCAGTATGCTTTGAAAATGTCATTAAATCATCAGAATTCTTGAAGAATCAAAATGTCATAGTTCTTTATTTTTTTCTTATGTAGTAATGCTATTATCATTTTGTTTCTGAACTTGTGAACGTTGTACTGTAGTATTCAAAGCTCTTTTTGCTGAAACATTAAAATTCACATTTCAGACTGTTTAATGTTTTCTTGAGTGTCTGCAAAGCGCTTGCTTCACTTGTAAAATTTTCAACAGAAGATGACATTGATAACAACATGATTGACATTGACTTTAATTCATTTGATCTTAACTTCTTGATCAAATGATTCAATATAGTGTTTTCTGATATAATGATTGCATTGAGCAGACAACTTTTATTCATTGAGCATCTCTGCTTTCTCTTCAAGTTGTTGTTCATCAGCGATTTCAGACTGATAAATGTTTCTGTGAATGTCTTTGATATCGCTGTCTTTAGTTCTTTCTGTCTTTGTACAACATGATATAAAGATCTGTGCTTTGTGACTCTCTTTATTCTTTCTTTTTCAGCTTGTCATTTATGATATTGAGAGTTAAAGACTTTATGTGTATTTTGATATGCTTCACATTTTCACATGTCTCAAGTCTGTTTGTAAAAACAATGCTTCAAGCAATGATTCAGCATGCAGTAAATGCGTTTCTGCTTGTTTTTGCATTCATACATTTTGTGATTGTATTCTTGATACTTTAGACACTGATGCACTTTGCAGCTTAAGTCATAGAACTATGTGATTTTTATGTCAATCTCATGATATACTTTCTCATTAATCAGCTTGTTCATCATCTTAATGCTGATTATGCATATCATCAGCAAGACATATCTTTTTTGCTCATTCTTCTTTGTGAGTCACTCAATCTTCTTAATCATCATCTTCAAATGTATGTCTTTGTTAATCTTGATGAGTGTTTTCATCTCTTTCTTTTCTATGTTCTTAAATATTTCTTCGACTTTAATTTCATGTATCACTACTTCAAAACTGATTTCATGCAAATATGTATTTAATGATATCTCTTTGATTCAAAAATCGGTTTTCTTCAATGTTCTTTTATTATTCTTCATCTTGACTTAAAATATCAGCAGTTTCAATCATCTTTTCATCATCTTTATGTTCTTGCGTGTTGACAGCATCTCGTCGACGTCAATCTCTCTCGCTCATCTCACTATGTTCTTCATTGTTGTTGTCATGATTCTCTTTATTTCTTCTTTCTTTTTGATGAAGATCTTTACTTCAAATTTCTTACAATGATTTTGCACTGATGATGATATGTCAACGTTGAACACAAGATGACTTTCAAATGATGTCATTAACTTCATGCTCGCTTTTTTTGCTCAGCTGTCGACGTGTTTTCTTTTCTTCATGAACTCTTTTTCAAGTCTGCTCATTATCTTTTTCAGTCTCTTCAGCTGATTCTTCATGCGCTGATTGACAGTTGATGCAATGACACGTTAACATGTCAGCTTTTCTATCATCTCTGTTAAACTTTTCATCTTTTCTCAGAGCATTAGTTCGTTGTTTCTACGTTCGTTGAGCTTATAAAGTACTCGCAGTTTATGTAATTTCTTCTGTATATCTTTTGTCTTGACTGAATTTTTCTGCAAGATAGCAATAATCATCTCTCGTTCACTTGTCGATGTCATATTGATGACACTTCTCATCTGCTCTTGATGATCAGAATGAAGCGTGAACATTATGTCAATGATGTGCTTTGTCTCTAGTTGAAAAATTTGATGAATGTAAAGATGTAGATCAAAGTTTTAATTAATCTTTATTGTTTTCGCTTTAAATGTTTTTGATTGAACTCAATTGAATAAACTATCTTCTTATTACTTCTACAATCATAAAATTAAGCTCATCAATGATTCAACATTCTTTTGCTGTTGAGCATATTAAATGTTTTCTATCAAACTTCTGAAAGTAAAAAAGTACTTAAACAAGAATCTGTCAAAGAAATTCATCATTCTCAGTCAGACTCTTTATTTCTCTTTCGTTTTATTCATTCTCAAAGCAAATAAAGATCTTTGATTCTGCATAAACTATTGAAAATTAAATGTCATTTTCAAAAGAAATAAATATTCTTTATTGCTGATAAATGAAATCATTAATAAAATAGTGAATTGCAAGCATCTGACTAAATTGAACATCATATCAGCATTCAACAAACTTCAAATGCATCTTGATAGCAAGAATTACATCACTTTTATCATTGCTTTAAAGACATATAAATATAAAATGTTATCATTTGAACTGACTAATGAATTGATTTTCTTTTAGCAATATATAAATGACATTTTATGAGACTTTCTGAACGACTTTTGTCAAGTCTATCTAGATGACATTCTCATTTATAGCAAAATGAGAAAGAAACATAAAAATCACGTCAAACTAGTATTAAGTTGACTGCACGAAGCTGAACTGCAGATGAATATTCGAAAGTGTAAATTCAATGTAAAAGAAACTGTCTTTCTAGAAGTCATCATATCTGAACTAAATCTTTGTATGAATCTCAGCAAAGTGACAGTCATAATCAGCTGAATCACTTCAATCAATCTGTTAGAAGTCGATCTAGAGCAAGTCATAAAGATGTCATTTAACTAATAGATAAATGTTAAGAAAGAAAAGTATCTACAGAAAAGAACTCAATTCTTATATGTATGTTTCTCAGTTCTATGCTAGACGTAATTGAGTTGATGTCTTACACATATGATGCAGAGACTCAATGACATCACTTTTAAATCAGGTTTTTTGCTAGACTTGATTAGAATGAAATCAGACGAAGACTAGTTGAAGAATAGATGAAGATTAAAATCATAACATTACTCTTTCTTCTTGACTATTCATGTTTGCATGAATGTTATTTCTTAGTGCGCTTTTCTTGAATATTTGATATGAAAGTCGTCAATCATCTCTTGAGTATTCATAAATTCATCGTCATCAGCGTTATATCAGTTGAGATCATTGTCATAGCTCTTTCATTTGACTCAATATTGAAGTTGTCTTTAATATTGTTGAAAGTTCAATATATCATTGATCTTTTATTCGTCTTCGTCGTTTATCATTATTAATTTCGAAGGTTAATTCTTTTGATCAGACAGAGAGTCATCAACGACAGAACGAAAAAGCTCTGAATGAAATACATCATGTATATGCATAGTCTCTGATAGTTTCAACTTATAGAATGAGTCAACAGAGTCAGTGATCTGAAATGAATTGAGCATCTTGTCATTCAATTTTTTGAAAGATCTCGCTATAATGATGTTTCGTTCGTTCAGAAACATCTTTGATTCATTTTCATAATTAATCTTCTTTCTATGCTTGTTAGTCTGATTCATTATTTGCTCTCATGTTTTGATCAAAGCTTCGCGAGCGAAGATCAGAATCTTATTCATGTGATTGAATATATCTTCGACTCAAGCGATCTGCAGACGTTCGCGAGTGCTTTCATACTTGATGATGTCAGAATCGAAGCTCATACAAGAGTGAAAGTTCTTGTTCATGAAGAAGAGAGTTAATGAAATGACTGAAGACAAGACGTTATTGTTGACAAACTCAATCATGAGTAGTCACTTGAATCAGTCGTTCTGCATGTATGAATAGAAGAAACGAAGATATCGCTCGACATTCTGATTGACTCGCTCGCTTTGATCGTTGATCTGAAAATGATAAATGATGAACAATCAAAGAGAAATGCTCAGTCATTTGCAAAGAAACTTTCAAAAAATGAAGATGAACTGAGAATCTTGATTGAATATAATGAAGCTTGATAAATCGTAAATTTAATATACTCATTGAAGCAACATTTCAGCTGTCTTTTCGACTGTGATATCTTCATCATCAGTGATGCAAAAGATATAATGTCTTTCTTTCAACAATTTGCAGATGACAGTCAAAATAACGTTGTAGTTCTACGAATCAAATAGATCAATAATGAAGTTCATGACTATGTTTTGTCATCGCTGTTCAAATATCAATAAAGATTGAAGCAAGTCATTTGATTTATTTCTAGATGTCTTTGATCGTTGACAAACATAGCAGTTTCAAATATATTGATCTACTGTCTTTTGCATGAATGATCAATAGTAGTTTCGTTTGATGATCTTCATCATTCTAAGAATATTGAGATGATTTATTGAGAGTTGATCGTGCATCTTACGAATCAGATTCATTTGCAGAAGTTCATTGAACGAAACTCATAGCTGACTGTCTTTGTATAAGATTTCATTCTGAACTTGACAATTCTTCAGCTTAATGTCTTTGCATTGTGCTTCGCTTCTTGCTATTGCTTCGCAAAGTAGCGTACAATTCTCGTCAATCTTATTAATTTCAAGAATCTGTTTATAAATTGATTCACTGATGTTCTTCTTTAGATCAGCAATTTTCATTCAATTCAAAGTCAGAATAGTAATTTGTTGATAGCGAACGTGCTCATCTTCTAAATCTCTGAGCACGACGTCAGCTTGATGAGTTAATGCATCGATCTTGATGTTCTGTTTGTCAGATCAATACATTATCTTGAAGTTAAAATCAGCGAGCTTCTGAACTCAGCGCATCTGACGTCTGCTCAGCTCTTTATCTTTCATCAACAAAATAAGTGCTTGATGATTGATGAACATCTTGATAGAAATGTCAGTTAGTTTCAGTTCGAGTCGTCAATGTTCAAATGCTCAAATGATGATCAGAAGTTCTTTATCATATATCTCGTAGTTGCACTCAGCAGAAGACATGTTCTTGCTATAAAAAGCAATTGAATGTAGTACTTCTTTGTCATCATATTGAGAGAGAACTTCGTCGTTTACGTAGTTGAATGAGTCAGTTTTCAGAATAGTCTCACAAGTCTGATCAAAGTAACGAAGTATAAAAGTCTCAGTCATACGTTTCTTCATATGATTAAATGCAGTCTGACAAGTCTTATTTCATTCAAATATGATCTTCTTTTGAGTGAGTTGAATCATTGAATGAATAATCTTCGAAAAGTTCTTGATAAAGCGTTGATAGAAGTTGCAGAAATCAATGAATGACTGAATCTGAGTGAAATTATTAAGGGTAGATCATTTCACTATCGCTTGTATCTTTCGTGAATTCATCTTCAGTTCTTCAATGAATATTAATAGTTCTAGAAAGATGATCTCTTGAACATGAAACTTGCATTTGTTTATGTTCATCTGTAGATCAGCTTCTCGTAGTCTATTCAAAATCAATCGTACATGTTGCTTGTGTTTCTTCAAGATCTTGCTGTAAATGATAATGTCATCTAGATAAATCTGACAAAACTGATGAAGATATTCAAACAGCACGTCGTTCATATAGTGTTGATAAAACGTTGATTTCTTGATTAATTCAAAGAGCATTACATGATATTTGTATGAATCAAAGAAAGTGATAAAGATAGTCAAATTTTCGCTATCTGAATGCATTTGCAGTTTATTGAACGTGACAATGATGTTCAATTGAGTCAGGTATTTGCTTTCTTGTATTCAAGCGAGAATCTCGTCAATCAATGACAAAGAATAGTGATCTCGTTTGATTAAAGCATTGAGCTTTCTATAATCAACGCAGAAACGCAGACTATCGTCTTTCTTTTCGATGAACAAGATGAGCGAGACGTATGAAGCGAAGCTAGAGAAAATGAACTCTTTGTTCAGATGTTCAATCAGATACTTCTTTATTTTTTAAAGCTTGTGATTGAACATCTGATACAGTCTGCTTTGAGAGAATGTTTTCTTGTTGATCAACTCAATCTTGTGATCATAGAAACGATGAGATGATAGCTGATTGATCATTGTTCAATTGAACATGTTTAGATAGTTGTGATATTCAGAGAGAAGCTTGACCTTGACTTGCTTGAGAACTTCAGCGTGAAAAAGCTCATGCAGATTCACTTCTTCAGACTTGTTTTCAACTGTAGTTATAAGTCGATCGATTTTCAAGATGATAACAGCAAAGATCTTGATGTCTGATTGTTTGACTAACATTCTATATGTTGTTGTCTCTATCATTGCTATGTTCATTGAATCTGACGTCGATTTAAAGTTGATGTTAAACGAAACTGCTTTGAATGATTTTGACTGTTTGATCAATTTAACGAACTTCTCTTTTGACTGATTGAAAGAGAGTGATTTCTGACTGAGTTAAGAAGTAACGAAAGTGAACGATTTTCTCAGTATCTGAGTAGAAGTCAAGCTCTTCTGCTTCGTGATTGTCTTGTTGCTTGTGAGTAGAATAATCGATTTCTGACTAGAAGTGAAATTCGAAAACCGAAGAAAATCGATTCGCATATCAATTACTAGATTGATTTTGTTCATTCATGTTTTTTCAAGAATCATTTGATGTTGATTTAATCAAGTGATCAACATAGAAGCTGTGTCAATTGTATGATCTTAAACAGTCAGATTAGAATAAATAGCATGAGTAATGAGTTTCTTAGCATAATAATCATCAAATTCTCAAATTGACTTCGCTTTGATCAAAGTCAAAGACTCAATTTACAACTGATCACAAACAATCTGCGCAATCACTTCATTAATGAATGAATAGTCAGCAGCTTCAATATCAATCAATGACTTCAATGAGTAACTAATTTCATTGCTAGAAAGTACATATTCAGTAATTAAAGATTCAGAGGCAAAAGAGTCATTTGACATGTTTATCATTGAAGAAATTAACACATCTTTCATTGTGTCTTTGATGAAAGTCTTTAGTTTTTTGCCTCGCTGTTCTTGAAAGACATTTTCTCATTTTCTTTATTCTTCAAAATAATGATTTCATGTAAATGAGAAGTGAATGCACAAAATGCAGAAGTGTTGATCTTGTTCTGAAAACAATTCTTGAACAAATGACTCAAGATCTTGCAAGTATAGCAGATGATAAATGATCTTGCTGACTTAAAGATAAAAGAGAAAATAGACTTAACATAATTGATTATCAAAGTCGTCACTGACAATGAAGTAGCAGTACATTTATCAGATACGACAGTGACTTTGATGATGACAGTGCAAAGCTGACTGCGTAACTGATAGTTGACTCGCTCTTTATTATTCACATCTTGAAGAAAGATTTTAAGATGATGAAGTGAAGTGAAGTTTTCAAAGCATACTGACAAAGCATTCTGCAAGCGATTGTTGATCTTATTCTGAAGATTGTTCATCAGAGTGCGATCATTGTAATCTAGATAGCTGAATAACTTCATAAAGTTGAAGTAGAAAACATTAAAGAACTTGTCTGCTTGTCTCAGAGTATTGTACTTATGATGACACTTTTGATTCTTATTCTGATTCTCGTAGATTTCTTCTAGATGCTCAAGTAGCTCGTAGATCAAGATGTAAGAATGCAAAGCATCATGATGATGTCAAGCGAAGATATGTTCAGCAGCGTCACTTTCTAATCTAGATATCACATAAACAATGCAAATAGTCTCATTGACAAAGTGATTAACATTTGTCTGAAGTTTGTTGTCTATCTTGATTCTTCAGCTATCTCATGTTGATTCATCTTTGTCGATGAATATAAATGAGTTCAAAAACTTGAAAGACTTGTGATGATCATTATTGAATAGAGTGAATGACTCACGTCAAGTATGATTCTCGATAGATTGACGAGATAGAGATTTCATAGAAACTCGAGATTCAGTAGATTGATGAGATTGAGACTGATTCGCTGAATGCAGTACTTCTTTGAGTTTATTCTTGAGATTCAACATCTTTTTTTGATAGCATTTGTTTGTTTCTTCTAGAGTGTCTATAATCATCTATTTGATCTCTAGTTGATTCAATCTCTTGTCATGTTCAACTTGAACAACAATTCACTGCTCATTGAGTTTCAAAGTTGTGTCTCGTTAAGATTTAAGCTTGTTCAACATCTTAATGATCTTGTTTGATTAATCATGAACTCATTAACGAAGCTGTTTTTCTGTCTTGATGTTTCATGAAGTATCAGCGTTCTTGATGTCGACTGAAGCATCGAAAGAAATGAGAGAAACTCATTTACTTGCAATGCTTCTAAGCAGATGAGCTGTTCGTGACTCGACTGATTTGAAGTCGCGTATCATTGTAAGAAAGATAAGATAGATTTAATTGAGTGATTGATTTGATAAATTTTGATAAATTTGAGTAAATTTGTCTGTGTGTTTTTTGATGAAAGTAATTCAAAGAATTTCTTGCGAATTTTCTGAATAGAAGTAGATTATTTCGTATCATCTACATGTTGATAGCAGAGTAGTTGATTAGCATTTATCTACTGTTAGAAACCGGTCTAAAGTAAGTCATAGAAGTGTCATTTAACTAATAAATAAATGCTAAGAAAGAAAAGTATCTACAGAAAAGAACTCAATTCTTATATGTGTATTTCTCAGTTCTGTGCTAGACTCGATTGAGTTGACGTTTTACACATATGATGCAGAGACTCAATGACATCATCTTTAAATTAGATTCTTGCTAGACTCGATTAGAATGAAATCAGACGAAGACTAGTTGAAGAATAAACGAAGGCTAAAATTGTAACACAATTTAAAAGAAATTCAAAGCTTCGTGAAATTTGTTAACTTTTATCATCGTTTCATTAAGAACTTCTTGAAGCTAGTTAAATCATTCACTCAGCTGACTAGAAAGAACACGTCTTTTGTTTGAAACAAGATCTGTGTTCAAGTCTTCAACAATTTAAAGAAACAAGTCAGCTCAGTCTTAATACTTCGTTACTTTGATCTTAAACGAAAAGCTATTTTGAAGATCAATGCTTTAAACTATGTAAAAGATGAAATACTATCTCAGTATGATGATGAGAAAGTTCTTCATTCAATGACTTTCTACAGCAAAAGCATGATTCTTGCTGAAATCAATTATCACATCTATGACAAGAAATTGCTAGTCATTATTCAATGCTTTGAACATTGATGACTTAAGCTGAAATGCATTGAACTACTCATTCAAATGTTCATTGATCATCAGACTTTGAAGATCTTCATGAAAAATGAACAGTTAAGTCAATGACAAGTCAACTATCTGAACATTCTATCAAAGTTCAACTTTCAAATCATTTTTAAATCAGATAAAATAAACACTAAGGTTGATGCTTTAATCAAAATGTCTTTAATGAACATCTTTGAATCAGCTCAGCATCTTGAACATTGTTTTCAGACTATTCTGACTTCTGATAGAGTTAATGTTTTATCTGTTGAATCGAAAGCAAATCTCTATCAATGAATATATATGATCAATCAAACAGATGAGCTTTGCAGTGAATATAAACAAGCTATGAACGAAAACAAGCTCAAATTTCATATCACTAAACTAAAGAACTGTAAAATCATTGACGACGTTTTATTTAGAAAAGATCTACTGTAAATCTCTGAGAACATGCACACGAAATTACTACAGAAAGTGCATAATCAATCTTCAATCTTTCACTTTGACAATAAATGAATCATTGATCTAGTTCAGCGTTTCTACTATTGATCAGATCATCAAGCTACTATTTAATGATACATTCAAAACTATTATGCTTGTCAGCGAAGCAAAGCTTCTAGAAATAACATCAATGAACTTCATCATTCTCTCTTGATTTCACAGAAACGCTGAAAAGATATAACTATGAACTTCATTACTGAACTATCTTTGTCAGAAGACTATAACATCATTTGCATAATCATATGTCATTTCATCAAAGAACGTTACTATGTTTTCTGTCATTGAAAAGATGATAACATCTCAGTTGAAGAAATGATTTGAATCATGCTATGAAACGTCTATCAACTGCATGATTGTTAGAACTCTTTCACATGAAATTACATAACAGCAATAATTAAATAATCATTGAGTAATCAGAGTCTTGAAAATAATTGCTCTGATCGCTTGAATCAGAAGTGATCACAGTGAGTATGATGAGCATGATGTTCATCTTGCTCATCTTGCTCAAGAATGATCAGAATGATCATTCAAAGCAGAAATAACTTGACATGATTCTTTTATATCTATATAACAATGATCATTCTCTTAGATAGAAGCTTCATGCTCAACTCATGTAAGTAGTTAATACATATTATTGTTTCAACTATCTTCAAATCTCAAGTCTAGTAATAGTGATTACTGTTTGATCTCTGTATATATCTTGTGTTGTTAAAGAAACAATGATTACAATGATTTACTCAGTTCTATTGTTTCAAACAAAGACTTTCAATTCATATTGACTATGTGAAAAAGTTTTTGCAAACAACTGAGAATCACAGCTAGTTTATTTACAGTTTATCATTCTGAGATCAATGATCAATTAAAATAAGTCAATCAAGACGTTGAATGCGAACTTAGAATCTACTGCAATTACATGCAGAACGACTGAGTTAAATGAATATTTATGATGAAATTCAGCGACAATTTCAATATCTTCTCAATCACTTCAATGATCTTCTTTTACTTCAATAAAGAATTTCACTCTTGAATGAGTTTTGATTCAGATACAACTGACTATGAAACAACTTATGAACAACTTGAAGCTAAAAAAGCAGATGATATTGTCATTTGAATGAAAGAGCTACTGAACTTCAATCATCAACAATTGAAAAAAACGAAGCTGATCATCAAAGTTCAGATCAATAAACATAGACGAAACGTCACATATGAAGTAGATGACTGAGTTTGACTATCTTTCAGAAACGTCAAGACAACGAGACTCTGCAAAGATTTGAAAGACAAACAGCTAAACTTCTATCAAATCACTGCTAAAGTGAGTACATTCTATCATCTTCGTTTATCAGTCAGCATGAAGCATCTGCATTCAATGTTCAGCTCGAAGCTACTACAATCATATTCAGAAAACTCTTGATCAGAACAGCATTCAGAATCACTCAGATCAATCACTATTGAAGACGATGAACATTGAGAGATAAATAATATATTGAACTTCAGACGCTATCAAGGTTGAATACAGTACAAAGTCAAATGAAAAGATCTAGATAGAAACGACGAATGATACTATGTTGATAAAGAAAAATTCAATGACTCAGAGAAAGTTTTGAACGAATTTCATAAGCTATATTTAAACAAATCGCGCTAAATATCGAAATAACTATCAACAGAAGCGAGCAAATGAACTACATTCATGTGAACATGAATTTTCGAAGAGCAAAGTAATGTTACGAGCGTATCAAGACTGATTAAAGCTAGTCAACAATTTAGTCGAGATCTGATCTAGATCTGACTCAGATTTGACTCAAGTATGACTCAACACTCTTTTTCTTTCTTAACACTCTTTTCTTTCACCAACATCTTGTTCATTTACATCATCTTCTTTTCATGTCACAAACACATTTCTTTCAAGTCTAGCACAGTCTTTGAACATTACATAAATAGAAGCTTTTGTATTAATCTTCTTCTGTATTCTTAATATTCAGTTATAGCTATCTTTAAAGATCAAGCACTATCAATTCTGATCTTCATTGATTGTATCATCTAAGCACGATTCTGACAGATTTCAAAACGTCATTATTTCTCGTCAGAAGAACATTTGTCTTCGCAAGAACATTGAGTGAAAATCTACTATTGTTGCTGAGACTTAAGAAAACATTGACTTTCGCAAGAACATTGAGTCAAGATTTACTACTGTCGTTGAAACTAGAAAAAATGTCTGCTCTTGCAAGAACATTGAGTCAAGATTTACTACTGTTGCTGAGATTAAAGAAGATGTTTGCTTTCGCAAGAACATTGAGTCAATGTCTATCACTGTTGCTGAGACTGAGAAGAATGTCGTTCAGATGAAGTGAAAATGCAGAAGAACAAATTCTTCTGCTGAAGAAAGCGAATGTTTTATCATGAGTCAGAGCAAAGATTCAACTATGTGTTATCTCGCTGACGAAAGCGAATGTTTGATCATGAGTCAAAGCAGAGTTTTAACTATGCGTTGTTCTGTCAAGAAGAGTGAATGTTTGATCATGAGTCAGAGCAGAGTTTCGACTATGCATCATTCTGTTGAGAAGAGCGAATGTTTGATCATGTTGAAAATGAGATATGTTTGTACATAACACGTACGTAATGCATACATATAAATCTCAATGTTTAAATATCTTCGCTTTGACTTTAGTTGACTTTAGTTGACTTGATTCTAGAAATATGTAGCTTATCTTCTACTTCTTTCTTTCTTCGTCACTACTATCTATCAATAAACTAGATATATATCTCTACTACATAGTCAATATATCTACATGCACATATTCATTCTGACTCTCATATATTAATAAATTATGAGCTCAAGTTAGTTCTATTTTGCTATCACAAACATATCTAAGAGCAGAACTTGAAGCATTGATCTTGTTGTCATCAATTTCACATTCTCATACTTTAATCACTTTTACAATGAAAGATTTGAAGAACTATCATGTCTTGAAGCTAAAGAAAAGCGAGAACTATGAGTCATGAAAGAAGAACATAATCAATGTCTTGAAAGTCAAAGATCTCTGAATGATCATCTTGAGATGACTGAAGAAATTGAAAGCTTCGAAATTCAATGCATCAACAGCAGATACATTCTCTACAACATCGACTGCATTCATCTCAACAGCAGCTGTATTTGTCTCGACAGCAGTTGCATTCGTCGCTTTAACAGCAGTCAGAAAAGAGTATGTCATCGCTGCTCACTATTGAGTGAATAAAAATGATAGAGTCTGTGATATGATCATCTATAACTGCGAAAAAGAATCTCGAGTACATATATTCAAAGTAATCAAAGTCATCAAGATGTGATTCATTCTAAAAACATAATATGAGCAATCGAACTTGACTACTTTATATCTGATTATCAAAGAACTCAATCGTTCAAAACAATTGAATTTCAAATTCATTTAGAACTATGTCAACTCACTCAAATGAGTCGCTATCAGATGTTCAAACGTCGAAAAAACGATAGAATCATGACTGTTGAGCAATCTCTTTCTTCTAGATTTTAACGAAAGTCTAGAATCATACATCTTCGACCTGATACAGAGCATCAAGATCAACAAATTCAAGCTATTAATTGATGAGATGACTATCGCTCTAGTCGATCATGACAAAAGAGCAAATGAAGAGAAGAACTTCAGCTTCAAGAGCATGATAACTCAGTTTGATGAAAAGAAGAGAAAATTCAAAAGCAACAAATTTCGAAAAGAATTAAATAAGATCTGCTTTCATTGCAAGCAAATGAGTCACGATCAACAGAAGTGCTGATATCTACATTCTAATCTGCGTTCAGATGATTGAAAACTCAGCGAGAGAAACAAGAATCTAGTTGTTGACTTCGAAATAGACTTCAAGATCAGAATAGTCAGATCAATGAAAATCTTCTTCGTCAATTGAGCAAGTAGTTGCATCAACGTCTGATGAATAGACATCAAAGCTGAGAATCATGTTTGCTACAATAAGAACTTGTTCAAGAAATAGATATATCAAAAAGTGATTGAAAACAGCATTGTTACTGCAAATAATGAAGCAGTAGTCATTATCAAGAAAGATATGATTATAATTGATATTTTGCTGAAGAATCAATCAATCAAAATTCAACTAAACAATGTTTATCACTGTTTAAGATTGCATTATAATCTGATGTCAGTCAAACAAGTGAAAGTCAAAGAATATACGTGTAGTATACAGAAAGATAAATTTCTATTCATTGACTCAATGAAGATCATCGCTCTCATTGATTCAAGAAGCGATGGGAAATTCTACTTCATGAATGCATCAACTAACTTCTCAAATTTTCAAACACTGACAAGCAGAACACATGAATTGATCAGAGCGTCATGACGTCAATGACATAAACGACTAGCTCATCTGAATATGACAGACGTAAAACGTTTAGTCAACATGAGCATTGACATCAATGTGAATTCGATCAATAGCTTAGAAGAAAGAGAATTCTCAGAATTGATATGTGAGACTTGTGTCTTAAACAAGCAACATTGAGCTTCAAGTCGAAGATATCACACAAGAGTCATCAGAATTAATGAGTTGATACATTTGAATCTCGTTGATGATGGTAAAATACTCATGATCGATGAAGAATTCAGATATGTTGTCACTATGATTGATGATTACAGTCAATATACGATCATTTATTTAATAGATTGAAAATTCGATCTAAAAGACGTACTTCAAGACTATTTGAATTTAATGAAGAATCGAGACACTTCGATTCATCGACTTCATTCAGACAATGAAGAAAAGTATGCTGATCATCACATCATTGATTTGCTCAAGAAGCATGAGATCAAATAAGAGTCAACGACTTCATATAACTTGAGTCAAAATGAAGTTACAGAACGATGTTTTCGCACTTTTTTTGAACGAACTCGCGCTATACTATCTAGCGTCAATTTGTCAATAAGACTATAAAGAGAGACAATAATGACTGTCATCTATCTGAAGAACAGAAGTTCTATCACTGCGTTGAACAAAATAACTTTCTATGAGACATGACATGACAAGAAGTCTGATCTTAGCTATCTGCATACGTTTGAATGCGTAGTCTATCATCATGTGAAGAAAGCTCATCGAAAGCTTGATGACAAGAGCTTAAAATGTCAGTTCTTAAACTACGAGAAAGTCAATCAGTATCGTTTGTGAAACGAAAAGAAGATACTAATATTTAGTCATGTTCAATGAAATGAGATAATCATCGAAGTCGAAGAATATGATGAAAATCTTTCAATACTAAGCTTCGATGATCAAATCAACGATCATCAAACAAGAACATCAGTCGATCATCAAACAAGAACATCAGTCGCTTCACAGAAAACTAGAAGCAGATCACTAGAACTAGAATCAGAATCAATTAAGTCAGACAGCTTAAGTGATACTGATATTTCTGATGCTTCGAGCGAACGTCTCAAACGAGTTATTGCTGAATCGATTGACTACAAGACTCTCAATGATCTTTGAATTAAAGACAATCGAGACTTTGTCAGTTGAGCAAATTGAATTCAAATTGAATTGAACACATCACAAACAGTGAAACAAGCTAGAGTCAGTCTTGATTGAGAACAATGAAAGCTTGCTTTCAGAAGTGAATTGAACGCTCACATCAAAAACAACATCTTTATTCTAAGAATATCTTCGTCGAGTCAATGAATACTGTCGACGCGCTGAGTAACTATCATTAAGCGAGAACTCAAAGAAAAGATGATTAAATACAAAGCTAGATGAATGTGTAAAAGATTTCATCAGAAGTACGAGATTGATTATGACAAGATCTTTGTCTTGATGATCAGAGTCATCATCATCAAAATGCTTCTAGCACTGAAGATCAAATATGACTACAAAGTTGAACAAATGAACGTCATCATCGTTTTTTTAGAAGCACACTTAAAAGAAGAGATCTGAATGCAGCAATCATTGAAATTTGAGCAAAAAGAATCAAATGAAACCTTTTTGATCTGTTGTTTAAACAAGACTCTATATGAACTGAAACAGACATCTCAAGAATGATATGCAATTCTGAAAGTTTATCTCATCTTCATCAACTATCAAAGAGTAGAAATTAATCATTCAGTGTTCACTCATCAGAATGACATTATTATCGCTATTTATGTGAATGATCTACTCATTCTAGAATCAAATATATTCAATATAAAAGCTCTGAAGCTGCAATTTGCAAAGCGTTTTCAAATGAAAGATCTTGACTCAATCAAGTGATATCTAGAAATGCACATAACTTGTGATAAAGTTGAGCAAACTCTTTGAATCAATCAAAGCATTTATATCAAGCGAGTCATTGAGCTTCTGAGCATAAGCAATTGCAGTTCAACGAAAACATCAATGCATCACAGATGTCAGCTTAAGAAAAACGTTTATCAAAAGTCTGTGTTAGAAGTCAGCATAAAGCGAGTCATATGAGTGTAATGTAACGAGTATATAAATGCTAAGAAAGAAAAGTATCTAGAAGAAAAGAGTCAACTATCTATATGACTCAGAAGAACATAAGCTAACTCTGAATAAAGTTGACTTTGAAACAAGTCTATGTTCTAGCAATGAGCGATCGACGATAGTTCTCAGAATAATCATCAACATAGTCATCAACATAGTCATCAACATAGTCATCAACATAGCTATCAACGAAGATGCGTAGCTAGAATCGTAACATTACTTCTCTTCTTCAACGATTTATGTTCACATGAATGTGTTTTCTTAGCCTTGTGTAGAATCGAAATGTCTATTGTAGCAGACTAGCTATGTAGAGAGAAATCGACTTGCTCAGCGAAAAGATCGACTATTGACTGATGTCATTGAAGCAGACTCACTAGAAGAAAATTGACTAGCTCATTGAAGAGATTAATTGTGATCGTGTCATTGAAGCAGACTCACTACTGATTCAGATCTACTACATAGTAGAGCTTGTTTCGTTCGTTGATCGACTCAATCAAGAGATCAATCATTGTTCATCTTTGTAGCAGACTTACTTTGAGTGTCGTTCAAGCAGACTAATTATCAAGTGACTGACTTGATGACGAGATCAATATCGAACGCGTCTTTGTAGCAGACTCACTGTTGAGGTTTCGATATAGAAACAAGCTCATAAATTTGCTTGTTATCAAAGATGATCATGTCATTGAAGCAGACTCACTAGTCAACTTGCTCATTGAAGAGATTGACTTTGAGCTCGTCATTGTAGCAGACTCACTAGTTGCACGTGAACGTATGATCAGATTCACTGATGAGTAGAACAATGAGAGCGAGTAGATTATTACATTGAGAATAGATGTCATTGAAGCAGACTCACTAGTTGCATGTGAACTGATAGACGAATCGATTTACTGATAGGTAGAGCGATAAAAAGATCATTGCATTGACGAAAGATGTCATTGTAGCAAACTCACTGAGAGTTTGCTTCTTGAGATAGAGACTTCACGCAGTTCTAGACTGATCTCTTTGATTGCTCTTTGAGATAGAGACTTCATGCAGTTCTATGACTGACTTCGTTTGAATGCTCATCAAACTCAAAGAATTTCTTGCGAATTTGAATGAGCGATGTATTTGCTGATCTTTGACCTAGTCGAATGATTTCGATCGTTTATTTCATCTCGCTGATCAGCGCACGAGAAAGAAGAGTGAGTGTCTGCATGATCGCAAGTCGACTAGATCAAAGTCAATAGTCGTGTAAATCGAGCAGAGCAAGTCGATGCAGATTATTTCACTTCGTCTGTAACGAAGAAGCATTTATATAATGTTAGAGATCAGCATAAAGCGAGTCATATGAGTGTAATGTAACGAGTATATAAATGCTAAGAAAGAAAAGTATCTAGAAGAAAAGAATCGACTATCTATATGACTCAGAAGAACATAAGCTAACTCTGAATAAAGTTGACTTCGAAACAAGTCTATGTTCTAGC
>JAABUT010001764.1_pt1 | contig 23297 bp, 28 predicted proteins | sample 5559281 | NCBI WGS metagenome assembly JAABUT01 (sample SAMN10711880, study PRJNA513359) | rock metagenome | isolation source: Antarctica rocks | place: Antarctica: Victoria Land, Ricker Hills nord | collected 2016-01-04
GTCAGCCCTGGAACCCGGCATATCTCCTCCAGCCGTTCGGCAACATCCTGCTAATGCTCGTCTTCGAGTGGGGCGTGGCGTTGCACGACCTCGACTTCGACAAGATCAAGACCGGCGAGAAGTCGCAGAAGCAGGTGTGGGACGAGCTCAAGGCGATCGGCCGCAAGGCGCGCCGCCAGATCCTCAAGGACTACATCGCCTACCCGGCGCTGTCCGGGCGCAAGGGTTACAAGTCGACGCTGACGGCGAACGCGGTCGCCAACGTGGTGCGCAACGTGTGGTCGAACGCGATCATCTTCTGCGGGCACTTCCCGGACCAGACCTTCACCTTCACCGAGGAAGAGGTCGAGAACGAATCGCGGGGTGGCTGGTACGTGCGGCAGCTGATCGGGGCCGCGAACATCGACGGCAGCCCGCTGTTCCACGTAATGAGCGGCAACCTGTCCTTCCAGGTCGAGCACCACCTCTACCCCGACATGCCCAGTTCCCGCTACAGCCAGATCGCGCCGCGGGTGAAGCAGATCTGCGAGCAGTACGGCCTGCCCTACAACACCGGGCCGTTGCGCAAGCAGTGGGGCACGGTGCAGCGCACGATCCTGCGCCTGGCATTCCCGGGCGGCGGTCCGCGGCCGAAGCCGGGTCCCTACGTCATACCGACGCAGGAGAAGGCCGAGCAGGAGCGCCTGCGCGAGATGGTCCCGGCCTTCCCGTAAGCGCCCGTCCCGGCCCCGCTACTTCCACCGGAAGTGGACGAACACGCGGCCGAAGTTGTCGGAGTCCTTCTCCACGCGGTGGTACAGCGCCTTGACGTCCTTGCGGTCGAGGTAGCGCAGCACGCGCTTCTTCAGCTGACCGGAACCCTTTCCGGGGATGATCTCGACCAGCGGCGCCTTCTTGGCCACCGCTTCGGCGATCACCGCGTCCAGCGCCGCTTCGATCGCCGCGCCATGGTTGTAGATGTCGTGCAGGTCGAGCTTCAACTTCACCCGGCCATCCTCCCCCGGACGGCTGCGCAGACCGGTCACGGCCCCGCCTTTCCCGCCTGCGGTGGTCGATTTCGCCGCCGGATTTTCGACCACGATGGACGGGAAGGCGGGGCGCCGGGAGGTTCAGCCGCCGCTGTGGGCGAGTTCGGCACCGAATGGGACGGATCGCGAGTCGCCGCTGGACAGCCACCCCTCGGGCAGCGCGACCGCGCGGGAACCGCTGGTGCGCCCGCGCGGATGGCCGAGCACGTCACTCGGGAACGGCTGATCGAGATCCAGGGCCGCAAGGTGCTCGTCGAGCTCGGCGAGCGACGAGCACATCGCCAACGCCCGGCGTACGTCGCCACCCACTACGAAACCCTTGAGGTACCAGGCGACGTGCTTGCGGAAATCGGTGACGCCGTACTGCTCGCCCTTCCAGGCCGCGAGCAGTACGGCGTGCCGGCGCATGGTGCCTGCGACCGCACGCAGGCTCGGGAGCAGCCGGTCTGCGCGCCCGGAGAAGGCCGCGGCGAGATCGGCGAACAACCACGGCCGGCCCAGGCAGCCGCGGCCGATCACGACACCCGCGCAGCCGGTCTCACCGACCATGCGCAACGCGTCGTCGGCCTCCCAGATGTCGCCGTTGCCGAGCACCGGGATGTCGAGCGCGTCGACCAGTGCCGCGATCGTCGTCCAATCGGCGTGCCCGCTGTAGAAGTCCGCCGCTGTGCGCCCGTGCAGCGCGACGTGCGCAACGCCGGCGTCCTGCGCGCGCAGGCCAGCCTCGCGGTAGGTGACGTGCCCGGCGTCGATGCCGACGCGCATCTTGACGGTGACCGGCACCGTGCCGCGCGCCTCGCGGACCGCGGCACGCACGATGTCCTCGAACAGGCCGATCCGCCACGGCAGCGCCGAGCCTCCGCCCTTTCGGGTGACCTTGGGCACGGGGCAGCCGAAGTTCAGATCGACGTGGTCGGCGAGGTCCTCGTCGACGATCATCTGCACGGCCTGCCCGACGACCAACGGGTCGACACCGTAGAGCTGGATTGAGCGCGGCGCCTCGTCTGCCTCGAAGCGGATCAGCTGCAACGTCTTCGGGTTCCGCTCGACCAGCGCACGGCTAGTGATCATCTCCGAGACGAACAGCCCGCCGGCCGCCCCGGGAGCGAGCGCCGGAGCCATCGCCTCGCGGCACAGCCGACGGAACGCGGTGTTGGTGATGCCCGCCATCGGCGCGAGCACGACCGGCGGGTCCGCGACGACCCGATCGGACAGCCGCAGCGGCGCCGCGACGCCAAGCGCGGTCATGTCGTCACCGCGCGAAGCCGGGTGTGCCGGGCAATGGCCTGATAGTCGCGGTCGCGGTGGAGCACGGCCACGTCGTTGCGAATTGCGATGGCGGCGATCAAGCAGTCGTTCAACGACCTGATGGTCTCGCCGGCGCGGCGGCACACCCGGTAGATGTGCGCCGCGTCCTCGACGTCGACACGGGGTAGCTGCATGACCTGCTCGCAGCCGTCGAGTGCCGCGCCGAGCCGCGCGACCTGCGTCTCGCCCGACAGCACTTCGAGCCGGACGATGTCGGTGGTCATGGCGCTACGATCAGCAATCGTCCGTTCCAGTGCCGCTACCTGCGCAGTGGCGATGCCACGCGCGAAATCGATCCATACCGAGCTGTCTGCGATCATGTTGCCGGCGCAGGTTCGTCGTCGAACCGACGACCTGTCTTGATCGCTTCGAGATCACCTTCCCAGCCGATTCCCCGGAGCGCGAGGATCTCGTCCGGGGTGAGAGGCTTGGGTCGCCGAATCCGTCGCAGCGCGAAATCGACGGCCTCACGCTTGGTGCGTAGGCGATATGTCGACATGATCTCGGCGATCAGCTCATCATCGATGTCGATGTTGGTGCGCGTCATACACCAAGCGTACACATCAGCAGCCGAGGAGCTGGAGGGCCAAATAGGACTCGACCTGGTCCAGCGACACCCGCTCCTGCGCCATCGAATCCCGCTCGCGGATTGTCACCGCGCCGTCGTCGAGGGTGTCGAAGTCGACGGTGACGCAGAACGGGGTGCCGATCTCGTCCTGGCGGCGGTAGCGCTTGCCGATGGCCTGCGTCTCGTCGAAGTCGACGTTCCAGTGCTTGCGCAGCGCTGCCGCGAGATCACGGGCTTTCGGCGACAGGTCGGCGTTGCGTGACAGCGGCAGGACCGCTGCCTTGACCGGCGCCAGTCTGCTGTCCAGCTTCAGCACGGTCCGCTTCTCCATCGCGCCCTTCGCGTTCGGCGCCTCGTCCTCGGTGTAAGCATCCAGCAGGAACGCCAGCACCGCGCGGGTCAGACCGGCAGCCGGTTCGATCACGTATGGCGTGTAACGATTGTTGGTCGCTGCATCGAGGTAGGTGAGGTTCGCGCCGCTGTGCTCGGCATGCGTCGACAGATCGAAGTCGGTGCGGTTGGCGACGCCCTCGAGCTCGGCGAAGTCCGTCCCGCCGAAGCAGAAGCGGTACTCGATGTCGACGGTGCGCTTCGAGTAGTGCGACAGCTTCTGCTTCGGGTGCTCGAAGTAGCGTAGGTTCTGCGGATCGATGCCGAGTTCGACGTACCAGTTCCAGCGTTCCTGCAGCCAGTAGTCGTGCCAAGTCTCGTCGGTGCCCGGCTCGACGAAGAACTCCATCTCCATCTGCTCGAACTCACGGGTGCGGAAGATGAAGTTGCCCGGCGTGATCTCGTTGCGGAAGCTCTTGCCGGTCTGCGCGATGCCGAACGGCGGCTTCTTGCGCGACGTGTTCAGCACGTTGAGGAAGTTGACGAAGATGCCCTGCGCGGTCTCCGGGCGCAGGTAGTGCAGGCCTGATTCGTCCTCGACGGGCCCGAGGTAGGTGCGCAGCATGCCGCTGAACTGCTTGGGCTCGGTCCACTGGCCGCGGGTGCCACAGTTCGGACAGGCCACCTCCGCCAAGCCGTCCTTGGGCGCGCGGCCCTTGCGTGCCTCGAAGTCCTCTTCGAGATGGTCGGCACGGTAGCGGCGGTGGCAGTTCTGGCACTCGGTCAGCGGGTCGGAGAATGTGGCGACGTGGCCGGATGCCTCCCACACCTGCGGCGCGAGGATCACCGCGGAGTCGAGGCCGACGATGTCGTCGCGGCCGGTGACCATCGACTTCCACCACTGGCGACGGACGTTCTCCTTCAGTTCGACGCCGAGCGGGCCGTAGTCCCAGGCCGAGCGGGTGCCGCCGTAGATCTCGCTGGAGGGAAAGACGAATCCGCGCCGTTTGCTCAGATTGACGACGGCGTCGTTGCGGGCTGCGGATGGGTCGGCGGGCACTGCGACTCCTGCGTCGGTTCGGTCTGGGTCTCCGGAGAGTCCGGAGTTTCCAGCGTATCCGTGCCCGGCTCGCCCTTTCGCCGTGCGGCCTGCCACCGTTCGACGCGGTTGGCCAGCACGTGGATCAGCCATGCCGCGAGTGCCCCCGCGATGCCGTCTGCCACGTAGTGCTCGCCGCCGTAGGCGAGGCTGAACATCATCAGCAGCGGGTAGCCGACGAGCAGCGGGCGCCACCATCTGTGCAGCCGCGGCCACATGAAGATGACGAACAGCACGGTGCCGCCGAGGTGCAACGACGGGACGGCCGCGACGGCGTCGGCCACCCCCCGGCCCTTGTAGATCAGGCTGTTCGCCACGCTCAGATGCAGCTCGGAGAACCCGCGTGTCGCGATCTGCTCGACCCACGGATTGGCGCCGGCGTGCTGAGTGGTGAACGGGGCGAGCAGGCCGCCGGAGCGTGGATGCCCGTCGTACATGCACATCGGGTTGTTCGGGTGACCGGTCACCTGCCTCGCAGTGCAGCGGGCAGCGGCCCACGGCGGCGCGGCCGGGATCAGCACAAACAGCGCGAAGGAGAAGAACGACAGCGCGACGAAGCGCAGCGACCAGCGGTAGAAGTCGCTTCGGCTGCGCAGCCACATCACGCCGGCCATCACGTAGGGCAGGAAGAAGAACGAGATGTAGCACAGGGTCACCACGACGTCGTACCAGCGCACGTCAGCATGCTTGAGCTGTTCCTGCAGCCAAACCGTCGGATCGTGCCCTAGGAACAGGAACCGGTCGACGTCGATCTGCGGATGCCACCACGTCGGCATGCCGATGCTCTCCGACAGCCCACGCAGGTAGTCGTAGCCGATCAGCACCGCCGCGAACGGGACGAAGTCCAACGCGACGAACAGCAGCCACACCGGGTGTCGGCCGACGCAGCACGCGGCGAGTCCCGCAGCGATCCACAACAGCAGGCCCTCACGGTCGAGCGGGATGCCTTGAACGGCGACGTAGAAGACGGCCACGCACAGGTATCCGGCGATCACCGCCCAGCGCAGACCACGCAGCACCTGCCCTGGCGTCGTATCGAGCGGCGCCCAGTCGGTGCGTTCCCGCCACTCCAGGCGCGAGGTCATCCGCCCGGCTCACGATCGCTTACGCTGACGGCGACCGCACCGCCCGGCGCGACGTCCGCCAATGCCTCGAACGCGCCCGGCACGTCGACGGCCGTGGCCAGCAGCGGTGTCGCGTGCAGCTTGACCTGGTAATCGCCGAGGGCGCGCCGGTACGAGCCGACGTTGGCCCACTCGGTGAGCAACATCCACGCGTGCGGATCGTCGGTAGATCGGGCGACGGTGCCGCGCAGATAGCCCGGCCGTGCCGCCAGCGCTATCAGCGCACTTCGGGCGCGCTCGGCGAAGTCGGCCGATCCGTCGCGGAAGTGGGTCACCGCGATCATCCTGGGACTGCGACCGGCCCGGCCGCCCCGAAGCGCCGGTCCCGCTGCGCGTATTCCAGGCAGGCCTGCCACAGATGGCGGCGGTCGAAGTCCGGCCACGGGGTGTCGATGAACGCGAGCTCGGCGTACGCCGACTGCCACAGCAGGAAGTTCGACGTCCGTTGCTCGCCGGAGGTGCGGATGAACAGATCGACGTCGGGCAGGCCCGGCTCGTCGAGGTATGCGTCGACGGTCCGTTCGTCGATCTTCGCCGGAGTCAACCGGCCCGCGGCGATGTCGCGACCCATCGCCCGGATCGCGTCGACGATCTCCGCCCGGCCGCCATAGTTGACGCAGAACTGCAGGGTGAGACGGTCGTTGTCGCGGGTGTACTGCTCGGCGTCCTCGAGCTGGCTGATCACGCTGCGCCACAGTCGCGGGCGCCGCCCCGCCCACCGGATGCGCACGCCCAGGTCGGCGAGCTCGTCGCGGCGACGGCGGATGACGTCCTTGTTGAAACCCATCAGGAAGCGCACTTCCTCAGGGGATCGACGCCAGTTCTCGGTGGAGAACGCGTACGCCGAGATCGTGGAGATGCCCAGCTCGATGGCGCCGTGCAACACGTCCATCAGTGCCGCCTCACCTGCGCGATGCCCCTCGGTGCGTGCCAGCCCGCGTTGCTGCGCCCAGCGGCCGTTGCCGTCCATGACGATCGCGACGTGCCGGGGCACCAGCTTCGCGGGAATGGCCGGCGGTCGCACGCCCGACGGGTGCGGAGGCGGCGGCGCGGTCATCGCGTCAGGTTATCTGCCGCGCCCTGGGCGGCACCGCCGCGCACTCAGGCGCGCTCGACGAGGGGCAGCGAACGCAACCCGCGCTCGAGGTGCCACTGCAGGTGCGCTGCCACCAGCCCGCTGCACTCTCGACGGGCGGAGACGTCGCTGGAATCGGCGAGCGTCCAATCGCCGGCAAGCAGCGCGCTCATCAGCTCGATCGTTGCGGCCTGTGGCCGCGCGGAGCCGCCGGGGCGGCACACCTCGCACACCGCTCCCCCGGCCGCGACGTTGAACGCGGCGTGCGGGCCCGGCCGCGAGCACTTCGCGCACTCGTTCAGCGCGGGCTCCCACCCGGCGTTGGACATCGCGCGGATCAGGAACGCGTCGAGGACCAGGCTGCCGTCGTGCTCGCGAGCGGCGAGTGCGCGCAGCGCGCCCACCACGAGCAGGTACAGCCGCAGCGCCGGCTCACCCTCCTCGGTCAACCGCTCGGCGGTCTCGCAGATCGCCGACGCCGACGTCCAGCGCCCGTAGTCACCGGCCAGCTGCGCACCGAACGGGTCACGTGACTCGGTCTGCTGGACGACGTCGAGACCGCGCCGCCCGCCCGGTGCCGCCTGTCCTTCGGGCAACCGCGAGTACAGCTGGACGTCGATGTGGCTGCCCGGTTCGAGCCGGGCGCCGAAGCGCGAGCTGGTCCGCCGCACCCCCTTGCCCACCGCGCGCACCCGACCGTGCCGGCGGGTGAGCAGCGTGACGATCCGGTCCGCCTCGCCGAGCTTGTGCACCCGGAGGACGACCGCATCGTCGCGATAGAGGGGCACTCAGCGATTCTCCCACCCGACACCGACGACAGCCGGCTGCGACGCGTCCCGGGAGCCGTGGCGCACACGGGCAACCAGCACCAGCGCGAGCGCCCCGGCGGTCAGCGACGACGCGAGGACGACGACGAACGCGGTCCGTGCGCCGTGCTGATCGGCGATCGCGCCGACCACCGCCGCACCCGCGCCGTACCCAACGCTCAGCCCGGTGGTGATCCAGGACAACCCCTCGGTCAGCGCCCGCGGGGAGACGAGCTCCTGGACCAGCGCGAACGCGTTGATCAGCGTGGGCGCGATGCCGATGCCGAGCACGAAACCCGCGGCGACGAGAAGCGGCACGTTGACGGCTGCGACCAGCGCGAGCGGCAGCACCGCGAAGACGAGCGCCTGGCGGCGGAAGCGCACGAGCGTGTCGGCGCCGTGGTCGCGGGCGCCGTAGACCAGGCCCGACACCGCGCTGCCCGCGGCGATCGCCGCGAGCGCGATGCCGCTGGCGCCGCGGTGGCCGTGCTGCCCGCAGAAGGCGACCGCAGACACCTCCGCGCTCGCGAACACGGCGCCCATGGCGACTGTCGCGACGGTGAGCATCAGCATGCCGCGTGCGTGTAGCGCGAACACTTGGCCTTCGCCGCCGTCCTTGTGCACCGGCGGCTCGCTCGCGTGCAGGCTCGTCAACCACAGCGATCCACCGGCGACGAGCACGACCGCCACGTACAGCACGAGTACCGGCACCGTCTGGGTGGCGAGGATGGTGGCGACCAACGGTCCGATGACGAAGATCAGCTCGTCCAGCACGGATTCCATCGACATCGCGGTCGCGAGTTCGGGTTTGCCCTCGAGCACATACATCCAGCGCGCACGCACCAGCGAACCCACCGAGATGTAGGTGAACCCGAACAGCACGGTCGGCACGACCAGCAGTGCGTCCGGCGCGTCGGTGCGCACCAGCACCGCGAGTGTCACCACGGCTGCCGCGTGGACCGCGCCGGCAGGCAGCAGCAACCGGCGCTGGCCCAAACGGTCGATCAGCACCCCCAGCGCCGGCATGCCGATCGCGCTGCCGAAGACGTAACACGCGCTCAGCACGCCGGCGAAACCGTAGCGTCCGTCGCGAGCCGAAATGATCAGCACGATGCCGATCGGGTAGATGGCGATCGGCATCCGCATGACGAACGCCGCGGCGCAGAACGCCGCGGAGCCCGGCGCGCGGAAGACCGCGCGGTACCGCGTGAACATCAGAATCCGAGCCTGTCCAGTTTCTTCGGATCGCGCTGCCAGTCGCGCTCGACGGCGACGTGCAGGTCGAGATGCACGCGCTCGCCGAGCAGCGCCTCGATGCCGGCGCGCGCAGTGGAACCGATGCGCTTGAGGCGCTCGCCGCGGTTGCCGATGATGATGCCTTTCTGGCTGTCCCGTTCCAGGTGGACGGTCGCGAAGATCTCCTGCAGCCCGTTGTCGCGGCGGCGCGCTTCGTCGACCGTCACCGCGATCGAATGCGGCAGCTCGTCGCGCACTCCGTCGAGCGCCGCTTCGCGGACGAGTTCGGCGATGCGCGTCTCGTCGTCATTGTCGGTGATGACGCCGTCGGGGTAGAGCTGCGGGCCGTCGGGTAGCCGGCTGACGAGCAGGTCGGCGAGCAGCTCGACCTGCTCCCCCGACACCGCCGACACCGGCACGATGTCGGCGAACTCGCCGAGCTTCGACACGGCGACCAGTTGCTCGGCGACGCGCTGCTTGGACACCGCGTCGGTCTTGGTGATCACCGCCACGACCGGCGCGCGCGCGGCGGCGAGCTCCGCGGCGATGAATCGGTCGCCCGGCCCCACCCGTTCGTCGGCCGGCATGCAGAACCCGATCACGTCCACGTCGGCGAGCGTGCTGCGCACGACGTCGTTGAGCCGCTCGCCCAGCAGCGTGCGCGGGCGGTGCAGCCCCGGCGTGTCGACGAGCACGAGCTGCGCGTCGGCGCGGGTGAGGATGCCGCGCACGGCGTGCCTGGTGGTCTGCGGCTTGTCACTGGTGATGACGATCTTGGTACCGACGAGGGCGTTGGTCAGCGTGGATTTGCCGGCGTTGGGACGTCCGACGAAACAGCAGAAGCCGGAACGGAACGTCATCATCCCATCCTCGCACCCGTCGTCGCGGGCGATTTCCGTCAAGCGACCGCGCCGTGGCGATGGCACGATGCGGTGGTGATCACAGCAATGAACCGACGCGCGTTCCTCGCCGCCGCCGGCGCGGTGGCGCTGGCGGGGTGCTCAAGTACCTCGCGTGCGGGGCGGCGGTCCAGTTCACCGGGGCGCTCGGGTGAGAACGGTCCGGTGCAGCCGAAGCGGAGCACGTACGGACCGGACGGCTCGCAGTTCGGGGAGCTGTATCGCCCGGCGACGGCCCGGCGCGCCGGGACGGTGGTGATCGTGCACGGCGGTTTCTGGCGCGCGCAGTACGGGCTGACGCTCGGCGCGCCGCTGGCCGCCGACCTGGCAGCGCGCGGTTACACCTGTTGGAATCTCGAGTACCGGCGGGTCGGCGACGGCGGCGGCTGGCCCGCGACACTGGCCGACGTCGCTGCGGGGATCGATCACCTGGCGCAGCTGGACGTCGATACGGCGAAGGTTGTTGCGATCGGCCACTCCGCCGGTGGTCAGCTCGCCGCCTGGGCGGCGGGGCGCGCGACGCTGGCGCCCGGCACACCCGGGGCCTCGCCCAAGGTGCCGGTGACCGCGGTTGTCTCGCAGGCCGGCGTGCTCGATCTCGCGACCGCCGCGCGAACCGGCGTCGGTGATACCGCCGTGCCCGATCTGCTCGGCGGCACGCCATCTGCGGTGCCGGCCCGCTATCGCGCGGCCGACCCGATCGTGCAGGTGCCGTTGCGCGGGCCGGTGCTGTGCGTGCATGCGCGCGCCGACCAGAACGTGCCGTACGCACAGAGCACCGCGTACGTAGCGGCAGCGACAGCGGCCGGCGGCGCGGCGATCCTGCACGAGACGGCCGGCGATCACTTCACGCTGATCGATCCGACGAGCGCGGCGTGGCGCACGGTGCGCGACGGGCTGCCCGCCCTGTTCGCCGGCGACCTGCCGTCCTGAGCCCGCCCTACCCCTGGACGGTCAGCGTGCCCGCCATCTGCGAGTGATGGGTGCAGACGAACGGGTACTTGCCGGCCTTCGTCGGCGCGGTGAAGCTTCCCGTGCCATTGCCCGCGATGTCGCCGGTGTCGAACTTGTGGGTCGCCTTGTCGGTCAGCGTGTGCGTCGCGGAGTCCTCGTTGACGACCGTGACCTTCGCGCCCGCCTTGACCGTCATCGTCCCGGAGAAGGAGAAGTTCTTGATGGTGATCTTGGGGGCGGACGCGGCGGTGCCGCTCGACGCGGCGGACTTGGCCGGAGCGGTCGGCGGTGGCGTGCTGCTGCCGCCGCTTGTCGACGAGCTGCAGGCGGTGAGGGTAAGCAGTGCGGCGAGGCTTCCGGCCGCGAGAGAGGTGCGCTTCATGCCTGATACACGAGGCGCGTGTCGATTCGGTTCACGACTCGAGGACGACGGGGCCGCCACGCCCATCCCAAGCCCATCCGGGCCATGCCGCATGACCGGACTCCTCGAGGATGTCACCACATGTACGCAGCGCACCGTCGAGATCGGGACGGCCCGCGGGATCGGGGTCGGGCAGCGCGCCACGAGATCGGCGAGCCGGGAGTGCTGCGCAGCCGGGGACGTCGGCCGGTCGGTCGCGAGCGCCGGATCGAATGCTGCGGCGCCGGTGAGCGCCTCGTAGAGCGTGACGCCCAGCCCGTAGAGATCCATCGCGGCGCTGATCGGCTCGCCTGCTTCGAGGTCGGGCGCGGCGTAGCCGCAGCTGACGAGCTTGCCCGGTGGCTGAGCGCACCGAGCGCGCGGGCCGAGCCGAAGTCCCGCACGGGACGCCCGTCGCGCAGCACAAAGTTCTCCGACTTGATGTCGACATGCACCAATCCCCGAGTGTGCGCGGTGCGCAGCGCGGCCAGTACCTGGGCGGCGGGGATAGGGGATAGAGGGAAGGGAACGCCCCGGGTCGTCCTGGTTCTCCGGGCCGTAGGGTAGGTCCACGTCGGATGCCGACGGGCGCCGCGAGATCGAGTGACGATCGGAGCATGCGGTGCCGGAGCCGAGGGATTCCTCGCGCGGCACGCCCGGTCCGCCCCTGTCGAGGGACGCGCCCTTCTATCGCGGGTTCTTCTGGACACTCGGCGCGTTGGCTGCGCTGCTGCTGGCCGTGGCGGTGCGCGAGGCCGCGTCCGTGCTCGTACTCGTGGTGGTCGGGGCGTTTCTGGCGATCGGCCTGGAGCCGGTTGTCGGCCTGCTCGGTCGGCGCGGCTTGCGCCGACCGTTCGCGGTGCTCGTCATCGCCCTCGGTGCGGTCGTCGTGCTAGGCACGGTCGTGTACGTCCTGGGCTCGGCGGTGCGTAACCAGGCGGCGTCGCTCGTCGACAACGCGCCGGACCTGCTGCACGACCTGCGTCGCAACCACACGATCGCGAAGCTCGATTCGAAGTACCACATCCTCACGGCGATCCAGAACCAGATCACCAGCCCCGATCTCACCCACCGCGCCCTCGGCGGGGCGTTCGGCTTCGGCGTGGGGTTGTTCAACGCCCTGGCTAACATTGTCGTCGTCTTCGTGCTGACGGCGTACTTCCTGGTCGCATTGCCCCGCCTGAAGCACGCCGCCTACTCGCTCGCGCCGGCCAGCCGACGAGCGCGGGTCGGCGCGCTGGGCGACGAGATCCTGTACCGGGTCGGCCGGTACGTGAGCGGTGCCGTCGCGGTCGCACTCGTCGCGGGCACCGTCACGGCCATCTTCTGCGTCTCGGCCGGGCTCGGCGCCTACGCACTGCCCCTGGCGATCCTGGTGGCGCTGCTCGACCTCGTCCCGCTGGTCGGGGGGATCCTCGGCGCGGCGTCGGTCTGCCTGGTCGGGTTCGCCATGTCCCTACCCCTCGGCATCACCTGCGTCGTCTTCTATGTGATCTACGAGCTGATCGAGGGCTACGTGATCTACCCGCGCGTGATGCGGTCGTCGGTCGACGTACCCGAGTACGCCACCGTCATCGCCGTTCTCGTCGGCGGTGCGGTGGGAGGGATCGTCGGTGCGCTGCTCGCCCTGCCGGTCGCGGCCGCGGTGTTGCTTCTCGTGCGCGAGGTGTGGGTACGTCGCCAGGACGAGAACTGATCGGAGACGGTGTGGCCAAGCATGTTGGCGAGATTATGGCGGCAAGCGCTGGCAGGCTCGTTTGGCGGCAATGCTGATAGCTGATGCCGCCGGAGACGCCCTCGGTGGCGAGGTTTAGCCCTTTCTCTCTTGTGCGCGAGTCATCATCACACCCGATCTTGACAACCCGTTTCCGCCTGATAGCGTCTCGTCACGGACGACGAAACACACAGAAACCAAACACACAGTGAGGTTGGCATCTCCACCATGTACCCGACTGCCAACCAGAGGTCAGCGCCGACGTTGTTGGCAAGGCTTGGGAAACGCTTACTCGTTCCGGCATTGATTCTGGCGCTATTCGGGACCGGCACCTTCTACGCGGCACAGTCCAGCCAGGCTGCCGCAGCGACAACCACGTGCTATGGGTGGAACGGTCATTACTTCAATGGCCAGCGCGAGTACAACTGCGGTTTCGACCGGCTGACACCTGTCCGCAACAAGTACAACACACAAGTCGGCACATTGTATTCAGGCACCAACTGGGTCACCTGTCAGGCGAAGGGATCGACAATCAGCCTGGGCGCCAGCTATTACAACTACTGGTGGGCATACACCCAGGCGGACAACGGCAGGACCGGGTGGGTCAACGCTGTTTACGGCAGCGGTGGCGCGAACTATGGGGCGTTCAGTGGCGTTCCGGTGTGTCCGACCTCGACGAGCACCTTCACACCGCCCATCGTGTCTGGCTCAACGCCCGGCAGTGCGGGTCCCGCAATTCTCAACGCCGCGTTGTCTCAGCGCGGTCAGCCATACGTCTACGGCGGCGGGAACCAGTACGGCCCCACCAACGGCGGCTTCGACTGTTCCGGCTTGGTCGTGTACGCCGTCTACAAGGCCACGCGGAAGGTCCTGTACCACCAAGCCGCTTACCAGTGGCAACACTCCGCTTCCGAGGGTGCGGTCAGAGTTTCGCAGTCGACCCTCAAACCTGGTGACATAGTCTTCTTCGTCGGGTACGGCACGGCGGCTTCGCCCGGCCATGTCGGGATCTATTACGGCTTGGTCAATGGCTACCGGACTGTCGTCGATTCGTACACCAATGGCTACCCCGTCGGGTTGCGGCGATTTAATCAGGAAAGCGGCGGATTCAGCGGCGCAATCCGCTTCTGACCGGGGCCGGACGCGCACAAACCGCATGGCACGATTTTGCCAGCCGGCGGCGGCGACCCGCGGAGGGTCGTGCCCCGCTCCGCCGCGCGCCTTGCAGAGCGGATTGGCCAACGTACTTCTTGCTACGGCCTGTGTGCCACCTGCCACGAGGACGTTCAGCGGCGACGATGAAGGCGCCGCCAGCCTTGTAGCGGTTGGTCTGACCCTTGTTGATGCACTCTGAGCCAGCGCGTTGACCGCAGCGCCGCGATGCTCGGTCGGCCTGCCTCCTACACCGAGCTGCCCTCCTTTAGCGACCAGCACGACCTCGGCATGGAGTACCTCGGCCACGCCCCGGCCGGCTCCTACGATCGCGTGGTCGTGAGCGGCGACCTCTCGGCACGCGAGTTCGTCGCGTTCTGGCTGGACAGCACGAATCAGGTAAGGCCGCGATGAACCTCAACGTCTGGGACGTCCTCGACCAGATCAAACCCTTGATCCTCGAGGGGAAAACGGTCAATCCGGCGCGGCTCGCCGACCCGGCCTGTTCCTACGCCGACCTGTAGGCGGCTCAGCCGACGAGCGATCCGTCCGGGCGCGCGCGCAGGATCGTCGCCGAGGGAGCGAGGTCCCGCACGGCCTGCTCGCCGTCCGGGTCAGCCGGGTCGTCACCGAGCAGCACGGCGGCCTCGAGGCCCGGCGCCCCCGAGGACACCGCCATCGCGACGGCCACCTGCAGCGCGGAGAGCGTCAGCGACGGCAACGCGACGGAGCTCGCCACGTAGGTGCGCCCGTCCCCGTCACGTACCGCCGCCCCTTGGGCCGCGCCGGTTCTGGCCCGGGCCGAGCGTGCCAGCGTCACGAGCTTCGCGTCCTCGGTAGCCAGCTCACTCACGTCCCGGCAACCTCGCTGTCGCGTTGCCGTGCGGGCTCGTCGTGCGATCCCGTCACCCTGCGCACCAGGACGGTGTCGACGCGGTTGCGTCGCCCGCCGACGTCCTCGGCGGTGAGTTCCAGCCCGTGCACCACGGCCGACGCTCCGGGGATCGGCACCCGCCCGAGGGCCTCGGCGAGCAGCCCGCCGACGGTCTCGACGTCGTCGCGGTCAGGCAGCTCGACGTCGAACAGCTCGGCGAGATCCTCGACCGCGAGCCGGGCCGTGACGCGGGCCTGGTCGTCGTCGATGCGCTGGATCGGCGCACGCTCGACGTCGTACTCATCGGTGATCTCGCCGACGATCTCCTCGAGGATGTCCTCGATGGTGATCAGCCCCGCGGTGCCGCCGTACTCGTCGATCACGATGGCGATGTGCGAGCGGGCGGCCTGCATGTCGCGCAGCAGCTCGTCGACCGGCTTGGATTCCGGGACGTATGTGACGGTGCGCATGACCTCTTCGACCGGCGTGTTGCGCGCACCTTCGGCATCCTGCGCGCGGCGCGCGAGGTCCTTGAGGTAGGCGACGCCCAGGATGTCGTCGGCGCCGTCGCCGACCACCGGGATACGCGAGAAGCCGCTGCGCAGCGCCAGCGCCAACGCCTGCCGCACGGTCTTGTTGCGCTCGATCCAGACGACCTCGGTACGAGGCACCATCACCTCGCGCGCGATCGTGTTGCCGAGGTCGAACACCGACTGGATCATCTGCCGCTCGTCGTGCTCGACGACGCCGCGCTGCTCGGCCATGTCGACAAGTTCGCGCAGCTCGACTTCGGAGGCGAACGGCCCGTCACGCAGCCCGCGGCCCGGCGTGATGGCGTTGCCCAGCAGGACCAGCAGCGCGGCGAGCGGGTTGAACAGCCGGCCCAGCACGCGTACCGCAGCGGCACCGGCGAGCGCGACCTGGTAGGGATGCTGGCGCCCCAGAGTGCGCGGGCCGACGCCAATGAGCACATAGCAGATGACGATCATGACGGCGACCGTCAGCAACGGCACCGGCCAGCGTGCACCGAACTGCGCGCGGGCCACGATCGTCACGAGCACGGTGGCCGTGAGCTCGCAAGCCATGCGCAGCAGCAGCAGCAGGTTCGTGTACCGGGCATGGTCGCCCATGATCGCCCACAACGCCGTGGCGCCGGAGCGTCCCTCCCGCAGGAATTCCTCGGCTCGCGCCTTGGACACCCGGCCCAGTGCGGAATCGACGCAGGCGATCACGCCACCGATCGACACCAGGCAGATCGCGACGACGAGCGCGATGACATCGGCGGAGGTCATCGGTGACGGCCGCCGCTCTCGCGTACCTCGCCACCGGCACCCGGGACAGGGGCACGGATCGGGGCGCGTTTGGTCGAGCGGGTCCACTCGCCGAGCAGCTTCGCCTGCAGCTCGAACATCCCGCGCTCGTGCTCGGCGTCGGCGTGGTCGTAGCCGAGTAGATGCAGGATGCCGTGCGTGCACAGCAGGTGCAGTTCGGCTTCGGCCGAGTGCCCGGCCGACGCCGCCTGGTCTGCGGCCACGGCGGGGCACAGGACCACGTCGCCGAGCATCGCCTCGCCGGCGTGCTGGTCTGTTCCCGGAGGTGCCGACGGATCATGGCGCTCCGCCGGGCCGTCCACGGCGTCCATCGGAAACGCCATCACGTCCGTCGCTCCCGGCAGATCCATCCATTGCTGGTGCAACGTGGCCATCGTGTCTGTGTCGACCAGTAGCACCGACACCTCGGCGAGCGGGTCGATGCGCAGGCCGTCGAGCACGAAACGGCCCAGCCGGGCCAGTGCCTTCTCGTCCACGACCGCCCCGGACTCGTTGTTGACCTCGACGCTCATCCGGGCGAGCTCATCGGCGCGGATTGGCACGCTGCAACGCTGCCTTCTGCGCGGCGCTGTCGTGGCGCTCATAGGCATCGACGATCTCGCCGACCAGCCGATGCCGGACGACGTCGGTGGAGGTCAGGTTGGCGAAGTGCACGTCCTCGAGGTCGCCGAGAATGTCGCGCACCACGCGCAGACCGCTGCGCGCACCGGGCAGGTCGACCTGCGTGACATCACCGGTGACGACGACCTTCGAGTCGAACCCGAGGCGGGTCAGGAACATCTTCATCTGCTCGGGCGTCGTGTTCTGGGCCTCGTCGAGAATGATGAAAGCGTCTGAGAGGGTGCGACCACGCATGTAGGCCAGTGGCGCGATCTCGATCGTGCCCGCCGCCATCAACCGCGGCAGCGAATCGGGATCGAGCATGTCGTGCAGCGCGTCGAACAGCGGCCGCAGGTAGGGGTCGATCTTGTCGAACAGCGTGCCGGGCAGGAAGCCGAGCCGCTCGCCGGCCTCGACCGCAGGCCGGGTCAGGATGATCCGGTTGACCTGCTTGGCCAGCAGCGACTGCACCGCCTTCGCCACCGCGAGGTACGTCTTGCCGGTGCCGGCCGGCCCGATGCCGAACACGATGGTGTGGTTGTCGATCGCGTCGACGTAGCGCTTCTGGTTCAGCGTCTTCGGCCGGATGTTCTTGCCGCGACGGGAGAGAATGTTGAGGCTCAACACCTCGGCCGGGCGCTCGCCCGAATCGGCGGTGAGGATGCCGTGGACGCGCGACACCGAGTCCGGGGTCAGGTGCTGCCCGGACTTGATCAGCTCGAGCAGTTCCTCGAACAGGCGTACCGCGGTGGCGTTGTCGGCCTGCCGGCCGGTGATCGTGATCTCGTTGCCGCGCACGTGGACGTCGGAGTCGAGGCGACTCTCGATGACACGCAGCAGCTGGTCACTGGAACCGAGCAGCGCGACCATGGCCTGCTCACCGGGCACGACGAGGGTCGTGGTGACGCGATCCGAGCTGTCGGTGGGATCGGATGGTGCGGTCAAGGCGAGCTTTCTGGTCGGCAGCTGTGGTCGCCTTCACTGTACCGGCGCGGTGTGTCGGACTCACCAGATGACGCTGTCGAGCTGACCAGGTCTGGTTGACCAACTCAGCCGGGCGGCCAGCCCATCGGACGCCCGGCGAGGACGTGCGCGTGGACGTGGAAAACGCTCTGCCCCACCTGCGCGCCGGTGTTGAACACCGTCCGGAAGTCGCTGAGGTTCTCCTGCTCGGCCACGGCCCGGATGCCGGCCAGCAGCCCCGCGGCCGCGACGGTGTCGGCGCCGAGCTCGGCGATGTCGCGCACGTGCTTCCGCGAGATCACGAGGATGTGTGCGGGCGCCTGCGGATTGGTGTCGGCGAACGCCACGGTGTGTTCGTCCTCGTACAGCGTGCTGGACGGGACGTCACCCGCGACGATCCCGCAGAACAGACAGTCGGCCATGCGGCAAACCTACTGTCCGGGCCCGGCGGCGGCGCATGCAACGTTATGGGCCCGGACGGCGTAGGTATAGGTAGCTGCGGCGTAGTCGCTGCACGAGCTGCGGGAGGCCGAGTGGACGACACTGCGGCTCGCGCCGACTTCGAGGGGTTCGTGCGCGACCAGTGGTCGACTCTGATGAGCATCGCCATGGCGGTGTCCGGGGGGCGCGCCGAGGCCGAGGATCTCGTGCAGACCGCGCTGGCCGGCGCCTGGCCACGGTGGCGGCGGATCCGCCGCGACCAGGCGCTGGCGTACCTGCGGCGTTCGATCCTCAACGCGAACGTGAGCCGATGGCGGCGGCACCGCGGCGCGGAGCTCGCGGTCGCGAGCCCGCCGGAACGTGCGGCATTGCGTAGCGAGTCGGACGGGGTGGATGAGCGGCACGCGCTGCTGCCGCGGATGCGTGCCCTGCCGGACCGTCAGCGCGCCGTGCTCGTACTGCGCTACCTGTGCGACCTACCGGACGCCGAGATCGCCGAGACGCTCGGCATCTCAGCCGGGACGGTACGCAGCCAGGCCTTGCGCGGGCTCGCCGCCCTACGCACCGACACGGTCCATGACAGCCATACGGAAGAGGTGTCTCGATGAACGACGACGAACTGGCGGCCGAACTGCGCCGCGAACTGGCCGGTGTCCGCGTCCCCCTCGACGCCGCGCGCGCCGACGACATGGCCCGCGCCGCGGCACGAGAGCAGCTGCTCGACGCACGCAGCCACTGGGTCGCCCCTGTTGCCGCCGCAGCGGCGGTGCTCGTGATCGGCGGCGGCGCGGCGGTCGTGGCCGCGACGCGTTCCGGTGGCGACGACGGCACGCCCGCCGGCGGCGTCCCGAGCGGCGGCTGCCCGAGCGCGGTCGCATCGCCGCCGGCCGCAGCATCGTCCACGGTCGCGCCCAGCCCGAGAGCCTCGACGATTCCGCGGGTGATCCGCACGGCCGTACCGCTGCCGACCATGCCAGGGACGGTAACCGTCACCGCCGCGCCGTCACAGTCTCCGACGCCCACGACAGCCCCGACACCCACGAGCACCACGTCCGCATGCGCGTCGGCACCGGTCCCGCCGCTGACGGCGGTGCCAACAGGGCCGGGGGTGGTGATCGCGCCGACGCCAGGGCGCAAGGGGCCGCACGAGAAGTCCGGGTCACCTCGGCGGGCCACCTCAGCGGTGCCGGTCGAGACCTGCACCGTCGTGCTGACGACGGGGACCGTGTCGAGGACGACGGTCACGCGCTGCGTCCACTCCTGACGCGCTCACCCTCATGACCAGCGGCCGAGGCGCATCGACAGCGCGGCCAGCGCAGCGGCCCCAGCTGTCGAGGTGCGCACCACTGCCTCGCCGAACCGCACGGCCGTCGCGCCCGCCGCCGCGAACGCGTCGAGTTCGTCGGGCGCGACCCCGCCTTCCGGTCCGACGACCACCAGCACATCGCCCACGAGCGGCAACGGCACGGCTACCAGCGGCGCGGTGGCGTCCTCGTGCAGTACCAATGCGGTGGCAGCGGCGTGCAGCCGGGCGCTCACGTCCTTCGTCGAGGCGAGTCCGCCGATCTGCGGGACGCGCGGCTGGCGGCTCTGCTTGGCCGCTTCGCGGGCGGTGCGCTGCCATCTCGCCAGCGCCCGCTCGCCGCGCGCGCCCTGCCACTGCGTGATCGAGCGGCCGGCCGCCCACGGCACGATCGCGTCGGCGCCGAGTTCGGTCATGACCTCGACAGCGAGCTCGCCGCGATCGCCCTTTGGCAGTGCCTGCACGATGACGATCCGGGGCTGCGGGGCGGGCACGAGTTCGCGCGAGCGGATCGCCAGGCGCACGCCGTCTGCGGTGACGCCACGGACCACGCAGCGCAGCAGGACGCCTGCGCCGTTGGCCACGTGCACCGTCTCGCCGATGCCGACGCGCTTCACCCGTGCCGCGTGATGGCCCTCGTCGCCGACCAGGTACAGCTCGTCGCCGCCAGGGATGTCGTCGAGCAGGAACAGCGGCGGCGTCACAGGTCGAAGATTATTGCCCCGGCGGCGTCATTGCCGGAAGGCGTCGCGGACCTTGCCGAACAGACCCGCCGAGCGAGTCGTCACCGCGACGTCCTCGGCGCGCAGGTCGGCAAGCTGGCGCATCAGCCGTTCCTGCTCCTCGTCCAGACGTGTCGGGGTGCGGACCTCGACGTGCGCGAAAAGGTCGCCGCGGACGCTGCTGCGCAATTTGGGCACGCCCTTGCCGCGCAATTGCAATACGGCGCCGCTCTGCGTGCCGGCCCGGATCTCGATCTTTTCCTCGGAGTCGAGCGTGGTGAGCACGAGGTCGCTGCCGAGCGCTGCGGAGGTCATCGGGACGCCGATCGTGCAGTGCAGATCGGCGCCGTCGCGAGTGAACGTCTCGTGCGGCTGCTCGGAGATCTCGATATAGAGATCGCCGGCCGGGCCGCCGCCGGGGCCGACCTCACCCTGGCCGGCGAGCCGGATGCGCATGCCGTCCTCGATGCCGGCCGGGACGTCGATCGTCTTGGTGCGACGGGCGCGGACCCGGCCTTCGGTGCCGCAGCTTTGGCATGGCGACGGGATCTGCTCGCCGGTCCCCCCGCACGCGTTGCAGGCACGGGTGGTCATCACCTGGCCCAGGAACGAGCGCTGCACGGTCTGGATCTCGCCGGCGCCGCCGCACGTCGCGCAGGTACGCGGGCGGGTGCCGGGGGCGCAGCCGTTGCCCTGACAGGTCTCGCAGACGACCGCGGTGTCGACCACGATCTCGCGGCGTACCCCGAAGGCCGTCTCCTCGAGGGTGAGCGAGATCGGCAGCAGCGCGTCGGTGCCCGGACGCACCCTGCTGCGCCGTCCTCGCCCGCCGCCGCCCATCGTTGCGCCGCCGCCGCCGAAGAACGCCTCGAAGACGTCGCCGAAACCGCCGAAACCGCCGAACGGGCTGCCGCCGCCACCCGCGCCGCCCTGCGAGAGGGGGTCTCCACCGAGATCGACGATGCGCCGCTTCTCCGGGTCGGAGAGCACCTCGTAGGCGGTGGTGACCGCCTTGAACCGGTCCTGCGCGGTGGCGTCCGGGTTGACGTCCGGATGGAGCTCTCGGGCCAGCTTGCGGTAGGCGCGTTTGAGCTCTTCGGGAGTAGCGTCCTTGCGCACGCCGAGCATGCGGTAGTAGTCGCGCGGGGCGTCAGCCACGAACCGTCCGTCCTCGAATCTGGTCTGGCACTCGCGTCAACTGAGTGCCAGTCAAGTGTACGGTCAGCGATCCTCGAGCAGGTTGCCGACGTAGCGCGCCACCGCGGCCACCCGAGCCATGGTGTGCGCGTAATCCATCCGCCGCGGGCCGAGCACGCCGACGGCGCCGACCGCGGCACCGTGCATGCCGTAACCGGTCGACACCACCGACGCGGTGGCCAGTCCCTCGTGCTGCGTTTCGTTGCCGATGCGCACCAGCACCTTGCTCGAGGACACCGACTGGTCGAGCAGTCGCAGCAGCACGACCTGCTCCTCCAGCGCTTCGAGCACGGGGCGGATGGCCGGAAAGTCAAGGGTCTGGTGGCTCAGGTTCGCGGTGCCGCCCAGGAGCATGCGGTCGCTGCCCGGCTCGACCAGTGCCTCCAGCAGGACGGTGCTGAGCGTGGCAAGCAGCCCGCGCAACTCGGGCACCACCTGCGCCGGCAACTCGCTGACGATCTCCGGCGTCTCGGACAGCGGCCGGTCGCGTAGGCGGGTGTTGAGGGTGGCGCGCAGCTCGAACACATCGGTGTCCACCGTCGGCGCGGGCAACTCGACGAGACGCTGCTCGACCCGGCCGGTGTCGGTGATCAACACCAGCATCAGCCGGGTGGTCGAGATCATCACGACCTCGAGGTGCCGCACCCGGCTGCGCGAGAGGGTCGGGTACTGCACGACCGCCACGTTGCGGGTGAGCTGCGCCAGGGCACGCACGGCGCGATGCAGCACGTCGTCCAGATCGACCGCGCCGTCCAGGAACGCGCCGATCGCACGCTTCTCTGCGCCGGTCAGCGGCTTGATCTCGGTGAGTCGGTCGACGAACAACCGGTAGCCGGCGTCCGTGGGCACACGTCCCGCGCTGGTGTGCGGCTGAGCGATCAGGCCGTCCTCTTCGAGCGTCGCCATGTCGTTGCGGATCGTTGCCGACGACACGCCAAGGTTGTGCCGATCGACGAGGGTCTTGCTGCCCACCGGCTCGTTCGTCGAGATGTAGTCCTCGACGATCGCGCGCAGTACCTGCAGTCTGCGATCTTCGGCAGCCAACCGGCACCTCCCTGGTCGGGGCCCAGCTTAGGGCGAGGGGCGGTGCGGTGCGGGTGGCGATAGGCTCGGCCGGCGGACGATTCGGGCATCGGCCTAGACCAGCAGGGACACGGATGATCTTCAAGGCGGTGCGGGACGGACGTCCTTATCCTGATCATCAGCTCTCCGCGCGCGATTGGGCGAACGTCGCACCGCGCACCGTTCGCCTCGACGAGCTGACCACCACGAAGCGCAGCCTCGAGCTCGACCACCTGCTCGACGAGGACTCGACGTTCTACGGTGATCTCTTCCCGCACGCCGTGCTGTGGCGTGGCGAGACGTATCTCGAGGACGGGCTGCACCGCGCGCTGCGTGCCGCTCTGCAGGGCCGCAACACGCTGCACGTGCGCATTCTCGACCTGGACGCGTTCCGCTCCGGTAGTGCCGAGACGCTGCCGAATGTTCCCCGCTTATGACCGCTCGGCGTCGCGTCGAGGTAGCGCACCGGGTCGCGATCACGCAGCGGCGAGCAGCTCCTTCACGACCGCGTCGGCCATCAACCGGCCGCGCTGGGTGAGCACCAGGCGGCCGTCCTCGAACAGCTGCTGGTCGACCAGACCCCAGGTGGCCAGCTGCGGCACCACCACCCGCGCGGGCTGCGGTAAGTCGAGCATCGAGAGGCCTTCGCGGCGGCGCACACCGAGCATCAGGTACTCGGTGAACCGCTCCACGGCGTCCAGCGTCTCGCGGCCGGCGGCGGGGCTGCGTCCGGCGTCGAGCATCGCCGTGTAGCGCGTGGGGTGCTTGACGTTCCACCACCGCACGCCGCCGACGTGGCTGTGCGCGCCCGGCCCGAGCCCCCACCAGTTGGCGTCGCTCCAGTACAGCTCGTTGTGCCGGCACCGGCCGGCCGGCGTGCGCGCCCAGTTCGAGATCTCGTACCAGTCGAAGCCGGCCGCGCGCAGCGTCTCGTCGGCCATCACGTACCGGTCGGCCTGCGCGTCGTCGTCGGGGGCCGGGACGACGCCGGTCGCGACCTGCCGGGCCAGGGCGGTGCCCTGCTCGACGACGAGCGCGTACGCGCTGATGTGGTCGGGCCCGGCGCCGATGGCGGCGTCGAGGGAGGCCTGCCAGTCGGCGTCCGTCTCGT
>JAABUT010001765.1_pt1 | contig 23297 bp, 15 predicted proteins | sample 5559281 | NCBI WGS metagenome assembly JAABUT01 (sample SAMN10711880, study PRJNA513359) | rock metagenome | isolation source: Antarctica rocks | place: Antarctica: Victoria Land, Ricker Hills nord | collected 2016-01-04
TGTGGCTGATCTTGCCGTTTGTGACGGTGAGGCATTCTGCGCCCGGCGCGTCGTGCACCGGGACCGTGTCGGTGTCGTACATCAGCACGGCGACGTGCTCGTCGCCGAAGGCAGCGACCAGCTCCGAGCGGGTTGCGATCTGCGCGAACGGGCCCATGAACTCGCGAAATGCCTGCGCTCCGTTCAGCCGCCCCGCCGGTGCCTGGCACACGATGTCTTCGGCGACGTAGGTCATCGCCAGTTCGAAGTCGTGGCTCGTCCATGCTCGGTAGTACGCCAATGCGGTCTGCAGTGCTGCACTGTTCATCTCGGTCACGGCTTTGTGCCTCCTCGCTGTGGTTGCTTTCTCTGTTGAGACACCGTCGACCCGGCGATCGGAACGGTATGGCCGGGAGCAGGACAGAATGTGTCGTGAGCCGATTCACCCTGGACGCCGCCATGGCCGGCGACGAGCAGGCGTTCCGTGCGGTCATTTCGCCGCACGTCCGCGAGCTGCACCTGCACTGCTACCGCATGCTCGGCTCTATCACCGCCGCCGAGGACACCCTGCAAGAGGTCCTGATCGCAGCGTGGCGCGGGCTTGATGGGTTCGCCGGCCGCTCATCGGTCCGGACCTGGCTTTATCGCATAGCCACCAACCGCTGTCTCAATGCCATCCGCGACGGCAAACGCCGAACGCCGCCCGAGCCGATCCCGCCCTTCGATCCGCCACCCCCGTCGCGCCGAGGCGAGATCACCTGGCTGCAGCCGTATCCGGACAGTTGGCTGGAGCAGGTCACGAACGAGGACGGGCCAGCCGCGCGATACGAGACTCGCGAGGCGGTGGAGATGGCATTCATCGTGGCCCTTCAGCGGCTTCCACCACGACAGGCTGCAGCTTTGCTCCTGTGCGATGTGCTCGGATACTCCATCGGCGAAGCCGCAACAATGCTCGACACGAGCGCGACCGCGGCCAAGGGCACCCTGCAACGCGCCCGGACATCGTTGGACCGGCTTCGCGCCGCGCCAGGCGGCCACGCCACCGCGCGCCCCGGTTCGCGTTCCGAACTCGCGCTCGCCCGACGCTTCGCCGAGGCGCTCACCTCCGACGACATCGACGGTGTCGTCGCCTTGCTGACCGACGACGCGTGGCTGGCCATGCCCCCGGCGCCGCACGAGTACCACGGCCGCGTGGCGATAGCGTCATTCCTGCAGGCCAGCGCCCTCTGGAACGGCCCGCGCACGGTACGGCTGCTGGACACCCGCGCCAACAATCAGCCTGCCTTCGGCACCTACGTCGCCGCCCCCAACTCAGCGAAGTCGCACCCGACCGGGCTGATCGTGCTTACGATCTGCGACAAGCGGATCAGCGCCATCACCCGCTTCCTTGACGAGCAGTTGCCCGGCACGTTCGGCCTACCCGGCAAACCCGGCTGAGAGCTCGCCGTCGCTGTAGCCGATCCCGCGGCACGCGCGTCGTAATCACCGTCCGTCCACCTGCCAATACTGCCGCCAGCTCAGGACGCGGATCTGCTACGGCCGTCCGTCGGTGAGCTCGTCGAGCGCGGCCGTCCAGTGTCGGCGCATAGCCTCGCGCGTGTCTGAGTCGGCCAGGTGCTCGTTGTGGACAGCGATGGTGGTGCCCGTTGCTGCTGGCAGCACGCGAAGCTGCAGGGTCGAGGGCGCTGCCCAGGCCTCCTGCTGGTACGTGACTCGCAGGACCCGGCCAGGAGTCTCGGATCGCACTTCCCGCACGGCCTCGTCGTCGTGGATCAGCCTGCGCACCCACGTCCACGCCGCCTCGTGGTCGAGCGCGACGGTGCGTCGCACACCCACTTCCCACCAGCCGTCAGCAGTCTGTCCGGTTGCGCTCGTCATGCTCCTCGACGTTACCAGTCATAATGGTAACTGTGGATACCCTTCGCGACTCTCTCGACGTGCTCACCGCGCGCCGGTTTCACACCGGCCGCCCTTGCCTCGACTTCGTGCACACCGGTGGGGTCGGACGCTGGAAGGCCACCGAACTCGTCCATGACCCGACCGACGTTGCCTTCTGGTTGGCGCTGCTCCTCGACCTGCCTCAGGAGCAGGTGCATGCCACCTCGCTGGACGTCGAGCCGCTGCGCCGCCTACGCGAGGCGCTCTGGCAGTTGGCGCAAGCCGCCGTCACCGGACGGCCCTTCCCCCGCAGGCACGTCTCTGCAGTCAACGCAGCAGCCAGCGTGCCGCCGCCAACCGAGTCGATGACAACGGCGGGGAGACGACGTACAGATTCGCCGGTGCCGGCTGCCCAGGCGCTGGCGGCGCTCGCACGGGATGGGATCGACCTGTTCACCGGCCCGTTGAGCCGGCGCGTGCGCACATGCGCAGCCGAGGACTGCGAACTCCTGTTCGTCGACGCCTCGCGCCCCGGCCAGCGCAGATGGTGCTCCATGGCCCGTTGCGGCAGCCGCACGAAGATGCGCCGATACCGCTCGTCATAACAACGTGTACCGCTCGCCGATCCGCTGCTGGGACGCTCGGTGCGGCGCCGCTAGCGTCGAGTAGATGCAGCGGTGGGATCAGGCGAGCCCGGGTGTCCTCCGGCTGCCGTCCGGGCGGGTTGTGCCCGGACGAGGACTGCGGCGCGACATCGCGCAGGGTGCCGATCCCGAGTCCGGGCTGTACCTGTGGGCCACCCCGCCACCGCCGATGAGCTGGTCGTCGCGCTGGGTGTGGCAGCGGCGCTACGTCAGGAAGTTCGAACCGTAGCCACCAGCTCAAGCCCGGGAGGGTTGGTCAGTGGAAGCGGGGCTGTGTCAGTTGTGTTTCACTCTCCTGCTTGTGCACGCGCTCGTCGTGGCCGATCTGGCGGAATACGTCGGCCAGGGACTCGTAGTTTCCGTAGTCTGCGGTGAACTGCGACACGAACGGCATGCTCTCCCACTCGGGGTGCTCGGTGACCAGGATGGCATATTCGTGCTCGGCGTGATCTTCGAAGTCGGCGTTGAGCCGATAGGACCACTTCGGCCGGACGACGAACGTCAGCCAGGACACCTGGTAATAGGCAAACGCGATCGCCTGCGGCAGCCAGAAGTACCTCAGCCGACCTTCGCGAGTCCCGGACCGGGCGATGAGCTCGTCCAAGATCAGCAGGTGCCACTGCTCGTTGTCTTGTTCGGCGCGGGATTGAGCGATCCGTTCGTGAATACGCCGCGCTAGGCCGGTCCGTTCATGAACGTGCGTGATCGCGATGTAGGCAGCCTGCTCCCACGCTTGGTAAGGGACTCGGGCGACGAGCTCCAGCACCTTGAACTTCGACAGAGTGCGAGGCTTGCCGTAGAACACGTCCAGGGCCGCGAACAGCGCTCGAGCTGCAAGGCCGTAACTGCGCCGTGGACTCTCCAAGGTCTCGGTCTGGGCGGCAGCCAGCTGCTCGTGCGACAAGCGTGGCGGGCTTCCGGTCAATGCTCCCGGACTCCCCGATGTCTCGGTCATTGCGCGGCTCTCTCTCAGTTGTCTACAGAACCGATCGGTTCACGCGCGATCAGCCTCAGGTCTGGGCGCAGCCTCGGGTTTCGGCGGAGGTGCGGTACTTACGGGTACGGCTGCGTCGGCGAGTGTTCCGGGCGCCGGGTGATCTGCGCGCGCCAAAGGTCTGGGCCTCGCTCGAGATAGGTCACTCCGTATCCCCCCGGATCCCCCGCCATCAGCCGCTGCCACAACGGGCTCGGGTCAGAGCTGGATCGAACCTCCACCTGCTCGCGACGTTCGAGTCGCACCAACCGCGCCAGCGCAGCGTCGGCACCTAGGTCGCCGGGCAGCTGGTCCAGATCGACCACCGGCCCCTCGGTGAGGGCGTACCACTCGTGTGGTTGGGCACCGAAGCTGGCGGTGGCCGGCGCGACCTCTCCCAAGATCGCCAGTTCGTCCTCGGCGGCGAGGTGGCGTTCGAGCTGGTCGAGCAGATCGCGTGTGGTCGCGGCGAGTTGTCGCGGCGACATTCCCGCGGCGCTACCTCCGGTTGCGGCGGCCTGGTCGAGCATTTCGACAGCCAGCCGTAACTCGAGGTGGTCGCGGCGCAGTCGCGCCAGTTCCTCCGGTGCGTGTCTCACGACACGGAAGAGGAGCCATTCCTCGTCCACGAGCTGCCGCAACACCTCAAGGTGCAGGTAGTTCAGCAGTTCCCGCAGCTCTGGTTGGGGCCAGCGGCCTTCGTCGGCGTTCGAGGTAACGGCCTGCGCACGGGACGTCACGTCGCCCAACATCAACGCGTGCTCGTCCTTGAGCGACGCCCGCCCGGTACCCGGTTCCTCGAGCTCGGGCTTGTCCGGGCTGGCATCGCTCATGATCGCTCCTGCAGTGTAGTTCGTGACCAATCCGGTCGATCGGAGTAGCTACCCCAACGCTATGCCCTTTGTCGTTGTGCCACCGTCGCGGGACGATGATCAAGTCGCGCTTCTAGCGAGGTCGGGTCAGATGGACTGGCGATAGCCGAAGAACTCGTGGTCCTGGTTGTATCCGCCGTAGCCACCGCCGATCTCCGAGTAGTGCGCGACGAACTCGACTCCCTTGATCCACTTGACCTGCTTGAAGCCGAGCTGGACCTCGTTGCGGAGCCGCAGCGGCGCCCCGTGCCCGAAGGACAACGGTTCGTCGTTCATGTCGTACACCAGCATCGTCAGCTGGTAGCCCATCTGCTCGATCGGGTGCGCGTCGTAATAGATGCCACCGTCCGGTCCGTCGCCGAGGGAGTAGAAGACCACCCATTTCGCGTCGGCCGCCGGTCTGACCAGATCCATGATCGTCTGCATGGACACCCCACCCCACTTGGCGATGCCAGACCAGCCCTGGATGCAGAAGTGCTGGGTGATCTGCTCGTGGTGCGGCAGCGCGCGCAGCTGCGCCAGATCGAGCTCGACGGGGTTGTCGACCAGGCCGTTGATCCGTAGTCGGTAGTCGATGAAGTCGCCCGCCTGCAGCGCGGTGTACTCCGGCGAGTCGGGGTACACGCCGTTGTGCCAAAAGTAAGGAGAGATGTCCTTCTCGCTGTACTGGCCTGGTGCGGCGTCCAGGTGCTCGAACAGTCGCTGTGCGGGGCCGATAAGCGCATAGCCGACCCGCTGCACCACCCGCGGATGACGCAGCGTGAACGGGGTGGCCGCGACCCAGCCGACGACGACGACCACCATCGAGGCGGCGAAGATCCAGAAACCGACCCAGCTGCCATCGGTCCGGCCGGCGTAGACGTGGTTCAGGTTGCGTAACAGGCCGGTAGTGAACACCAGAGCGACGTGGACGACGATGAACAGCAGGAACCAGGTCAGGACGAGGAAGTGCAGTGATCGTGCGGTCTGGATACTCAACACCTTGCTGACCCGGGTGAAGCGGGTCGACAGCGCCGGCGACATTCCCAAGCCCGTGATGAACGCGAGCGGGGCGGCGATGAAGATCGTGATGAAGTAGGCGAACAGCTGCAGGCTGTTGTAAGAGCCACCGGCGGTCTCCGCGGGCCAATTCAACGACAGGTACTGGATCAGTACGGACGCGGCATTGGGGATCACGGACCAGCTGGTCGGCACCACGCGGCGCCACTCTCCGGTGGCGAACAGCAGGACGTAGAAGAGCACGCCGTTGAGCAGCCACAGAACGTCGATGCCCAGATGCCACCAGCGGGCCAACCCGATCGAGTGCCGCAGCCCGGGCAGGCCGACCTGGCCAGGCAGGCTGATGGAGTCCTTCTTGGCAGTCCACAGCGGATCGGGCGGAACAGGTTTCTGGATACGGAACCAGTCCCTACCCGGGGTGCTGTGCCGGGTCCAGTACAAGCGTGGATGGTCGGTGAGGATCTGCAGGCCCGACCGGATGATGAAGATCAGCAGGAACAGGTTGAAGAAATGCTGCACCCCCACCCAGATCGGCAGAGCCGCGTCCCGCTCGGCGCCGCCCGTCTGGACGACTCCAGGGTTGTGCTCGATGAACCGGTGCACCGAGGCGGTGTTGCGCAGGCCCTTCGCGGCGGCCACCGCGACGATCAGCGCGACGAAGCCGATCGGGAGCAGCCATAGCAGGTTGAACCACCGGCTGCGCCCGACCCGCACCCGCGGCGCGATCCCGTGCGCCTGCGGCACCGAGCCCGCCCACGTCGCACTGTCGACCTCGTCCTCACCGTGGGACAGTTGCGAGCGGTAACTCGAGCTCATCCGAACGTCTCGGTCCTGAAAATCACGGTACGACAGGCCTGTGCTGCCCTCGTGCCCGAGAGCATCGCGCTCGTGCCAGCCATACGCCCTGCGTAGCACAACCAGGATCTCGTGAGCGGCGAGCGGCCTCGCGGACATCGGTTACCCGCAAGAATCACTGGCATGACGCTGACGGTTGGGGACCGTTCGCCGCTCGCATGGCGTGGCTTGGGCACGATCTCCCTGGCCTATGTCGTGCTGCTGGTGGCAACCAGCGCGGGGTACGGCTTTCACCGCGACGAGTTCTACTTCGTCGCGATCGGCGGGCATCCGGCATTCGGCTACGTCGACGAACCGCCGCTGGTCCCGTTATTCGCTCATGCCTTGGACGTGCTCGGCGGCGGGTCGCTGGTGGTACTGCGGCTGCCTTCCGCGCTGGCCGGCGCGGCGATCGTGCTGGTCACCGGGTTGATCGCCCGCGAGTTCGGCGCAGCACGCGGGGCACAGCTGCTGTCGGCGGGCTGTATGGCGGTGTCCGCGGTGCTCGCCGCGGTGAGTCACCTGATGTCGACGACGACCTATGACCTGCTCGCGTGGACGGTGCTGAGCTGGCTGATCGTGCGCGCGTTGCGCGACGGCGGGCGCAGCTGGCTGATCGCCGGCCTCGCCGCAGGCGTCGGGCTCGAGATCAAGACGCTGATCGTGTTCCTGCTGTTCGCGCTGGCCGCCGGCGTGCTCGCCGCGGGGCCACGAGAGGTGCTGTGCGACCGGTGGCTGTGGATCGGCGCGGTGCTCGCGCTCGCTCTGTGGTTGCCGAACCTGATTTGGCAGGCGAGCAACGACTGGCCACAACTGCAGCTGTCGACAGCGATCGCGCGGGGCGACTCCGGATCGAGCCAGCCGCGCTGGGCGTTCCTGCCCTACCAAGTGCTGCTGATCAGCCCGCTGCTTGCGCCGGTCTGGATCCTCGGCGGTCTGCGGCTGTGGCGTGATGCTTCGCTGCGCACCTGGCGATGTATTCCCGTCGCATGGGGCGTGCTCGCTGTCGTCTTCCTCGCCACCGGCGGCAAGCCTTACTACCTGGCCGGACTGTTTCCGGCACTGCTTGCGGCCGGAGCGCAACCCGTCCTCGGCTGGGCGTGCAGCCGGACACGCCGCAGGCTGCTCGGTACGGCCGTCGCGTTGAGCATGGCCGTATCGGCAGTGCTGTTCCTGCCAGTCGTCCCCAAGACGGATCTGCGCAACACCCCGGTCGTCGGGATCAACTACGACGCCGGCGAGACCGTCGGCTGGTCGCAGTTCAACGCAACACTGGCCCGGGTGTATGACCGGCAACCGGCGAAGACCATCGTGCTGGGCGCCAACTACGGTGAGGCCGGCTCGTTGCTGCACGACACCGACCTGCCGGCCTACAGCGGACAGAACAGCATGTGGGACCGCGGGCCCCCGCCGCCGGACACCCGCGCCGTCGTCGCGGCCGGGTACGCCGAACACACCCTTGGCCGCTGGTTCGCCAGCGTCCGTCGGGTCGCCACCATTGACAACCGCATCGACGTGGACAACGACGAACAAGGTGGCGCGATCTACGTCTGTCGGTCACCGAGGTATCCCTGGTCAGTGCTCTGGGCGCGCATCCGCCACCTCGGCTAACCAGTTATTTCCAAGCCATGGCACTCGTGGCGTGGGTGATCAAACCGCACTCCTACCCGCGCCCGCGTGCTGCAGTGCGGATCGATCAGTACCGGAACTAGCGACGCCAGAGCGGACGCGGATCCAGGGCAGCGAGGATCCGGCGCAGCGGCTTCTGACCCGTGCGCAGCGTGCGTGCCGCGTGGTCATGGTGCAGCCACGCGGAGCGCGCATCATCCGGACCGGCAGCCTCCGGCGCGTAGCCGGCCCGGTCGAGGATCGCACCCAGCGCACGCACCGACGAGCGCACCGGCTCGGGCGAGCTGTCGGCGACCTCGTGCGTCGAACGACCGCGCGGCGGTGGCGAGCCGAGCTCGCTGAGCCGGTCGTTCGTCTCGCGCCATGCGCCGTACACGGCCTGCGCGGGAACCGCCGCTGCACGTCGCCGCCGGCGCCGGCCGGCCTTCCCCGCCGGTGACCCGACCAGGACGATCAGCAGCAACAGCAGGCCGGCGACGCCCAACCAGGTAGCCGTGCGGGTGCCGCTCGCGTCGTCGGCCTGGTTGGTGCGCGGCGACGTGGACGGGTTCGGCGCGGACGGTCGCGGCGTCGGTTGCGACGCCGCCGCGCTCGGTCGGGGATTGGCCTGCGGTTGGTCGCGGTCCCGCGCCCTGCTCGACTCACGTGTCGGCGTCGGGTCGAAGGTGATCCAGCCGGATCGATTGAAGTGCACCTGTGGCCACGCATGGACGTCTGCGCCGGTCACCGTGAACCCGTTGCCGTGCTTGCCGTAGCGCGGTTCGAAGCCGAGCACCAGCCGCGACTGGTAGCCCATCATCCGCGCCAAGATCGCGAACGCGCTCGCATATTGCTCGCTGGTGCCGACGTGCTTGTTCGGCGCAGTGAGCAGCGCCTGGATCTGCGCGAAGCCGTTGCCTGCGGGCGCGTTCTCGCCGGTGTCCACGAAGTAACCGTCGCCGCGCAGCCGGTTGGACAGCGTCAGCAACCGCACGTAGTCGGTCCCGGTCGCCGCGAACTGCTTCGCGGCCTGGACGATCGTCTTGGGCACTGCGCGAGCGGCGGAGGCCACCGGCCCGTGCAACGGGGTCACCGGCTCGGGGCGCAGCGCGGCGAAGGGCACCGTGGGCGCAGACCCGGTGATCCGGTAGCCGAGCGGATAGGGCACGCCCACCGGCACGGCGATGTCACCGGTGGCTTCGTTGGTCCCGAGGTCGGCGCGGTCGATGCTCGTCGGGCGCTCGGGACGCAACAACCAGCTCAGCGCCCCGGGGGTGATCACCCGCATCCGGATGCTCACCGGTCGTGCCGGGTCGTCGTCGGCCAGCCTCGTTCCGGCGCGCCGATAACCGGCGTGTGTCGTCCAGGTCTGCCCGGTGAATTCGTCGAGGGTCACCAGCGTCAGCATGTCGATGCGGCGCGAGGCGATTCCCGCGAAACGCACCTGCAGCACATTGTTCGCCAATGCGGGGTACTGGAGCATGGGTTCCACGGCGTTGCGCGGTTTGATCGGCGCGGCAACGAGATCGCGCGCATCGGCCGCGTCCTGGCGCACTGCGGGCAGTCGCGAGCCGCTGCCGACAACGGTGGCGAGCATTGCCCCGGCGGCCAGAATGGCAGCGGCACCGACGAGTGGGAAGGTCGCACGGACCGTCTGCATCCGACGATCACCACCGTCACCGCCGTGCACGACCGGCCGGCGCAGCAACGCCAGCGCCGCACCAGCGGGGACCACCACGACCGCCGCGTACCAGGCCGGCGGCTGGCGTATGCCGGCATCGAGCGCCAGGGCGGCGAGCAGGGTGGCGAAGGCGGGTGCGATGGCCAGCGCCCGCCGCTTCGCGTATGCGGCGATCATCGACGCGATCAGCGACGCGAACCCGGTGAGCGCCGCGACGGTCGCCCGAGCGGGCCCGTCGACGGTGGCCGGCAGCGCCGAGGTCAGCAGCTGGTACGCGCCGGAGAACACCGCCGTGCCGGGCCGGGTGACGAGCGCGATCACCACGCCGCCCCCGACCAGCCCGACCGCGACAGCGACCAGCGCCTCGAGGCCGAGGAAACGTGCGACGGTGACGCCTACGGCCGGCGCCAGCGCGCCGACCGCGACCGCCGCGACGATGCCGCCGGGCGCGAGGTCGTCGAGGGTCAGGCGCGCGCCGAAGGCCGGCGCGACAGCCAACCCGGCAGCCGCCGCCAGCACGACCAGCGCGACCTGCCCGGCGATGTTGCGCGCCGTCGGTGCCGATGCTGTTCCCCGTACCCGGTCGAGGCTCACGTGACCTCCTTTGGGCCACTCGCAGGCTCGGGCCCGGCGTCGGCCACATACGCGCTGACGCGCGAGCGATGTTCCTGGTTCGCTCCGCAAGCGTCGCTCACGCCGGCCGCCCCCCGGTGAGGTGGTTCCAGCGGCTCACGGCGTCCTCCGCACGGCGGGCGGTGATGACCGCCATGCCGGGGCGGCGGTGCAAGCCGTCCGGCAGGTCGCCGTTACCCCCGCTGCCGACGATCTGCACCACGACGACGGGGTTGAAGCGCCGGCGCTGGTCGGCGAGGCGGGTCAGCGTCAGGGGGTTGCCGGAGGTGACGACGACGAGCACGCCGCCGGGGTGCAGCCGCTCCAGACGGTCGTCGAGCGATGTCTGCGAATCGGGCTTGACCCGGACCGCGGCCAGCACGTCGAGGGAGGTGAGCGCGTCGGGCACCGGGTCGTCGTGGACGGGGTACACGGTGACCGGCCGCCCGGACAGCTCGACGGCGCGGTACACCGACGCCGCGACCTCCACACCGTGCTCGAACAGGTCCGCGTCGGCCAGCCCGACGTTGTCGAGCATCACCGTCGTCGACGGCTCGGTGGTGTCGATGTGCTCCTTGACGATGAGGTGGCCGACGCGGGCAGTGGTGCGCCAGTGGATGCGGCGCGGGTCGTCACCCGGCACGTAGTCGCGCAGCGAGGAGAAGGTCAGCGTGCCGATGCGCGCATTCGCGGTCGTGCGCGCTTCGAAGTCCAGGACGATCCCGACGGGCAGGACCGCGGCCGGATGCACGCGCGGGTGCACCCACAGCAGCGCCGGCGAGGCGACCGGACGCGCCCGGCGCAGCAGCCCGAGCGGGTCGTGCCGCTCGACGGTCAGCGGGCCCAGCGGCACCCGACCGCGCCGGGTCGTCGGGATGGGGTAGTACAGCGGCCGCAGACCACCCGCGGCCAGCGGCCCGACGGCCAGCGACACCTCCTGCGACCCGACGCGGTCGACGGCGATGAACGGGACGGACGGCAGCCGCGATCGGTTGCGCACGTCGATGCGTCCGAGCGCCGGATCGCCCACGGAGACACGGTCCGGGTCGACGGTGCGGGTGAGGTCGACGCGCGGCGCGACGATGACCCACAACGAGGCGACGACGACGAGCGCGAGCAGGCCCAGCGCGCATGCGGCGAGCAGGGGATAGCCGAGCACCGCGCCGCTGCCGTAGACGAGCACGGCGGTCCCCAGCACCGTCCAGCCCGCCGCGGTCAACGGCAGGCGACGCAGCAGCCGTCTCACCGGGGCGTCGGCCTCACCGGGCTGCGGCCGGCGCGTCGGGGACGGGCACGCTCGCGATGGCGTCGTCGAGCACGCCGGCGGCGGTGCCGCCACGCACCTCGGCCTGCGCGGTGAGCACCAGCCGGTGGGTGACGACGGGTCCGAGCACCGTCCGCACGTCGTCGGGCACCACGTAGTGCCGTCCCTCGCAGGCTGCGTAGGCCTGGGCGGCGCGCAGCACCGCCAGCGATCCCCGGGTGCTCATGCCCAGCCGCAGGCCGTCGGCGGCGCGGGTCGCCGCGGCCAGCCGGGTGATGTACGCGGCGATGGGCGCGGCCACGTGCAACCGGGCGACGGCCTGCTGGACCCAGCGCACCTGGTCGAGGGTGGCCACCGGCGTCACCTCGGCGCTCGGCGCGGCGGCGCGCTGCAGCAGGATCTGCTGCTCGATCTCAGCGGAGGCGTAACCGAGCGAGATACGCATCAGGAACCGGTCGAGCTGCGCCTCGGGCAGCCGGTACGTGCCCTCGAGATCGATCGGATTCTGCGTGGCGACGACCAGGAACGGGGACGGCACCGGATAGCCGACGCCGTCGACGGACACCCGTGCCTCCTCCATCACCTCGAGCAGCGCGGATTGCGTCTTCGGGGATGCCCGATTGATCTCGTCGGCGACGACGATGTTCGCGAACACCGGTCCCTCATGGAACTCGAACGTCGCCTTGTGCTGATCCCACACCGAGGTGCCGGTGATGTCGGTGGGCAGCAGGTCCGGGGTGAACTGGATGCGGTGGCTGCTGCCCGACACGCTTGCCGCCAGCGCCCGTGCGAGGGAGGTCTTGCCGGTGCCGGGCACGTCCTCGATCAGCAGGTGGCCGCCAGCGAGCAGGCAGACGAGCGCGAGCCGCACAGCGTCGGCCTTGCCGTGCACCGCGCCCTCGATGCCGTGTCCGACGCGTTGGGCGAAGTGCGCCACGTACTCGACGGCGGGGCCGTCGGTGACGCCGCCGGGACCGCCCGGGCCGGCATTGCCCGGCGGGGACTGGGACGGTGGCTGAGAGGGGAGTGTCATCCGGGCGTGCTCCTCGACGGTGTCTTCTTCGCCGCGGGCAGGCAGGTGCGCTGCGCCGGCGCCGAACTCGGCGGTGGTTTGGTGGTGTAGTACGCGAAGACGATGACGCACTGCCCAGGACGCAACGCGGCCGCGCGGAACTTCGACGAGGTGGGCGGGATGGATTCCGAGATCTGCGTGCGGTGCGTGCCGTCGACGCGATAGACCAGCACGAACGTGGTTCCCGGGTCGACCAGGTTCTGCGGCAGCGTCCAGGACACCACCGGAATGGCGCTCTTGGAGTCGAGCGCCGCCCGCAGCGGGTACGGCTCAGACTTCGCCGCACGCGTCTTCGTCGGCTCTGGATGGTTCAGCGCGACGAACCCGAACCCGCCGCCGAAGCCCAGCACCACGACCGCCGCCGCAATCATGATCCACATCTTGCGGTGGCTGCGGGACTCGGGTGGCGGCGGACCGTGCCGGGCGGCCAGCGGGCGCTGCGCTGAGGTGGTCTCCTGGATGCCGGTCGAGCTTTGCAGCGCGTGCTCGTCTTCTTCTCGCACCGAGGACGTCGCCGCGAGGGCAGCCGGCGAAGCGCCGGCATCGGCCGGGTGCTGGGTGGCCGATGCCGAGGCCGCGGCCGGCTGGGGCGCGGGAGCCAGTTGCTGACCAGTGGCGATGCGCTGCCAGGCGTCGGCGAGCCACTGCGCGTCGGGACGCTGCTCGGGCTCCTTGAGCAGGCACGCCGCGATCACCTGCCACACGTCGGCGGCGATGTCCGGTGGGCGCTGCGGGGTCTCGTCCAGGTGCGCGCGCAACAGCGCGGCGGTGGACGTGCTGGCGAACGGTCGCCGTCCGGTGAGCAGCTCGTAGGCGGTGATCCCGAGCGCGTAGACGTCCACGGCGGGGCCGGGCGCGCGGCCGGCCACGACTTCCGGCGCGACGTAGGCGGGCGTGCCCACGAGCTGCGTCGCCCGGGTGAGCACCGCGGACTCCACGGCGCGCGCGAGGCCGAAGTCGGTGAGGCGGGCGCGCACCTCGCGGCCGTTGCGTTCGACGAGGATGTTTTCCGGCTTGAGGTCGCGGTGCACGAAGTCGGCCCGATGCACGGCCGCGAGAGCTGCCGCTGTCTGGGAGAGCAGGCGGGCGGCTTCGGCCTGGGGCAGCGGGCCGGCGGCCAGCCGGGTGCGCAGATCGGCTCCGTCGACGAGATCCATCACGATCGCCAGTGCGCCACCTTCGGCCACGAGGTCGCGGATGCCCACGAGATTGGGGTGCTGCAGGCACATCAACGCGCCACGCTCGCGCATGAAGCGGGTGACGACGTCCGGATCCTCGGCGAGGTCGGAGCGCAGCAGCTTCACCGCGACCTCGGTGTTGCCGTCGCGGGTGTGCCCGCGCCAGACGTGTCCGGTGGCGCCGCGCCCGATCAAGGCGTCGAGCAGGTAGCGGCTGCCTAAGGGCTGCCCGGTGTCGCTCACCGGACGGGTCGGCGCGAGCGTGTCCAGGCGGCCGTTGTCCTCGGGCACGGGTACGGCGGAAGGGAATGGCGGTGCCTGCGGCGCGAGCGCGGACACCGGTGCGGCGCCACCCTCGACGATCTGCAGGGCCTGGGCGAGCGTGCGCAGGTCGGGGCGGCGGGCGGGATCGGGGGACAGGCTCGCACGCAGCGCGGATTCCATCGCCTCGGGGACGTCAGCGTGCAGCAACGGCGGCGGCTCGGCCGCGACCAGCCGGGCGAGCTGGTCGACATGGGCGCCGAACGGCAGCCGCCCGGACAGCAGGGTCCACGCGGTCGAGGCGAGCGCGAAAACGTCGGCGGCCGCGTTCTGCTCGCCGCCGCGCAGCACCTCCGGCGCCTCGTGCCCGGTTCCGCCGGAGATCGCCACGATCTCGCTGAGCGAGGGGGGCAGCGGTGCGGACAGCCGGACGGAGTCGCCGTCGTGGTGCAGCGAACGAGGAGAGATGAGCCCGTGCGCGCGTCCGTACCGGTGCAGTACGTGCAGCGCGTCGATGCAGCGAAGCAGGGCGCTCACGACCACCGGGGCCGGCAACGGGCCGCGCTCGAGGTCGTCGGCCAGCGCGCTCCCCGGTCGCTCGCTGACCAGGTACGGGCGCCTGCCCTTCGGGTCGCCGTACTCGATCCACGGCAGCAGCAGCAAACCGGCGGGCTCGGCGGCGACCGCGCGCAGCGTCGCGTCCAGGGCCGGCTGTTCCGAACGCAACCGGCGGCGCACGGCGTTGGAGATCTCACCGGTGACGCTGTAGAGCCAAGCGGGCATCCCGGAAAGCGCGCGTACCCGCAGCACGACGACGCTCGGTGAGCCGTCCGCTTCGACAGGAGGCAGCGGGTCCTCGGGGAGCCAGCCGGTGGGCAAGGTCAGCGGGACCGGCCCTCCCGTGCGTGCGTTCACGCGGCTCCTGGTGCGCCCGGTTGACGTGGTCGGGCCCAGGCTACCCAGAACAAGGCCCATGATCGGCGCTGATCGTCAACGCGATATGCCGGTGGAGGCACCCGCGACCTGGATGGTCGTGGTGTCCCCGGCTTGCACCAGCAGTGCCCGCCCCGCCGGCCATCCGCCGGATGTGGTGCGCGGCAGCCGAAGATCGAAGGCCTCGCCGTCGACGTGGCTGGTCGGGTTGAGCAGCAACCCACACCGCTCGCGCCGGGCGGTGGCCAGCCAACCGCGGTAGCGGTTCATCAGCACGTCGTCGGTGGTGGCGGCGGCGATCAGCAGCGAGCCTGAGTCACGCGCGCCGCGCACGAACCGTTCCAGTGTCGCCTGCAGGGTGTGATCGTCGAGCAGCTCGCCGTCGTCGATCACCAGCACGATCGGCCGCGGGTCGGCCAGCTCGCCGGTGAGCGCCTCGGGAATCTCCGAGGTGATCACCGTGACGTCCGGTCCGTCGAGATCGCGCAGCGGCGAGGTGCGAGGCGCGACGACCACGACCGGCAGCGTGCCGTCGAGCGATTTCACCAGCGAGACGAGAGCGGTGGAGCGGCCTGAGCGTGCCGGTCCACAGATTACGAAGCTGCCACCGAGGCGCGCCAGGTCGAGATCGACGGGGCCGAGGTGGTCCCCACCGACGCCGACGGTGACGACGGTCGGGCCGTCCGGGCGCGGCTCGGTGCGCATCGCGTCGAGCTCGTCGGCATCGATCTCCTCGGGCAGGGGGTCCAGCCGGCGTGGCATCCGCTCGGGCGCGACACCGTCCCAGCGGCGCGCGAGCTCGACGCCCAGGGCCCGCAGATGCGCGAGCTGCGAGGTGCCCGACGCGTCCTCGCCGAGAATCGCGACCTGCACCTCCTCACCCGTCGGCGTCCAGATCGCCCGGCCCGGAGGCATGTAGGACGGCACCGACTTGTGGTCCACGCCGAAGTACATGAGGTCGTCCGTGGTGGCCTGCGCCAGCACCAGCCGGGCGCCGACCGCCGAGCCGATGCGGTGCGTCAGGCCGGTGCGATCGGACGCGAGCACGCAGCTGATGCCGACCGCGGGACCGGTGCGCAGCAACGCTTCCAACCGCTCGACGAGCACGCCGTTGTCGTGTTCCTCGTAACGTCCGACGAAGGACTCGAGCCGGTCGAGCAACAGCACGACGTGCGGCAGCCGATCTTCGGGTGCGACGGCGCTGCGCTGCTCGGCGAGCGAGCCGTAGCCGCCGGACATGAACACCCGCTGGCGCCGGCCGATCTCCTCGCTCAGCACGGCCAGCAGCCGTTCAGTGCGTGCCGTGTCGGCGCCGTCGACCACCGCGCCGCAGTGCGCGAAGTCGGCGACCGCGGCAAGGGCATGGTTGCCGCAGTCGAGCACGTACAGATGGACGTCGGCCGGCGAGGTCGCCGAAGCCAGCGAGCCCGCGAGCGTGCGCAGCGCCGTCGAGCGCCCCGAGCGCACGGCACCGGCGATGACGACGGGACCGGTGCGATCGAGATCGATCGCGAACGCGTCCTGGGCCTGCGCGGCGGGCCGGTCGACGAGACCGATGACTGCGCTGGTGGTGGCCTGCGCGGCGCTCGGCAGCAGGCTCACCGGAACCTCGGCGGGTAGCGGCGGCAGCCACGGGCGGCGGGTCTCGTCCATCTCGACCTGGAGCGCCGCGTCCTGGATCGCGCGGACGAGTTCGGTGAGATCGGTTCGTCCGTGCTCGTCCACATCGGTGGTGACCACGACCTCGGGAGCCAGGCCGAGCGTGTCCATGCTGCGGGCAGTGACGACCGGGGTCGTGTCGATCGCAATCGGCTCGTCGTCGCGCGGTAGCGGCCAGCCGACGCGCGCGGCCTGGAATGCCGTCAGCTCGCTGTGCCCGGTGCGCACGAACGCCCGGCCGGGTTGGCGGGGAAGGATGCGGGCGGCAGCGGGCGACTCGATGACGTCGCCGGATTCGCTCTCGGACGTGACGCGCAGGCAGATGCGCAGGTTCAGGTTGGCGCGCATGTCGGCGCTGACGACGCCGCCCGGACGCTGCGTGGCGAGCACGACGTGCACGCCGAGCGAGCGGCCCCGCATGCCGATGCCGACGACGCCTGGCACGAAGTCGGGCACCTCCTCGACCAGCGACGCGAACTCGTCGACGACGATGACGAGGCGGGGCAGCGCAGCGCCACTGCGCGCCCAGTAGTCGGCGATATCCTTCGCACCGGCCTCGGCGAACAACGTCTCGCGGCGCTTCAGTTCCGCCGATAGCGAGTCCAGGGCGCGGCTGACGAGGTGGCCGTCGAGGTCGGTGATCAGCCCCGCGCAGTGCGGTAGTTCGGAGCAGGCCGCGAACGCCGAACCGCCCTTGTAGTCGACGAGGACGAAGTTCAGCGCGTCCGGGCGGTTGGCGAGCGCGAGCGAGGCGACGAAGGTCTGCAGCAGCTCGGACTTGCCGGAGCCGGAGGTGCCGGCCACCAGCCCGTGCGGGCCGTCCTTCACCAGGTCGATCACGACCGGTTCGCCGGCTGCCATGCCGAGCAGGGCCTTGGATGAGCGGCCGCCGGGGTTGCTCGCCCAGCGTTGCAGCACGTCCTCGGCGACGGGGCTGACGTCGGCGAGGTCGGTGAATCGCACACGGTCGGGCAGCTCGCGGTCGGCGTCGCCGTCACCGAGGGCGTGGATGGGCGCGAGTGAGCGGGCGACGCGTTCGGCGTCCTCGAGCCCGCAACCGTCGACCAGGACGTCCTCGACAGGCGCCCGGCCGGTGGCCTTCACGGTGGCGCGGGTGCCCGGCTGCGACGACGCGACGACGGTCGCCCCGCACTCGTCGGGCAGCGCGGTCTCGTCGGCATCCAGGCAGATGGCGTAGACGCCGACGGACGGTCCCTTGGCGAGCAGCCGGGCCAAGCCGGGGACGGCCCGCATGCGCCGCGCCCCGTCGAGCACGACCACCACCGACCGGCCGGGCGGCGGGCCGGCGGCGAGCAGCGCGCGCTGCGCGGCGGCGCGGTCGTCGATGAGGCGCAGCAGCTCGCTCATCCGCGCTGCCGCCTGGTCACCGTCGACGGCGAAGAGCCGGTGGCAGGCGAAAGCCTCGGCCTGATCGGCAGGCGGACGCGTGTGCGGCAGCCAGGTCGCCCACCACCAGTCGTCGGCGGTGTCGGCGCCGGTGAGCACGGTGAGCGCGAGATCGCCGGGGGAGTGCAGTGCCGCGATCTGGACGAGAAGGGCACGGATCTGCGCGAGCAGGGCGTCGCGCGGTGCGGCGATGCCGAGCACGCCGACCCGGCGCAGCGCGACAGTGACCGGCACGTCGTGCACGGTCGGCGGCACCGGCTCGGGCTGGTCGGTGGACGCGCGCTGCAGGGCGATGTCGGCGCGGCGGTCGGTCAGTCCGACGCGCAGGTCGAGGAACCGCTCGCCCACGCGGCGGCGCTGCCACAGCGCGGCGTCCGGGGTACAGGCCCGGCGGATCAGCTCCGCCGGGTCCGGCGATGCTCGACGACTCATCCGCTCGTCCCCCCGGGCGGCGGCCTCGACGTCGATCTCGAATTGGGCCTGCGCCTCGGTGTACTCGCGCATGCCGGTGTTGTAGGTCTTGCGCCCGCCACGGCGATCGGAGACCGCGTTCGAGATCAGCATCGCCGGCGAGAGCAACATCATGATGATCAGGTACGCCCCGTACTGCGGGAACATGGCGAAGATGATCCCGCCCAGGACGAGCGGGATCAGCGCTGCGGCCCAGGGAAAGCGGAAGCCGCCGGGTTTCTTCGGTTGCGCCGGGGCGAGAAAAGCCGGTCGTTGGGGCGGCGTCTCAAGGTGCGGTGGACGGTTGAACGCGCGGCTGCCGGTGGCCGGGTCGTCGGTGAGATCGGCCGCCACGGGCTCGACGACCCGGGTCTCGACAAGTGTCTCGCCCAGCCGCACATTCTCACCGAAGTCCAGCTCGGTGTGCTCGTCGAGCTTCGTCCCGCGCCAGCCGATGCCGTTGCGCGAGCCCTCGTCGTGCACCTCCACGCGCGGCGCGTCGCCGCACAGGGTGAAGCTGGCATGCCGGCGACTGATCTCCGGGTCGCGTAGCCGCAGGCCGCATTCGGCCGAGCGACCGGCGTCCGTGCCGGCGTCGCGAGCGATTGCGGCGGACGCTCCCGCCGCGAGACCGCCGACGGCCGCCACGACGACAGGACCGTCGCAGCGCGCCGCCGGCGACAGCATCGCGTGCAGCCCGATGACGGCGCCGCTGCGCACAGCGGTGTCGGTAACCGGGCAAGCACCCGTGAAGAACTGGTCGCCGAGCCACACACCGGGTGCCGATGCGTTGCCCAGAGCCGCGCAGAGCTGGGCGACGGTGGCCCCGTCGCCCAGCTGCACGGTGACGTCGCGACGCGCATCCTGCGCGACGACGGTCAGTTCCAGTTCCACGAGTCCAGCTCCGTACCCGATTGGTGTGCGGTCAGTTTCCGGCGCGGTCCAGAGCCATCTTGCGCGCGTTGACCTCGCCGGAGGCGTCGGTGAGAGCGGTGGCCATCTGGTCCAGGGCCGGGCGGAACTGCGACTCCCATGCCTCGCGGAAACGCAGGGCCGCGCCGCCCTCCCAGTCGGTGCCGGTGATCAGCGACGTCATGTTTGCCTTGAGGTCGGCGACATCGCCGCTGCAGACGCCGAGACGGCGGGAGAGGGTGTCGAGCTGGGGGAGGTCTGCCTTGATCATGTCGTGCTCCTCGGGATTCGGGCGGGTGGTTCCCGCGCTGCATCCCGAACGCTAGGCAGCCCTTCGCGGCGGCGAAATCGGAAACCCTCCCCAACGTCCGGCCGCATCAGCCCAGCCACCGGATGGCGGACAGCGAACGCTCGGCTGGACCAAAGCAGCACGGGTGGGCCGGCGGCGCGACGCCGACTGGCTCAGCGGGGGAGCTGCTCGAGGTCCCGGCGGGTGATCAGGCCGGTCGTCAGGGCGTACTCCGCCAGGTTGTGCAATGCGTTCCAGCCCTGCAGGTTGGGCACCCCAGCGGCCGACAGCCGCGAACGCAGGTACTCGATGCGCTTGACGAGCGTCGTGCGCGGCCAGCCGAGACGGGCCGCCGCGGCGGCGTAGGACTTCGGGTTCGGGTCGTAGCGCGCGCCGGCTTCGAGGTAGCCGGCGAACAGGGCCAGTAGCGCCGCGCGGTCGGCGTCGTTGACGACGACGCTTTCCCCCATGCTCGTCGACGCCTCGCTGTCGCGCGGCGCGGTCGAGGGTGCGGTCGAGGGTGCGGCGTGGTAGCCGTACGGCGGGTCCAGCGCGAAGTCGTGCGTGCGTTCGCCTCCGTCCACGAGCACCCGCATGGGGCCCTCAGCAGCGCGGCGCTTGCCGGGCGGCAGCACGCTGCGCAGGCCGTACTCGTCGACGATGCCCAGTGAGCGGGACGAGCTGGCGTTGACGACCCACCACAGCCGGCCGTCGAACTCGATCCGGCCCGCCAGCCGCGAGATCGCGAGATCGTCGGCGTCCAGACAGACCGTGCACTCGGCCGAACGGCCGAAGGTGAATTCGTCACCGGCGGCGAGCAGGTAACTGTGGGCACCGAGCCGCACCGTGATCGAGGCATCGTCCATCTTGGGGAGGGCTTCCCATTCCGTGACCGGGTAAATAGAGATCTACTATCACAGACGGGATCTGCTCCCGGGCCGTTTGCGGCCCGCTTCGGAAGGAACGCGTGAACCAGCATCGTCGATCGGGCAAGGCAGCCAGCGGGCTGGTGGTCGCCGCGTTGGCGGCCGCTGGGCTCGCGGCGTCGCTCGGCGCCGGGTACACCGTTGCCCGCGCCTCCCTGTCCGACGGCTCGGCCTTCGTCGCCAAGGGCACCACTGTGGCCCACGTCAATTCCGAGGCCCGCCAGACCGACGCCACGCTGAAAGGGAGGCTGGCCAAGGGCACGGAACGGATGAACGTCACCACGATGCCCAGCGGCGACGCCGTCGTCGTCAACGAGCGCACCGGCACGGTGTCGATCATCGACGGGGGCACGGTCACCTCCACCGCCACGATCCGCTCAAAGGGGTTCACCAGGCCGGCCATGGTCATCGCCTCGGGCAACCGCGGCTGGATCGCGTCCTTCGACGAATCGTCGGTGACGCCGCTGGTCGACGGCAAGACGCAGGCGCCGATCAAGCTCGACGGCAAACCGATCGACATCGCTCCGGGGCCGAACGGCTCGGTGATCCTGCTGGACGAGAGCGGTCAGCTGACCCGCGTCGAGGCCGACCGGTCGATCCACAAGATCAACTTGAAGGTGACGCGCGGCGCGGCACTCACCCGCGCCGGCGGCCACACCTACCTCGTCACCACCAGCGGTGCGGTGATCGAAGTCGACGCAGCCACCCCGGAGACGGTGACCACCGTGGACGGGCTTGCACCCGGTCCCGACGGCCGGATGATCGTCGCAGCGTTGCGGGGCGATGGCCCCCATGTCCTCGTCGTATCCAGCGGACTGCTCGCGGTCGTCGATCCCTCCGACGGCACCTCCAACTTCGTCCGCCTGTTCGCAGACGGTCACGAGCTGGGCCGGCCGGTCGAATACCGGGGCCGCGCATACGTCCCCGACTACACCGCTCACAACGTCATCGTTGTCGACGAGAACGGCGTGAGCTCGAAGGTCCGCACGCGCCTGAAGGTGCCAGGCACCGACAAGACCTTCGACCTGTTCGTCTCCGGCGGGAAGCTGTGGGCCAACGACCAGCACGCACAGCATCTATTGCTGCTCGATTCCAAGGGCACGCATTCGGTCGACAAGGGCAAGGGCGACGGGGTGCATGGCGACACCCCGAGCCGGAAGCACAAGGGCCCGAAGACCGGGTCCGCGCCGTTCCCCGGTGCGCCCACGCCTGGCTCGGGTAGCGGCGGTAGCGGCAGCGGCCATGGCGGCGGCAATGGCAGCGGCAGCGGCAATGGCAATGGCGGCGGTAATGGCAGCGGCAGCGGCCACGCGCCGGCCAAACGAGTCACCCTGCCGACCTTCCCGCCCGGCACGCAGTACACCGACGCATGCCAACAGATCCAGCAGCTTGGCGTCGAGAACTGCGTCCCCGTCAGCGGCGCCTCCGACAGCGAGGGCCAGGCCGACGACGTCGTGCGCACCCTCCCCGCAGAGGGCAGCACGGTGCCGGTGACCACGACGGTCACGGTGCAGTACGTCGGCCCGGTCAAGGTGCCCGATCTCGCCACCGGCGCCACGCCCAAGCAGCAGTGCGCAACGATCGAGGCAGCCAACCTGACGTGCAACCCCAAGCCCGCCACCGCGCAGGGCACGTCGGTCGACCAGTTCGGCACTGTGCAGTCACTTGACCCGCAATCGGGGCAGGAGGCCAAGAAGGGCGACACCGTCACCGTCTACTACTACGACACCTTCCCGATGCCCGACCTGCGCGGCCAGGCAGGCAAGGCGAAGTGCGACGAGCTGCAGGGCGCAACGATCAGCCTGCCCAGCGCGGACCAGCACCCCACCTGCACGGCCGCGGTAGGCCCTGCCGCAACGAACAAGCCGTCGGACGCCGGCAAGGCGTACGACCAAACGCCGAGGAAGGGCGTCGCGGTACACGCGGCCACGCCGATCAAGGTCATCGTGTACGCGGGCTCCTTCGCCCTGCCTGACTACGGCAGCCAGAAAGCGCCGGACGGTTTCGGCGCTGACAAGAACCGCGTGCAGCGCGAATGCCTGCAGAGATTCAGCAGTTGCGACTTCGTCGCCGGGTCGCCGGCGGCCAACCACACCGGTGACATCGACCGCGTGCAGGGCACCCAACCCGGGCCGGGAACGTATCCCGCCGGCACGGTTGTGCACATCGTCGTGTGGAGCGGCCAGAACACCGTCCCGCCTGTCACCGGCAAGGACATCAACCAGGCGTGCACGGAGATCACGAACGCCGGCTTCCAGTGCGTCAAGGACAGCCCGATTCCCGCGCGGACGGCGAACGTCGCGCTGAGCCAGTCGCCCGCGCCGTCGAACCAACCGCTGGGCACGCAGATCCACCTGGCGTGGGCGGACAAGCAGCCGGTGCCGCTGAACAAGTACCACCGCAACTCCGACCCTGCCGTGCACATCCTCGTTCTGGCGCCCGACCCGGTGCCGCCCGGCTACACCCTCGACGGCGAGGTGGGGCTGGCCTACGAGCACGACACGTTCAACCCGAACTGGCAACTGAAGGAGTTCCACGGCACCTGCGTCAGCCATGTCGACAACGTGCTCTATTCACACGGTGCACCGGATGGCTGCATGAACCCCGGCTTCACCAAGAACGCAGCCGCCATCGTGTTCCCGGGCCCGGACGGGAACAGCTGCGATTGGGGGACGGTGTGGATCTGGCGGGTCACCCGCATCGACGGTAACGGCGTGCACAGCTTCGACGTGCAGCTCGGCGACACGCAGCTGGCGAATCAGCCGAACACGCCGGGCTACCGCGAGGCATTGGGGTGCATCTTCCCGCCGTGAGCTGAATCCTCGTTCCAGCTGGCGGCCGCGCCGGACCCACCGGGGTCCGGCGC
>JAABUT010001766.1_pt1 | contig 23278 bp, 19 predicted proteins | sample 5559281 | NCBI WGS metagenome assembly JAABUT01 (sample SAMN10711880, study PRJNA513359) | rock metagenome | isolation source: Antarctica rocks | place: Antarctica: Victoria Land, Ricker Hills nord | collected 2016-01-04
GCGGCCGGGCAGGGCGACCAGGCCGCCGCGGGCAGCCCGGCGCGCCCACATGGTGAAGCGCTCGGTGTGGTCGTGCGGGCCGGCGACGATGCCCGGCCGCACGATCGCGAGTCGATCGCCGAAGGCATCCCGCAGGTCGTCCTCGCACGCGACCTTGAGACCGCCGTAGCTGTCCCCGGTGACGTCTTCGGTGTCGCGGACGGCGGCGACCCTCGGCGAGTCCTCGGTAAAGCCGGGGCTGGCGCTCGCGGGGTCATAGACGGACACGGTGCTCACGAAGAGGTAGCGGTCCACGCTGTCGGCGAGGGCATCGGCCGCCTGCGCGACATGGCGGGGGACGTAGGCGCTGACGTCGACGACGGCGTCCCAGGTGCCCCCCGCGAGTGACCCGTAGTCGCCCGCCGCGCGGTCGCCGGTGCGTCGCGAAACGCCAGGGAAGAGGTCGGCGCCGGTGCGACCCCGGCCGAACAGCGTCACCTCGTGGCCGCGTGCGAGCGCGTCCGCAACCACCGCCCGGCCGACGAACGCCGTACCCCCCAGCACCAGAAGGTGCATCAGCGCAGGACTTCGGGGTGGTCCCGGAACCAGGCGATCGTGCGCTGCAGCCCGTCGGCGATCGCGACCTTCGGCTCCCAGCCGAGCTGCTCGCGCGCCACGGTGATGTCGGGTTGGCGCACCGTCGGGTCGTCGGTGGGCCTCTCGATGTAGGTGATCGGCGAGCTCGACCCCACGAGGTCGCGGATGAGCTCGGCAATCTCGAGGACCGACTTCTCGTCCGGGTTGCCGATGTTGACCGGCCCGGCAAGGTCGCTGCGCAGGAGCCGCAGGATGCCGTCGACGAGGTCGTCGACGTAGCAGACCGAGCGGGTCTGGCTGCCGTCGCCGGCGACGGTGATCGGCTCCCCGCGAAGCGCCTGGGTCACGAAGGCGGGGATGGCCCGGCCGTCGTTGATCCGGAGCCGGGGGCCGAAGGTGTTGAAGATGCGCACAATCTTCGTGTCCATGCCGTGCGTGCGGCGGTAGGCCATCGTCAGCGCCTCGGCGAAACGCTTGGCCTCGTCGTAGACGCCGCGCGGCCCGACGGGATTGACGTGGCCCCAGTAGGTCTCCGGCTGCGGGTGCACCTGGGGGTCGCCGTAGGTCTCGCTGGTGCTCGCGAGCAGGAAGCGGGCGCCCTTCTCCTTGGCCAGTCCGAGGCTGTGCAGGGTGCCGAGGGAACCGACCTTCATGGTCTCGATCGGCAACTGCAGATAGTCGATAGGTGAGGCAGGGGAGGCGAAGTGCAGCACCGAGTCGACCGGACCCGGCACGTGCACGTAGTCCGTCACGTCGACCTTCACAAGCGTGAACCCGTCGCGGGAGAGCAGGTGCTCGACGTTGCGCGGGGTGCCCGTCAGGAAGTTGTCGAGGCAGACCACCTCGCTCCCGTCGTCGAGGAGCCGCTCGCACAGGTGGGAGCCGAGGAACCCAGCACCGCCGGTGACAACAGCCCGTCCTGGCACGCGGCCAACCTAACTGCCCGTCAGCCCGCCCTCGCGAGGAACGCGACCAGCAGGCCAAGGAGGAGCACCAGGCCCACGAGCAGGCCGGCGATCACAAGCACGGTGCGGCTCCCCAAGCCCGGCGGCCGGTCACCCGGCAGCCCGAGCACCGGTTCACCGGGCAGCCGCGCGGGCCGGTCCGGTCGTCGGCGGGGCGGCCGGCGGGCCAGGGTGATCGCCGTCGCGACGACGGCCTCGACGACGAGCAGTGCAATGCCCAGGCCCACCAGGTGGTGGGTGAGCAGCAGGGTCACGGAGCCCGCGAGCAGGCCGACGTAGCCGAGGGCCGCGACGCGCGGGATGCCTTCCCGCTCCGGCCGATGCAGCCTTGGCGGCCCGACCTCGGGTCCGCCTCCCTCGGGCGGATCATTGCGGTCGGCCACGACCTTCAGTGTGCTGCGGAATTCCAGGGCTCGCCTACGGTGACGGTCGGCGAGAGTGGCCGGCGGCGAGAGCGGATGGCTGCGGCGAGAGCGGAGGTGCCACGTGGGGCCGCTGCAGGGCCTCGCGATCTTCGCGGCGGGCACCGTGGCCGGGGCCATCAACACGATCGTCGGCAGTGGCTCCCTGGTGACCTTCCCCGTGCTGCTCGCGGCGGGATATCCCCCCCTGGTCGCCAACGTCAGCAACACGGTCGGCCTGGTGCCCGGCTCGATCAGTGGCGCGATCGGCTACCGCCGGGAGTTGCGTGGACAGCGCAGCCGGCTTCTGCGCCTCGGCGTCGCCGCGGCCCTCGGCGGCCTCACCGGCGGGCTGCTCCTGCTCGCGGCTCCCGGCACCTTCGAGGCGGTCGTGCCGCTTCTCGTGATCGGCGCCGCGTTGCTGATGGCGGCCTCCCCCCGGCTGTCAGCGCGGCTCCGGGCGAGGACAGGCATGCGCGGCGTACGACGCGAACCGCGTGTGCTCGTGCCGCTGGCCGTCGCCCTGACCGGCGTCTACGGAGGCTATTTCGGCGCCGCCCAGGGGGTGATCCTGCTGGCCTTCCTCGGGCTGCTCGTCGCCGACGACCTGCAGCGGCTCAACGCTGCCAAGAACGTGCTCGCCGGCATCGTCAACGGCGTAGCCGCCGTGCTCTTCGTCAGCGTGACCCACGTCGACTGGGCCGTTGTCGGCGTGCTCGCGGTGGGCTCCACGGTGGGTGGTCAGCTCGGTGCGGCCGTCGGCCGGCGGGTCCCGGCCCGGGTCCTGCGCGCGGTCGTCGTCGTCGGTGGGTTGGCCGTGGGCACGGTGCTGCTGCTGCGCTGAGTCGCGCCGCCGGCCGCGGCTCGCGGGTGCGGGTGCGGGTGGCGGGCCGGCTGCAGTGGGGCCGACGGGACTCGAACCCGCAGACCTGGCCACCTAAAGACCAGCGCTCAACCTGTTGGCGTACGGCCCCGGCCGACAGGTTAGGACGCGACGTCGAGCTCGCGCAGGAGCTTGTCGACGTGACCGGTGGCGCGCACGTTGTACATCGCCTTCTCGACCGTGCCGGCCGGCCCGATGACGAGGGTCGAGCGGATCACGCCCTGCACGGTCTTGCCATACATGGTCTTCGCCCCGTAGGCCCCGTAGGCCTGCAGCACGCCCGTGCTCTCGTCGCTGAGCAGCGGGAAGGTCAGGCCCTCGGCGTCGCGGAACTTCGCCAGCTTCGCGGGGGCGTCCGGGCTGATGCCGAGGACGTCGTACCCCGCGCCGTTGAGCTCGGCCAGGTGGTCGCGGAAGTCGCCGGCCTGGGTGGTGCAGCCCGGGGTGGCGGCGGCGGGGTAGAAGTAGAGGACCACCCGGCGACCTCGAAACTGCGAGAGCGCGACGCTCCGGCCGTCGGCGTCGACGAGCTGGAAGTCGGGGGCGATGTCGCCCTCGGAGAGCCGGCCCGTGGGGACCTCGGTGCGGTCCGGAGACGCGTGCTGGGAGTCACCGCTGGTGGGCTCGGAGGTCCGCGACGCCTTCGGCGCGGGGTGGAGCTTCTTCGCGGCGGGGGGCATGCCCACGACGCTAACCGGCGGTGGGTGGTGGCGGCGAGGCCAGGTGGGGAAGGATCGGTCGCATGTCAGAGACGCCTGAGCAGATCCAGCGCCAGATCGAGGACGCCCGCGCGGAACTCGCCTCCACCGTGGAGCAGATCGCCGACCGCGTGAGCCCGAAGAAGGTCGCGGGCCGCGGCGCGGTCGCCGCCCGGGCCAAGGTCGACGACGTCTTCACCAAGGAGGTGCCCGCGCAGGGCGACGGTGAGCACGGCGCCGCCAGGACGGTGCGCTGGGAGCGGGTCGGCGCCGTCGGTGGCGGCGTGCTGCTGCTGCTTCTCCTGCGCCGGGGCGCGAAGAAGCGCCGCGCTGGGGCGCCACGCAGGGCGGCGCTCGCGGCGGCCGCCGCGGCTGCGGCCAAGGCCCGCAACGACCAGGCCAAGCGTGCCAAGAAGGCCGCCAAGGAAGCTGCCAAGAGGGCCGCCATGAAGCAGGCGAAGGGCGGCGGTGCTGCCGAGGGCGAGCCGCCGGCCGCCCCGACGGGACGGGCGGCCAAGCGGGCCGACCGCACCAGCGCCGAGCTCGAGGCGGCGGTCGCCGACCTGCAGCAGGCGCTCGCGGCGCAACCCACCGGCGACTGACCGTGGCGCTGTGGGGCGGCCCGCCGCGCGGGCTGCGCCGCACCGAGCCGGGGCCTGGGCAGGAGTCGGTCTGGGACTACCCCCGGCCACCGCGGCTCGAGCCGGTCGCCGACCGGGTGACCGTCGAGCTCGCCGGCATGCTGGTCGCCGACACCACCCGTGCGCTGCGCGTGCTGGAGACGAGCCATCCGCCGGTCTTCTACGTGCCGCCGGACGATGTCGTGCCTGGCTCCCTGCGTCGAAGCGAGCGCACCTCGCACTGCGAGTGGAAAGGGCTGGCGGGCTACCACGACGTCGCCGCGGGGGACCGGGTGGAGCGCGGCGCCGCCTGGTCCTACCCGGACCCGACGCCCCGCTTCGCGGCGCTGCGCGATCACCTCGCCTTCTACCCGTCGCGCATGGATGCGTGCACGGTCGACGGGGAGCCCGTGGCGGCCCAGGAGGGTGACTTCTACGGCGGCTGGGTGACGAGCCGCATCGTGGGCCCTTTCAAGGGAGCGCCGGGCACCGGGGGCTGGTGAGATGGGGCGCTCCAGCCGCCCGGCGGGGCGTCCGCCCCGCCGCTCACGCCCAGAGCGCGGACCCGACACCGAGGCCGAGGGCGGCGGCGAGCAGGCCACCGACGAGCGGGACGACGGCGTACGCCCCCGCATGTGCCCGGTTGCCCACTCGCGCCGTCTCGACGACGTCGACCGTGTAGGTCGAGAACGTCGTGAAGGCACCGCAGACGCCCGTGCCGAGGACGGTGGCGGTGTCGGCTCCGACCTGCCGGGCGAGCAGCGCCTCGACGACCAGGCCGAGCAGCAGGGACCCGGTCACGTTGACGACGACGACGCCCCACCGCCCGCCGGTACGGCGTGAGACGGCGCGCTCCAGCAGCACCCGGGTCACGGCCCCGGTCGCACCGGCGGCACCGACGCCGACGGCGAGCAGCGCGCTCACTCCCGGGCCGCGGGCAGCACCCGCGCGACCAGTGCCATCCCGGCCAGCGCCGCCGCGAGCCCGAGCGCGACCGAGGCGAGCACGGCCGCGACCCCGACGCCGGGGTGGCCCTCGCGTGTCAGTCGCGCCGCGTCGACCGTGAGCGTGGAGAACGTCGTGAACCCCCCGAGCAACCCGGTGCCGAACAGCGGCCGCACCCACCCGGGCAGGCCGGCCCGGGCGACGGCGACCACCAGCCCGCCCAAGAGAAGGGCACCACCGAGATTCACACCGAGGGTCGTCCACGGGAATCCCGGCGGGGAGCTCGGCAACGCGACGCCCAGGCCCCAGCGGGCGAGGGTCCCGACGGCGCCACCCGCGGCGACCAGCAGCAGCGGGGGCTGCGGTCCGATGTCGTGCACCCTCCTAGCCTGCACGACGTGGGCGACGTCATGGTGCTGCGGCACGGCCAGACCGAGTGGAGCCTCTCGGGCCAGCACACGGGGCGCACCGACGTCGAGCTGACACCCAGGGGGGAGGCCGAAGCTGCCGCCTGGGCGCCCGAACTGGCCGGGCGCGCCTTCGCGGCCGTGCTCTGCTCGCCCCTGCGGCGCGCCACCCGCACGGCGGAGCTCGCCGGCCTGACCGGCACCGCCCTCGATCCCGACCTGCAGGAGTGGGACTACGGGCCGGTCGAGGGACGTACGACGGCCGAGGTCCGCGAGCAGTGGCCCGGCTGGGACCTGTGGACCGACGGCGTGGCGGCCGTGGGCGGGGGCCCTGACACCGCGCGGGGGGAGACGCTCGGGGAGGTGGGGGCGCGGTGCGACCGGGTGCTCGACCGGGTGCGGCCGCTGCTCGAGCGTGGCGACGTGGCGCTCGTCGCCCACGGCCACCTGCTGCGCGTCCTCGCCGCGCGGTGGCTCCGGCTCGAGCCGGGCGCCGGCGCGCTGCTGCCCTTGGACCCGGCGGCGGCGGGTGTGCTCGGGCATGAGCGGGAGCGCCGAGTCGTGCAGGCCTGGGGTGTGCGCGCGCGTCGCTGAACGCGCCGCTTGGCCGAATCCGGCGCCCGCCGGGGTCACCCGCACGGCCCTCGGGCCACCGCGGCGCCGGCTCGATAAGACAACTGGGCCACAACAGCGGAGCGGTTCCACCCGTCACCGCGACAGCACCACCCTCGCGCCAGGAGGCGACGATGCTCGACCCCCACCACCTCGACCGGCATCACCTCGACCGGCATCACCTCGACCGGCACCACCTCGACCGGCACCACCTCGACCGGCACCACCTCGACCGGCACCACCTCGACCGGCACCACCTCGACCGGCACCGTCTCCGACCCCAGGCCCTGAGCGGGCTCGGCCTGCTCGCGGCGGGGATCCCCCTGACCCTCCTGGTGGACCTCGCCTGCCCCGCCGGTCCGGACTCCCGCGCCATCTACGCCGAGGAAGCCGGCCGCAGCGTCTGCTCCGTCGCCGGCTGACCGTAGGGCGAAGTCTCACCCGGCCTGGGTGAACCCTGGAGGGCGGCCCGGTGAAGACTCGCCGCTGCCGGCAGGGTCGTGCCTCCCGGCCGCGTAAGCCCTGGGTCATGAGCCTCTCGACCCGGTCCCGATCCACTGTCGCGATGGCCGGGCTGGCCTGCTCGGCCTCGCGGTGCTGGTCGCACCCGCCGCGGCGGCCGCGGCGCCCGGCCCGGCCGTGCCGCCGACGGTCGTGGTGAGCGCGCACCGCGGGGGCGCGGCGTACGCCCCGGAGAACACGATGGTGGCCTACCGCAACGCGCTGCGGCTCGGGGTGGACCAGTACGAGACCGACACCCAGCTCACCAAGGACGGGAAGCTCGTCCTGATCCACGACGCTGCACTGGACCGCACCACCGACGGCACGGGCAACGTGCAGGACCACACCCTGGCCGAGGTGCAGGCCTGCGACGCGGGCTACGACTGGACCCCCGGTCAGGGCGTAACCCAGCCCGATCCGGCGCTGCCGCATCCGCTGCGCGGCCACGGCGTCCGGGTCCCCGAGGCGCGCGAACTCTTCGACCTGGTCCGCGCGCAGCAGCCGACCGGCGCGACCACCATCAGCATCGAGATCAAGGACATCCCAGGCGAGGCGAACTTCGACGCGACCGGGACCAAGGTCGCGGCGGTCCTGGTGCCCCTGATCGAGGCGAGTGGGCTCAAGGCGCGCACGATCGTGCAGAGCTTCTATCCGCCGGCGCTGAATGTCGTGAAGTCCATGGACAGCAGCATCAAGACCCAGCTGCTGACCATCGGTGCCACCACGCCGTACCTCACCTACGGGGTCGTCACCACCCAGGACATCATCAGCCCCTCCTCGACCAACCCCGACCTGTCCGCGACGACCGTCGCCGCCGCGCATGCGGCCGGCAAGCAGGTCATCCCCTACACCCCGGACACCGCCACCGAGCTGACCAGCGTCGGCGCGTACGGCGTCGACGGGGAGATCACCAACTTCCCCGCCTGCCTGCTGCAGCTCGAAGGGCGACCGGTTGCCAGCCGGCTCATCGCCGACGAGGCTGCCGCCGCCGGCAGCCCCGACAGCCGGCTGTGCGCCGACAGGTCTGCCCAGCTGACCGCGGCCCTGCCGGAGGCGCCGTACGCCGTGCTCCTCGCGGTCGCCGGGATGCTTGCCGTCGTGGTCACAACCACGGTGGCCCGGCGACGGAGGCACTCGGCATGAGCCTGAGCCGACGCGGCCTGCTGAAGGCGGGCGCCGCCGCCGCGGCCGTCACCGCCCTCGACTCATCCGGGCTGGGCTCATCCTCGAGAGCCTGGGCTGGCACGGCCGGTGCCCCGCCCACCACGGTCACGATCACCGGCTCGGCATTCGGTACGGGCAGCTACAACTACCACCCGTTTACCATGCCGGTAGGGGTCAACCGGCTGGACGTGCGGCTGACCAAGACCGGGACCGTGCCCGCGCGCAACGCCATCGGGCTGGGGATCTTCGACACCCGCGGCGCGCACTACGGCACCCGGGCCAACCCCAACGGCTTCCGCGGCATCTTCGGCGAGGAACGATCGTCGTTCACGATCGCCCCGGACTTCGCTACGAACGCCTTCATCCCCGGCTCGCTGCCGGCGGGGCCGTGGACCCTGATCGTGCCCGTATTCACTGTGGGGCCGGAGCCGCTGACGTACTCCATTGCCGTGACCATGACCTACGGCGACGCACCGGCGGCTTTCGTCATCGGTGCCGAGGTCGACCTGGTCCGGGACGAGCCGGGCTGGTACCGCGGCGACCTGCACGCGCACACCCAGGCCTCCTCGGACGCCCTGTCCAGCGGCTCGGCCATGCTGCCCGCCGACTGGGCCAGAACGTGCAAGCGGATCGGACTGGACTTCCTGGCCCTCACCGACCACAACGTGATCTCGCAGAACTTCGCGCTCGCCCACGATGCGGCCGACACCGGGGTGCTGCTGATGGCCGGCGAGGAGATGACGAACTGGTTCTACGGCCACGCCACCGTGAGCGGGATCTCCAGCACTGATTGGTTCGACTGGCGTCAGCTGCCCGGCTCCCTCTACGCGGCCCAGGGCACCGGCGACCCGAACGTCGGCCGGATCCAGGACTTCCTCGGACACGCTCGGGACATTGGCGCCTTCGTCTCGGCCGCGCACCCGCTGGGCGCAACACTGGCCTGGCGGTTCTTCCCCGACGCCGCCGTCGACCCGCGGGCGCGCACCGACTCCCTGGAGGTGTGGACCGGGCTGTTCCAGCCCGACGACGCGGCGAGCGTGCGGACCTGGGACTCGATGCTCCAAGCCGGGCAGCGCATCGTGGCCAACGGCGGCTCCGACCTGCACGGCGTGAACAACAACGGCGGGTCCTTCGCCGGCACGCCCACCACCGTCGTGCACGCACCGGCGCTGGGCAAACGCCAGGTCATCGAGGCCCTGCGCCGGGGTCGCAGCTTCATCACCCGGGTACCGACGGGCGCGGAGGCCTACCTCTCGGTCACCAGCGCCGTCGGCAACCAGCGCCAGATCATGGGTGGGACCGTGTACGGCGCCGCCACCGACCTCACCACCGTCACCGTCGATTGCCGCCGGGCCGCCGGGCTCACCCTGCAGATCCTCCGCGACGGCGCGGTCGTGTCGACGACGGTGCTGACCGACCCGGACCAGTCCGTCTCGGTCCCCACGCCGATCGGCCCCACCGGCGGGTACGTCCGGGCCGAGCTGCACGGGCAGCCGTTCATCAACCAGAACAACCAGGTCTTCGGTTCCTACCTGGACATGGAGGCGCTGACCAACCCGGTCTGGCTTGCCGTCGGCCCGGTGCCGGACGGGACGGTCCGCGACGACACGATGCCGCCGCCGCCGGACGGGACCTCCGCCCCGGCGCTGCCCGAGGCGGAGGAGGCACTGCTGCTCCCGCTGGCCGGGGCCGCCGCCGGAGCGGCGGTAATCGCCGCCCGGCGCCGGCGCAGCCGCCCGCGCCAGATGACGCACAGCGAGTTCCGGATCCGCGCCGCCTCCCCCGGCTGGGCCGACCCGGTCCGCCTGACCGGCGAGGTGACCTCGGTGGAGGACGGGCGGCCCATCCTGTCCCGCTGGGTGCCCGGGTGCTGCTCCCAGCACGGTCAGATCGAGGTGGTTCTGCTGAGCCCACCCGATGGCCTGGAGGTCGGGCAGTGGTGGGAGGTGGCCGGCGTGGCCGAGCCCGGCGCCGACATCGGCAGCCTGGTCTTTCGCGAGCAGCCGCTGGTGCTGCGGGCCGGGCAGGGCCGACAGCTCGACACGCCGCTGCCGAGGGACGAGAGCTGACGGTGCGCAGAACCCGAACGCCGCCCCGCCGTACGGCCGCTCGCGTCATCGGTGCGCTCGTGCTCGCCGCCGTTCCGCTCGCGGTCGGCCCACCGGCCCCGGCCGCCGCGTCGCCGCCGGTCACCTCGTCGGCGTCGAGCACGTCGGGCACCCTCGACGGCGACCTCGTGGCCCGGCACTGGCACATCGACCCGGGCAGCGGCACCCTCGCCCTCGACGCGGGCGCCACGACGACGGCGCTCACCGATGTGGCGACGGGCGGGCAGCATGTCAGCAGTCCCTCGCCCGACTTCAGCCTGACCGCGAACGGGGTGACGCTCACCTCGGCCACCGGTTGGACCTCGGTGACCGCAGTCGCCGGGACGGCGGCCGCCGATCCGGGTCACGGTGCCGGACCACTGGGTCAGCCGCCGGCAATGCTCACCTTCACCTACACGCGCACGGCGGGACCGGCCTCGCTCATCGTCACCCGCGCCTACCGGCTGTCCGCGGGCGACGCGATGACCGAGGTCCGCACCAGCCTGCGCACGGTCGGGGCCCCGGTCGCCGTCACCGGCTGGATCGTCGACGAGGTGACCACCCCGGCAGCCGCTGCCGCCCAGGTGGTCGAGCTGCACTCCGGGTCGAGCTACACCAGCCGGCACCGCGTGACCCACGACGAGGCGGGCGCCTTCGACGACCAGGGCGAGGTCGCCGTCCAGGACGACGCCCCGGGCAGCGGGGTGTTGCTCGTGGACCAACGCCGCGCCGGCCCCTCGACCCGCATGCTGCGAACCCTGTCGGCCGGCGGCTCCCGGCTCGCCGCCGCGGTCGAGCCCGGCCGCGAGCTCGGCATCGTCCCGGTGGAGAGCGTCACCGGCTCCGACACCGACAACTCCCTCGCCAACCCGGCGTACCCGGCCGGGGGTCGGCTGGAGACTGTCGCCCCCGGCGCGGTCCTGGACCTCGGCACCGCCTACCTCGGCGTGTTCGCCGGCGGGGACGACGCGGCGCCGGCGGTGCTCCAGCGCCACCTCGCCGGCTCGGCGCTCGTCGCCGGGCCCACCGACGTACAGCAGAACACCTTCCACCCGTTCAACGACGGCAACGGGATGACCGCGACGACGATGCTCGCCCAGGCCCGGGCGGACGCCTCCTTGGGCGTCGGCACGCTGATCCTCGACGACGGCTGGCAGGGTGGCGCGCACGGTCTGGCCGGCGACTGGCGGCTCGACCCGGCGAAGTTCCCCGACGCCGACAACGACGGACACGCCGACCTGCCCGGACAGGTGCGCGCGACCGGCCTGCGGTTCGGACTGTGGGTGGAGGCGCTGCTGTTCAACCCGCACTCCGACGCCTACACCGCGCACCCCGACTGGGCCTGCGCCCCGGCCGGCGACGCCAGCGCACAGGTGCCCGACAGCAACGGCCTCGGCTACTGGGACGCGACCAACACCGCCTGGCAGTCCTACATGACCGGCGTCATCGACCGGCTGGTGGCCGAGGGCGCGACCGTGTTCAAGCTCGACAACGAGCAGTGGATGGACTGCGGCACGCACACCTACACCGAGTACGAGAGGGCCTGGGAGGCGCTGGTCGCGACGTGGCAGGCGCGGCACCCGCAGGTGCTGTTCCAGCTGGACGAGACGGTCGACCAGCGGTCCTACCCCTACGCCGGGCTGGCGCTCGGTCCGACCTGGTTCGAGGACGACCACGTCAAGAGCACCAGCCACCCCGGCGCGACGAAGCTGTCACAGGAGCTGTCGGACCTGTGGCAGACCACACCGTGGGTGCCGCCGTCGACGATGGGCATCCCGCTGTTCCACGACACGCTGTCCAGCACGTCGGCCGACGGCGCGGCCGCCTACCAGCTCCCCTTCGCGCTGCTCGGCCAGGCCACCCTGTGGCGGGACACGACGACGCTGTCCCCCGCCGATCAGGCCGAGACGCGCTGGTGGACCGCGTGGTACGCCGACCACCCGGCGTACTCCGGCCTGGTCCTGAACGACTCGACCACCGACCCGATCGACGGCCTCGCCCCGATGGTGCTCCAACCGTGGGACCACGCCACCCGCTCCGGCTACCTCACCGTGGTGCGCCAAGGCGGCGGGGATCCCGGCCCGCAGGTGCTGACCGTCCGGGCCCGCGACGTCGACAGCACGCGCACCTACACGCTGACCGACGTCCGCACCGGCGAGGTGCTCGGCTCGTTCGCGGGCACGGCACTCGCTGCCGGCATTCCGGTGACCATGGCCGATCGCTTCCGCACCCGCGTCCTCGAGGTCGCGCCCGCGGCACCCGCGCCCGACCTGCCCGAGGCGCCGCTCGCGCTGGCCCTGCCGCTCGCTGCGCTCCTGCTGTCCCTGCTGCTGCTCCGGCGACGACGGGCGAACCCTTGAGCTCCGACACCCCGACCGTGCCGACCCGGCGGACCCTGCTCAAGCTGGCCGGGGCCGGCCTGGTCGCCGGTGCAGCCGGCCTCCCGGGCACGGGGCGCGCCAGTGCCTCGCCGATCCTGTGGCGCCGGCCGTCGATCCTCGGCAGCGGTGACCCCACCCAGCTGCACGTGACCTACGGCGCGGACCCCGCGACGCAGATGACGGTCAGCTGGGCCACCGACGCCGCGGTGGTGCATCCCTCGCTGACCCTGGGCACCCCGGGTGGCGGGCCGGGCTCCACCTTCGCCGCGCAGACCCGCACGTACACCGCGGCGGCCACCGCGACGATGGCGGCGACCGAGGTCACCACCCAGCACGTCCAGCTGAGCGGGCTGCTGCCCGGCACGACCTACGTCTACACGGTCACCCACCACGGTGCCAGCACGGCGATCGGCGGCACCTTCACGACCCCGCCGCGCGGCCGCTTTCCCTTCCGGTTCAGCAGCTTCGGTGACCAGGGCACCGGAAACCCCAACGATTTCGGATTCACACCGCAGGCCATCGCGATCGTCGACCACATCAACCGAGCGCAGCCGCTGTTCCAGCTCTACAACGGTGACCTCGCCTACAGCGACCTCCAGCAGAGCACCGCCCGGGCGTGGGCGGACTTCTTCATCAACAACATGCCGTCCACGGCGAACATCCCGTGGATGCCCTCCCTCGGCAACCACGAGAACGAGACCGGGAACGGGCCGCAGGGCTTCGCCAGCTACCTCACCCGCTACCTGCTGCCGGACAACGGCGTCACCGACTTCGCCGGCAACTGGTACACGTTCCGCGTCGGCAGCGTCTGCGTCATCAGCCTCGACGCCGATGACGTCGTCTACCAGGACTCCGGCAACTTCTACATCCACGGCTACAGCGGCGGCGCGCAGAAGGCCTGGCTGCGCAGGACACTCGCGGCTGCCCGCGCCGACGCCGGGATCGACTGGATCGTGGTCTTCCAGCACATGGCCGTGATCAGCTCCTCCGCCAGCGGCAACGGCTGCGACCTCGGGCTGCGGCAGGAGTTCCAGCCGCTGTTCGACGAGTTCGACGTGGACCTGGTGCTGTGCGGGCACGAGCACGACTACGAAAGGTCCTACTCGCTCAAGGGTTTCGAGCCCGCCAGCGCCACGATGCGGCCGCGGGTGGTCGCGACCGCCACCGACGTCATCGACGCCACCCTCGGCACCGTGTACCTCGTGCTCGGGGGCGGGGGTTTCGCACTGCCCACCAACGACTTCACCGACACGGCAGGCAACAACGGGACGGGCAACCCGGACACGGCCACCGCCAAGGTCAACATCGCGAAGGGTACGACGGCGACCGAGGTGGCCGACTGGTCCTACTACCGCGACGCCGTCTCGCCGTACGGCTTCGCCACCTTCGACGTCGACCCGGGCGCGCCGGGCGGCCTCACCAGCATCACCGTGCGCTACTTCCACACGACCGTCGTCGGCGCTGCGCCGCTGCTCGTGGAGAGCTTCGTCCTGCAGCGCCCGCGCGCCGACGCCACCCCGGCCGCGGCGCTCCCCGAGGTGCCGAGAGCGATCCTGCTGCCGGCCACCGGGCTCGTGCTCGCCGCGGGCGGCGCCGCCCTCGCCCGCCGGCACGCGAGCGACGCCGGATGACAGTGGCCGGTCGCAGCCGCCTCGTTCGGAGGCGCTTGGGTGTCCTCGTCGCGGCGGCGCTGCTGCTCGCCGGGGCGCCGGCCGCCGGCGCCAATCCCGTCACCCCGGATCCGCAGCCGGACCATCGGGGGCTGACCCCGGCCGGGAGCCTCGTGCACACGGTCGGCACCTTCCCGGCCGGGGTGCTGCTCTCGGCGGACGGGACGCAGGTGGTCGTCGCCGACGCGGGGCCGGCGGTGAACCAGCTCGAGTCGCACCCGGTAGCAGCGCCGGCGACGGCGACCAGCACCGTCCCGACCGCGCCGGTGTCGTTCTCCGCCGCGCCGTACGCGCTGACCGGCCCCATGCACCTCGGGCCGGCCGGAACGGTCTGGGCGGCCGTGGCAGGACCGGCACGGTCCGGGTCTTCAGCGCGCCACCCGCGCTCACCCAGACCGCCACCTACACGGTGGACAGCAGCAGGTACGTCGCCGATGCCGCGCCCCTCGCGGGCGGCAGCAAGCTGGTGGCGAGCCTCCCCTTCGACGACAGCCGGCACCTCGGCAAGGGCGACCAGCTCGCCTTCCTCGACACCGGAGCCCAAGCGGTGCAGCGCATCACGGTGGGTCGACACCCGCAGAGCCTGACCGTCGGCACGCCGCCCGGATCCGCGCACGAGGTCGTGGCGGTCGCCAACCGCGACGACGGCACCGTCAGCATCGTCGACGCGGTGACCCGGACGGTGCTCGACACTCCCGCGACCGGTCGCCAGCCGGCGGCACTGGCGTTCTCTCCCGACGGCCGGTGGCTCGAGGTCGTGGACAGCCTCGACGACGAGCTGGTGACACTGCGCACCAGCGACTTCACCGTCGTCGGCAGGGTGCGGCTGAGCCTGGCGAGCGGGATCGGCTCCGGCCCCAGCGCGCTCTCCCAGAGCCCCGATGGGAGCACCGCGTTCGTCACCCTCCCCGCCGACAACGCGATCGCCGTCCTGCGCCGCGTCGACGCCGCGCAGCCTGCGTGGACGCTTCAGGGCCGGATACCGACGGCTCGATATCCGACCGGTGTGACGATCGACCCGACCCGCAACCAGCTCTGGGTCGCGGCCGGCAAGGACGCCGGCGCCAAGGACGACATGCCCGACCCGGGCTTCCTCGAACAGGTACCACTGCCGTCCGCCGAGGGACTCGCCGCGTACTCCACCCAGGTCGCGGCCAACAACGTGGTGATCCCGGCGAACTGCACGAGCGCCGCCTTCACCGGGATCGAGCATGTCGTGTACGTGATCCGAGAGAACAAGACCTACGACGAGGACCTCGGTGACGAGCCGGGCGGCTTCCCGCCGTACCTGATGTATGGACGGCCCGTGACCCCCAACCTGCATGCGCTGGCCGAGCGGTTCGGCTTGCTCACGAACTTCACGGCGGCGGAGGAGGTCAGCGACTCCGGCCACCAGGCGATGATGGGCGGCGCGTCCAACGACTGGGTGCAGCGCTTCGTGCAGCAGTCCTACGGGCTGGACGGCGCGCCGCGACCCGGTGCCGAGCTCGGCAACAACGACGACACCCTGTGGGGGCCGGGCGACTACTTGCTCGACCGTGCCCTCGCAGCCGGGATCAGCTTCCGGGACTACGGCGAGTTCTACCGGGAGGACCAGTCCCAGGACGGCCCCGCGCTGACCCCGGCGCTCGACAGCCACATCGTCCACGACTGGCCGGGCTTCGGTTTCAGCCCGGACACCCCGGACACCCGGCGAGCGGCGTTCTGGCGGCAGCAGTTCGCCACCGACGTCGCGCAGGACACCTTCCCGAAGCTGGAGGTGGTGTACCTGCCGGAGGACCACACCTCGCAGGGCAACAGCATGGCCCCTCTGCCGCAGCAGCAGGTGGCGGACTCCGACCTCGCGACCGGTCAGATCATCGAGTCGCTGTCGCACTCGCGTTACTGGGGTTCGACCGCGGTGTTCCTCGCCGAGGACGACCCGCAGACCGGTATGGACTCCGTCGACGAGCACCGCACCGTCGGTCTGGTCGTCAGCCCGCACGCGGTTGGTGGCGTCAGTGCCGTGCCCTATGACCAGTACGGAATGCTGCGCACCATCGAGGAGATCCTGCATCTCACGCCCCTGACCGAGCACGACGCCACCGCCCGGCCCCTGGACGCGCTCTTCGACCCAAACCATGTCGACCTGCGGCCCTACGACGTCGTACAGCCGACTGTTCCACCCGTGACACCGGCGACCGTCGCTGCCGTGCATGCCCTGAGCCGAGATCTCTTCGGCGCCAGCCCGACCAAGGCCGAGCTCTTCGACCGTCAACCAACAGCCGGCTTCCGGGTGCAGTGGCTCGCGACCCACGGCCAGGAGTTCCAGCCGTCGGCGAGACTACCGGGACCAGGACCGGCAGCCGTGACCGTCGCGCGAGGACCGGCCGACCCCGCGGCCGTCGGGGAGATCGCCGCCGCCGCGAGCTGCGACGTCGGCTCGGCCCCCACGCTGGCCGAATCCGGTACGCCGACGCTGCTCACCGCGCTCGGCCTGACCGGCGCGGTCCTGCTACTCCTTCGACGTCGCCGCCGGGTGTCGCACGCTTGAGTCGGGCCCTGCTGCTCGAGCCGGAGGCAGTGAGCCGGAGGCATGAGCCGGAGGCAGTCAGCCGGACCTGCGGATGGCGGTGCGGATGCTCAGCGGCAGCAGCAGGATCACGGCAACCGGCACCACCCACCAGCTGCTGGGGTGCCCATGGTGGGCGAGGCCGTACGTCAGCGCCAGCGCGGCAACAACTCCCAGCGCGACCCTCCAGTCGTCACCGACGATGAAGTCGTACCAGAAGCCGGCGAAGGCTCTCAGCCGAGCGACAATCATGCTGCGACCTCGGCAGATTCGGGGCGGCCGCGCAGCGCGGACCTTGGCTGCGGGCGACGGAAGGCGAGGACCAGTCCCAGCGCGAAGGCGGCGACACCCGGGATGATGACGAGGAGGGCGGCGTCGCCGCCTGGCCAGCGCGCCCCGGCGCCCTCGGCGCCCCAGAACGCGCCGAACGCGGTCAGCATGACGCCGACGACGAACTTCATGCTGTTCTCCGGGACCCTGGCCAGCGGGGCCCGCACCGCCACGCCCGCCGCCGCGACGACGAGGACCGCGGCCAGCGCGGCGACCGCCGCCAGCGCGATGTTGTGCTGGTTGCTGCCGAAGGTGAGCGCGATGAAGACGACTTCCAGGCCCTCGAGGACGACGCCCTTGAACGACAGGGTGAAGGCGTACCAGTCACCGACCAGCGGGCGCCGGTCGACATCGGCCGTCCGCGCTTGCGCGAGCTCCCGGGTGTAGATGAGGTCCTCGTCGTGGAGCGCCTTGTGCCCGCTGGCCCGGAGCACCGCCTTGCGGAGCCACTGGAGTCCGAACACCAGCAGCAGTCCGCCCACGAACAGCCGCAGGCCGCTCAACGGGATCGTCGACACCGCAGGGCCGAGTACGGCGACGATCGCGGCGAGCACGACCAGTCCCGCCCCCAGGCCGGTCAGCGCCGAGCGCCAGTCCCGGGCCGTGCCCGCGGCGAGGATGATCGTCAGCGCCTCGACCGCCTCGACCGCGCAGGCGAGGAACACGGCGGCGAACAACGCCCAGCCACTCACCGCGCCTCCTCGACGATCCGCACCCGGGGGTCGGGCGCCGCGCGGGCGTTGCGTGCCCGACCCGGTCGGCTCCATCGTCGTGGAGTCGCGGCCGGTGTGCAATGTCACCGCCGGCGCAAGGCCTATGCGGAGGGCGTGGTCAGGACTCGAGGGTGGCGCGGTGCCGGTGGTGGACGGCCCAGGCGGCGGCGCCGGCCGCCAGACCCAGCACCGGCAGGACCACCGGCGCGGGCGTTTCGGGCAGCGCGGCCGCGACGTCCTGGCTCAGCAGTGGCCCGGTCCACGCCCGGGCGTAGCCGGGCGCGGCGGCGCTGCCCGCATAGACCACCGCATAGAAAAAATGCAGGCCGTCGGGCCGCGGGCTCGGCCCCGACGGCGGCGGCACGTCGAGGGTCACGGTGTCCCGGGTCCCGCTGAGCGGTGCGCTGGCGACGACGGTGCCGGGAGGGGGTCCGTCGTACCGGCCGCCGCCGGCCAACTGCTTGCGCGTCGCGCGCCCGGTCGCGGTGTAGCGCGCGTGCTGCTCCACATACGACGCCGTCAGCTGCGCGTGCGGGGCCATCCAGTCGGGATTGTCACCCAGGTAGTAGTCGTCGCCGGTCCGCCCGTTGTCACTCACGATCTCGACGTGGTGCAGCGCCTCGGTCGGACTGCCGGCGTCGACGGTCACCCGCATCGGCGCACCCCCGTCAGCTGTGACCAGCGAGCCCTGCCACTCCCCGCCCGGCCCGCGCAGTGACGCCCACAGGTCGGGGATCTCGGTCGCCGTCGTACGCCGGGCGAGCAGCGCCGAGCGGATCGAGGCCGGGGTGGAATCGGTGGCGAGGACCAGCGAGCGCTGCCCCGGGAGGTGCCCGGCGACGCCGTAGTCCGCACCCGGCTGCGCCGCGGTCAGCACGCCGTCCCCGCTCCAGGTGTGCCAGTCCCAGTTCATGACCGGGCTGACGGTCCAGCCGCGGGACAGCGCGAACCAGTACCAGCCGGCGTCGCTGTCACCCCGGCCGGTCTTGCCCTGGGACCCGTGGATCTCGATGAGCGCCATCCGCCGCGCGGCAGCGGCGTCGAGGGCGTAGTCGTCCCAGTTCAGCACCCCCTTGTCGCCGGGATGGTTGAATAGCCCGACCCCGTCGCCGCCGCCGAAGCTCGCGCCGCTGCCGTTCGAGTCGGACAACGGGTCCGCGTCGAACCACTCCCAGAACGCGGGCATCCGCAGCGCCGCGTCACCGGTGATCGCGCGGCTGGTCCAGTTCTGCGACAGCAGCACGTTGAGGTGATTCTCCTGGTCGTTGGTCCACTCGAAGCCGCGCAGGAACGAGTAGTCGCTGCCCTGGAACCGCGCGGCCAGGGCGGCCTGCCGGTGCCAGAGGTCCGGCTCCCCCGGGGTGCCACCGGCAGCCGAGCGGGCGGGCGACAACGGGAAGAAGTCCGAGTGGTCCGACAGCGTGGCGAAGTCGACGCCGAGCTCCTCGCGGTGCGCGTACAGCCAGGTCTGGATGGCCTCGCTCGCGCTGTCACCGTCGGAGTCGGTGGAGTGGTCGTGCAGGCTGCCCGCGAGCACCCGCCACGGCCCGACCCTCGGCGGGCCGCCCGGGCGGAGCGAGGGCAGCGGCGCGGCCGCCGCCCGACCCGCCGGCCCCGGCACGAGGAGCAGCGAGCCCGCGACCAGGCCGCCGCGAAGCAGATCCCTCCGGGTTACCCGCACGGGCCGCATTCGATCAGAGCCAGGGCCCGCACGGCGACCGCGCGCCCAACGTTCGCCGGCCGTTCACCCGCACCGCCCACGCGTGCGGCCCCCGCCGAGCAGGTGATCACTGGTGCCGGAGCTGGCGGGCGACGCCCACGGCGGCGAGCATCGCGAGCGCCCCGAGCAGCAAGGCCGCGCTGCGGCCCTCGGACAGGACGGCCGGGAGCGTGCAGGCGGCGGGGGGAGCGGCGGGGGGGACGGCGACCGGCCCCCCCACGCCGATGCCGACGCCGGCACTGGTCCGCGGCGCCGCCTCGCCGTCGCCGGGTCCGCCGGCCGCTCGAGGTGCCGACGTCGCATGACCCGGAGTACGGCGAACTTCCTGCGGCCACAGGACTTTTCCGTCTCCCGGATAGGGCGTGGCGTATCCCTTCGTCGCATACCAGATGTCGCGGTTGAGCAGGGCGGGGTCGACGGCGTCCAGGCGCCCCGTGTCCTGTGTCCTCGACTGCGCGACCCACGCACGCTGCACACCGGACGTCGCCGCCAGCGGCGGATTCATCACCGGCTGCCGGGCCGCGGCGCCAATCACGGCGGTGTAGGGCGTGAGGTCCGGGGTGTCGGTGAACAGCGCGCGCATCGGGCTGGCCGCCAGGTCCATCTGGGTCATCGGCGGCAGCCCGAGGATCTGCTCGATCGTCCGGATCAGGCTGACCTGGCTGTAGAACGTGTGGTCCAGGACCCCCTTGCGGGCGTACGGCGAGAGCACGAACCCCGTGCTGCGATGGCCGTCCACATGGTCGACCCCGCCCTGCGCGTCGTCCTCCTCGACGAAGACCGCGGTGTCCCGCCAGAACGGCGAGTGCGAGAGCGAGTCCACGATCTTGCCGAGCCCGGCGTCGTTGTCGGCGACCTGGCTGGTGGGCGTCGGGTACTGCGGGTTGCTGCCGCCGGTGTGGTCGTTCGGGAGCGTCATCATCACCAGGTCCGGCATGGAGCCGGCGGCGGTGTAGGCCTGGAGGTGCCGGGCGAAGATGTCGGCCCGGGTCTGGTCAGGGGTCCCGAGGAAGAACCCGGAGTAGTCGCGCATGACGTGCGCATCCAGGCTCGGGATGTCGGAACGGGAGGGGGCCGGCTCCTCCTCCACCGTGTATTCGCCGTAGTCGTCGAAGGTCTTGCCGTGCCGCAGCGCGTTCTCCCAGAGGAACCCGGCCGGGGTGTAGAGGAGCGCGTCGAAGCCGGAGCTCGGCGGCGTGCCCCCCTCGAGGAGGTCGGTGCGTTGCGCGCCGCCGGCCTGCTGCCGCTCGAGGTAGTCCGGTGACTGGGCCTGCATGGCCCAGTTGTGCCCGTCGTTGCTGACCGACCCGGAGTCGTAGAAGTTGTCCAGGAGCGGGCCGTACGTGGTCGCGAACGCGTGCTGGTTCGGTGTGACGGCGGCGCCGAACATCGTCAGGCTCGGGTCGCTCGCGCCCCGGCCCACGTCGCCGAGGATCTGGTCGTAGGCCCGGTTCTCCTTGACGATGTAGACGACGTGTTTGATCAGGCTGGGCTCGCCGATGTGCAGCGGGATGGCGGTCGGGGTGGCGGCGGCGCTGGGGCACACGGTGTCCCGTGAGCTGAAGCCGTCGTTCGCGAGCACCTGCGGCGTGGCCGCCGCGACCGCCTCTGGCGAGGGCGTGGTCAGGATCGAGACGCTGCCGAGGGCGTCGCTGTTGACCTGGTGCGCGGCCGCCCCGGGGTTCGCGAGCGCGCCGACCCCCTTCTCGTTGGCGACGACCACCCGGCCGCTGCCCGGGTCGCGCACGACCGCCGCCGGGTACCACGCGGTGGGCACCAGCCCCTCGTACGTCGCCGGGGCGGTCGGGCCGTGCAGCGCGAAGACTGCCAGGGCGTTGTCCCGGCCCAGGGTGACGGCCAGCCGGTCACCGGGCAGCATCGCCAGCGCGGTGGGGAACGAGCCGAACGGCGCCTGCGGGAACGGCGTGATGGCGAGGGTTTGCGCCACGGTGGCGGTGGCCGTGTCGATGACGGACACCGTGTCGCTGTTGGAGTTCGCGACGAACAGCCGCCCGCCGTCCAGGAGCAGGTTGGTGGGGTGCAGGCCGACGGGCACCGTCGCGGTGACCGCGCCGGTCGTGACATCGACCCGGCTGACCGTGCCCGTCACGCTGCCCCCGCCGAACGGGTCGGAGACGATCTCGCTGCCGGCGCTGCGGTTCGTCGAGGTGTCCGCCGGGGTCGCGGGGCGGCCCCCCTCGTTGCTGACCCAGACGCTCCGCCCGTCCGCCGACAGCGCGACGCTGTGGGGCGCGTTGCCGACCGGCACCTTCACCAGAGCCCCCGTTGCCAGGGTGAGAACGCCGAGCGCGTTCGAGCGCGACAACGCGACGTACGCCGTCAGCCCGTCGGGACTGACCGCCAGCCCGCCCGGGTAGGGGTTGCCACCGACATAGAACGGCGGCGCCGGGCTGTCCGCCGGCAGCGTGATGCTGCGCTGCCCGGCGGCGAGCAGGCTGCCGTCCGCGGCGACGGGGGTGATGCCGACCGCGCCGCCGGCGGCACTGCTGAGCAGCCGGCTGCCGCTCGCGTCGTAGGCGAGACCGTCGACGGAGATGCTGCCGCCCGGCTGCGGGACGCTGTCGATGACCCGGCCGGTCGCGACCTCGAGGGCGACGATCGTGCTGCCGTTGGCGACGGCCACGGTGCCCCCGCGCGGGTTGACGGCGAGCACCTGCGGCCGGCCACCGATCTCCAGCTGGGTGCCGGTGGGGGTGATGGTCTGGCCGTCGGGCAGCAGCACGCCGCCGTCGCCCTGCCGCCCGACCACCGCGGACCCGGCGTCGGCGAAGGCGGAGGAGACACCGGCCTGGAGCAGGAACACCACCAGCAACGCCAGTCGGGCGAGCACACACCGCTGCCGTTGCAGCACCCGAACCGGCGACGAGCCGGCGGCAAGTCCGCCCCGCGGCAGGTCTCTCCGGGTCACGCGCACCGTGGCATTCCAGCAGCGGCGCAACCCCCTTGCACCATCGGGCGCCCAAGGTTCGCCGGTCGTTCACCTGATGGCATCAGGAGCCGTGCGCACGGGGCTGAAGGCTGTCTACGTGAGCAACAGCCGCCGAGGTGTGAGCCGCCGGGACGTCCTGCGCGGTGGCCTCGGGGGGGCGCTGTCCCTCGGTGTCGCGGCGGTGCTGCCCGGCTCCCGTGCCTCAGCGACCGTCGCCACCGCGCCCACCGACGTCACCGGCACCGCGGCCGCCGCCACGCGGGCCGGGGACGCCGCGTTCGGGCTGACCTGGCTGCCGGGTGACACCCACGTCCACGACGACCACTCGAGCGACGGCAGCGACCTGCGCCAGACCGCCGGCCAGAACTCACGGGGGCTGCTCTCGGTGGGGAACCAGATCCAGTACGCCGAGATCGTCGGCCTGGCCTGGCTCCCGCTCACCGACCACCGGACCTATGACCAGCACTGGGACCCCCAGTGGACCTCCGCCTCCCTGCTCCTCGTGCCGGGCGAGGAGGCGAACGGCAGCCCGCACGCGATCGTGCTCGGGGCGCTGGACGAGATCGTCGACGGCGCCAACCCGCCGGGGCCGTCGTATCGGCATGTCCAGCAGTCGGTGTGGGACGCGCACTCCCAGGGAGCCGTGTGGGGGACGGCACACCCGACGTACAACGGCCAGCCGGCGAGTGCCAACCGTGATGTCGTCGGAATCAACTGGATCGAGGTGTTCAACCGCGCCGGCAATCCCGATGGCGACGTCGACTACGCCGAGGCCCGCTGGAACGAGGGCTTCCGGACCGGCGTCAGTGGCGCCTGCGACTGCCATTACAAGGCGCTCCAGAGCTCGGCCGGCCCGGGGCAGCCGACAACCTGGGTGCTCGCCACGCCCGGCAGCGAGCGGGCCCTGCTCCAGGCGCTGTACGTCGGGCGGATGGCCGTCGGGCAGAGCACCGAGGTGGGGTTCGCGACGATCGAGGCCGACCTCGACGGCGACGGCCGGTACGAGGGCGTGAACGGCGACGAGCTGCACGCCGCGGCCGGGACCCCCGGGACCCTGCGGGTCCGGGTCAAGGCGCTCGTCGGTGACGTGGTCGACGTCTACGC
>JAABUT010001767.1_pt1 | contig 23274 bp, 19 predicted proteins | sample 5559281 | NCBI WGS metagenome assembly JAABUT01 (sample SAMN10711880, study PRJNA513359) | rock metagenome | isolation source: Antarctica rocks | place: Antarctica: Victoria Land, Ricker Hills nord | collected 2016-01-04
CTGCAAGCATCTGACTCGACTGAATATAATTTTCGCTTTCAACAAACTTCGTATGCATTTCGATAGTGAGAACTATACGATCTTCATTATCGCTCTAGAAGCGTACAAATCAAAGATTCTATCATTCGAATTAACAAATGATTCGATCTCGTTTCAGCAATATATGAACGATGTTCTATGAGACTTTCTAAATGACTTCTGCCAAGCTTATTTAGACGACATTCTCATATACAGCAAGACTCAAAAGAAGCATAGACAACATGTCAAGATGATACTAGATTATTTACAAGACGCTGATCTGCAGATAGATATTCAAAAGTGTGAATTCAACGTAGAAGAAACAGTCTTCTTAAAGATCATAATATTCAAACAAGATCTTTGCATGAACTCTATCAAAGTGAAAGCTATAGTCAATTGAACTACATCTACTAATCTAAAAGAGATACAAGACTTCGTTGACTTCGTCAATTTCTATTGATGCTTCATCAAGAACTTTTTGAAACTAGTCAAGTCATTCACTCAGCTGACTTGAAAAAACACGTCTTTTGTTTGAAACGAAGTTTGCGTTGAAGTCTTTGACAATTTAAAGAAGCAGATCAGCTCGATCTCAGTTCTGCGTCATTTCAATGTTAAACGTCAAGCTATTTTGAAAATCGATGCATTCAACTATGTAAAAGACGACATACTATCTCAGTACGATGATGAGAATGTGCTTCACTCGATAGTCTTTTATAGCAAGAGCATGGTTTCAGCTGAATGCAATTATCACATCTATGACAAGAAATTGCTAGCTATTATTTGATGCTTCGAACATTGATGACTCAAACTAGAAGATACTGAGCTATCTATTCAGATGTTTACTGATCATCAGACTTTGAAGATCTTTATGAAAAACAAACAGCTGACTCAATGACAAGCGAACTATCTGAATATTCTATTGAAGTTTAACTTTCAGATTATCTTTCGATCAGGCAAAATAAATATCAAAGTCGATGCTTTAACTAGAATGTCAATGATCGATAGTTTTGAATCAACTAAAGAACTGTCAAATCATTGACAACGTTTTATTCAAAAAGAGTCTACTATGAGTATCAAAACAAATGCATACGAAATTGCTTTGAAAGATTCACGATCAATCATCAATCTTGCACTCTGACATTAAATGAATGATTGATCTAGTTCAACGCTTCTACTATTGATCAGATCATCAAGCAACTATTCAACAATACATTCAAAACTGTCATGTTTATCAGTGAAGCAAAGCATCTTGAGATGATATGAATGATTTGCTTCAGTCTCTATCAATTCTTCAGCAGCATTGACAAAATATAACTATGAACTTCATCACTGAGCTATCTTTATCGAAAAACTATAACATCATTTGCACGATCATATGTTGTTTCTTCAAAGAATGTCACTATGTTTTCTGTCATTGAGAAGACAATGACATCTCAATTGAAGAAACAGTATGAATCATGCTATGAAACGTCTATTGACTTCATGATCTACTCAGTTCTATCGTTTCAAATAGAGACTCTCAGTTCATATCAATCATGTGACAAAGTCTTTGTAAACGACTGAAGATCAAAGTCAATCTATCAACAGTTTATCATTCAGAGATTGATGATCAGTCAAAATGAGCTAATCAAGATGTTGAATGTGAACTTCAAATCTACTGCAATTACATGCAGAATGACTGAGCTAAATGACTTTCAATGATGAAATTCAGTGATAATTTCAATACATTCTCAACTATCTTGATGACTTCTTTCTACTTCAATAAAGACTTTCATTCTCGAATGAGTTTCAATTCAGATACAACTGATTATGAAATGACTTGTTAATGTATTGAGACTAGAAAGATCAATGACATTGTCATTTGAATGAGCGAACTTCTTATCTTCGATCATCAACAATTGAAAAAGATCAAGCAGATCATTGAAGCTCAGATGAACAAGCATAAATGAGACGTCATTTATGAAGTAGATGATCAAGTTTGATTAGTCTTCGAAAACATCAAAATCATTAGATCATGCAAAGATTTGAAAGACAAGCAGCTTGATCTCTATTCAATCACAGTCAAAGTTGAGATTTTCTATCGTCTTCAGCTATCTAGAAGCATGAAGCATATACATTCAGTGTTCAGCTTGAAGTATCTATGATCTTCATCAAACAATTCTCTATCAGAACAACACTCTGAGTTTTCTAGATCAATGATCATTGAAGAGAATGAAGAGCATTAAGAAGTAGATGATATATTGAACTTCAGATGATATAGAGAAAGACTACAATACAAGATCAAATGAATTGAGATAAATCGTGACGACGAATGATACTATGTCGATAAAGAAAAATTTGATGACTCGAAGAAAGTTCTGAACAAATTTCACAAGCTATACTTGAATAAGTTGCACTAAATTGAAAACACGATGAATTTTTTGCTTTTATTTCTTTTCTATTCATGTGAACATGAATGTTCAAAGAGAAGAATAATGTTATGAACATGTCTGAATCGATCAGAGTTCAGATCTAATTCTAATCAATTTGATTAAAACAAGTCATGATGCTATGTCTAGTTTGAATCTAGCGCATCTTTTCAAGTCATTCTCAGCACTTCTTCTCGTTGTTCAGCACTTTCTTCATTCATTTCTTTCATCATTCTTTTAGACAAACACATCTGACATATTACATCACATCTGTATCAAGTCTAGCGCAGTCTCAAGTCATTATTTATAGAAGAGCTTGCACTCTTTCTCTTCTGTATTCTTAATGTCTTGTTATAGCTATCTTTAAAGAACAATACATACATATCAGCTCTGAGTCTCTTTGATTGAATGATCTTGACATGATCTCAACAGTATGATGACGAAAAAACATTGCATTCAATGATCTACTACAGTAAGAATCTGAGCTTCGCTGAGTGCAATTACAAAATCTATGACAAGAAACTATTAGCAATCATTTGTGTCTTTAAGCATTGATGATCTGAGCTGAAATTGACTGAGTTACTCATTAAGATGTTCACTGATCATCAAGCTTTAACGTCATTAATGAAAGATAAAGAGCTAAGTAGATGTTAAATGCGCTGAGTTCAAAAGCTCATTAACTTCAACTTCAAAATCATGTATTGCTCAGATAAACAAAACATCAAAGTCGATGCATTGACTTGTTGAGTCAATTTAGTTTCTAGAAGCTTCAAGAATGAATGATGTCACTATCAGCGAACTACAATTCTCACGTTAAATTAAATGAAAATCGCTGATCTAAAGAAAAACATTAATGAATCAATCTATAAACAGATTCTTAAGACTAATGAAATTGACGAGAATTGTACGTTACTTCGCGAAGCAATAGCAAGAGACAAGACATAATATGAAGATATTAAATTGAAGAATTGTCAAATTCAGAATAAAATCTTGTATCATAATAGTCAGCTATGAGTCTCATTCAATGAGCTTCTACAAATGAATCTGATTCGTGAGATACATAATTAATTATCAGTTGATCATTCTGATATTCTTAGAACTGTGAAAGTTATAAAGCGAAACTACTATTGATCATTCATGCGAAAAACGATAAATCGATATATTCAAAACTGCTATATTTATCAATGCTTAAAGACATCTAGAAATAAATCAAATGACTTGCTTCAATCTCTATTGATATCTGAACAGCGATGACAAGACATAGCAATAAATTTTATTATCAGTCTATCTGATTCAAGCGAGTACAACGCTATTCTGATGATCATTTGCAAATTGTTAAAAGAAAAACATTATATTTCTTGCATCACTGATGATGAAGATATCACTGTCAAAAAGACAGCTGAAATGCTGATTCAATGAGTATATTGAACTTATGAACTATCAAGCTTCATAGTATCTGATTGAGATTCACAATTCATCTCTATACTATGAAAGTTTCTTTGCAAATGACTGAGCATTTTTCTTTGATTGTTCATCATCTATCATTCTCAGATTGATGATCAAAGCAAACGAGTCAATCAGAATGTCAAGCGATATTTTTGATCTTTCTGTTCACATATGCAGAACGACTGATTTAAGTGACTACTCATGATTGAGTTTGTCAACAATAACATCTTGTTCTCAATCATCTTCTTGATTCTCTTCTTCATGAACAAGAACTTTCATTCTCATATGAGCTTCGATTCTGACATCATCGAGTATGAAAGCATTCGCGAACGCTTGCAGATCAATTAAATCAAGAATATATCTGAGTAAATGAACAAGATATTGATCTTCGCTCATGAAGCTTTGATCAAAACACGAAAACAAATGATGAATCAAGCTAATAAGCATAGAAAGAAGATCAATTACAAGATTGAATCAAAGATGTTTCTGAATGAAAGAAACATCATTACAGCGAGATTTTTCAAGAAGCTAGATGACAAAATGCTCAATTCTTTCATCAATTTAAATCTTGTTGACTCTTCATATAAACTGAAATTATCAGAGTCTATGTATGTTCATGATGTATTTCATTCTGACCTGCTTCGCTCTGTCATTGATGATCTCTTGTCTGATCAAAAGAATGAATTCTCAGATTCAATAGTGATAAACGATGAAGATGAGTGAAAAATCGATGATATATTGAATTCTCGCTGATATCAAAGACAACTTCAGTATAAAGTCAAATGAAATGACTATGATAATGATCTCAATTGATACAACGCTGATGATGACAAATTTATGAACACTCAAAAGATCATTGATGATTTTCATATTTGATACTTGAACAAATCGCGTTAATTAACAATTTAATCAATCACGATTTAACAGATCTGAGTCTGTGAAATCATGATTGAGCAATCAATCGAGTCGAGCAGAAAATACATTCATGCAAACATGAATCGTTGAAAGAAAAGAGTAATGTTACGATTCTAGTCTTGTCAGACTCAGTTTTCTAATCTTGTCAAATTTATTCTCGCTTTGTCATCTTGACTAGTTTCTATTGAGTCTAGCGTTGACTAAGAAACATACATATGTAGTCAGCTTCTTTTCTGTAACTATCTTTCTTTCTTAGCATTTATTTACTCATTACATTACACTCATATGACTCACTTTATGCTGATTTCTAACAGATTGCTTTGAATGAAAGTCATGAAGACTGAAGTGAACTTCTTAATTGAAAATGAAATCTGAGAACTGATAACTTCATCAAATGACAGAAGCAAAGCACTGATCAATCGCTGAGTATTCAAGATTAAGTATGAGCTTGATGAGAACATTCTGAAGTACAAAGCTCGCTGAGTAGTTCATGAATACAAACAGCAATATAAAATTGACTACAACGAAATCTGATCAGAAGTAATGAAGTCAGCTATCTTCAGAATAATGTTTGATATAGCAGTAACTCGTGACTTGCATATTGAACAGATGAACGTCATCATCGCCTTTCTATATGAATTTCTGAATGAGCTGATTTATGTGAAGCAATCACATGATTTTGTCATTGATTTCAACTTGATCTGCAAACTCAGAAAAGCACTGTATGATTTAAAACAAACTTCTAAAGTCTGATCAGTCATGATACAAAGCTTTTTAAACAAGCTAAACTTTCATGAAATTGAGTTGAACAAAAGTCTGTTTGTTTCAGAAGACAAGAAGATGTTCATTGTGATATACGTTGATGATTTGCTCATTATTGAAGCTGATATGAGTCGTATAGACAAGATCAAGACTGAGCTCAAGAGTACATTCAAAATAACAGATTTAGACTTGACTTCGCACTATCTAGACATGAAGATTCAACGTAATAAAGAAAGAAGAACACTCACTTTACTACAAACAATTTATCTGAAAACAGTTCTAGAAAAATTTGACATGCAAGACTGTGTCTCAGTAGTTACATCAATGAAAGCTTCGATTTCTTACTCAATATTGTCATCAATGAAACAAACAGATGAAGATATCATTTACTGATATGAGATCTCGATTGACTCACTGATGTATGTCATGATGACTACTAGATCAGATATTGTCTTTGCTCTGTCAGTGACTAGTCGATATTGCAGCAATTTAAATCAGACTCATGTCACTCTGATCACATGAATATTTAAATATATCAAAAATACTCTGAAAGTGAGCATTACTTTTGAAGAGTCAATTGAACTTAAAGTAGTGAAATATTCAGATGCAGACTACAATGATGCAGTCAATGATAGATGTTCAATCAAGATCTGACTATTTCTACTAGCTAAAGAATCAATATTCTGAAGTGTCAAGCGACAGATGACTTCTGCTATGTCTACATATGAAGTTGAATACATGATTTTAATCGAGATTGAAAAGAAAGCTCTGTGACTTTGCTACATAATGATGAATCTGAAACTGCTCAGCTTTGAGATTCTCACTCTGATCTGAGCTGACAACAAGAATGCAATTGCTTTAGGCGAGAACTTAAAGTTTCATAGAAAGACGAAGCATATTGAGTCTAAATGACATTGAATTCGAAGTTTCATTGAACGAGAAATTCTACTGATTAAGTGTTACGAATGTATCAAGATTGATAAGACTGAACAAGGCTGAAGCTTTAATCAATTCGCAGTGCATGCTAGCGAGTACTCTGCATAATGATTAGAACTAGTCAATGATCTAGTCGAGATCTGATCTAGATCTGATTTAAATTTAACTCAGATATGACTCAACACTTTTTTCTTTTTCAACACTCTTTTCTTTCATCAACATCTTGTTCATCTACATCATCTTCTTTTCATGTCACAAACACATTTCTTTCAAGTTTAACGCAGTCTCTGAACATTATATAAATAGAAGCTTTTGTATCAATCTTCTTCTGTATTCTTAATATTCAGTTATAGCTATTTCTAAAGATCAAGCACTATCAACTCTGATCTTCATTGATTGTATCATTTAGACATGATTCTGACATTATATTAAGAATTCGTTAATCACATGATACTGATCTCATTACTCATTCAATCAACTCGTACAGATAAATCAAGTCTAAAGAAATTTGTTTACCTGATAATTCAATCTTGAAAGACAAGAACAACATCAGAGAATTCATAGAATCAACAAGAACATACAATCATTGAATTGTTAGAAGATTTATTGCTTATTCAGTACACATTCGTTTAAAATTGATTAATAAAATCTACAATAAAGAATTTTCGTGAATTGCTAGAGAATCAAATCAATCAAGAGAATTATGATAAAGAATCTTCGTGAATTGCTTCAAGATTAATCATCTTCACAAACATCTTCTTTATTGAACAAACATTCGTCTTTCTTCTTAAAATCACTGAGCTTCGTTCTTCATTCAGTTCAAATCAATTCTCATCTTCTTCACTATGACATTTAAGAACACATCTGATAAAGATAAAGCTTTCGTTGACTTTTTGCAACAAACATGTTCACAAGCTTTCTCTTCTATCATCGACTCACAACATGCTTCTTCATTCATTGCTTTTAACGAATCAAACGCTGAAATCATCATACTCAATGATATGAAAGTATGAAAGAAATGTATTTATGCTCTTAATAAAGAAACAGATCATCTTGTCAAGATGAAACAACGAGACAAGAGCAAAATTCAACAGTTGAAAGCAAAACTACAAGCTTTCACTGCTATCACAGTCAATGTAGTCATCACTGCTTTCTCAATTATCATCTACTTTAAACGATCTAAATATCACAAAATACTTAATTCTTCAATGTTCACTGATGAAAAGAACTTTACTTGAAAGAACTGATCTTTTGACATACAAGAGAAGCTAGCAATTAACATTAACATCTTCTCAAATGAACTTTACAAGCTGAGCTACATAAACTCTCAACTAGCAGATGACGTTGTTGAAATCACTTAAGTCAGACGCAATCTCAACTGTGATAATTTCTATCTGACTGTCAATGAACTTTTAAAGAAACTAGCTCAATCATTTCATGACTTTGATAAGAAAGATAACTATTGTAGAAAATATATTAATCTGATTCAAGAATCAAAGAAATTCAACGATTTCTTTAATCAGTTTCAACAACTATACATCTATTTAAAGTATCAGAAGAACGTACTAGTCATTGATTTAAAGAATAAAATAAACTCTCGTCTTTGAACTTTTTGAACAGCTCAGATGAAGTTATTCATCAAGCTATCAGATATTCAAAACTATCTGATTCGCTTAAACAATGAACATAAAGCAGTTCAAGAGATCAAGAACAAACTACTTAAACGTGATGATTCAAAAATCATCATTTCTAAAGCAACTATTGCTGTTCAGTCTTCAACTTTAAAGTCTGACTGATTAAAGTCACGCAGCGCAGTTTTGACTAACGTCAAGAATACAGATGTTCTAGTTGAAATCTGTTTTGTATATCACAAATCAGATCATAGTTTCAAAGAATGCTTGAATCAATCTATCAAAGTTAATGCAGTTGATGAGAACTATGATCGTTTTGAACTCAATACTGAATCAGAGTTCAAGTCAAAAAATTAGTCATTTCTTCAACAGTTATTGAAGTGAAGATTATATCTTTGTGCAATCTAGACGAAATTTTATAGAAAGAGAATTACTTTGATAAGTCGTTTCTAGTCGATGCTCTTCTCATCTTGCAGAACGAATCATTCAATCTTCGCTCTTTGATAGACAGTGATTCAGTCATTTATACAATCATACATATCAATCTAGTCAATAAAGTATGTAAAGAGCTGAAAATTCAATCTATATTACTGACAAAAGAGAAGTTAATAAAAGAATATGATGAAAAGATATCTAAGAAGACTATCACTCATAAAATTCTATTAAACCTCATCATTGAAAGTCATAAGAAATTGACAGTTTCTATGTTGATAGCTGACATCAATCATCACGAAGTCATATTAGAAAAATCATAAATGAACAAAAATGAAATATTACTGAATATGTGAATCAACGTCATCATTTTTCCGAATCAATTAGATACTCTCATTTCGATTTTTTCAATTTCTCTCAATTCAAAGCACTTAAGTTGATTGCAATCAACTTTGTTTACTTTTATCTCTCAGTCAAAGATTTCTAGAATGCTCAAATGATTTGTTTCAACTACGATTCAGAAAGAGTCATTCTCAATTCGAAGCATAAACGTCGCTTCATTCAAAATGCTGTTGAATCATTCAAAGAGAAACAAGATCAAAGTCTTTGCTTTATTCATGATGAACATCAATAAAGAAATCGCGTACAATACTCAGTGCAATTTAAACGCTTTAAACGTCTCTTTAATCAATGAAACTGCTCAGAATTTGAAAGATATTAAAGCGAAACTGTCATTGAAATATTATGAGTTTCTAGATGTTTTTGATCGAGCTCAATTAAATAAACTACTCTCTCATTGCTTCTACAATCATAAAATTGAACTCATCAGTGATTCAATGTTTTCTCACTGTTGAGTTTATCAAATGTTTTCTGTCAAACTTCTGAAAGTAAAGAAGTACTTAAATAAGAATCTGTCAAAGAAATTCATCACTTTCAGTCAGACTTTCTATTTCTTCTCTGTTCTATTCGCTTTTAAAACAAATGAAGATCTTCAATTCTGCATGAACTATCAAAAGCTAAATGTCATTTTCAAAAGAAATAGATATTCTCTATCATTGATAGACGAGATCATTGATAAAATAGTGAGTTGCAAGCATCTGACTAGATTGAACATCATATCAACATTCAACAAACTGCAAATGCATTTTGATAGCAAGAATTACATCACTTTTATCACTGCTTTAAAAGCATATAAATACAAGATGTTATCATTTGAACTGACTAATAAATCAATCTTCTTTCAACAATATATGAATGACATTCTATAAAACTTTCTGAACGACTTTTATCAAGTCTATCTAGATGACATTCTCATCTATAGCAAAATGAGAAAGAAACATAAAGATCACATCAAACTAGTATTGAGTCAACTACGTGAAGCTGAACTGCAGATGAATATTTGAAAGTGCAAATTTGATGTAAAGAAAACAGTCTTTCTAGAAGTCATTGTATCAGAATAAGATTTTCACATGAATTCAAGCAAGATGATCATCATAGTCAACTGAATTACTTCAATCAATTTGAAAGAAATTCAAAGCTTCATGAGATTTGTGAACTTCTATCGTCGTTTCATTAGAGACTTCTTCAAACTAGTCAAATCATTCATTCAATTGACTAGAAAAGACACGTCTTTTGTTTGAAATGAAGTCTGCATTCAAGCTTTCAGAAATCTGAAGAAACAGATCAGTTTCGCTTTAGTTCTTCGTCATTTTGATCTCAAACATCAGACTATTTTGAAAATCGATGCATTAAACTATGTAAAAGATGAAATACTGTCTCAGTATGACGATGAGAATGTACTTCACTTGATGATTTTCTACAGCAAAAGCATGATTCTTGCTGAAATCAACTATCATATCTATGACAAGAAATTGCTGATCATTATTCGCTGTTTCAAACATTGATGACTTGAGCTGAAATGTACTGAATTACTCATTCAGATATTCATTAATCATCAAGCTCTGAAGATCTTCATGAAAAACAAACAGCTAAGTCAACGTTAAGTTAACTATCTGAACATTTTATTGAAGTTCAATTTTCAGATCATCTATAAATCAGGCAAAATGAACACTAAAGTCAATGCGTTAACTTGAATGTCTTTAGCGAACGTCTCTGAATCAGCTAAACAATTTGAAGATTGCTTTCAAACTATTCTTATCTTTGATAAAGTTGATATTCTATTTATTGACTTGAAATTGAGCGCAAATTCGAAATCAGAAGTTAATCTTTATCAGAGAGTATGATTAGTCAATTAAATGAATGAGTTCTGCAGCGAATATAAACAAGCTAAAAATGACAACAAGCTCAAATTTCATATCACTAAACTGAAGAACTGCGAAATCATTGACAACATTCTATTTAGAAAAGATCTACTGTGAGTCTCTGAGAACATGCATACGAAATTACTACAAGAAGTGCATGATCAATCTTCAATCTTTCATCTCGACAATAAATGAATCATTGATCTAGTTCAGCGTTTCTACTATTGATCAGATCATCAAGCTACTATTTGATGATACATTTGAAACTGTCATGCTTGTCAGCGAAGCAAAGTCTCTAGAGATAACATCAATGAACTTCATCATTCTCTTTTGATTTCACAGAAATGCTGAAAAGATATAGCTATAAACTTCATCACTGAACTATCTTTGTCAGAAGACTATAATGTCATTTGCATAATCATATGTCATCTCATCAAAGAACATCACTATGTTTTCTGTCATTGAAGAGACAATGACATCTCAGTCGAAGAAACAGTCTGAATTATGCTATGAAACATTTATCGACTGCACGACCTACTCAGTTCTATTGTTTCAAATAAAGATTCTCAATTCGTATTCATCATATGAAAGAGTCTTTGTAAGCGACTATGAATTATCGCTAGTCTATTCACTGCTTATCATTCTGAGATCGATGATCAAACAGAGCGAGTCAATCAAGACATTGAACGCGAACTCAGAATCTACTATAATTACATGCAGAATGATTGAGCTAAATGAATATCTATGATTGAGTTCAGTGACAATGTCAATACATTCTCAATCATCTCAATGATTTCTTTCTACTTCAATAAAGAATTTCATTCTTGAATGAGTTTCGATTCAGATACAACTGACTACAAAATCACTTGTGAATGAATTAAAGCTAGAAAAGCAGATGATATTATCATTCAAATGAAAAAACTATTGAACTTTGATTGTCAACAATTGAAAAAAACTAAGCTGATCATCAAAGCTCAGATCAATAAACATAAACGAGATGTCATTTACAAGATAAATGATCAGATTTGACTATCTTTCAAAAACATCAAAATCACGAGATCATGCAAGAATTTGAAAGACAAACAGCTAGATTTCTATTCAATCATTGTCAAAGTCAAGACTTTCTATCATCTTCGTCTATCTACAAGTATGAAGCATATACACTCAATGTTCAGCTCAAAGCTACTACAATCGTATTCAAAAGACTCTTTATCAGAACAACATTCAGAATCACTCAGATCAATCACTATCAAAGATGATGAACATTGAAAGATAAATGATATATTGAACTTCAGATGCTATTGAGATCAAATACAGTACAAAGTCAAATGAAAAGATTTAGATAAAGACAACAAATGATACTATGTTGATAAAGAGAAATTTGATGACTCAGAGAAAGTTTTGAACAAATTTCATAAGCTATATTCAAGCAAATCGCGCTAAATATCGGAATAACTATCAACAAAAGCAAGCAAAGAAACTACATTTATATGAACATGAATTTTCGAAGAGAGAAATAATGTTACGAGCGTGTTAGAAATCGATCTAGAGCGAGTCATAGAGATGTCATTTAACTAATAAATAAATGCTAAGAAAGAAAAGTATCTACAGAAAAGAACTTAATTCTTATATGTGTGTTTCTCAGCTCTGTGCTAGACTCGATTGAATTGACGTCTTACACATATGATGCTGTCACGATTCTAGTCTTGTCAGACTCAGTCTTCTAGTTCTGTCAGATCTATTCTAGCTTCATCATCTGAACTAGTCTCTATTGAGTCTAGCGTCGACTGAGAAACACATATATGTAATCAGCTTCTTTTCTGTAGCTATCTTTCTTTCTTAGCATTTATCTTCTAGTTAAATGACACTCATATTGACTCACTCTATGCTGACTTCTAACATTAGATAAATGCTCATTATCTACTATTCTGCTATCGATGAATAAATGATACGAAACAATTTATTCAGTAAGGAAAATTTGCAAGAAATTCTTCAAATTTGCATCATCATCATTTTAGATCGCAAGAAATTCTTCGATTCTACATTCATTTTCATCATTCTATTTGCAAAAAATTCTTTGAATTTTCACTCATCAAAAAACATCAATTCAAAACATCAATCTCTCATTTATTCTTATCTCAACAACTTCTATCTTCTCTCATCATGATACACAACGTCGAGTCAGTTGAGTCTTGAACAACTCGTCTGCTTAAAAGCACTGTCAGTAAAAGAGTTTCACTTCTACTCATTGATGCTTCAGTCGAAGCTGAGAAAGCTGTCATTGCATGAAACATAAACATCAAAGAACAACTGTTTCATTGAGTCAGCAATCAACTCAACGAAGTCATTAATATGCTGAACGAGCTTCGAAGTCAGCGAGACTTGACTCTACAACTCAATGAACACTGACTTCTTGTACAAAATGATCACAAAAAGAGAGCGAAACAACTAGAAGTCGCTTTTGATAAGAATGATGAGCTAGAGAAAAAGATCAATCAGCTACAAGATGAGCGATTGAACTTCAGAGCGAAACAACGTCAAGCTGATTGATCTATGTTTCGTCAAAATACTCAGTCAGCTGAGCAACAAGTCAATTAGAAAGAAGCTCACTCTCAACGAGAATCTTCTACTTTATCTGATAACGAAAACGAAAATGATCATCACAAGTTCATCAAGCTTTCGAATTCACTCATCTTCATCGAAACAGATAACTCTATCTGAAAGACATGAAACATCAAAATAGCTGACAAGCTTGATGTCAACGCGAATCATTACTCTACTGAAAAGATTCGTATTGTTTATGTGATTTTCAGACTAAAAGACGATGCTGATCAGCAAATTTATGCAAAGCATCGTGTTGATGCTTTCTCATTTTATCAATCACTATCAGAGTTACTGAAACATCTGAAAGAAATTTACGAAGATCAGAATCTGATTCGAAAGTGTCGTCGCAAATACGTTGCTCTGAAGCAGCTCAACAAGCCTTTCAGCTCTTTCTATTCAGAATTCACTAGAATATTCAGCTTTCTGAACTACGATGATATCACTTTGATGAACGACATTCAGAATAAAATCAACAATTATCTTCAGAACGCGTTGTCAGTTTGCCTCATAGAGTTTAGCTCGCTTGATAAGCTCAAGATCTTTCTTCAAGATGTGAATAACAAACAACGAGTCAATTATCAGCTACGTGACGAGCAATGAACAGTCAAATTGATAGCAGCTTCGAAAAAACGTTTTATTTCTTCGTCGACATTAGTCTTGACTGCTAGCTATGTTCAACTCGCTACTTTTTCCATTCTTGAATCTGAATGATCAAGAATGTCAATCATCTGCTTCAACTGCAAAGTATCAAGTCATCTTTCAAAGAACTGCTCTCAGCTGAAGACTAGTACTTCAACATTTCGTGCATTTATCTCTTGCCTCAATGAGATCATCATGTCAAAAGAAAAGAAGAAATTATTTACAGAGAAATCGAAGAATGAGGCAAAAAACTAGTGACTTTCATCAAAGACGTGATGAAAGATGTGTTAATTTCTTCAACAATGAGCAGCTCAAATAACTTCTTTGCTTCGAAATCTTTGACTACTGAATGTGTACTATCTAGCAATGAAATTAGCTACTCATTAAAGTCATTGATTGACACTGAAGCAGTTGACTATTCGTTCATTGATGAATTAATCGCGCAGAATGTTTGTGATCATTTGCAAATCGAATTGTTATCTTTAATCAAGCTCAAGTCAATAAGAAGATTCAATGATTATTATGCAAAAAAGCTCATTACTCATGCGATTTGTTCAAATCTGACTGTTCAAGATCATATGAAACGTTTCGTCTTTATACTGATTACTCGATTGAGTCAGCATCAGATGATTCTTGAAAAAACATGAATGAACAAGATTGAGATGACTATTGATATGAGAAATGATCGTCTTCAATTTCTCAGTTTCAAAGCTCATATCAAGACTTTTATCAAAGCTCATTTGATTGTTCTTTTGAACAAGAAAATCGCGATAGAACAGAAGAGTTCAATCTTTACTCAAATACTAAAGAGATCTATCTCTTCTGTTGTCACTCAACTCAGCGAAAAGTTATCTTCATTCAGTAAAATCGTGAAATCATCTAATTCAGTCAACTTCGCTTCGTCTTTCAATTTAATGAACATAGCAATGATAGAGACTGCAGCATATAAATCACTAGTCAAACGGTCGAATGTGACTACTTTTGCAATCATCATCACGAAAATCGATCGACTTCTAAAAACAGCTAGAAATAAATCAGAAGACGTAAATCTACAAGAGCTTTCACACGAAGAGATCTTGAAAAAAGTCAAAGCTAAGCTTTCTTCGAAATATCATGACTATCTAGACGTGTTTGATCGAGCGATAACTGATCAGCTACTCTCTCATCGCTTCTACGATCATAAAATAGAGTTGATCGACGAGAGAACATCTTCTCAAAGTCATCTCTATCATATGTCTGATTACAAGCTTCAAAAGATGAAGAATTACGTGATCAAGCATCTGAATAAAGACTTTATATCTTCTAGCTTGATCTCATACGCTTCGCTCATACTATTCATCGAAAAGAAAGACAATAGTCTGCGTTTCTGCGTCAATTATAGAAAGCTCAATGCTTTGATCAAACGAAATCGCTATCTTCTACTCTTAATAGACGAAACTCTCGCTCATATTCAAGATAGCAAGTATCTGACTCGATTGAATATAATAGTCGTCTTCAACAAACTACGCATGCATTCAAGCAGCGAAGATTTGACTATCTTTATCATCTCTTTTGATTTCTACAAATATCACGTGATGTTTTTTGAATTAATCAACGATTCAACTTTCTATCAACACTATATGAACGACGTGCTATTTGATTATCTTCATCAGTTTTGTCAGATCTATCTAAATGACATTATCATCTACAACAAAACACTGAAGAAACATAAGCGACATGTATGATTAGTTCTACATAGACTACGAGAGACTGATCTTCAGATAAATATAAACAAATGCAAGTTTCATGTTCAGAAGATCTTCTTTCTGAAACTATTGCTATTCATTGAAGAACTAAAGATGAATCTCAGAAAAGTACAAGCAGTAGTTGAATGATTTATTTCTACAAACCTCACTCAGATGCAGTTCTTCGTCAACTTCTGCAACTTCTATCAACGTTTTATAAAGAACTTTTTGAAGATTGTTCATTCTCTGATTCAACTAATTCAAAAAGAGATGATATTTGAATGAAATCAAGCTTGTCAAATGATCTTTGATCATATGAAGAAATGAATGACTGAAGCTTCTATTCTTCGTCATTTTGATCAGAATAGAAAGACTATTCTTGAAACAAACTCATTCAACTACGTCAATGATGACATACTTTCTCAGTACGATGACGAAGAAACATTGCATTCAATGATTTACTACAGCAAGAATCTGAGTCTCGCTGAGTGCAATTACAAAATCTATGACAAGAAACTACTAGCAATCATTCGTGTCTTCAAGCATTGATGATCTGAGCTGAAATTGACTGAGCTACTCATCAAGATGTTCACTGATCATTAAGCTTTAATGTCATTAATGAAAGATAAAGAGCTAAGTAGACGTCAAATGCGCTGAGTACAAAAGCTCATTGACTTCAACTTCAAAATCATGTATCGCTCAGACAAATAAAACATCAAAGTCGATGCATTGACTCGTCAAGTCAATTCAGTTTCTAGAAGTTCAGAAGATGAGCGCGTTTGCTATCAATGAATCACTATTCTGACTTCAAATCGAATGAAAATTGCTGATTTAAAGAAGAACATCGAGAAATCAATCTATAAACAGATTCTTGAGACTAATGAAATCGATAAGAATTGTACGTTACTTTGCGAAGCAATAGCAAAAGACGAGACACAATATGAAGATATCAAATTGAAGAATTGTTGAACTCAGAATGAAATCTTGTATCATGATAGTCAGCTATGAATTTCGTTCAACGAGCTTCTACAAATGAACTCTGATTCGTGAGATACATGATCAATCATCAGTTGATCATTCTGATATTCTTAGAACTGTGAAGATCATAAAGCGAAACTACTATTGATCATTCATGCAAAAAACGATAGATCAATATATTTGAAACTGTTATATCTGTCAACGTTCAAAGACATCTAGAAATAAATCAAACAACTTGCTTCAATCTCTATCAATATCTGAACAGCGATGACAAGACATAGCAATGAACTTCATTATTAATCTATCTGATTCAAGCGAGTACAACACTATTCTGATGATCATTTGCAGATTGTCAAAAGAAAGGCATTATATTTCTTGCATCACTGAGAATGAAGATATCACTGTCAAAAAGACAGCTGAAATGCTGATTCAATGAGTATATTGAACTCATGATTTATCAAGCTTCATAGTATCTGATCGAGATTCGCAATTTATCTTCATTTTATGAAAGTCGCTTTGCAAAAGACTAGACATTAATCTTCAACTCTCTACAGTCTATCACTCTCAGATCAATGATCAAAGTGAACAAGTCAATCAGAATGTTGAAAGATATCTTTGATTCTTCTGTTTGTATATGCAAGATGACTGATCTAAGTAACTACTCATGATTGAGTTTGTCAACAATAACGTCTTGTTCTCAGTCATCTTCTTGACTTTCTTCTTTATGAACAAGAACTTTCATTCTCATATGAGCTTCGACTCAGACATCATCGAGTATGAAAGCATTCGCGAACGCTTGCAGATTGATCGAGTCAAGAATATATCTGAACAAATGAACAAGACATTGATCTTCGCTCGTGAAGCTCTGATCAAAACACGAGAACAAATGATGAATCAGACTAACAAGCATAGAAAGAAAATCAATTACAAGATCGAATCAAAGATGTTTCTGAATGAAAGAAACATTGTTACAGTGAGATCTTTCAAGAAGCTAGATGACAAAATGCTTGATTCTTTCATCAATCTAGATTTCATCGACTCTTCATATAAACTGAAATTATCAAAGTCTATGCATGTTTATGATGTATTTCATGCTGATCTGCTTCGCTCTGTCGTTGATGATTTCTTGCCTGATCAGAAGAATGAATTCTCAGATTCAATAGTGATAAACGACGAAGACGAGTGAAAAATCGATGATATATTGAATTTTCGTCGATATCGAAGACGACTTCAGTATAGAGTCAAATGAAACGACTATGACAATGATCTCAATTGATACAACGCTGATGATGATGAATTTATGAACGCTCAGAAGATCGTTGATGATTTTCATATTTGATACTTGAACAAATTGCGCTAATCAACAATTTAATCAATCAATCAAGTCGAGCAGAAAATACATTCATGTGAACATGAATCGTCGAAGAGAAAGAATAATGTCATGATTCTAGCCTTGTCAGACTCAGTCTTCTAGCTCTGTCAGATTTATTCTAGCTTCGTCATCTTGACTAGTCTCTATTGAGTCTAGCGTCTGCTGAGAAACACACATATGTAATCAGCTTCTTTTCTGTAGTTATCTTTCTTTCTTAGTATTTATCTTCTAGTTAAATGACACTCATATTGACTCGCTCTATGCTGATCTTTAACAGATGCAAAGTTTCAATGATATCATCTTTAGATCAGATTCTCGCTAAACTTGATTAAAATGAAATCAGATGAAGATTAAACAAAGACTAGAATTGTAACATTACTTTCTTCTTTTGACTATTTATGTTCACATGAATGTTGTTTCTTAGTGCGCTTTTCTTGAATATTTGATATGAAATTCATCAATCATCTCTTAAGCGTTTATAAACTTGTCATCGTCAGCGTTATATCAGTTGAGATCGTTGTCATAATCTTTTCATTTAACTTGATATTGAAGTCATCTTTTATAGCATCAAAAGTTCAGTATATCATTGATTTTTCATTCGTCTTCATCATTTATCACTATTGATCTCGAAGATTCATTCTTTTGATCAGACAGAGAGTTATCAACGACAGAATAAAGAAGCTCTGAATGAAATACATCATATATATGCATAGTCTCTGATAGTTTCAACTTATAAAATGAGTCAACAGACTCAATAATCTGAAATGAGTTGAGCATCTTGTCATTCAATTTTTTGAAAGATTTCGCTGTAATGATGTTTCATTCGTTCAGAAACATCTTTGATTTAATCTCATAATTGACTTTCTTTCTATGCTTGTTAGCTTGATTCATCATTTGTTTTCATGCTTTAATCAGAGTTTCGCGAGCGAAGATCAGTGTCTTATTCATGTGATTGAATATATCTTTGACTCAAGCAATCTGCAGACGTTCGCAAGTGCTTTCATACTCAATGATGTCAGAATCGAAGCTCATACAAGAATGAAAGTTCTTGTTCATGAAGAAAAAGATCAAGAAGATGATTGAAGACAAGACATTATTGTTGACAAACTCAATCATGAGTAGTCACTTGATTCAGTCATTTTGCATGTATGAACAGAAGAAACGAAAATATCGCTCAACATTCTGATTGACTTGTTCGCTTTGATCATTAATCTGAGAGTGATAGATGATGAACAATTGAAGAGAAATGCTCAGTCGTTTACAAAGAAACTTTCAAAGAATAAAGATGAACTGAGAATCTCGATTGAATACAATGAAGCTTGATAAATCATGAGTTTAATATACTCATTGAAGCAACATTTCAGCTGTCTTTTTGACTGTGATATCTTCATCATCAATGATGCAAAAGATATAATGTCTTTCTTTTGATAATTTGCAAATAACAGTCAGAATAGCATTGTAGTTGTACGAATCAAATAGATCAATAATGAAGTTCATGACTATGTTCTGTCATCGCTGTTCAGATATAGATAGAGATTGAAGTAAGTTGTTTGATTTATTTCTTGATGTCTTTGAACGTTGATATACATAGCAGTTTTGAATATCTCAATCTATCGTTTTTCGCATAGAAGATCAATAGTAATTTCGCTTTATGATTTTCACTGTTCTAAGAATTTCAGAATGATCAATCGACGATTGATCATGTATCTCATGAATCAGATTCATTTGTAAAAGCTTGTTGAACAAGACTCATAGCTGACTATCATGATACAAGATTTCATTCTGAGTTCAACAATTCTTTAATTTGATATCTTCATATTGTGTCTCGTCTCTTGCTATTGCTTCGCGAAGTAACGTACAATTCTCGTTGATCTCATTAGTTTTAAGAATCTGTTTATAAATTGATTGATCATTATTCTTCTCTAGATCAGCGATTTTCATTTGATTTAATGTCAGAATAGTAGTTCTTTAATATTGAACGCGTTCATCGTTGAAATCTCTAGACATGAAGTCAGCTCAACGAGTTAATGCATTGATCTTAATGTTCTGTTTGTCAGATCGATACATTATCTTGAAGTTAAAGTCAGCTAACTTCTGAACTCAACGCATCTGTTGTTAACTCAACTTCTTGTCTTTCATCAATGAGATGAGCGCTTGATGATTAATGAACATCTTGATAGAAATGTTGATCAGCTTCAGTTCAAGTCATCAGTGTTCAAAAGCTTGAATTATGATCAGCAGTTTCTTATCATATATTTCGTAGTTGCATTCAGCAGAAGACATGTTCTTGTTATAGAAGAAAATTGAATGTAAAACATCTTCATCATCATATTGAAACAGAACTTCATCATTGACGTAGTCAAATGAGTCAATTTCAAGAATGAAATTGCAAGTCTGATCAAAGTGACGAAGTATAAAAGTCTCAGTCATACATCTCTTCATGTGATTGAATGCAGTTTGACAGACTTTGTTTCATTTAAATATGATCTTCTTTTGAGTGAGTTGAATCATTGAATGAACAATCTTTGAAAAGTTCTTGATGAAGCGTTGATAGAAATTGCAAAAGTCAATGAAAAACTGCATCTGAGTGAGATTATTGAGTGTAGATCAATCAACAACTGTTTGCATCTTTCGTGAATTCATCTTAAGTTTCTCAATTGACATCAAAAGTTCTAAAAAGATGATTTTCTAAACATGAAACTTGCATTTATTGATGTCTATCTGTAGATCAGCTTCTTGTAGTCTACTCAAGATCAATCGTACATGTTGCTTGTGTTTTTTCAAGATCTTGCTGTAAATGATAATGTCATCTAGATAAATCTGACAAAACTGATAAAGATATTTGAACATCACGTCGTTCATATAGTGTTGATAGAATGTTAATTCGTTGATTAATTCAAAGAACATTACATGATATTTGTATGAGTCGAAGAAGATAATAAAGATAGTCAAATCTTCGTTATCTAAATGCATGCGTAGTTTATTGAACGCGACAATGATGTTCAATCGAGTCAGATACTTGCTTTCTTGTATATGAGTGAAAGTCTCGTCTATCAATGACAAAGAGTAGCGATTTCGTTTGATCAAAGCATTGAGCTTTCTGTAATTGATGCAGAAACGCAGACTTTCGTCTTTCTTTTCAGCAAATAAGATGAGCGAGACGTATGATGCAAAGCTGAAGAAAATGAATTCTTTGTTCAGATGTTCAATCAGATACTTCTTTATCTTCTGAAGCTTGTGATTGAACATCTGATATAGTCTGCTTCGCGAAAGTGTTTCTTCATCGATCAACTCAATTTTGTGATCGTAGAAACGATGCAATGATAGCTGATTGATCATTGCTTGATCGAAGATGTTTAGATAGTCATAATATTCAGAAAAAAGCTTGATTTTGATCTGCTTGAAAGCTTCAGCGTGAGAAAGCTCATGTAGATTCACTTCTTCAGACTTGTTTTCAACTGTAGCTATGAGTTGATCGATTTTCAAAATGATAACAGCAAAGATCTTGACATCTGATCGTTTGACTAACATTCTATATGCAACTATCTCTATCATGAATATGTTAATTGAACTGAAAGCTGATTTCAGACTGAACGTCAATTTAAAGTTGACGTTAGACGAAACTGCTTCAAGCGATTTTGACTGTTTGATCAATTTAACAAACTTCTCTTTTGACTGATCAAAAGAAAGTGATTTCTGACTGAGTTAAAAGATAACGAAAGTGAACGATCTTCTCAGTATATGAGTAGAAGTCAAGCTCTTCTGTTTCATGATTGTTCTATGACTTGAGAGTAGAACAATCGATTTCTGACTAGAAATAAAAATCTAAAATCGAAGAAAATCGATTTGCATATCAATTACTAGATTGATTTTGTTCATTCATGTTTTTTCAAGAATCATTTGATGTTGATTTAATCAAGTGATCAACATAGAAGCAGTGTCAATTGTATGATCTTAAACAGTCAGATTCAAATAAATGACATGAGTAATGAGCTTTTTAGCATAATGATCATTAAATTCTTGAATTGACTTCGCTTTGATCAAAGTCAGAGACTTAATTTGCAACTGATCACAAACAATTTGCGTGATCACTTCATCAATGAATGAATAGTCAGCAGCTTCGATGTCAACTAATGACTTCAATGAGTAACTAATTTCATTGCTAGAAAGTATACATTCAATAGTCAAAGATTCAGAAGTAAAAGAATCATTTGACATGCTTGTCGTTGAAGAAATTAACACATCTTTCATCGCGTTTTTGATGAAAGTCTCTAGTTTTTTGTCTTGCTATCTTCGAAAGAAGACATTTTCTCATTCTCTTTATTCTTCGAAATGACAATTTGATATAGATAAAGAGTGAAAGCTCAAGAAGTAAAAGTATCAATTTTGTTCTAAGAACAATTCTTGAACAAATGATCTAAGATCTTGCAGATATATCAGACGATAAACGATCTGTCTGACTCAGAGATAGAAAAGATAGTAGAAAAGATGATAGAAAAGATGATAGACTTAACATAATTGATTATCAAAGTCGTCACTGACAATGAAGTAGCAGTACATTTATCAGGTACAACAGTGACTTTGATGATGACAGTGCATAGCTGATCGCGTAGTTGATAGTTGACTCGCTGTTTATTATTTACATCTTGAAGAAAGATCTTGAGACGATGAAGTGAAGCGAAGTCTTCGAAGCATACTGACAGAGCATTCTGCAAGTGATTGTTGATCTTATTCTGAAAATCATTCATCAAAATGCGATTGTCATAATCTAGATAGCTGAATAGCTTCATAAAGTTGAAGTAAAAGACGTTGAAAAGCTTGTTTGCTTGTCTCAAAGCGTTGTACTTGCAATGACACTTTTGATTCTTATTCTGATTCTCGTAGATTTCTTCTAGATGCTCAAGTAGCTTGTAGATCAAGATGTAAGAATGCAAAGCATCATGATGATGTCAAGCGAAGATATGCTCAGCAGCATCATCTTCTAGTCTAAATATCACATAAACAATGCAAATAGTCTCATCTGTTATGATTCTAGCCTTCGTCTATTCTTCGTCTAGTCTTCGCCTGATTTCATTCTAATCAAGCCTAGCGAGAATCTGATCTAGAAGTGATATCATTGAGACTCTGCATCATATGTGTAAGACGTCA
>JAABUT010001768.1_pt1 | contig 23274 bp, 21 predicted proteins | sample 5559281 | NCBI WGS metagenome assembly JAABUT01 (sample SAMN10711880, study PRJNA513359) | rock metagenome | isolation source: Antarctica rocks | place: Antarctica: Victoria Land, Ricker Hills nord | collected 2016-01-04
TGGTCATCAACGCGCTGATCGTCTGGGACACGACCTATCTCGCCGCCGCGGCGGCGGAACTCGCCCGGCGCGGGCAGCCCGTCCCGGACGCGGCGTGGGCGCACCTGACCCCGCTGCTGTGGGAGCATGTCCACCTGGTCGGGCAGTATCGCTTCGAGGAGTCGCTGCTCCACGGCGAGCTGCGCCCGCTCCGGGCGGTCGTGGCCGAGGAGGACGTCGCGCCGGGCGAGAGGGCGTAGCGTAATTTCCCGTCGGAAAACTAACGACAGGCCCGCTGGCCGGGCACGCCGACGTGAGCACCACGGCGCGCTACGACCGGTGCGGGGGCGCGGCCAGAAGGGCGGCGGCGGACCTCCTCCACGTCCCCTATGTGAGGCGGCCACGGGGCTGATCCTCGGGCAGGCGAGCCGGTTGCACATACGATGGTTGCCGGTACGGAAACGACGGATGCCGACAACCCCGCAAGGCCATCGGCATCCGCTCGTGCAGTCCCGCTCGCGTGTCCGGCACCGTGCGGCACCGCGCCTGCGCCGTCGTCGCCCCACCCCCGGAAGAGCGGTCCGACGCGTTCGCCCGCATCCCGTCACCGGCATTCCCGAGAGAGTTTCGGCGGCGGGAGCACCCGCGCGTCGCTGATGTACGTATACTACTCCGGGCTTGCCGGTTTGTCAGGCGACCCGGCGACCATGCTTGTACGCCGCGTCCTTGCTGCGCCGCGGCGCAGACGTTTCCCTGTTTCGTCGCGCATAGCACGCCTCGCCTCATGCTGGGTGACGTCGGCGTGTCGGCGACGCGGCAGGACGAGCACGCCCCGGACGAGCGCGCAAGGGCAGGGCAGGGCGAAAGCCGCCCCCGTATCCGCCGCTTGTGCTGCCAGCGCAGGTACATGCCCGCGTCACCGCTGCTGTGGCGGGGCGTCCGGCGGCCCGGACGGCGGCGGCATCGGCATCGGCGTGCCCACACGGGGGCGCCGCCGCGCTGCACGCCCCCGCACCCCAGCATGACCCCCGTCCGGGCGGGAGGCCACGGGCGCGCGCGCCCCCCGGTCGCCCCGTCGGCCCTCAGCGCGGCACGACGATCGGGGGCGTCTGCCCGACGTCCGTCACCCGGAGGCGCGCGGTCGCCGTGGTCGCCGCCGTGGCGGACGCGATGGTCGCGTCCAGCGCCACCAGATAGCCCCCCGCGTCGTCGACCCAGGCGGTCGTCGCGGCGCTGCCGCCCTGCCCGGCCAGCGCCGGGTCGACGATCCCGAGGTCGGGCAGGGCGACGCTCGCGGTGTAGCGGGTGGCCGACCGACCGTCGATGCGCTCGTCCCCGACGGCGGTGTACGGCACGTCCGGCGGCACGAGCACGGCCAGCAGCGCGGGCGGCACGGCGAACAGGGCCAGCGCGGGCACGGCGAGCGGGTCGCCGTCGGCGGCCCGCACCACCCCGATGAACGGCACGCCGACGTAGAGGATGCCGCCGACCCGATAGGCCGCCAGGGCCGTCCCGCTCGCGGTCAGCGTCACCCGCCGATCGTCGCCGTGCTCGTCGAACACCGGGCGCAGATCCCCCGCGAGCCCGGCGATGGCGAACCCGCCGAGGGTCCACGACTGTCGCGCGTTCCCGAGTTGCTGTAGCTTCGTCGCCGCTTGTGGCGGCGTCGCCGCACCGGCGGGCACGGTGCGCGTCGTCGCGGCCGCCGGTGCGGTGACGGGCGTGGCCGTCGCGACGCGCGATGTGGCGACGGCGGCGGCGGGCGCGCTCGGCGTGCGCCCGGCGAGGGCGGTGGCCGGGCGCGGGACGGCGGTCGGCGCGGCGGTGGCGAGCGGTTGCAGCGTGGCCGTCGCGTCCGCGCCGCAGGCCGCCAGGAGGGCCAGGCCGAGCGCCAGGCCCGTCATGGTCACGGACCGTCGCAGGTTGCCCATCCGGACTTCCCCCTCCCAAGTCGCTCGCGTACGCCCGACGGGGCGCGACCCGCACCGCCAGGGTGCCGACGAGCACAAGAACGAGCCCCTCGACCACGTGCCGAAGCGCCCGAACGCCGCGAGGAGCGGCCCGGCGCGGCGCACTCGGGACCGCGCGGGGGCGCCCGCCCGCGCCGTCGCGGGGCCCGCCTCGTCCCTCCTGGGCCACCCCTCGGTCATGGTGCCGCGCCGCCGTGCCATCGCCGCGGTGGCGCTCGGTCGGGGCTCCTCCGCACGATCCGCGCCAGCCGCGCCGCGCGCACCGGACGCCGCGACGGGCCGACGCCCGCCGGGCGACCCGGGCGGATCAGCGGGGCACGCGCGCTCCCCGGATACTCCCCCCGGATGCTCCTCGGCCGTTGTGCGATCCTCGCCCTGCCTCCGTGCGGCCCGAACCGTGCCGGTGGACGCGGCGATGACGTACCCCCGGTGTTATCGGCGCGCAGGGGACGGTCGGCGGTGCCGGTGCGCACGGTGGGCAGGGATAGGGAAAAGGTGCCATGCAGCGGCGGGAGGGGTGGCACGATCCATGCGCCGTATTATTGTCGAGTGGGGGCACACCGGTCCCGATCCCAGGCCCGACAAGCGGGCGGGGCGGGCGGCGCGCGAGGTGAGTACGGCATGGACCAACGCGCCATCCTGGTGGTGGAGGACACCGCCCCGATCGCCGAGATCATCGAGACGGTCCTGAACGACATCCCCCATTACCAGGCGACCGCCGTGACCGACGGGGCGGAGGCGCTGGCCTTCGTCGCGGAGGTCCACGTCGATCTGGTGCTGCTGGACATCAATCTACCCGGCCTGGACGGGTTCGCGGTGTATGACCTGCTGCGCGCCCGCCCGGCGACCGCGACCGTGCCCATCCTCTTCATGACGGCGGGGGTGCACGAGGCGGAGCTCGCGCGGCGACACGTGCGCGGCTATATCAAGAAGCCCTTCGACCTGGATGACCTCTTGTTGCGCGTGGCCTCAGCCCTGCATGGCGGTGGCGGACCCGTGCGCGACGGATAGTCGCTGCCCGTCGTCCGAGAGCAGGGTGCCGACCAGCGCCACCACCGCATCGAGGTCGAGGGGCTTGGCGAGGCACGCGGCGAGGCCGTGGGCGGCGTACGCGGCGTAGCGCTCGGGGTCGTCCCCGGCATAGAGGAGCAGGGGCGTCTGCCGCGCCGCGTGCGCGAGCCGGTCCAACTCCGCCCAGCTGTTGCCCGTGTCCTCGGCGGGTCGGACGGCAGCGGTGAGCACCAGTTGCACGCGGAAGGCCGCGAGGATCTGGAGGGCACTGTCCACCGAGCGGGCGACCAGCACCCGGTGGCCCGCCCCGGTCAGCACGTCGCGCAGCAGGGCGGCGAGGTCGGCGGTGTCGTCCACGACGAGGAGCGTGTCGCGCGGCTCCATCCCTGACCCTTCCCATGCGAATATCTTGCGAAAGCGGGCAAGCGTCGTGCGACCGGCCATGAGGGGCCAGGGCATGAGCGCGCTATCGGCTACTATGACCACGAGTGTAGCGGATCGTCACCGGGAAGGGAATAGGCCATTCGGACAGCGAGGAGGGCGGGTCGGTGCTGGTTGGCACCGACCCGCCTCGGCGGATGACGAAGACCGCTCGCCACAAGAAATCTTCGCTCCTGTATTCGACAGGGGGAACGACCGTAACGTTACCCGAAAGCGTGCGTGCTGTAGTCCCGGTTCGCCCTACCCCGGATTCTCCTCGCCCGTTTTGAGGTCCTTGTCCTGCTTGTCCTCGGCCTGGGTCTTGCCGGTCTGCGCCCGCTGGTCGGTCGGTGTGCCGGTCAGCCCCGTGTCCTCGCCCGGCTGGATGTCGGCCCGCTCATTTTCCATGGCCCCGTCGTCGCCGCCGTACGTGCCGGTGCGGTCCTCGGTGTTCTGCTGGTCTTTATCTGCCATGCTCGCCTCCTCTGATAGATGGTGTGATAGATAGTGCAGACCCGGCCAGCGTTCGATGACGCGGCCGGGTCTGCGGTTCGTCTGGTAGCGGGGCGAGTGCTTAATTGGTCTTGTCCTTGACCGTCTCCTTGATGTCGGAGACCGCCTCCTTGACGCCGCCCTTGGTCTGATTGCCCTGGCCCTTGGCCTTGTCGGCCATGCCGGATGCCTGGGTGTCGGCGTCGCCGGTCGCCTTGCCGACGCCCTCTTTCGCCGCGCCGACGGCCTCCTGCGCCTTGCCCTTGATCTTGTCGCCCAGTCCGCTCATGGTGGTCCCCCTTCCGCCCGCACACATACGGCAGGCTACAACCACAGATACGCAGCAGGGGCACCAGGGGTTTCAGCAGCCAGCCCCCGGCCGAATCGGCGTCATCAGCTCCCGATGGTGTTGATCGCGCGGGCGGCGAGCACCGCGACGACGACCAGGGCGATCGCCGACTCGGCCATCATCGCCACCTCCATGCGGCGGGAGAGGACCAGCGTGTCGGTCGGGCTGAAGGCGGTCGCGGTGTTGAAGGCCACGAACAAGTAGTCGAGGAAGGTGGGCGACCAGCCCTCCACCAGGCCGTCGTCGTCCTGCTGCTGCTGGGGGAAGGCGAAGTCGGTGGAGGCATGCTTGCCGGGGTGGCGCTTGGCGGGGCCGCCCGCGTCGAGGGTCCGGTACCACAGCGCGAAGGTGAGGATTGGAGTTGCCTCACTTACACGGACACTCGATGATGTGGTCCGCGTAGAGGAGGTGCCTGATGCCACGTACCCACCCGCCGTACCCACTGGAGTTCCGGGCCGAGGCCGTCCGCCTCGCGCGCGGCAGCGACCGGTCGATCCCCGCGCTGGCCGCCGACCTGGGCGTCTCGTCGGAGGCGCTGCGGAGCTAGCTCCGGCAGGCCGACGCCGACGCGGGCCACGGACAGCTCGGCGCCCTCACCACCGACGAGCGGGAGGAGCTGCGCCGCCTGCGCCGCGAGAACCAGGTGCGCAAATTGGAGCGCGAGATCTTGAAAAAAGCCGCCGCCTTCTTCGCGAAGGAGACTTTATGAGCCGTTACTGGTTCATCCGTAAGGAGAAGGCTGCCTATCCGATCACCCTCCTGTGCCAGGTGTTGGGCGTCGCCCGCTCGGCCTACTATGCGTGGGCGCGCCGTGGGGTCTCGGCCCGCGCCCAGATCGCGGCGGCGCACGCGCGAAGCCGGGGAACCTATGGCAGCCCGCGGGTCCACGCCGCCCTGCGCGCGGCGGGCGTCCGCACCTCCCGTCGCCGCGTCGCGCGCCTGATGCGCGCCGCGGGACTCGCGGGCTGCCACCGCCGACGGCGCACCCGCACGACCATCGCCGACCCGGCCCACGCGCCCGCCCCGAACCTGGTCGCACGCGACTTCGCGGCGTCGGCACCGGACCGGCTCTGGCTTGGGGACATCACGTATGTGCCGACCGGGGAGGGTTGGCTCTATCTGGCCGTGCTACTCGACGCGCACTCGCGCCGCGTGATCGGTTGGGCGATGGCCGACCACCTGCGCACGGCGTTGGCGCTCGACGCCCTCGCCATGGCCTTCAGGACACGACGCGCGACGCCAGGGTTGGTGCACCACACCGATCGCGGCTGCCAGTACACCGCTGCGGCCTACCGGGAGGCGCTGGCCGCGCGCGGCGTGACCGCCTCGATGAGCCGCAGCGGCAATTGTCTCGACAACGCCATGGCCGAAAGTTTCTTCGCCACCCTTAAGGCGGAACTCGTGGAGCGCCGCCGCTGGGTCACGCGTGCGGAGGCCCGGACGGCGATTTTCGAGTGGATCGAGGTCTTCTACAACCGCCAGCGCGCCCACTCGGCGCTCGCCTACCAGCCCCCCGCTCGCTTCGAGGAGATGTTGTTGTTGCAAAATTCCGTCGCCTAGCGGTAATCTGTCCGCGCAAGTAAGTAAGCTCAGTCGGTCGCACGCCCGGGGAAGAGGGCGGCGAGATGGGCCTCGACCGCGAAGCGCGGCGCGACCGAGTCGAGGGCGGCGTTGGCCTCCACCTGGGTCGCGTCCAGATAGAGTTCCTCGCCCCACACCAGGCCCGCCTCGCGGCACCGCTCGACGATTGCGTCAAAGAAGCGGCGGAAGACGGCGAGGCCGTAGCGCTCGCGGATCCGGGTTAGGCTGGAGTGGTCGGGGAGCGGCTCGTCCAGGTGATACCCGAGATACCAGCGGTGGGCGAGGTTGAGGCTGGCGGTCTCCATGAGGTGGCGCTCCGAGCGCAGGCCCTCGAAGAACATGATCAGTTGTAACTTGAAGAAGACCTGCGGATCGATGCCGGGGCGGCCGCGCACGGCGTAGCAACCCTGGACCCGATCCCGCACGAAGCCGAGGTCGAGCGCGCGCTCGAGCCGACGGTAGAAGTGGTCCGCCGGGACCAGCGCCTCCAGCGAGACGAGCGCGGGTCGGTCGAGGTCGCGCGTCTTCGGTGGGCCGAGCATCGGTGGCCTCCTCCCTCACGGTGGCAACGCCCCGTCCGCCTGCTTGACGGCGACGTACCGATAGAGCGTGGCGCGGGAAATGCCGAGAGTCCGGCAGATCTCGGCGATCGAGTGGCCCTTGTCGTCGTACAGCGCCCGGGCCATCGCCACCCTGGCCGGGGTGCCCAGCTTCTTCGGCCGCCCGCCCTGCCGCCCCCGTGCCCGCGCCGCCGTGAGCCCGGCCTGGGTGCGCTCGCGGATCAGGTCGCGCTCGAACTCCGCCAGCGCGCCGAAGACATGGAAGATCAGCTTGCCGCCGCTCGTCGTCGTGTCGAGCTGCTCGGTCAGGCTCCGGAAGCCGATCCCGCGCCCCTCCAGCCCGTGCAAGGTCGTGATCAGCGCCGGCAGGGAACGCCCGAGCCGGTCGAGCCGCCAGACGGCGAGCACATCGCCCGGCCGGAGGTACGCCAAGGCTGCGGTCAGCCCCGGTCGCTCGACCCGCGCCCCGCCGAGCGTATCGGTGAAGATCCGCTCGCAGCCCGCCGCCCGCAGCGCGTCCTCCTGCAAGGCCAGGGTCTGCTCCGCCGTCGAGACCCGCGCGTAGCCCACCAGCATCGCCGCCCTCCCTCACTCATCCCGCCGCCGTCGCCCCGGAGTGTCGCAGAAGTCACCTCCGCAGGCAAGAGGTAAGACAGAGATTATAAGACAAGTTGTGAGAACGGATCGGCGCGACAAACCAGCCCTGTAGCGACCCCGGCCCGACTGTCTCAAATAGGAACGTTTCTGCGACAGGCGCGCGGTGCCCCGCGGGGTACCGGCGGCCCTGGACCGATGGGGGATGGTGCGGCGCGGGCCGCACTGCCATGCTTCACCCGGGGACGTGCGCGCCCGTTCGGCGGGGCCGACGACGCCCGCCGTCGCGGGTCGGTCCTGCGCGGCTACCGGGTGCCAAGGGGGGCGACGATGGATGGTGGCAGGGCATCGGGCGGCATGCTCCGGGGGCGGCTCCGGGAGTCCGCCTGCCTCGTCGCGCCCATCCTCGCCTTCGCGGCGGCGTTCCCGCCCCTTTACGCCCTCGCGGGCGCGAGCGTCGGGGCGCTGGCCGCGCTCCCGGTCGCTGTTGCGGCCTGGACCCGTGGCGTTCGCGCGGGCCTCCTCCTGGCCCTGCTGACCATCCCGCTCAACACCCTGCTCCTCAACCTTGTCGGCCAGCCCGGCTGGGGTGCCCTGCTGCATGCGGGGGGGGTCCCGGGGACGGTCGCCCTGCTGGCGATCGGGGCGGCGATCGGCCGCTTGCGCGACCTGACCGCGGCCGCCCGCGCCCGCGAAGAGGAGCGCGCCGCGGCCGCGGCGGCGCTCCACAGGAGCGAGCGGCGCCTCGCCGAAGTGCAGGATCTCGCCCAACTGGGCAGCTGGGAGACCGAGCTGGCGACCGGGGCGACGCATCGGTCCGCGGAGCTCTACAGCATCCTGGGCCTGGACCCCCGCCAGACGCGGCCCTCCCCCGAGGCCTTCCTGGCCCTGGTCCACCCCGACGACCGCGAGGCGGTGGTCGCGCAGCTACGCCAACAGACCGTGGGTGGTGCGCCCGCGCCCGACGCGTGCCGGATCGTGCGACCGGACGGCGCGGCGCGCGCCCTTCACCACCGGCCGCAGATCGTGCGCGACGCCGCCGGCAACCCGGCGCGGCTCGTCGGCATCGTGCAGGACATCACCGCGCGCGCGCGGGCGGAGGCCGCGCTGCACGCCAGCGAGGCGCGCAACACGGCCCTCATCGCGGCCACCCCGGATCTCCTGTTCCGCGTCGACCGCTCGGGCCGTTTCCTCGACTACTGGGCCAACGCGGGGCACCGAATCTACGCGCCGCCGGAGGCAATCATCGGCCGGACCCTCATGGAGACGTTGCCCGCCCCACTGGCGGCGCGCACGCTGGTGGACATCGAGCGCACGCTGGCGACCGGCGCCCTGCGGCAGTTCGAGTACACCCTGCCGATGCCAGGTGGGGAGCGCGACTACGAGGCACGGTTCGTGGTCAGCGGCCCCGACGAGGTGCTGGTCGTGATCCGCGACATCACCGAACGCGCGCGGGCGGAGGACGCGCTCCGCGCGAGCGAGGCGCGCTCCCGCTCGCTGGTGCAGCACGCCGGCGACCTGATCACCCTGGTCGCCGAGGACGGCACGATCCGCTACGAGAGCCCCTCGCTCGAGCGCATCCTCGGCTACCGACCCGCAGAGCGCTGTGGCCGCTCGCTGCACGAGCTGCTGCACCCGGACGACCTCCCGCTGCTGCTCGCCGCCGCCAAGCAGCTCCGGCGCGCGCCCGCGGCCGGGGCCGCACTGGAGTTGCGCCTGCGCCACCGCGACGGCTCCTGGGGGTATCTGGAGGGCGTCGGCACCAACCTGCTGGCCGATCCCGCAGTCGGGGCGATCGTCCTCAACGCGCGCGACGTCACGGAGCGCCGGGCGACGGAGGCGGCGCTGCGCCGCCAGAACGCGCACCTGGCGGCACTGAGCGAGGCGGGGCGCGCGCTCGGCGGCGAGCTGGACCTCGACCGCGCCCTCGCCCTGGCCTGGGCGCAGGTGGCCCGCGTCGGCGGCGTGGCCGACGGCTGGATCGCCCTGCGCGACGAGGCGGCGGACGCGCTGGACTTCCGCCTATTCGTCCAGCAGGGGGCACGCCATACCCCCTGGGAGGATCGCCAGCCACGCGGCGCAGGCGGGCTCGGCTGGATCGTCGTCGACACGGGTCGGCCGCTACGCGTGCCCGACTATGCGGCGGAGTGCCACCGCCGTGGCGTGACCACCAACGGCCCCCTGGGCACGGCCCCGGGCATCGGCTGGCTCGGCCTCCCGCTCAGCGCCGGTGGCCACGTCATCGGCGCTATGGCGGTCTGGCGCCCGGCGGCCCCCTTCGCCGACGAGGAGCAGGCCACGCTCGCCACCCTCGCGGGCCAGGTCGCCGCCGCGCTAGAGAACGCCCGGCTCTACGCGGCCGCGCGGGCGGAGCTCGCCGAGCGGGTCCGGGCGGAGGAAGGCCTGCGCGCGAGCGAGGCGCGCCTGGCTGCCGCGCAGGAACTCGCCCACCTCGGCAGCTGGGAGGCCGACCCGGCGACCGGGGCGACGCACTGGTCGGACGAGGCCTTCCGCATCTTCGGCCTCGCCCCCGGGGACGTCGCCCCGTCGTATGCGACGTTCCTGGCCGCGGTCCACCCCGACGACCGGGCGCGGGTGGACCGCGAGATCGAGGCGGCGCTCAGGGTCCACGCCCCCCGCAGCGTCGAGTACCGCGTCGTCCGCCCCGACGGCGACGTCCGCGTCGTGCATGACCGCTCGCATGTCATCGTCGATGAGGACGGCCGACAGCGCCGGCACGGCGCGATGCTGGACATCACCGCGCGCAAGGTGCTGGAGGGGCGGCTGCTGCATCAGGCCTTCCACGACGCGTTGACCGGCCTGCCCAACCGGGCCCTCTTCCTAGACCGTGTCGCCCAGGCGCTCGCCCGCGGCGTGCGCGACGGGACCGGCGTGGGGGTGCTCCTCCTCGATCTGGACGGCTTCAAGCACGTCAACGACTCGCTCGGCCACGACGCCGGCGACCGCCTGCTCGTCGCCTTCGCCGGGCGGCTGCCGGGCTGCTGCCTGCGCCCGGGCGACACCCTGGCCCGCCTCGGGGGCGACGAGTTCGTCGTCCTGCTGGAGGGTCTGACCGACCCGGACGCGGCGACACGCCTCGCCGCGCATATCACCGCCTGCCCCGCGCTGTGGGCGCCCTACCCGCTCGAGGGGCGCGAGGTGAGCGTCCACGCCAGTGTGGGAGTGGCGGTCGGCCATGGCGGCCAGGCCGATCCCGGGGGCCTCCTGCGGGACGCCGACACCGCGCTCTACCGCGCCAAGGCCGCGGGCAAGGGCGACTACGCCGTCTTCGACCCGGCGATGAACGCCGCGGCGGTGGCACGCCTGGTGCTGGAGGCCGACCTACGCCACGCGGTCGAGCGCGGGGAACTGACGCTCGCCTACCAGCCGCTGGTGGCGCTGGCCGACGGGCGGGTCCGCCGTGCCGAGGCCCTCGTCCGCTGGACCCACCCGGTACGGGGACCCGTCGCGCCCGCGACCTTCATCCCGCTCGCCGAGGAGACCGGGCTGATCCGCGCGCTGGGGCGCTGGGTGCTGGCGGAGGCCTGCCGCCAGGCCGCCGCCTGGCGGCGGACATTCGGCGACCGCGCCCCGGTCGTCTGCGTCAACCTCTCCGCGCGCGAGTTTGGAGATCCCGACCTGGCGGCGGCGGCGGCGCGGGCCCTCCGGGACGCCGCCCTCGCCCCGGCGGGGCTGGAGCTGGAGATCACCGAGGGGGTGCTGATGGGCGACGCGCCGGGCACGCTGGCCACTCTCTGGCAGCTGCGGGACCTGGGGGTGGGGCTGGCGGTGGACGACTTCGGGACCGGCTACTCCAGCCTGGCCTACCTCAAGCGCTTCCCGGTCGACACCCTCAAGATCGATAAGGCTTTCGTCGACGGGCTGGGGACGGACACCGAGGACACCGCGATCGTCGGGGCGATCGTCGGGCTGGCCCACGCGCTCGGGCTGGTGGTCGTCGCCGAAGGGGTGGAGACGGCGGCGCAGGCGGCGGGGCTCCGGGCGCTCGGCTGCAACCTCGCGCAGGGCTACCACTTCGCCTGGCCGCTGTCGGCGACGGACCTGGCCGCGCTGCTGGCCGCCGGCCCCCTGCCCCTCCCGGGCGACGCCGCCGCGGCGGGGCACCCCGGCGCGACCACGGGGGAGCTGCGCCACCGGCGCGCCCGGCACCCGCTCGGCAGCCCGCTGCCGAGCGCGGCCCCCGCCCGCCCCGCCGTCCGGCACCCCTAGCGGGCTGACCATTTTTCAACAGGCAGCATATTTGCACCGGTGCTGAGAATGCTTGCTGGTGCGAGCGCTGCTGATCGATGGCGATCCAGCTACGTGGTGAAGCGCTGCACGGCGCGGATCGTCCGCTCGACCGCCTGTACCGAGCGCACGACGTCGCCGGGAACCTCTAACCCGCCGTGATCGGCATCAGGCACCACGAGTACCTCACAGCCGTCTCCCGCGCGTAGTGACGCGACGAGCGCCTCGTCATAGGCGGGGTCGGCGGTGCCGATCACGACGAGGGCTGGGTGGGCCCCGCGATGCAGGTGCGCGCCGACCGCGTCCTCGTGCCAGAGGGGGGAGAACCAGATGGTGCGCGCGTCCCGCAGGCGCGGCTCGTTCGCCAAGAGCGCGGGCAGCGCCCGCGTCCCGAGCGAGAGCCCGATCAGGGTGAACCGCCGGTACGGGCGCTGGGCTAGGGCAACCTGCCAGGCCGCGGTGACATCGGCGAGGAGCCACCGCAACCGCTCGTCGGCATCGAGCGTCCGGTAGTCCGCGCGGCGTCCGTAGTCGTACTCGACTTGCAGCACGTCGGCACCCCGGTCGAGCAGGTGGCTGACGGTGAAGTAGAGCAAGGGCATGTCGCAGCTGTAGCCGAAGCCCGGGAGCACGAGCGCCAGATGGCCCGCCTCCGTGTCCTGGCGGTGGAAATGGTTGGGCACCGGCTCGTCGCGGTAGCCGCGGATGGGGAGCGTCGTCGTGCGCATCACGCCTCCTTGTTAAGGGTCCCGTCGAGCGGGAAGAGCGGCACCTGGTGGGCGGTTGGCTCCCGAGGCTCGCGCGCGGCGTAGGCGGGCAGTCGGAGCACCGGGAGCCAGTCGCCATCGCCCAATTCCCAGAGGTAGGGCTGCGGCGCGCGGTGCGGCGTCTCGTAGAGCCGGGGCTGCCCCACGGTGCCGAGATGTCGTCGGTCCGGCTGGTAGGTGACGTGGTACTGCGCGAGCGCCTCGTCGCCGAAGGCGATGGTGAGCGTCTGCTCGTATAGCCAGACCGCCGCCTGCTCGCCGGCCAGGCCCCGTTCCCCGTAGAGGCGCCAGTTGCGGAAGCGCAGATAGCCGAGCCGATCCAGGGTCCGTCCGGAGCGGGTGCGATGGAAGATGCGATGCAGTGCGTCGGGGGTGAATTGTCGCCCGCCGACCCAGCCGAGCACCGCCGCCGGGCTGCGGCGGTCCGGCGGGCGCTGGCGGTGCGCCCAATGGTCCTGCTGGTTGTAGTTGCCCACCCACCGGGCGTGCTCGTCGGCCAGCGCCGCCCAGGTCTCGGCCCGCGCGAAGTCCCAGTCGGCCATCCGCCGCTGGACGTTGAACATCGTCTCGATATACGACTGCCAGGGCTGCCGGCGCGCGATCTCGCGTTTCGCGATCCCGAGGGCGCGGTAGATCGCCTGCGCCTGCGTCGCCAGGAAGACGCCGCCGCGATCGCTGACGAGCAGCTCCGGGGCACCGAAGCGCTGGACGGCATCGCGCAGCACGACCAGGTAGGCGGTCAGATCCTGCCGTGGGGAGAGTAAGCTGGCCAGCAAGGCGCGGCTGAAGTTCTCCAAAATGGCGATGACGTAGACGGGCTTCGTGGTATCGAGTCCGTGATCCTCGATATACCGAATGTCCACCGACCAGATCTGATGGCGACGCGTCGCGGCGAAGGGGTGCGGCTTCGGCTCGCGCAACACGGGCTGGGGCCGCCGCGCAGCTCCGAGCTCGCGGTGCAAGGCGAGGATACGCCGGCAGGTGCGCGGGCTTCGGTAGGTTACACGTCTTCGATCCCCCTTCCTTTCTCGGTTCCTTGTGCCAGACCGAGGCGTGGCCGCTAGGGCACTCGAAAGAGCGAGTACAAATGTAACTTCCACCTCGCCTCCTCCCGGTGTTTACTGGGAGCAGGTTCCATGCGGGACTGGGAAGGAATCGCGGAGGAGGTGTCTCATGATCCGTCGTCTCGGGTATCTTACCCTCGCCTTGAGCTTGCTCTTCGCCAGCACGAGCCTCGTGAACGGTGCCGCAGCGGCGGCTAGCAGCGGCCAGATGGTGAAGGCCGTGTGGGATGCTACGGCCGACGCCGATTGCAAGTTCTCTTTCGGAGGGGGGCCTCTGCAGCCATGTGTCGGTGGGAGTGTGATCAACGAGAAGATGATGTCGCGGGAGGAAGCGATCGCCGCTGGTTACGACTTTGTGGCCCCGACTGGCGATGTGCGGGCGGATGTAGCGGCCCTCGATCGGGCGCGGCAGATCGTGCGCGAGAAGGCTCGCGTGCGGGGTACCGAATCCGCGCCGTCTGCGGTCGTGAGCGCGCCACTCGTCGCGAACGTCGGTTCCCACAGCACGTTCGCGAAGTTAGGGTTCGCCTCGGTACTTAACTCTGCGGATGCCATGACCGCTTCGGGCTGCTCACCGACTAGCGCCTATCTCCAATACACCGCGACGCAAACCGCCAATCGCCCGACGATCGGCGTCGATATCTATTACCAATACATTAATGGCTGTAACACCGTCCAGGTCACCTACTCGAACACGCATTTCGTAGGGTTCGTCGACGGGAACACCTGGTACGACCACACCAAATTCGGCACAGGTTCCGACGATCCCGGTTGCTATTATGACCTGCCCCATGGGGCGACCACGTACATGGGCGGGGGCGGCGGTGAGACCTTCGAAAGCGCTGTCGAGCACGGTTGCGGTTGGAGCGTTCCCCGGAGTTATGGGTCGCTCTCACTTTACTAGCGGTATTGTGGCAGTCGGGGGGCGTGCACACGCCCCCCGACCGCCACATGGCGTGTACATACACGCGGTATGTGCTATTCTATGCATACCGATGCGCGCAGGGTAGATTGAGCGGATAGCAAGGAAAGCCATATGAAAGCGACGCCACCTGACGCCCAGCCACCTACAACTGCTGGGTTCCCGGCGCATTTTATTCTGCGCTGGATAGGCTTGTATGCCGGAATGGGTCTCCTCGTCAGCACAGTATACCAGGCGATCCAGTTGCTCGGCACAGGAGCGGGGCGTGCAGCGTCGCTCTGGGTGGTTCCGATTTGCCTCGGGTATCTTGGCGTGGCATTCATCACGCTGTACCTCCAGCTGAAGCTCTTGCAGGGACTACGTCCGACTGTCAGTCGCTGGTGGATCACGGGGCCATTAGCAATCTCGCTGGCCGCGCTCGCCTGGTGGCTTGAAGGAATTTCCGCCCGGTTCGTTGCGGTTCGTGTCCTCCTGGAGTTTTTGGCGGCACCAATCTCGCTCCTCCCCGGAGGGATGGTGTCCCCCGCGCTCGCTTACTGCGGCATGTGTGCTCTCTTCGCGCTTGCCCAGGGGGCGGCCTTGCACTTCGAGGTCGAGCGCACCTTCCACTGGATCGCCGTTAACATCGGCGGTGTTCTCTGCGCAATGATCCCGCTCCTGCTCTTGCAAGCGGTGGTATTTCGAGTCGATGTCGTCAACCAAACGACCATCATCGGTGGCGGCATCGCGGTTGTGCTTACGACGGTAATGTACGGCCTGTTCGGGACCGTGACGGGCGTAGGCATATTCCGGCTTACCCGTTCCCATCCGCAACAGAGAAGCATCTCGACGCAGGGAACTGTGCTGCCAACATCATTGTGAGTGGGATGAGGCGATGGCTCCATAGTGATCGCAGAGTTGACCCGTGTCGCGCGGCATTTACTCACCTTCCACTTTCTGGCCTACGCGACACAATTTGTTGTTGACCATGTGCGCGTCACGCGCGCATATGGTCATAAATATGTGCGATATTGTTTGCCATTGCGGCATCAGCGCTTCGGCCGCTGTGAACGCACGTTGATGCGTCTGGCGTTGCGAATGGGTTGTATTCTACAGGCGAATGTGAAGGATTCTGCGCGTTCTGCAAATAAGTAGTCTCCCTATATTAAGCGTGGCGCAACCTTTTGTGCGCGCTGACATCGGCCTTATAGAAGCTCGCGTTCGCGTGCCCAACGCACAGCTGCAGTGCGACTGGACACCCCAATCTTCTCGTAGATGATGCTGAGATAGTTGCGGACTGTTTGCTCGCCGAGGTGGAGCGTCGCTGCGATCTCAGCATTGCCCCGGCCCGCCGCCAGGTGCGCCAGCAGTTGGCGATCGCGATCGGTCAGGGTGGTTTCTCGCGTCGTCAGCGCGCGCTGGTGCAGCCGCGCCGCCACCCGTCGGCTCAGCCAGCCGGTCTCCCCGCGCGCCACCCCGCGCACCGCCTCGACGATCCGCTCGCGCGCCTCGTCCTTGGTCAGGTACCCCGCCGCCCCGGTCGCCAGCAGCCCGGTGATGTACGCCTCGTCGTCGTGGGCGCTCAGCCCCAGCACCCGGACCGGCGCGCCCGACTCCCGCAGGCGGCGCGCGACCTCCATGCCGTCCATGTCGGGCAGCGCCATGTCGAGGACCAGGACATCGGGCGCGAGCTCGGCCACCAGGCGCAGCGCGCCCGCGCCGTCCCCAACCTCGCCGACGACGACCAGCGCGGGATCGCGCTCCAGCAGCAGGCGCACCCCGTCCCGCACGATCGGGTGATCGTCGGCCAGCACGATACGGATCGTGGCCATCGGTACCCCTCCTCGGCATGCAGCCATCCACCGCCGTCGTTCAGCCGACCGGGCGCGGGATCACGGCCCGCACGATGGTGCCCCGCCCCGGCGCGCTCTCGACCGTCAGCCGCCCCCCGAGCGCCTCCGCCCGCTCGGTCGCCCCGGCCAGGCCCAGGTGCCCCCGTTCGACTAGGGCGGCCCAGCGGGGCGGCGGGGCGAAGCCGACCCCGTCGTCCCGCACCTCCACCGTGATCGTCGCGGCGTCCCAGCCCAGGCGCACCCACACCGTCCGCGCCCCGGCGTGTTGCGCCGCATTGCGGAGCGCCTCCTGCACGATGCGGAAGAGGGCCAGCCGGTCCGGCTCCGCGAGGGTCGGCTCGTCGGGCGCGAGATCGAGATGGATCGTCAGGTCCGGTCGGGCCTCTCGCACGCGCCGGGCGTGCGCCCCGATCACCGCGGCCAGCCCGAAGGGCGCGAGGGTCGGCGGGCGCAGCTCCCGGCTGATGGCGCGGAGCGTCCCGGCCACCCCCTCCAGTGCGGCCAGTCCCGCCGCCAGTCGTGCCCGGGCGGCGGCATCCGGCAGCGTGTCCGCCAGCGTCTCCAGGTGGAACGTCACCCCGTACAGCTCCTGGACTGGCCCGTCGTGCAATTCGCGGGCGAGCTCGGCCTGGGCGGCCTCGCGGCTCGCCAGGAGCCGTCGCCGGGTCGCGGTCAGGGCGGTGACGTCGGTCGCCACGCCGATCACCCCGGCCACATCGCCCGCCGCATCGCGGAGCGGCGCGTAGCGCGTCTCGAAGGCCACCCCGACCACCTCCACGACCGCGTCGAACGCCTCGCCCGCGAGGGCGCGGCACACATTCGCCAGCACCGTCGGCGCGTCGCGATAGAGGTCGAACAGCGACCGGCCGACGATCTCGCCGCCACTGAGGCCCAGCGGTGCCAGCCCCCGGCCCTCCGAGAGCGTGACGATCCCCGCAGGGTCGAAGGCGAAGAGGACGACGGGCGCATTGGTGATGACGGCGTGCAGCCGCTCCTCGGCGCGTCGGCGCGCGGTGATGTCGGTCGCCACGCCGATGACCCCGATGACCGCCCCGGTCTCATCCCGTACCGGCGTATGGCGCGCCTCGAGCACCAGCCCGTCCATCTCGGCGATCGCTGTGCAGTCCTCGCCGGCCAGGGCGCGACGCACGTCCCGCGCGAGGGCCGGCACCGCCGCGAAGTGCTCCTCGACCGCCCGACCGACGATCACCTCCGGCGTCAGGCCCAGCGCAGCCAGGCCCTTGCCCTCGGCCAGGGTGAAGACCCCGTCGCGGTCGAGGGCGAAGAGCAGCACCGGGCTGTTCGTCACCACCGCGCGCAGCCGCGCCTCGCTCGCCCGCAGGGCCGCCTCGATTCGCCGCTGCTCGGCCAGCAGGGGGGCGCGGGCCGCCTCCTGCTCGGCGAGGATCGCGTCGCGCGCTGCGGCGTAGTAGCCCCGGGCCAACGCGCCGAGCAGGGCCGCCAGGCGCGGACGGAGCCCCGCCATTGTCGCGGGCGGCAGGTCGGTGGCGAGCCCCGCCCCCAGCACCGCCAGCGTGCCCTCGAGCGCCGCCGGGTGCAGGTAGTGCAGGTCAGCCAAGGCAGTGCCGATCGCCCGCGCCTCGTCGGGCGCGAAGGGCTCGGCCAGCAGCGCCGCGAGCGCCCGGTCGGTCAGGGCCAGCAGGCGGGCGCGCACTTCGGGTCCGCCGAGCGGGGCGAAGCCGGTGCGGGCGACCGCGCGGTACCAGCGGTCGGCGATCGCCGACCGCCGCGCGACGAGCGTGGCGTGCAGGGGGGCGGGCGCGGCTGCGGCCATCCGGGCCTCCTCACCGGTGCCACCGGCGCTGCGGGATCAGGGTTTGCGGCCCAGCCCGACGAGGTTGAGCGAGCGCGTCGGCGCGTCGAGGAAGACGTCGTCGGCGGCCTCGGGGTGCCACAGGGGCGCGGGGACCAGGCCCGGCTCCACCAGTTCCGTCCCGGCGAAGAACGTGGCGATGGCGGCGCGCGTGCGGAACGTCGCCGGGGTGGTCGTCCCGGCGTACAGCCGCTCGATCTGCGCGATCTGCTCGGAAGGCGCGCCCTCGACCGTGGCGTGCGCGATCGCCAGGTAGCCGCCCGGCGGCAGGGCGGCGACGAACGCGGCGACCACCCGGCGCGCCTCGTCGTCGTCCGGGAGGAGGTGCAGGAAGGCGAGCAGCAGCACCGCCACCGGGCGGTCGAAGTCCAGCAGGCCCCGCACCGCGGGGTGCGCCAGGAGCGCGGCGGGCTGGCGGGCGTCGGCCGCGAGGGCCGTGGCGTGGGGGTGGTCCCCGAGGATGGCGCGGGCGTGGGCCACCGCCACCGGGTCGATATCGACGTAGGCCACGCGGGCGGCGGGGTCGGCGTCCTGGGCGACCTCGTGGGTGTTGCCGACGGTCGGGATGCCCGCGCCGATGTCGAGGAACTGCGCGACCCCGCGCGCGACGAGGAAGCGGACGACGCGGCGCAGGAAGGCGCGGTTGGCCCGCGCGCCGAGGGCGATGTCGGGGGCGATCGCCAGGACCGCCTCGGCGGCGGCGCGGTCGACGGCGAAGTTGTGGTGCCCGCCGAGGTAATAGTCGTACATGCGGGCCACGCTCGGCTTGTCCGTCGGGAGGGGGGGCGGCGGCGACGTGCGGGGATCATCCATCGGCGTCCTGTCCTCCTGCTCGCGCCCGACGCGGGCGCACGAAGCCCCGCCGCTGGCGCTGACGGGGTGCGGGAGGGTGCTGGTAGCCAGGCAGTCTCGGGCACCCGAGATCCAAACGGCTTTGCGTACACCACCTCGCGGTGGGTTTGCCCCGGCAGCATCGGCGCGGCGGTTGTTAATGCGGCGCGACTGCGGCACCTCGACGACGAGATGGTAAGTATACCGCACCGATGTTAACGATGCGGAGCCCGTGTGGTTCTCCGGCCCGTGCGGTCTCCCGGTCGCGCGGACTCGCGCGGTGGCTATCTCGCCAGCCGCCCACCACCTGCGCGCTGCGGACGGGCTCCGCGCGACTCCGCAAGGCCACGGCGCGCACCCCGCCCGACCACCCCGAGGTGGTGCGCGCCGCGCCTGGCCCCCGCAGCGCGCGGGATGCCTGTCGCCGAACCGGCATGAGCGCTGGGGGCACGCCCCAAGCCCCAGCGCTCTTGGCAGCGCTCCGGTGGTGCGGCCGCGCCGCGCATTGTCGCGTCCTCCCGCCCCCGCAGCATGGCCGCCACCCGGCGCGGGCGACGCGACGGTGGCTCCGGATGGTGGGGGTCGGCGGGGGCGCGCCGGTGCCGTACGGCCCGCCCTGGTGTCCGACGTGCGGTATGATAGCCATCCGGCGGCGGGGGCGACGGGGTGCGCCGCGCCCCGCCCGCGCCGACCGCTGGGCCCCCCGAAGGGCGTACGGCGCCACGCAGGGCCATCCCGATCGCCCTGGGGAAGCGGAGGGGCGCGCGTTTGCCATCGTCTCGCTCGCACGACGGCTGATCAGGAGGTACACGATGCGCAGGCACGCCATCGCGACCGCCGGGGGCCTGGTGCTCGCGGCGCTCGTCCTGCTCGCCCTCGGCGGTGCCACCCCCGCCACGGCGGGGGCGCGCCCGGCGGCGGCCACGCCGCCGCCCGCCGCTGACGCCCTGCTCCGCGAACTCGCCGAGCGCCTGCTCACCCCGCCCGGCGGGCCGCCGGGACAGCCGCTCCCGACCCCGCAGCTGCTGCCCGGCGCGCTCCCCGCCGACCTCCCGCTCGCGCTGCCCGTCCCGGCGGGCGGGCGGTGCCCTCGTCGGGGCGGAGGTCGTCGTCGACGCGCCCGGCGCGGCGGCCGACGCCGTCGCGTTCTACGAGGGCGCGCTCGGGCCGCAGGGCTGGATCCCCGCGCCCCTCGGCGGCCCCGGCTCGCCGTTCGGCTTCCAGCCCAGCGGCGCGGCCACCTTCCGCTACTTCTGCGCGCCGCCGGGCGCGCCAGGGTCCCTCAACCTCCAGGTGCTCGCGACGACCGCCGGGCCGGGTGATCTGCGCCTGCGCCTCGGCCTGCATTTCGCCAGAGGATGGTACCCGTCGTTGGGCACACCGCGCTGTCGGAATGGGTCGATGCGACGCCGCTGCTCGCGCGGTTATCCGCAGCGCTGTGCGCGCGATGTTACGTGAGATGTTGCCGGAACCAGGCGACCATGCGCCGACGCATGGCGCTGGCCACGTCCTCGGGAACCTCATGCCCCACACCGGGGTACTCGACGTAGCGCAGGCGCTCCGGGGCACCCGCGTAGTACGCCGCCAAGGCCGCGTGGAAGCGCTCGGCGGCCTGCGGCGGGACCCGCCGGTCGCCCGCCGCCGTCTGCGACAGCAAGGCGGTCGGGAAGAACCGCTCCGGATGACGATGCGGGCTCTCCGGCCAGGGTAGCCGCCACGCGGGCGCGCCGAGGATCGGGGCCGCCGCCCGCAGGCGCGGGTCGGCCACAACGGCCGCATAGGCCACGAACCCGCCCATCGACCAGCCGGCGACCCCGAGGCGATCCGGGCGGGCCAGCTCACGTGCGAGCAGGTCGTCGAGCACCGTCGGTACCTCCCGGGCGGTCGCGCGCACGAGCGCGAGGAAGCCGGCTTCCAGCTCCGGGCCGGGGCCGAGTCCGGCGAAGCGCCGCCCGAAGTCCGGCAGGCGGCGTTCCCCGTGCCCCACGTTGTCGAGCCCCACGGCTAGGAATCCCGCCTCGGCCAGTGCTACCAAGGCGTCGCGAGCATCCTCCTTGCCCCCGCCGAAACCGTGGTAGTAGAGGATCGTGCCCGCAGTGCCGGCCCGCGCCGGGGAGTCGCGATACGCGGCCAGGGCCGGGGCGCCCGCAACGCGCAGCACGCTCGTGGCTACCGCCATGTCCGGCGCTCCTTTCGGCACCCGTCGCCCTCCCGCGTTGACAAGACTCGCCGCCTGTTGGCTACGACACCCATACCTACCCGGCACCAGGTGCGTCGAGGAGCAGCGGGAGTTGCACCGGCCCACGCGCGATCCCCCCGTGCCGCAGGGCGTACTCCGGCAGCCGCAGGTAGAGCAGCCACTCGTCCGGGCCGAGCTCGAAGAGTGCCAGCTGTGGGGACCGGAACCGGGTCGCCGCCAGCCGTGGCGACTTCACCTCCCGGATGCGCCTGCCGTCGCGGTGCAGCGCGACGGCATATGCCGCGAGTTGCACGGTCTGGTACGCCAGCCGGAGCGCGCCATCGTACACCCAGACCGAGATCGGGGCACCGGCCAAGCCCCGCTCGCCGTACACACGCCAGCGGCGGAAACGGACATAGCCCTGGCGATCGACCTGGCGGGTGAACTGCACGGCGTAGAGCACGCGATGCAGCACATCCTCTGGGTACGCCATCCCTCGGACCCACCCCAGCACTTCGGCGGGGCTGTGGCGCCCACCCTGTCGGTCGCGGTGCGCCCAGTGGACCTGCGCGTTGTAATCGCGCACGAAGCCCTCGTGCACCGCCAGCATCGCTGTCCAAGTCTCTGCCTGTGCGAAGCCGTGGTCCGCGAGACGACGCATGATCCCGAAGTGGCTTTCGATATAGTTGGTCCACGGTTGGCCTTGGGGGATCTGCTCACGACGGATCCCCAGCGCCTCATACGCGTGCAGGAGTTGCTTCGCCCGGAATACGGCACCCCCATCGCTGACCACGGCGTCCGGCACGCCGCAGCGGCGGAGCGCCTCGTAGACGACGACCAGCACCGCGAGCAGGTCCTGCGTCGGCGACAGCGCGCTTGCTAGGAGGGCTCGGGAATAGTTCTCCAGAATACTGATGACGAACACCGGCTTCGGATCGTCAAGCACGCCCGGCCACGACATAGGGGGACACATTCCGGTCACATCGCTGGCCGATAGAATAGTGGTTGACACGGCCGCCATACCGCGCTAGAACATGTACGTACATTCCCGGATGCGTGCATACTACGAGCCAGGGTGGGCGATGCCGTCAGTCAAACGACCCCAGCGGGAAGCGACCGAGGATTGGGAGCAGCTGCGCCTGTATGCGGCGTGGCCGCAGCAGATGACGTACGAGCTGCTCCGGCCTATCGTCCTCTTCGGGCGCACGCCCGGTGCTCGTGCCGCGGAAACCGGCGTCCCGGAACGGACGCTGCGGCGGAAAGCCGACCGCTTCGACGCGGTGGGCATGGCCAGCCTCTTCGAGACGGCGGCCCCGACGACGCACGACCGACGCGCCCTCGCGCCCGAGATCCGCCAGGCGATCCTCGACCTGAAAGGGGAGTACGCGCCCCTCCGCGCTCACGAGATCGCCACCATCTGCGAGCAGCGCTTCCATCGCCCGGTCGGCCATCACACCGTGCAGCGTGTCCTCGCGGGCGCGGGCGTGCCGACTCCGGCCACGCGGCGCTTCCCGCGCTACCGCGACATCGCCGACCCGGTCGAGCGCCGTCTCGCCGTCGTGCGCCTCTATCTGGAGGGGTGGAACATCGCCAGCATCGCCGACTATCTGGCCACCAAGCGGGATCGCGTCTACCTGGCCCTGCGGCGGTGGTTCGCCGAGGGGCTGCCCGGCCTGGCGGACCAGTCGCGCGCGCCGCAGCACCACGCGCGCAAGGTCGACCTCAGGGCTCTCGCGGCGATCCGGCGCTTGCAGGCGAATCCCGAGCTGGGCGGCTTCCGCGTCAGCGCGGCCCTGGAGCAGCAGCGCATCTTCCTCAGCCCGCGCACCTGCCGCCGTATCCTCGCCCTGCACCGCGACCTGGGGGCCGCGCGCCGCCCGGAAGCCCCGCCCCGCGAGCCGCGGGCCCACCCGTTCGCGGCGACCCGCCGCCACGAGATCTGGTCCGTGGACATCCGCTCTATCGAGGACCACGGGCTCCCCACCGCGAAACCGGTCTACGTCATCGCCGTGCTGGAGAACTACAGCCGGGCGTTGCTCGCGAGCCTGCTGACCCCCCGGCAGGATCTCACGGCGTATCTGGTCGTCTTGCGCGAGGCGATCCGGCGTTTCGGTGCCCCGGAGCTGCTCGTAAGCGACAGCGGCGGTGTCTTCCTGGCCAAGCAGGCCCAGGCCATCGACGCGGCGCTCGGCATCGAGAAGCGCGAGATCGAGCGCGGACGCCCCTGGCCGGGTGCCCCTTGGGCGCATACATCGAGGCCAACTTCGGGACCATGCGTCGCATGGCCGACTATCATTTCGCCCGGGCGACGACGTGGGCGACGCTGCACGCGGTCCACGCCCGCTTCTTCAGCGAGTACAACGAGCAGAAGCACTTCGCCCACCAGGAGCGCCCGGCCGGTCGGCAGAGCCCGACCGGCGTCCTCGGCTTCGTGCACGGTGCGTGGTGCGACCCGGCGGACCTGGACCGCCTCTGCCGCGTCCGGGCGCATCGGCGCGTCGATGGCGCGGGGTTCAGACTGAGCCAGGACCTGCTTGACACATGTGGGCAGTCGGCCTGGCGGAATCGTGGCGCTCCGCGGGAGGCGGGGTGCGGTGGACGCGATATACTGCGCGACAGCGGAAGCGCAAGCGTCCGCCTG
>JAABUT010001769.1_pt1 | contig 23266 bp, 23 predicted proteins | sample 5559281 | NCBI WGS metagenome assembly JAABUT01 (sample SAMN10711880, study PRJNA513359) | rock metagenome | isolation source: Antarctica rocks | place: Antarctica: Victoria Land, Ricker Hills nord | collected 2016-01-04
GTCACCGGCGTCTCGTGCGTGACTACGAAGCCAGGATGGACGTCTCCGAAGCCATGATCGATATCGCTATGGGTGGGTTGATGATCCGAAGACTCGCCCACCCATAGTTGCCAAACGGACTCTAAGCGCCTGGCGGGTCTTGGTGACCGGCGTGTCGGCTGGAGTCGGAGTGGAAACCGCTCGCGTCCTTGTCACTCATGGCGCCCAGGTCGTTGGCGCCGCCCGCGATCTCACCAAGGCGCGAGCCGCAACGGCGCAAGCCGGCGCGGATGCGGCGCCGAGAGGCGGCCTTCAGCTCGTCGAGCTTGATCTCGCATGTTTGGCAAGCGTGCGCGCCTGCGCCGACCTTTTGCTGGAGGCTGGCGAGCCGTTCAACGCCGTCGTCGCCAACGCCGGTGTCATGGCGCTTCCCAAGGGGACGACCGTAGACGGCTTCGAGACCCAGTTCGGGACCAACCATCTCGGCCACTTCGTACTGGTGAACCGTATCGCTGGCCTACTCAAACCCGGCGGTCGGCTGGTCATGGTCTCTTCCGCCGGCCACCGTTGCGCTGATGTCGATCTGAACGATCCGAACTTCGAGCAGACGTCCTACGATCGGCTCACGGCATATCGCCGGTCCAAAACGGCGAACATCCTTTTCGCCGTTGAATTCGACCGCCGCCACAGGGCGCGGGATGTCCGGGCGACAGCGGTCCACCCGGGCGCGGTGCTGACCGACACCACCCGAAAGATGATCCAAGCCCAGCCCTCAGCCGCGTCCGCCTTTACGTGGAAGACCGTCGCACAGGGCGCAGCGACGTCAGTGTGGGCGGGGTTCGTTGCTTCCCCGGACGAGGTCGGGGCCCGTTACTGCGAAGACTGTCACACCGCCGAGGTGGTCGATGATCCGGCTGTCTCATCTGGCGTTTGCAGCTACGCTTTGGATCCTGAGCATGCAAAGGCGCTGTGGCGCAAGAGCGAGGAGATGGTCCGCGAGCGGTTCTGAACCACGTTCCACGACGCCAACCGGATCGGCTATCTCCGACATTCCTTGCCAAGCAGCATGAAAGCGGGCGGTGAAATCCGTTTCAAAGCATTCCATTGTCGTTCTTCCGCATTTCCGGTGGCGGAACCTGTTGCGGAAAGCCCCAATGTTCCACGATTTTGCCGTTCTCGGCCCGGTACAGGTCGATATAGGCGCAGGGCTCGCCCTGGTGCGTCCCCTCGGCGACGAGAAAGACAAAGTCTCCCTGTCCCAGCAGAAGCCTGATCTTATCGATCGTCCTGTCGCGCGTCAGGACTTCCAGGTCGCGCATGAACTCGCCGATGCCATCGACGACGCCTGGCTCATGGCGGACGCAACGATCACCCGAGAAGTATTGCTGGAGCGTGTCATGACGGCCGTCGATATGAAATGTTTCATAGTAATCCCGTACCAGCGACTTGTTCTTCTCGGTGTCCTCGTCGTGCTTCGGCTCGGTCGGTCCATCGACCTGCGTGTGTCCGCTCTTGTTGGGCGGGGCTGCCTTCGCCGAGAAGACCCAATGCTCGACGATCAGGCCGTCCTCGAACCTGAACACGTCGAAGAAGGTGCCGTCGCCAAGAACAAGCCCATCCGTTTGGGTGAAAACGTAGGAACCGTCCTGATAGGCCCTGATAACCTTCAGTTCAGGATGATCCGCAGCAATCTGCTCGACATAAAGCTTGACGCCCTCGACACCGTCGCGCGCATGCGGATTATGTTCGACGTAATGCTTCGGGTCCATGTACTTGGTGGCCAGAACGGGATCTCGGCTCGAGATGCCCTGGAAGACGGCCAATGCTTTTTCGATATCGCTCATGGGGGAGACCTCCGCCTATGCGAAATGGCCGGCTTGCTCGAAGGAGAGCCGCGGGTTGCGTGGAAACAACGAACTCGGCTTGCCGTAACCGATGCTGCAGATGAAGTTCGACCGGATACGCGTGCCGGCGAAAAACGCCTGGTCGACGCCGGCGTTGTCGAAGCCTGACATCGGTCCGCAGTCCAACCCCAGCGCGCGCGCCGCGATGATGAGGTACGCGCCCTGCAGCGTGCCGTTGCGCATCGCCGTAACCTCGGCAACCGGCGGCGCGGCGAAGGCCTTCTGCATCGCCTCGGCGTTGTGAGGCATGAGCTCAGGCAGCCGGTCGGCGAAGTCGAGGGCGTTGCCGATGATGACCGTCAGCGGCGCCTCGAGGATCTTGGGACGGTTCCTCTCCATCGCCAACTCGGCGAGCTTCGCCTTGGCTTCAGGGCTACGGACCCAGACGAACCGCGCCGGGCTGGAGTTGGCCGAAGTCGGCCCCCATTTCAGGAGGTCATACAGATCGCGAACGACACCCTCCTCGACTGGTGCGTCGGTCCACCCGTAATAGGTGCGCGCGGACCGGAATAGCTGGTCGAGCGCGTCGGGTGATATGGCGTCTCTCATCTTCTGTCCTTCTTCTGTCTTCGGTCTGCTTGCTGGATTTGGTGTGTCGGCCGCACGAACCATGTGCCGGACTGGGCCGTCTGCTAGGCGACGAAGCGGACCACGCCCCCGTCGACACGCAGTGCCGCGCCCGTGGTCGCCGACGACTGCTCCGAGCACACGAAGACGATCATGTTGGCGACCTCGTCGGTCGTCGCGAACCGCTGGATCAACGTGGTCGGGCGGTTCGCCTTGAGGAAGGCTTCTTCGGCTTCCTTGATCGTCACGTTGTCGGTCTGAGCTTGGGCCGTCATCCAGTTGGAAAGGATCTCGGACCTGGTCGGCCCCGGGAGCACGGCATTCACGGTGACGCTCGTGCCCGCGACAGATTCGGCCAGGCCGCGCGAGATCGCGAGCTGCGCCGTCTTGGTCATCCCATAATCGATCATCTCCTTGGGGATGTTGACCGCCGACTCGCTGCTGACGAACACCACCCGGCCCCAGCCCCGCTTCACCATGCGCGGCAGGTAATGCCGCGTCGTGCGAACGCCGCTCATGACATTGATCTGGAAGATCTTCAGCCAATCATCGTCGGTGAGATCGGCGAAGGGCTTCGGCCACGCCGTCCCCAGGTTGTTGACGAGGATGTCGGCGTCGGGCGCCTGCACGAGCAGGGTGGCGCCGCCTTCCGCGGTCGCGAGGTCGGCGGCGACACCCGAGATATGGATGTCGGGAAAGGCCTGCCGCATCTCCTGCACGGCCTGGCCAACCCGATCGCTGCCGCGCCCGTTGATCACGACCGAGGCGCCAGCGCGCGCCAGCCCTTCCGCGGTGGCGCGGCCGATGCCGGCGGTGGATCCGGTGACGACTGCCGTGCGGCCTTTGAGGTCGATGATCATGCTGTGCCCTCTCGATGGTTCTGGATCGGGCGGGGAACGCGATGGCGCCCCGCTGATGCCGCTACTTGTTGTCGAACTTGACAAGGTCCTGGAAGATGAGCGGCGCCCAAGTCTGCCCGCGTGCCTGGACGAGCGCGCCGCCTTCGGCGAGCTTGCCGAGCCAGATGGGCGCGAACCCAAGCTCCTCGGCCAGGGCCTTCACCTGGGCCGCTGCCTGCTCATCGTCACTTGACAGGAAGACGACCCGCCGCCCGCCCTTGACGTCCGGGTCCGCACCCAGAGTCTTGGCGCCCAGGTGATTGAACCCCTTCACCAACCGCGCACCGGGCAGGGCTCGGGCCACTGCGGCGGAGGACGGCAGGCCGCCCAACTCCTCGACGGGCACGCCATACGCGTTCATGACGTCCACCACGATCGTGCCCTGCCAGCTTGGGCGCGATTTCGCGACCTCGTGGTGTTTCGGAAACGGCACGGCCAAGAGGACGATATCGCCCTCGAGAGCGTCCTGCAGCGACGTGGAAACGACGGTCGGCCCGATTTCCCGCGCCAGCGGCGCCAGCGCCTCCGGCGGCCGCGTGCTGGCCACCATCACCTCCATGCCTTTGCGGGCGAACGTGCGGGCGAGAGCCTGGCCGACCGCGCCGAAGCCGACGATTGCGTAGGTCACATGGTGTCCAGTCATTTGTGAGCGGGAGGCCGGCGAGCCGCCGGCCTCCCGTTCCTGAACAGAGGATTTGGGGATGCGGGCGCTTGGCCGGGACTGGCTAATTTTCGACATCGGCTGTGCCGTCGCGCACCACGCGCGGATCGCGTCGTGTCTGGCCTGCGGCTTCTCCGAGGGAGCTCTCCCGACGCTCACATGCCAGACCTGATCGGTGTGGCAGCTCCTGAGCATCACCCGCTGTGGGAGAACAGCCCCGCGAAGAGTTCCGTGTAGGCAGCAAGCCGCCGGGATATGAACTCGGTAAAGAGCTGGACCCGCTTCGTCCTGCGCGTCTCGCCTTGCGTCAGCAGCCAGAGCGTTCCGTGCCGATGCACGCGCGTGCCCGGCACCCTGACCAGCAGAGGGTCGGCATCCCCGACAAAGCACGGGAGCGTGGTCATTCCGAGCCCCTGCCGCACAGCGGCGATATGCGACCCAGCATCCGCGGTCCTGAACGGCACCCCGGCAATTGGAACCTCACCCTCGCGACTCCATGCCGGGATGCCGTCGAACTCCTTGAGGATCCAGCGGACCGTTTGAAGCGTCGGCGCGCGCCAGGCGGCGAGGAGGTCGCTCGACATGTAGACACCGCCGAAAACCTCCGGTCCCTTCAAGCCGTGGAGATTCAGCGGAAGTGCGCTGCGCTCGCCGACGACGCGGATCGCGACGTCGGCCTCCCGGTTGGTCAGGTTCACCGGCTCGTCGCGGGAAAGTATCTCGACTTCTATCTCGGAGTGAACACGCGCGAACTCGGCGAGGTCGGGCATGAGCAGATGTGTCGCGAGCATGGGTGTCATGGTCACCCGCAAAAGCCCGCGTACGCTCTGGTCTCGGCCGAGCACGCGCGTCTCCAGCTGGTTTGACGCGGACGCCATCTGCTCCGCGAAGTCGAGGACCTCCTCTCCCGCGTCGGTCAGGCGGTAGCCCGACGGCAGCCTGTCGAACATCCGCGCTCCGAGGCGCTCCTCAAGCTGGGATACTCGTCGCAGCACGGTGGAGTGGTTCACACCGAGCTGTTCCGCGCCGGCTCGAACAGAGCCACCCCGTGCGACGGCAAGAAAGTAGCGAACGTCGTCCCAATCAATCATCTGCTTGCCATCTTAAGCCGACCCTACCTAGCACTACTTTGGTAGATCGGTGTCGATGGCTTTGCCGAGGAGCATCTTACAGTGCGGGCGTCGCACTGGTGGCGATCGTGCGACGAGGTCGAGGATGGCTTGCCTGATGGCCGGCATACTGGGTTGGGGCGGCGGTCTCCTGATTCTTTTTTCCGCCCCGCTGCTGTGAGGCGACGGGATTGGAGGAAGGCGTAGGCGATCATCGTCATCAAGGCGTGCCGATGTAATCCGGTCCAGGATTTGCCTTCGAATTGGTCGAGGCCGAGTTCCTCCTTGAGCTGCTGATGGGCCTGCTCACAGATCCACCTCGCCTTGATCGTAGCGGCGACTTCCTGAGCATGGTCTCGGCCGGCAGGTTCGAAGGCGCGTATTCTGCAGACGGTGCATGAGGCCAAAGGCGAGCAGGCGGCGCAGCTCATCGGCCACCTGAGAAAGCCGGAGATGGCCAAGGAGGCCGAGCGGCTGCTGGCGGGCACCGGCTGGCTGCCCGAGCCGCTGCGCACGCCAGGCTGGCGCTTAGTGCGCCCGCGTCATCAGGGCATCAGCTCGGGGGCGTGTTCGCGTATGACCGCCAACGTCAGCTGCTCGCCCCGCTTGGAAAGCCGCTCGATCCATTCCAACGGCATCGCTCCAAAGTCGGTTGGATAGTCTGCCACCTCGGCACGGGTGACGAGATCAGCCGGCGGGTGAGCGAGCCGGCGGTCGTCCTGGTCGAGGTAGGGGAGCGCGAACCGCCGGATCCGACCTGCGGCCTTGAGGTCGAACAGCCGCGTCTGCGCGGCGTTCTGGGCGCGAGCGGACATCGCAGAGAAAGATGAGGTAAGCCTCGACTTCATGAAGAGACCCGGCGGGAGCGTGCGCGGTCCGTAGCCTGCGCGGCAGGCGATGATCGTGTCGACAGGCTCAACCCCGACGCTCACGGCGGGGTCGCGGTCCGGCCAGAGGGGCGAAAGCGCCATGTTGTCGTAGATGCCGCCGTCGGTGAGCGTCACGCGTTCCGTCCGCCGCGACCCGTCGGCCTTATCGAAGGCGAGGTATTCGTCCAGGGCGGGGAGGAGGAGCGGATATGCGGCGGAAGCCGCGACAGCATGGGCGAGAGGGATCTTCGAGGGATCGATGCGGCCGAACCGCCAGCAACCCGCTTCCCTCGCGCCGAAGTAGAAGGCGGAACCGGTGCGGAGTTCGGCGGCGAGGGCGACTAGGCGGGGTCCATCGGCCCGCAGCGAGCCGAGCGTCCGCCCTTTGAAGAGGCGCCGGTCGAACGTCCGGCGGAGGATTGTCGTCCGGCTCGCGAAGCGCCGCGGCACCCGTGTATCGCCCGGTGTACGCGGGGTGCCGGTCGCGACCGCCGATAGCCACGTCAGCAGACGGACCGGCAGTATCCACGTCAGGGATGCGCACATCACCGCGACGCAGAGGATCGCCTTGACACCTTCGCTCGTGGTCAAGGCGGTCTTCAACGCCGGCCTGACGAATCCCCCCGCCAGGACGGCCCTCGCGTTCTCTTCGAAGCCTAGGAAGTCACCTTCGTGGATCGTGTACATGGCGCCGAGCACGCATCCGCCCGACACGCAAGAGAGGACCTCGGCCGACTTCAGGAGCTTGAGGCGATCGAGGGCACGAAGGCAGCCAAGATGAAATGCCATGGCGCGCGAACCGCCCCCGGAGAGGGCGATTCCGATCCTGGGGGCTTGGTCGCCTTTGCCTGGGTCTTCGCCGACGTCGCTGCGCTGCATGACGATTCCGGTTTGGGCCGCTCCGCCCTCCTAGCACGAACGACGCAAGGTGTTCGGAGCCGGACACGTTTGCTGTCGGTGAGATCTAAGCGTCAGGCCTGCGCGACGGTGCCCGCGCAGGCCCGTGTGACGTTCGCACTTTTCGAACACGGCACCGCTTGAAACCGCACGGCCGGGGCCGTCGACCATCCCGCGACTGCGCCTCCAAGGTGGGTTGCAGGGTGATGCGAGGTGCCGAGTGCGTCGCTCGATGCCGCGCAGGCTCCCGGTGCGTGGGATGACCTCGGTGCATGGGTCCAACCCACATTTATGTAAGCGCCGACGGCCGCCACCGTGGGATGGTTTACTTACGTTTCCCACGCTTGTTGCCCGGTCCGAAGGAGTAGATCACTCGCGCATAGACGTCCACCAAGACGCTCGCCAGGCCCGCAAGCCTCACCACCAATCAGCGCTTGGAGGTTTCGCAGAAGCTGAAAGCCGGAGCAGGGGTTTCGGCTTTGGCCTCAGCGTTTTGTCGTGTTTGAGCCTTATAGTTTTCGTTTGCCATAACAGGTTCTACCTTTGAGGGAGGGGATCATTGATCGCGTTAAGAAACTTGATACCCTGTAACTTAGCTGCTCTACATGACTTCCTGAAATCATCGTCACAAACTATTTTGGTTTCCGAGTAAGTCATACAGAATATGTGAGCCTTATTCACCCTTAAATCATCAAAGTTCAAATCCTCATAGCCAGTGATAAAATACTTCTTCCGACCATCATGTTGAACCGACACTTTCGACCTATCTTCATCCAATGCATCTATTGATCTGATAATGTCACACAACCAAAATCGTAATTACCCACCCCTTGCGTTGCGCGCGGATCTCTGAATCGATGCCGTCATGGGACGGATCGACCTCGAGCGCCTGAGCAAGGAAGAACTGATCGAACTGGTGCTGCGACTGCAGCGGCCCGACAAGACGTCACGGACGTCGTCGAAGCCGCCGTCGACGGATCGCAAGGAGCGCCGCGAGCGGTCGCGTCCCGGAGGCGCCAAGCCCGGCCACGAGGGTCACAGCCGCGTCCTGGCCGAGGATCCGCAGATCACGGTCGATCACCATCCCGAGGTTTGCCCGTGCTGCCAGGCGGCGCTGTCGACCGACCTGCCGGGCGAGGTCGTGAGCCAGCACGACCGGATCGAGCTTCCGGTCATCAAGCCCGTCGGGCTGCACGACACTTCTTACGGCGCAGCCCACAAGGCTTTTCATGCGGTCGTCGATGGTTACGGATCGGATCGGGATGGCTGGGATAGGGCGGCCGAGGGATTCCGGTGCGAGTTGCAAGTAGCGATCCTGGCCGCGAGCGCCAAGGGAGACGGCGATCCTGCGATGGGACGGCTTCGATTGGTCGGCGGTTGCGGCTGCTCCCCCCCCGCAAAGTCCACGACCGTCGCGGAGCTCACGGGAGAGATGCGGAAAACCGACCAGGTTCGCGTTGAACCCTCGCTCCCGGCGGACCTTTTCTTCCAAATCGCCGAATCCGCGAACGACGTCATCCTCGTCACGACGCCCGACATGGAGCCACCCGGGCCGCTGATCGTCTACGTGAACCCCGCATTCACGCGTTTGACGGGATACGGCGCCGCCGAGGCGATCGGTCAGTCACCGCGCATGTTGCAGCGTTCCGCAACCGACCGCGCCACGCTTAATGCCATAAGGAAGGCTTTACTGGCTGGGCTGGAAGTTCACGAGAAGGTGTTGAACTTCGGCAAGGGTGGCGAGCGGTACTGGCTCGACCTGCGGATCGTCCCGTTGCGTGACGGCGCCGGCAGGATCACCCATTTCGTGGCGATCGAGCGCGACGTGACGATGGACAAGCGGCGGCTGGACCTCGACGTCTGTGCCCATATCCGGCGGCACTGGGCGGATGCGATCATCGTCTTCGTAACGGCCAATCCGAAGAGACTGCCGGAGGACTACGCGGGCGGACACGGCGTCGTGTCGAAGCCCTTCTCCCGCAACGGGCTCATGTCGGTGGTGCGGTACATCACGGAGGGGGTCCTCGATCCCCCGCCGACCACGCGGCAACCGGCCGAACTGACGGCTGCTCCCAAGTTGCTCAAGGCTTGGACTTGATATCGCGACGCGGGCAGTTCACGCCGCCTAAGCTCGACTTTGGCCATTTTGGTCAGGCGTTGATCCAGAACATTGGTTCGGAGGCGACGTATTCGAGGGCCTTGTCGAGCGGCATGGTGGTGATGCCGAACGGGCTTGATGCGCCCCAGCGTTGGCCGTTCCACCACAGCACCTGCACCTTGTCGGCGTCGCCGGTGAGTTTGAGGCGGGCGAGCGGCGCGCCGGTGCGCTCGCTGGAGAGTGAATAGCCGTGCCCCGCTTTGTGGACGAGGACGCCCCCGCCGCGCGCCCGATTGAACGCCTCGATGCGCTCGCGCAGGGGATCGCTGGCCGGCACGGTGAATCCTTTCGTCTGTGTTCGGGATTCAGCGGTGGCGTCACCACCATCGCGAGCCCGCCATGGCAAAGCAAGCCGTTCCCGATGTCCTCGCCACCTGGATGGCACCTTTCGCTGCCTACTTCACGCGCCCGACCTTTGCCAACCTGCTGGTCCTCGTCGCGGGCGCTATCCTCGCCGCCGGCCGGCGCACCGTTGCCTCGGCGCTGAGCAGCGTCGGCCTGCGCGGGGCGGCCACCTTCACCAACTACCATCGCGTGCTGAACCGAAGCCGTTGGTCGGGCTTGCCGGTCGCACGCCGCCTGCTCGTGCTGATGATTGCGGCCTTCGTGCCGAGCGGGCCGGTGGTGGTCGGCATCGACGAGACGATCGAGCGCCGGTGGGGGCCGAAGATCAAGGCGCGCGGCATTTATCATGATCCCGTGCGCTCCAGCCACGGGCACTTCGTCAAGGCGTCTGGCCTACGCTGGATCAGCCTGATGCTGCTCGCCCCCGTGCCGTTTGCAGGGCGGGTGTGGGGTCTCCCGTTCCTCACCGTGCTGGCGCCATCAGAGCGCTACGCCCAAGCACAGGGGGGCCGCCACAAGCCGCTGACCGATTGGGCGCGCCAGATGCTGCTTTTGGTCGCGCGATGGCTACCGGGCCGGCAGGTCGTGGCGGTCGCCGATTCAAGCTACGCCGCCATCGACCTGCTCGCAGCGGTACGCCGCCACCTCACCGTGATCACCCGTCTGCGGCTTGACGCGCGCCTGTTCGATCCGCCCCCGCCGCGCCGGCCCGGAACAAAAGGGCGCCCGCGCGTCGCCGGCGCCCGCCAGCCGACGCTGGTCCAGCGCTTGGCCGACCCGAAAACGGCTTGGCAGCGGGTCAAGGTCACGGACTGGTACGGTCAGGGCGAGCGCCAGCTCGACATCGTCTCGGGCACAGCGCTCTGGTATCATCCGGGCAAACAGGTGCCGGTCCGTTGGGTGCTGGTGCGCGACCTAGCCGGTGCGTTCGAGCCGCAGGCCTTCGTGTGCACGGACGAGGCCACCGAGCCCGTCGACGTGCTGCGCTTCTTCGTGCGTCGCTGGTCGGTGGAGGTGACCTTCGCCGAGGTGCGGCGCCACCTCGGCGTCGAAGCCCCGCGCCAATGGTCGGATCTGGCCATCGCAAGGACCACGCCCTGCCTGCTCGCCCTGTTCTCCTCGTGACCCTATGGGCCAACGACCTGTCCGCCCGCGGCCTCGTCATCCCCAGGCCCGCCGCTTGGTACGCCAAGCCCGAGGTCACCTTCTCCGACGCCATCGCCGCCGTCAGGCGCCAACTCTGGATCGAAGCGACTTTCCCAACTTCCCGGCCCGACCGGGACACGGTCAAAATACCGAAAACCTTCCGTGACAGGCTCATCGAAGCCGCTTGCTACCCAGCCTGAAATGGCCAAAGTCGAGCTTAGAGTCCGTTCTGAAACTTATTTAGCTGTTACATAGCTTTCTGGCCATGAGCCGGATAGATGCGAGCTTGAGGAAGGCGAGGGCGTTCTGGGTTCGATTTTCGAAGTCTTTGGCGAGACGACGGCATCGGTTTAACCAGGCAATCGTTCGTTCAACGATCCAGCGACGCGGAAGGAGCACGAAGCCCTTGGCGGTATCGGATCGCTTGACGATCTCGACATCGACCTGCGTCAATAGCTTGCCGACACCCTTATTGAACTCAGAGTCCGTCCGGGAAGTCATGCTCGGGCCAATCGGCGCAAGAGGATCATGACCGATGCGGCATAGAGGAAGGCTTTTGCGGATGCGATCGTCGCCTCAGGGTCCTTCCAGAGCCGCCTGTTCCGGCTGATCCAGGCGAAGAAGCGCTCGACCACCCAGCGTCTCGGATGGACGGCAAAGCCGATCTGATTGGGCGGTTTGCGGACGATCTCGACGTCGATGATCGTCGCTGCCGCGGGGCGGTCACCCGCATACCCTCCGTTCGGCACCCCGCCGCGCATGCGCGACGTGGCCCCTGCCGAACTCCGCCCGCATCGGCGAAGGCCTTGCTGACGAAGGGGAAGGATCGGCGCGACAGTTGCAGCACCGGTACGGCCCCGTCGCGGTCCTGGACGTTGGCTGGTTGCGGGTCGAGCACGAGCGCCCGCCCATCGGTATCGACCATGACCTGCCGCTTGCGGCCCTTCACCTTCTTGCCGGCATCGTAGCCGCGCGGACCGCCGCTCTCGGTCGTCTTGACGCTCTGGCTGTCGAGCACGGCCGCGCTCGGGGAGGCCTCACGGCCGACACGCTCGCGATCGGCCATGACCAATTGATGATTGATCCGCCGGAACACACCGGCGTCGCGCCAACGGCTGAAATAGCCGAACACCGTGCTCTTCGGCGGCAAGTCTTTCGGCAAAAGGCGCCACGCGATGCCGCCGCGCAGAACATAGAAGATCCCATTCAAGATCTCACGCATGGGCCAAGCCGGCGGCCGACCACACGTGGCGGCAGGCGGCAGAAGGCGTTCGATGATCGCCCATTCGGCGTCCGTCAGATCGGTTTCGTAGCGGAGACCCGTGCGGCTATGCTGCCGTCGGGTGGTCGGGGTCCACATGGCGCTTCCAGGTCAGGCTTCAGCACCCTCCTGGAATCATCTCGATCCCGGCCACTCAACCCTTTCTCGGACGGGCTCTCAGGCCCCTGATAGCCTCCGTCGGCGAAGAGTCTGCGCAGGAATGGATAAAGCCCGAACAGTGTTGACAGCAGCAGTAGGCCACCGTCACGGTCCTGGATGTCGGCGGGATGTACGATGGCCTGCATCAGCAAGCCTTGCGTATCAACGAGGATATGTCGCTTCTTTCCCTTGATCTTTTTGCCTGCATCGAACCCGTGCGGGCTGATCGAGCCCCCCCTTTATGGATGGCCCGCCCCTCCTCGCGAAGCAGCTGATAGCGTGCTTCCGCAACTCAAAGGTGAAGACGGAGCGGACCATGCAGCTTTCCATCATCGGCATCGACCTCGGCAAGACGTCGTGCAGCCTCGTTGGCCTGGACGCGGGCGGCAAGGTCGTCCTGCGTCGGCGCATGCGCCGCGACACCGTCGTCTCGTTCTGCAGCAAGTTCTCGGCTTGCATCGTCGCCATGGAAGCTTGCTGCGGCGCGCACCACATTGGCCGCCCACTGGCCGGCCAGGGTCACGAGATCCGGCTGATGTCGCCCGAATACGTGCGCCCCTATGTCAAGGCACAGAAGAACGACGACCGCGACGCCGAAGCCATCGCGGAGGCGGCGAGCCGGCCGACCATGCGCTTCGTCACCTTGAAGTCGGAGGAGCAACTCGACATGCAGACGCTCCACCGCGTGCGCGACAGGCTGGTCGGCGACCGGACGTCACTGATGAACCAGATCCGCAGCCTGCTGCTGAAGCGCGGCCACGTCGTGGCCCAGGGTCGGGCCAGGCTGGCCGCCGCTCTTACCCTTCTGCTCGACGGCGAGCACCGCGTCCTCGCTCCGCGCATCCACGAACTGATCGTGGACATGCGCCGGCAATGGCTCGCGCTCGACGAGCGCATCAAGGCCTTCGATGCGGAGTTCGCCGCCGCCGCGAAGGCACAGGACGGCGCACGACGACTTCTATCCATTCCCGGCATAGGCGCGCTGAACGCGACGGCCCTCGTGGCGGCCGTCGGCGACGCGGGCACCTTCACCCGTGGGCGGGACCTCGCGGCCTGGCTAGGCCTCGTGCCGCGCCAGGTGACGACGGGCGGCAGGCCGAAGCTGCTCGGCATCACGAAGCGCGGGAGCAAATACCTGCGCAAGATGCTGATCCAGGGTGCCCGGGCCGCCTTGCCGACGCTGAAGGCCGGGGACACGCGCGTGGGGGCCTGGCTGCGCGGGCTCCTGGCCCGGGTCCACCTCAACACGGCCGTCGTCGCCCTGGCGGCCAAGATGGCCCGCACGGTGTGGGCGCTGCTCCGGCACGGGAGCACTTATGAGGCTGTCGCCCAGGCGGCCTGAAACCGGATCGGCTGACGCGAGCGAGCGCCGGCCCTCGATGTCTGTGGGTGGCGACGAGGAGATGGCCTCACTGTCAACCGGTGTTTTGCAACCCTTGGCTGAAAAATGGCACTCGATGCCGGCCGCTTTATGAGGACCAGAACGCGCGGCTCTCCATCTTGGCCAACGGCTCGCCGGAAGGCCGGATACGTTTGTGCAGACAGCTCAAGCCGGACACGACGAAACCACTTGCCGACGGGGCGGGCCATACGTTTTCGGCGCTCTTCACGCTCTGGGAATCGATGATACAGGCCGTTGGACTCGCCTCCTTGCCCACCTTCTCGCGACATTGCACGCATAAAGCATGGTGGATCTTGTCGATCACGCCTTCATAGCGCCAAAGATCGAAATAGGTGAACAGGGTCGTCCTGGAAGGAAAGCCCTTCGACACGGCGCGCCATTGGCAACCTGTACTCAAAACATACATTATCCCGTTGACGACCTCGCGAACCTCGACGGTCCGCTTGCGACCGCCGCGCTTCGCCGGCGGGATCAAGGGCGAGATCAACGCCCATTCCTGGTCCGTCACGTCGCTCGGGTAGCGGAGGTGGTCGCGATTGTAACGCGGGCGGTTCTCAACGGTCCACATCGCCGGCTCCTCTCAACTCATGCCAAACGTGGAATCCATAAAGCCATTACAAAGTTCAGAAAGTTTCAGAACGGACACTTAGCGTTGCTCAGCGAACAACCGTCGCGCTGCCCTCTTATGGGCTGTACCCGTGACAATGCCTGCCATGCTCCACAATAGACCAAAGGCGTCACTCCCATTTGTGACACAGTAAGATTAGGAGGCGATCGCCAATTCGTTTGGGTCCATTTGGGTAGCATCGCGCAGCAAAGCGCCGATGTTCTCTTCCGCAGCTGTGCGACCGAACAACCAGCCTTGTCCAATATCGCAGCCGAGCTTCCGGAGGAGCGCCGCCGTTTCGGGTGTTTCCACCCCTTCCGCCACGACCACGAGACCGAGATTGTGACCGAGGCCGATGACGGCCGAAACGATCTTTGCGCTGTCTTTGTCGGTCAGCATGGCGTTGACGAAGCTCTGGTCGATCTTCAGCTTGTCGAAGGTCAGCACTTGAAGGTGCCGCAGGCTCGAGAATCCGGTACCGAAGTCATCGAGCGCCAGTCGCACGCCAAGCGCCTTCAGCTGGAACAGAAGGGTTCGTGCCAGTTCGAGGTCGCCGACCAAGGCGCTTTCGGTGACCTCCAATTCGAGGCGATGGGCCGGAAACTGCATGTCATCCAATATTGCGCGAACCATTTCCGGCCAGTCGTGATCACGCAATTGCAGGGGCGACACATTACAGGCGAGGGTCAGGTGCGCCGGCCAGTTCACGGCAGCACGGCACGCTTTTCGCAGCAGGCGCTCGGTCATCGGTCCGACCAGGCCGAGGTCTTCGGCGATCGGAATGAAGTCGGCGGGAGGCACCATTCCGCGCGTTGGGTGCGGCCAACGCGCCAGCATTTCGAATCCGATCAGCTGTCCCGTATCCATGGCGACGAAGGGCTGAAAATGCGGCACGATCACGTCATCGGCAATCGCCTGACGCAGATCGCCCTCGAGGAGTGCGAGCGAGCGGACGTAGGCATCCGTGGCCTCTTTGAAGAACCGGAAACAGCTGCGGCCTTCGATCTTTGCCCGATACAAGGCGACATCGGCTCGGTGAATGAACTCGGTGGCGCCCCCATCGCCGCGATGGGCGACGGCGATGCCGACGCTGGCCCCGATCCGAACCAATGCACCTTCGGCCAGCTCGAAAGGTTCTTTCAGCACGCTAATGACGCGTGCCGCCACGGTGGCGGGGTCGCCGGACGGTCGCGACTGACCAGGCGAGTCGAGCAAAAACACCAGTGCGAACTCGTCGCCTCCCAGGCGGGCGACTAAGTCGTCATCCTCGGAAATGGCGCGGAGCCGGGCGGCCACGAGTTGAAGCAGCTGGTCACCAGCAAGATGACCGTAAGCATCATTGGCCGCCTTGAAACGATCGAGGTCGATCAGAAGAAGGGCACAGCCGCGGCCCGTCCTGCTCATGTCGGCAAACATCGCTTCAATTTTTTCGTAGAAGTAGCGACGGTTCGGAAGCTCGGTCAGCGCATCCGTGCGAGCGACGGCCGCGGTGCGGGCAAGCGCTCCTTTGAGGCGTAGATGCCCGCGAAGCATCAAGGCGGTTGAGACGAGGAGGACGATAACGAATGCTAGCCCACCGGCTTCCATCCAGGCCCGACTGACGAGTTCCGCCGCCCGGACATAGGAAAGCGTTTTAAGTTCCCCGCCGATCTCTTCGATGCCGGTTGCATAGACGTCCTTGAGATAGGCGAATTCGGGTCCGTTCAGCAGCGCTCTCGCGGCGGCGGCGTCTCCCTGGGCAACAAGCGCCAGGGACCTTCGCTCCATCGTGACGAGATTGCGATGGGCTTCGACTGCCGTTTCGGCCAGCGCCGCCTTGGACTCCGGCGTTGCGAGCTCGACCACTTCCGCGATGTCGGCGTCCAGCTTGGGGACAGCCTCTTCGTAACGCTCGGCCCACCGCGACTCCCCCGACGACGCGGCCATGTTTGCCGACATGGTTAGCCACTCGTCGAGATAGGCGATCGATCCGTTGAGTTCCGTAACGCGCAGCGCTTTTTGCGACGCCAGCCGCACTTCGTCGCGTGTTCCGGCGCCAGTCCAGCCGAACCAGATCAACAACGCGCATGCCGCTGCCGTTGCCAGGAGGAACGCGCCGCGCGTCGCCAGGACGAAGCTCGGCCGCACCGTCTTTCCTGCGAGAGTCGTCCCTGTATTCGGCATGTCCAGGAATGTAAGGCGAACAGCTTAACGAACAGCTGTTCGAGTCCGGTAAATCCAGGATGGTCCGCAGTAGACAATGCCATTCCGTAAGATGGGTTGAACCTGCGTCCGCCTGCCCTGAACCTGCCCGGCGGGCGCGTCGATTGCCGGCCAGGTCAGGCCCTTGCGTCGCACGGTGGTTTCGATTTCCTCGCGCATCAGCATGGCCAAGCGTTGAACAACTAGCCCCAGGGCACGAGCCGAGTGGGATTCGATCCCTTCTCCGGCCGCGCCGGATCGGGGGAAGACGACCGTGCGACCGAGGGCTCTCATGATTGTGTCGAGCGTGATCAGCGACGGGTTCCCGGAGCCCGCCAGCATCGGATCGAGAAACTGCGTCGTCACCCCGATCTTTCGGCTGAAAGCAATTTTCGTCAGGCCAGAGTCGTCCAGTTCTTGGCGAAGAACGGCCGCCAGCAGCTGCCCTGCAACGGAGCAGACCCGCTGATCTCGATCGACGCGACGAGAAACCATTGTCCCGCGGCAATCACGGTGAGACTCGCATTGCGTCGCCTGAAATGTTGCCGGAGTAGTCCCCCGTTGCCTCAGCCGACATGCTCCCTTGGCGGTGCGAGCTGGGGAGCGGGGCATGAGGCAGGTCAGAATGGCGACGCGCGATGAGGTCACGGCGGTTCTCGTCCAAAGATATGCGGAAGCGAGCCGTCACGACCGCGGTCGCATCCTCGACGAGATGGTGGCCATCACGGGCCATCACGGGCCATCACCGCAAACACGCGGCGCGGCTTCTGCGAGGGAAAGCAGCGGCTACGCGATCTGGGCCACGGCCGGGCCGCCGCACCTACGACGAGGCTGTCCGGGAAGCCCTGGTCACAACCTGGGAGGCGGGTGACCGGATCTGTGGCAAGCGCCTCAAGGTGTTGTTGCCGTCGCTGGTCGAGGCCATGGAGCGGCACGGACATCTCGTACTTGACCCCATCGTTCGGACAGGTCTGCTGACGATGAGTGCCACGACGATCGATCGGGCGTTGGCCGAGAACAGGGCCGCAGCCGGGCGAAAGCGCCGGCGTGTCGGGGCCTCGTCCGCCGTGCGACGCGCCGTGCCGGTGCGGACCTTCGACGACTGGAATGATCCGGCGCCCGGCTACGTGGAAGCGGATCTCGTCCTCCACTGCGGGGCGAGTCCGAAGGGTAGCTACCTGCAGACGCTGACGCTGACCGACATTGCTACTGGTTGGACGGAATGTGCGCAGCTGATGATTCGCGAGCAGGTGTTGCTCACGAAGGTTCTGGACGAGGTTCGGGGAGCGCTGCCTTTCCCGCTGCTGGGCTTCGATACGGACAACGACACGGTCTTCATGAATGAAACCGTGAAGGCTTACTGCACACAGGCCGGTGTCGAATTCACGCGATGCCGGCCCTATCGCAAGAACGACCAGGCCTGGGTGGAGCAGAAGAACGGGGCCGTCGTGCGCCGCATGGTCGGCTACCGCCGCTATGTGGGCCTCGAGGCCGCCACGGTGCTGGCCCGGCTCTATAAGTCGGTGCGGCTCTACGTGAATCACTTCCAGCCGTCGTTCAAGCTGGCCAACAAGAAGCGCGAAGGCGCCAAGGTCCGCAAGCGCTACCATCCTCCGGCGACGCCGTTCGCGCGCCTGCTGGCGGATCCGAGAACCGCGGACGACGTGCGTCGGCGATTGCAGGAGATGCACGCGACGCTCGACCCCGTGGCGCTTCTGCACGACATCCGCGCGCTCCAGGGCGAACTGGTCATCTTGGCCGACCGATCCACCTCCGATGACACCGCCGCCCCCACCGCACCGACGCTCGAGCAGTTCCTGAGCGGGCTACGGACGGCGTGGCAAGAGGGCGAGGCACGCCCGACGGCGCGGTCAAAGCCTGCAACCAAGCGTGGCCGGCGGCGGCCCGATCCGTTCGCAATGGTGACCGACACGCTCCGGGAATGGTTCGAGGCCGAGCCCTGGCGATCATCGGGCGAACTCCTGGAGCGGCTCCGGGCAGAACACCCGGACAAGTTCACGGCAGGTCAGATCCGCACCCTGCAACGGCGCGTGAAGGCTTGGAGGGGCGAGGTGGCGCACAAGCCGGTGTTCGGGGACGGCGTGTCCTCCGTCGACATCACAGCGGATCCAACGATCGCGGCCGTGCCGGGCTGAGCATCCCGCTCAGCATTCCAGGGTTGCCCACCTCACCGCAGCAGCAAGCTTGGCATGGGCCCGTCTACGCCGTCTAGCCCTGCGCCGCCGGCGCACCGCTCCGCGGCTTCGGGGCTTGACCGCGTAGCCAGTCCCTTGCCGAGAGATGGCCGTTCCGACGAAGGGGTAGAGCATGCTGGCAACCTTCAAGCCCCATTGTCAGAGGCCCGGATGGGAGCAATTCCTCATGGCAACGACAATCAGCCTTCGGGAACATTCTCGGATGAGGCAATACGAGTCTCACCGTGATTGCCGCGCGAGTCGCATCCAGATTGCCGCGCTACAAACCATTGCCGTCCATCCGCTTCGAGGCAGGGTACTCGTGGCGGACCTCAAGGAGAGCCGCGTTACCATGCCGCCACCGGCCCTGGTCGAGCGCCTCGCACTTGCCGGTCGGGCGATGGCGCGACGGCAGTCCCACCGCGACCTGGCCCGCGGCCTTGATGGCGCACAGAGCACCGCCCTGGAAGCACTGCTGACTGAGCGGGCTGACGATGGCCGCACCCAGCACGGCTGGATCAGCGAGGCCCGGGAAGGACCAACGCTGAAGAACCTCGCCGGGATCGCGGCGCGGCTGGGAGTGCTGCGCCGGATCGGCCTCGGCGACGAGCGGCGGCGCACGGTTCACGCCAACCGCTACGCCATCCTGGCCTGTGAGGCGCGCATCCTGCCGGCGCGCGAGTTGCTGCGCTTTGCTCCGGAGCGCCGGCTCGCGACGTTGGTGGCGTTTGCCATCGAGCGCCAGGCGGCGCTGACTGACCTGGCCGTGGAGATGTTCGACAAACTGGTCGGCACCACCCGGCGCACAGCCGACAGGCGGCATGAGGAGAACCTTCTCGCCCAGGCCAAGGCGCTCGCGGTCGTGGCGCGCGACCACGCCGCCCTGGGCCGCGCGTTGCTGGAAGCGCGCAAGGCCGGCGGCAGCCTCACGGACGCGGTCGAGCGAGCGCTCGGCTGGGAGGGCCTGGCTGCAAGTGTCGAAGTGGCGGAGAGCGCGACAGGCAGCGGGACAGAGGGTGACGGCATCGAGGAGATGATCGGCCGCCACACCATCTTGCGTCGGGCTGCCACGGTCCTGTTCGAGACCTTTCGCTTCCGCTCGCACCGTGCGGACGATCCCTTGCTCGCGGCCGTCGACCTGCTGGGCGAGCTGCATCGGGGCAGCCGGCGCAAGCTCGCGGGACGGGTGCCGACCGTGTTCTTGCGCCGCACCTGGCGAAGCCGGGTCAAGACCGGGCCGGATGGCCTCGACCAGCGTGCCTATGAAGTGGCCGTGGTCGTCCACTTGCGCGACCGGCTGCGCGCCGGCGACATCTGGGTCGAGGGCAGCCGTGCCTACCGGCAATTCGAGGACTACCTGCTGCCGCCAGCCACTTTCGATACTCTGCGCGCGGAAGGGCGGCTCGCCCTCGTGCTGCCCGACACCGCCGCGGCCTGGATCGAGGCGCGCGGCGCTGCGCTGCGTGGGAAGCTTAAGGCCGTGCTCGCTGCGGCTGCGGCAGGCAAGCTGGTGGACGCCTCGCTCAACAAGGCCGGGCTGAAGGTTGCGCCGATCCGCCGCGAGCAACGCGAACGCGTCAAGACGCTGAGCCGGCGACTTTACGCCCTCATGTCCCGCATCCGCATCACCGACCTACTCGCCGAGGTAAACGGCTGGACCGGCTTCGCCGACCGTTTCACCCACTTCCGCACCGGCGAGGCTGTGGCCGACCTGGCCGCGCTCATGGGCGCTATCCTGGCCGATGCGACCAACCTCGGCCTGGACCGGATGGCCGAAAGCTCGCGCGGGCTGACCATCCACCAACTCAACCTGGTGATCGACCGCCACGTCCGCCCCGAAACCTACGCCGCTGCGCTCGCCGCAGTGGTGGACGCCCAGCACGCCCAGCCGTTCGCGGCGGTGTGGGGGCCGGGCAACACGTCTTCATCCGACGGCCAGTTCTTCCCTGCTGGTGGCCGCGGCGAGGCGGCGGCGGACTACAATGCGCGCCAGGGCTCCGAGCCAGGGTCGGTGTTCTACGGCTTCATCTCCGACCGCTTCGCCTCCTACTACTCGCGCGTGATCGCAGCCGCGGTCAGCGAGGCCCCCTACGTCCTCGATGGGCTGATGCACCACGAGAGCGCGGTCGAAATCCATGAACACACCACCGACACGGCTGGCGCCGTCGAAAACGTCTTCGCGCTCGCCCACGCTTTCGGTTACCGCTTCGCCCCGCGCATCAGGGACCTGGGCGGGCGCAAGCTGTACGTAGCCGACCGCGCCATGGCCGAGGGGCTGCCCGACGCCGTGTTCGGCGGCGTGGTCAACCGCGCCGCCATAGAGGAGAACTGGGACGAGGTGCTGCGGCTCGCCGCTTCCATCCGTGCCGGCACCGTGCCGCCCTCGGTCATTCTGAAGAAGCTCGCGGCCTTCCCGCGTCAGAATGCCCTGCACCGGGCGTTACGGGAGATGGGACGGCTGGAAAGGGCAATCTTCACGTGCGACTGGCTGCTCGACCCGGAACTGCGCCGGCGCAGCAATGGCAACCTCAACAAGGGCGAGAGCCGGCATGCGCTGGCCCGGGCCGTGTTCTTCCACCGCCTGGGCGAGCTGCGCGACCGCACCGCCGAGGACATGGCCCACCGCGCCTCGGGGCTGAACCTGGTCGTCAACGCCATCGTGCTGTGGAACACGACCTACCTGGCCCGCGCGTCGCCTACGTCCGCAGCCAGGGCGTCGCGCTCACCGACGAGGAGCTGTCCCATGTTGCTCCGTTGCGGTGGGACCACATCGCGCTCACCGGCGACTATCTCTGGTCGGACGTGGAGACACCGCGCGAGCGCTTCCGGCCTCTTCGCACCAGTCGGTTCAGGCCAGAAGCGTTCAACGCGTCACTGGCCGCTTAGCGTACACGGCTGCAGAAACTCCCACGCATCCCCTAAAGGACGTTATGTTGCTCGATTAGATGACCACCCGCTCGACCTCGTCGAGCGTCATCTCCTCGCGCCGGCGATCATAGAGCTGCGTCGTCCGGGTTGAGGCATGGTTGGCCATCGACGCCGCCTTCTCCAGCGTCCCGCCGTTTTTGAGATAGGCAGTAATGCCAGTCGCGCGAAAGGTATGATTGCCTGCCTTGGTCATGATCCCTGCCGCGGCCGCACGGCGGGCGATCATCTGATAGGCGTTGGCCTGGGGCAGGGGCGTCGTCGTCAATGCACCGGTGCCGCGTCCGATCGTCCTAAACAGCGGCGCTTTCGGATCGGCAGCCAGCCCGCAGACGTCGATGTAGGCGTGCAGGTAGGTCTCCAGATTGTGATGGCAGGGCATCTCGTGCCGTTTGCCGCCCTTCTCTTTCAGCCGTACCCATAGGCGGCGGCCTTGCGTGAACACGTCCTCGACCTTCATCCCGGTTGCTGCCCCGATCCGGGCGAAGCTGTAGACCATCAGCCCGATCAGGGCGCGGTCGCGCAGGCCGATCGGTGTGGTGATGTCGATCGCGTCGAGCAGCTGCCGGGCCTCTGTCGGATCGAGCACCGGCGTTGCCCCGGTTTTGGCTGAATGACTCGGCCCGCGCACAGCCGAGGCCGGATTGAATGGCAACACGCCGCCGGCGGCGAGCCAATCGAACAGCCGGCGGATCGCCGCGAGCTGCAGTTTCACGGTCGGCGCCGAAAGCTCGCTCCGGGTCAGTTGCTCGACATAGGCCGCCACATGAAGCGACGAGGCCGCGGCGATCGACGCCACGCCCTGCGCCTCAAGCCAGGCCAGGAAGTCGCTAACAGCCCGCACATAGGCGCGGCGGGTGTTCGGATTCCTGATCTGCGCGGTGAAGAATTCCAGGTATCGGTAAGACGCGCGCTCGCCGACGGCGGCGATCAATGCCGGCGCGCGCGAGGCGGTGATAGCGACGAGCTGGTTCATGCTGTTGCGGCCGGCATCCCCGTTCACGACGAGGCCGAACCGGAACGGTCGAGAATCTTTTTCACCGCGTCGCGGATGTCGGGATCGTGGTCAACCCAAAGATCGCGCGTCGACGGGGTGCGTCCGGCCGCCCGAACGGCGGCAATCACGGCATCCGCCGACTGGATGCGCTGGGCCTCTTCCAGTTGGCGCAGATAGTCCCAGGTCGTGAGCAGGATCAGCCGCTCCGGATCGGCAACGCTCAGGCGCTCGGCATCGCGGTCGTCGCTCAGCAACAGGGCACGATCCTGGGCGCCGAGCGGATAGGCGCGAACCAGTTCCAAGGCGGCGCGCTCGCCGAGATCACGCGGCAAGCGTCCACCCTGCAGTTCCATTAGACGGGTCTCGCGCTGATACGCTTCGGTGGGCTCGATCCGGATCGCATTCACATGGGCGCGGTACCAATCGATGATTTCCTGCGCGCCGAGCTTTCCGGCTGCCGATGTTGCCTCATGGAACACCGCATCGGGGATCAGCACAGGCAGTTCGGGATACAGCAGGTAGTCGAGGCTCTGCGCCGCAGCCAGCGTGATCAGCGGCGCGGCGTCCATGATGACGATCCGAACCTCAATCGCCATGACACAGGCGCGGCTGCAGAATGGCGCGCGCCTTGGCCAGATGAGCATCGTGGCGCGGTGTCAGGGCCGGTCGCGGAAACTCAAGGTCGTTCTGCGCAAGCGCGATGACGAGGTCAGCATAATCCTCAAGGCCCGCACTCTGGATGGCGGCGCGCGTGCCGAGCTGGCCGGCCGCATACGTCCGCAGGATGTCGAGTTGTTCGGTAGTTGGCGTCGTGTTCATGGTTTGAGCCTACCATAAGCCGGGCGGCAGAGGCAAGCGATTACATATGATAAAGGACGTTGGACTAAACGGATCGGTCTGACCGTTTGATTGGAATGTCATAGACGGGCCGAGCGCGTTCGGTCTCGTTCGGCTTTTGTTCACTTGCCTATCTTCTGACGGCCTCGATTGCGGGACTATGGAGCG
>JAABUT010001771.1_pt1 | contig 23262 bp, 24 predicted proteins | sample 5559281 | NCBI WGS metagenome assembly JAABUT01 (sample SAMN10711880, study PRJNA513359) | rock metagenome | isolation source: Antarctica rocks | place: Antarctica: Victoria Land, Ricker Hills nord | collected 2016-01-04
GGGCAGCTCGCCGGCAAGGCCTATTGGCAGCAGTTCCCGTCATCGCCGGAGTTCGTCGTGCTCTTCGTGCCGTCCGACGCCGTGCTCGACGCCGCCTTGCGGGAGGACCCGAGCCTGCAGGAGGACGCCTTCGCCGCCGACATCGTGCTCGCAACCCCCTCGACTCTCGTCGCGCTGATCCGCACCGTCGCGCACACCTGGCGGGCGGAGGCCTTGACCCGCAACGCGCAGGAGGTCAGCTCGCTCGGGCGCGAGCTGCACGGGCGGCTCGCGGTCCTGGCGGGTCACGTGGCGGCGCTCGGCCGCTCCCTCGACGGCGCGGTCGGGGCTTACAACCGGGCCGTCGGCTCGCTGGAGAACCGCGTGCTCGTGACCGCCCGGCGCTTCGCCGACCTGGGGGTGACCCGTGACGAACTCCCCGAGCCCGTGCCCGTGCTCACGGTCGCACGGCCGGTGTCGGTGGAGGAGGCGGCCACGTCGGTGGAGGAGGCGCCCACCGGGCCACCGGTGCAGGTGCGCCACCGTGCCTCCTAGCGGCGCGGCGAGCCGCGTGGGTCGGCCGGGTCGGCGGGCAACCCGCGGGTACCGTCTCGGTCATGACCGTGGTCGACACCCGCCGCGGCCGCAGCTCGTCGGGCCAGGGCGCACGGTCGGTCGGTGTTGGCGGTGTTCCTGGCGCGACGCCCCCTCGGGTGGCGGCTCCGGCTGCCACCCGCGTGCGCGTCGGCACGAGTGGCTCACGGCCCGGCGCCGGCACCGCGGCGCTGCTGGGCCTGGTGATCTCGCTCTGCGGGGTCGCGGTCGGTGCCGTGCTGCACGACCCCGCGGGCCTCCCGGCGTTCCTCGGCTATTGCGTCGGCGCCCCGGTCGCGGCTGGGGCCGTGCGCCGCGGACCGTCGCTGCGGAGGCTCGTGCTCTGCCTGCCGCTGGTCTTCTTGGCGGCGGTCGTCGTGGGGGCCGTGCTCGAGGTGGTGCAGGGTGGGACCCCCTTCACCGCCCGGACCGCGGGGCTCACGATGGCAGAGGTCGCCGTCCTGCACGCCCCGTGGCTGTGGGCTGGGACGGCACTCGCGGCGCTGGTGGCACTGCGGCGGCGCGGACCCGCGCGCGGCTGACCAGCTCGTCGATCGACCAGCCCCTCAATCCGGCCGGCTCAGGCGGTCTGACTGACCGCGGGCTGACCGGCGGCGGGCTGACCGGCAGCGGCCAGGGCCGCTGCCCGCTCGGCGCGACGCAGCTCCGGCGGGAGGGCGAAGAGCAGCGTTTCCTCCGCGGACGTCACCACCTGCACGTCGTCGTACCCGCGCTCTGCCAGCGCCGCGAGCACGCCGTCGACGAGCACCTCCGGAGCCGACGCTCCACTCGTCACGCCGACGGTCGTCACGCCGTCGAGCCACGCCGGGTCAATCTGGCTCGCGTCGTCGACCAAGTGCGCAGCGCGCGCGCCCGCATCGAGTGCCACCTCGACGAGCCGCACGCTGTTGGACGAGTTCGCTGAGCCGACAACGAGGACCAGGTCCGATTCGGTTGCAATCGCCTTCACGGCGACCTGGCGATTCTGCGTGGCGTAGCAGATGTCGGCGCGCGGCGGGCCGTGCAGGGCAGGGAACCGCTCGCGCAGCGCCTGCACCGCCACCTCGGTCTCGTCGACGGACAGGGTGGTCTGAGAGAGATAGGCCACTCGGTCCGGGTCGCGAACCTGCACAGCGGCCGCCTCGGCCACACCGTCGACGAGGTGCATGTGCTCGGGCGCCTGGCCCGTGGTGCCCACGACCTCCTCGTGCCCCTCGTGCCCGATGAGGACGATGTCGTAGTCCTGCTCCGCGAAGCGCCGAGCCTCCAGATGCACCTTCGTGACCAGCGGACAGGTGGCATCGAGGGTGCGCAGCGAGCGCCGCGCGGCCTCCTCGTGCACGACCGGCGCGACGCCATGGGCGGAGAAGACGACCAGTGCCCCCTCGGGTACCTCGTCGGTTTCGTCGACGAAGACGGCTCCCTTGGCCTCGAGGCTCCGTACGACGTGGGCGTTGTGCACGATCTGCTTGCGGACGTAGACGGGCGCCCCGTGCAGCTCGATCGCCTTGACGACGGTGGTGACCGCACGGTCCACACCAGCGCAATAGCCACGGGGGGCCGCCAGGAGCACGCGCCGTGCCGGGGCCGCGACGGTGGAAGCAGTCATGGCTGCGGGGGCCGGGTTGCCAACCGGGCTAGCCGGCGGCTGCGTCATACCCGCCATTCTACGGCGGGGGTTGCAGCTCCTCCCCGGCCGGGCAAGATGAGCCCGACCACCCGCGGGCGTGCCGGCGCCGACGGCGACACCAGGCCGGGCGGACGTTCCGTGCACGCCCACCCAGGAGGACACCCCGTGGCCCAGCTGCCGACCGATGCCGTCAAGGCCGCCGCCGCGAAGGTGGTCACCGCTGGCGTGACACGGGTGGTGACCACGCTCGTCGACCCTTCCGCTGCTGCGAAGCGGGCCGCCGCCGGAGTTCGAGGGCTGCCCGGCGAGGCGGTTCGGCTCCCCTTGCGCCTCGCCCTGGGCGGTGTGGTCCTCGTCCAGAAGGTCCGCACGTCGATGCCGGGCCGACGCGGCGGGGACGCCGACACTCCTGGGCCGGGACCGGCAGCCGGAGGCGGGGCCGGGTCCACACAGGCGCAGCGGGAGACCGACACGCTGGCGTCGGCCACGGAAGCGACGCGCTCGGCGCCGGAGGAGACCACCTCCGCCGCAGGAGCGACCGCCACCGTCACGATCACCCCTCCTCATGGGGCGCCCGCGACGGCAACGACGCCCGGTGGAGGCCGAGCACCGGCCAAGGCAGCCCCGGTCAAGGCAGCCCCGGTCAAGGCAGCCCCGGTCAAGGCAGCCCCGGCCAAGGCAGCCCCGGTCAAGGCAGCCCCGGCCAAGGCAGCGCCACCGACCTCACGCCCAGCCACGGCACGACCGGCCGCACCAGCCGGAGGAACACCGGTCCCTCCGGTCGGGACCGCTGCGGCACCGCCCGCACCGCCCGCACCGCCCGCCCCCCCGACGGCGACGGCGACGGCGACGGCGACGGCGCCAGCGGCAGCGCCGATCCACGCCGGCCGCGACGGGCACCGCGACGTCCCGCTGTCGGCCGCGGCGGAGGCGGCAGTCGAGGCGGCCCCCGACGGCGCCACGCTCGGGAGCAAGGAGCTCCCCCTGGACGGCTACGACGGCATGTCCCTGCCGCAGATCCGCGGCCGCCTGTCCAAGCTCGACATCGTGGCCCTGACCCAGCTTCGCGACTACGAGCGTGCGCATGCCGACCGGGCACCCGTGGTGACGATGCTCGAGAACCGCCTCGCCAAGGTCGCCGACGGGCAGCCCGCGCGAGACGCCAGCAGCTAGCCGTGCCCGCCTCGACGACGGCCGAGGCGCCGCTGCCCGTGCGGACCGTCGCCCGACTGATCGGTGAGTGGGTCGCCCGCCTGGGCCGGATCTGGGTCGAGGGCCAGGTCACGGAGCTCACGCGACGCCCTGGCAGCGGCACGGTCTTCCTCGTCCTGCGCGATCCGGTGGCCGACGTCAGCCTGCGGCTGACCAGTTCCCGCGCCGTCTGCGACGCGGTCCTGCCCCCGCTCGCCGAGGGCGCCCGCATCGTGGTCCACGCCAAGCCCGACTTCTGGACGGCCAGGGGCAGCCTCACCCTCACCGCCCACGAGATCAGGCCGGTGGGCGTCGGCGAGCTGCTCGCGCGGCTCGAGCGGCTGCGCCAGCAGCTCGACGCGGAGGGTCTCTTCGACGCGCGGCGCAAGCGCCCACTTCCCTTCCTGCCGCGCGTGATCGGCCTCGTGACGGGCCGGGCCAGTGCCGCGGAGCGCGACGTCGTGGAAACCGCCCGCCGTCGTTGGCCGGCGGTGCGCTTCGCGATCCGGGAGGTCGCCGTGCAGGGACCGACCGCGGTCGCCGCCGTCACCGCTGCCCTGCGGGAGCTCGACGGCGACCCGCAGGTCGACGTCGTGGTGCTCGCGCGGGGCGGAGGAAGCCTGGAGGACCTGCTGCCCTTCAGCGACGAGAGCCTCTGCCGCGCCGTCGCCGCCGCCAGGACCCCGGTGGTGAGCGCGATCGGTCATGAACCGGACACCCCCCTGCTGGACCTGGTGGCCGACGTCCGCGCCGCCACCCCCACCGACGCCGCGCGCCGCGTCGTCCCCGACGTCGGCGAGGAGGCCGCGCGCATCACGTCCCTGCGCAGGCGCGCCCGCCGGGTGCCGGCACAGCGCCTCGCCGCGGAGCACGGCTCCCTCTCGGCGCTGCGCGGGCGGCCGGTCCTCGCCGACCCCGTCGCCGCCGTCGAACGCCGCGTGGTCGAGGTCGCTGCCCTTCGGGAGCGCGCCACGCGGTGCGCTGTGACCGGGTTGGCGAGGGCAGGAGACGACCTGTCGCACGCCGCCGCCCGGGTGCGGGCGCTCAGCCCCGCGGCGACGTTGGAGCGGGGCTACGCCGTTGTGCAGCGCGAGCGCGACGGGCACATCGTGCGCGGGCCGGCCGACGTCGCCGCCGGGGAACGGCTGCGGCTGCGGCTCGCGGTCGGAGAGCTGGCGGCGACAACCGCGACACCAACAACCGCGACACCAACAACCGCGACACCGGCAACCGCGACACCGGCCGCCGTACCCTCGCCCGCACCATGAGTTCCGAGCCTGCCGAGGACGTGCAGGGTCTGACCTACGAGCAGGCCCGCGCGTCCCTGGAGGACGTCGTGCGCCAGCTCGAGGCCGGCGGCACCACGCTCGAGGAGTCGCTGCTGCTGTGGGAGCGCGGCGAGACGCTCGCCCGGGCGTGCCAGGACCGCCTCGACGGTGCCCGCGCCCGGCTGGAGGTGGTCCCCGAAGCCTGACGGCCGTCGCCCGGCAGCGGGCTCCGGCGGCGGGCTCCGACGGCGGGCTCAGCGCAGCGAGGCGACGAGCGTCTCCAGCTCAGTCTGGGGCGCCCCCCCGCTAACGCCGACGACCAGGCCTTGCGGCGTACGGCGCGCGAGCGTGGTGACGCCCTCCGCGGACCGCCGGACGTCCCACGTCATCCCGGCCACATCGACGGAGCCGGCCGGCCGGGGCCCGCTGCCGTCGACCGGGTCGAGCGCCGGCCCAACATCGGCGTCGGACTCCTCGAGCGCGGCGAAGGCCCCGCCGGGCGTGACGAAGCCGGCGTGCAGCAGCGGGTGACCGCCGACGCTCGCGTCGGACGTCGAGAAGCGCGCGGAGGTCGGCGCCCACGCCGTCGGCAGACCCTCGGGCGCGAGCACGGCCAGCCCTGCCGCCCGGGCCACCGCCACCTGGGCGCGCAGCTCGTCATCCACCCGGCGTACCTCGGAGCCGGTCTGTCGGCTGGCGCTTCGGACGACGACGACGATGCCCAGCACCACCCCGAAGACGGCCAGCGTCCGCAGCATGTCGCCGACCGTGCCGCCCCCTCGCCCGCGCGCCGCCACGGGCCGATTCTCCCGGATCGCGTCGGCACCCCCATTCCGGCCGGTTCGTTGCGATGATGTGTCCATGACCCGTACGGCGCGACCGTCCACTCCTCGCGGCGGCGCCCCCCGCCGCGGCACCCTGCGTCGGCGCGGCCCGGTGGTGGTCGCCGCCGGGCTCGTCGGTGTGCTCGGCCTCGGCGGGGTGGCGTTGGCGGCGGGCTGGAGTGCTCCCGCGCGCTCCCGGCTCGTCGGCGCGCAGGCCGGGCCAGCCGCCGAGCCAGCCGCCGTACCGGTGGCGGCCGCGCCGGCCCTGGTCCAGCTGCCGGCGGGCACCGCGCTCACGGCGGCCTCGGCGAGCGGCGGCTCCGTCGCGTCGTCCCCGGGCCGGGCAGCCCCCGCAGGCGCGGCTGCGCCATCGGCGTCGTCCGCGTCGTCGGGTCAGGCGCCTGTCGCGGCGCGGACGGGCGGTTCCGCGGCGGCGGTGGTGGTGTCGGCCGGGATGACCGAGACGAGGCTCGCCGGCCGGCCGGCGCCGGCGTGGGCGATCCGGCCGGCCGCCGCCACCACCGTGGTCGCGCTGCGCACAGGGCGGGTCACGGCGTACCCCACCCCCAGCCAGAAGCACGGCATCACGATCCGGCTCGTCAACCCCACGCCGCAGGGGTTCCCGTTGACCATGGCCGCCTTGGGCACGGACCGCAGCCGGCAGTTCCTGCGCGTCCTGCTGCCGGTGCGCCCCAACCAGACCTACGCGTGGATCAAGGCGAGCGACGTGCGGCAATACACCAACCCTTACCGCATGGAGATCAGCCAGCGCCAGCACACGATGCTGCTGTGGAAGGACCGGACCGTCGTGGGCTCCTTCCCCGTCGCGACCGGCACGGGAGGCACCCCCACCCCGAACGGCAACTTCTTCGTCAACGCCGTGCTGCCCCAGGCCTTCGCGGGAGGGGACTACGGGCCGGTGATCCTCTCGACGTCGGGCTTCTCCGAGGTCTACAACACCTTCGGCGGCGGCGAGGCGGCGATCGGGATCCACGGCACCGCCAACCGGGCCAGCGTCGGCACCTCCGCCAGCCACGGCTGCGTCCGGATGCACAACGAAGCGATCGCCCTGCTCGCCCGCACCGTCACCGTCGGCACGCTCGTCTCCATCCACGCGTGACCGGCCTGTCCGGGCGGCGCGCGCCGCTGCTCGTCGGGCTCGCCCTGCTCACCGTCCTCGGGGCGAGCGTCTCCGCCGCCGTCGCCGGCGTGGCGGCGCCAGCGCAGGGAGCAGCCGTCGCGCCCCCCCTGGCGCCGCCTGTCCCCGCGCCCCCGGCGGCCGCCGCGGTGGTGGCTCCCGCACCGGTCAAAGCCCCCCGCCCGCCCCCGCTGTCCACCGACGGCCCCCCGGCGGCGCAGCTGGCCGCCGCCCGCGCCGCCGCGGCCCGCGACGTCGGCACCGCCGCGCCGCCGCTGCGGTCCCTGCCGGTGCCCGGCTACGCGGCCCTGCCCGCCGGTGCCTCCTGGGTGGCCCCGCTGACCGCCCCGCTGCGGGTGAGCCCCGCAGCAGGCGTGGCACCGGCGACGACCCTGGCCAGCCCCACCGACAAGGGCGCGCCACTGCGCCTGCTCGTGCTCGGCCGTGCGGTCGACGCGACGGGCGCGGCGTGGACCCACGTGGCCATGGAGCGGCGCCCGAACGGCACGACCGGCTGGGTCCGGGCGGCGGACGTGACGGAGGCAACGGACCCGTGGCGGATCACCGTGCTGCAGGGACGCCACCGGGTGCTGGTCTGGTACGGCGCGAGCCTGCTCGCCGACCAGCCCGTCGCGGTCGGTGCCGCCGCCACCCCGACGCCGGTCGGCGTGACCTATGTCGACGTCCTCGTGGACACCGGGAACCCCTACGGCGCCTACGGCCAGTGGATCCTCGGGCTCGCCTCGCACTCCGACGCCTACGACACCTTCGGTGGGGGTGATGCGCTGATCGCCCTGCACGGGACCGACGAGCCGGACTCCATCGGGCACTCCGTCAGCCACGGGTGCGTGCGCATGCAGCGCCCGCTCGCCGCGCTGCTTGCCCACCTCGTCCCGCTCGGCACGCGGGTCGACATCCGCGCCTGAGCGCCGGAGCGCTCGTCAGGCCGCCGCGGCCCCCTGCTCGTCGAGGAAGCGCTCCACCAGGCCGCGCACGACGACGGCCATCGAGAAGCCGTTCTCCCCGCACCACGCCCGCAGCCGCTGGTGCTGCTCGACGGGGAAGCGCACGGGGACCATCTGCTGCTCCCCGGTCGCGGGCCGGCCGGAGAACCCGGGCGGCTGCAGCGAGGACGACAGGCTCACGAAGGCGGGAGCCGTGGACGTCACCCCCAGCCCACGTCCGAGGAGGAACGCCAGCACCGTCGTCCGCTCGCCCTCGGGCAGGGCGTCGACAGCTTTCAGCAGCAGCAACAGGGCATCGTCGTCGGCCATGGCGCGACGATATCGCATCGATAGCGCAAGCGATACTCCACCCGCGGCTACTCCGGACGGTACGGCGGCGCCGCCACCGAGAACGGGACCCGCCGTTGCACGAAGACCCGCCCCATGGCGCCCCAGTCGTCGGCACCCAGCCGCGAGACCGGTCGCAGCAGGGCGAGGTCCGGGCGGCCGCGCTCGTCGGCGACCCAGCGCGACACCGCGACGTGCACCACCTCGCCGAAGACGACGGTGGAACCGCCGAACGAGCGCTCACCCACCACCCGGCACTCCAGCGCCACGGGCGACTCGGCCACGCGCGGCGGCGCGACCAACCGGGAGGGCTCCCGGGTGAGGCCGGCGGCGTCGTACTCGGACTCGGTCGGGGGGTAGTCGGTGCCCGTGGTGTTGACCTGCGCGGCGAGCGCCTCGGTGGCGACGCAGACCACGAACTCGCCGGTCTCGCGGCAGTTGCGCAGCGAGTCCTTGTCCCCGATCGAGGTGAACTGCACGACCGGCGGGACCACGGAGGAGACGGTGAAATAGCTGTGCGGGGCGAGGTTGTCCACCCCCGCACGCGACCGGGTGCTCACCCAGGCGATCGGGCGCGGGACCACGCAGGCGTTGAGCAGCGGATAGACGGCGGGCCCGAGGGAGGCGGTGTCGGTCTCGATCCGGTCCGGGGTCACCCGACCATCCTCACCGCGGCGCGGCAGCCGTCCCGACACATGGCTCTGCCAGGATCGCGGTCGTGACGTCGACCATGCCGGACCCGATCTCCTCCGCCGTCCCGGCCACGTTGGCCGTGCACGGCGAGGCCCCGGACCGCAACCTCGCGCTGGAGCTCGTCCGGGTGACGGAGGCTGCGGCGCTGGCGGCCGCGCGGTGGGTCGGGCGCGGTGACAAGAACGGTGCCGACGGGGCTGCTGTGGACGCCATGCGCCGGCTCATCGGGACGGTCTCGATGCGCGGCGTCGTCGTCATCGGCGAGGGCGAGAAGGACGAGGCCCCCATGCTCTTCAACGGCGAGGAGGTCGGCGACGGCGACGGCCCGGAGTGCGACGTGGCGGTCGACCCCGTCGACGGCACCACCCTGTGCGCCAAGGGAATGCCCAACGCCATCGCCGTCATGGCGGTGGCCGAGCGCGGCAGCATGTACGACACGAGCGCCTGCTTCTACATGGACAAACTCGTCGTGGGCGTCGAGGCCGCCGGTGCGGTCGACATCACCGCCCCCGTCGCGCACAACGTCTCCGCCGTGGCCAAGGCCAAGGGCATCCGCACCGACGAGGTCACCGTCTGCGTCCTGGACCGGGCCCGGCACGACCGGCTGGTCGCCGAGATCCGGGCCACGGGCGCACGCATCAAGTTCATCAGCGACGGCGACGTCGCCGGCGGCATCATGGCGGCCACCGGCGAGGCGGGCGTGGACCTGTTGCTGGGCGTCGGCGGGACCCCGGAAGGCATCATCACCGCCTGCGCCGTGAAGTGCATCGGTGGCTCCATCCAGGGCCGGCTGTGGCCGCGGGACGACGCTGAACGCGCGCATTGCCTTGCGGCCGGCCACGATCTCGACCGGGTGCTCGCTGACGACGACCTCGTGCGAAGCGACAACGTCTTCTTCGTCGCGACGGGCATCACCGACGGTGAGCTGCTCGGCGGGGTGCGCTACACCGCGCACGGAGCACAGACCCACTCCCTGGTCATGCGCTCCAAGAGTGGCACCGTGCGCCGCGTGGAGTCGACGCACCAGCTCAGCAAGCTGTCCGCCTACTCCGCCGTCCCCTTCTAGGCGCGCCGGTCGGCGTGCGGTGACCGGTCTCGTCGTCGTCTGCGGGCTGAACCCCCTGGGGTTCCGCGTCGTGGAGCAGCTGCACGCTGCCGGCGTCGAAGTGGTCGTGGTCGACGACGAGCCCGACCGCCGACTTCTCGGCGAGGTGCTGCGGCTGGCGGGCGGGCCCGGTGGGGTCGCCGTGCGGCACGTGGCCGAGAGCGCCCGCTCCGCACGCGTGCTCGCCGCCGCCGGCCTCGCGACCGCGGCCGCGCTGGTGCTCGTCACCGACGACGACCTGCACAACGTCGAGACCCTCCTCCTCGCCGACGAGTTGCGGCCCGGCGTGCGCACGGTGGTCCGGCTGCACCGGGAACGCGTCGGCCAGCAGGTGGCCAGGGCGATGCCCAACGTGCGGGTGCTCGACGTGAGCGAGCTGGCCGCGTCGAGCTTCGTCGAGGCCTGCGTCGGCACCTCCGCCCTGCACCACTTCACGATCGGCAGCGGCAGCCAGACCCGCGAGGCCGTCGTGGCCGAGGTGCCCGCCCCGCGGGACGGCCGGCTGCGTGACCTCTTCGGCGACCTCGCCCCCGTCGCGGTCGTGCACGCCGACGGCCGGCGGGCCGTCTGCCCCGGGCGCGACCATGCCGTGCTCGCCGGGGAGCGGGTCGCCCTCGTCGGCTTTCCGGAGGACTTCGCCGGCAGTGGCGTGCGACCCGACCGGCGCGAGGACGCCGCCAGGGCGCGGCGACGGCGGGGGGCCTGGCTTCGCGGCGTACGGCGGGTGGTGGCCGGGCTCGGGGCCGAGCTGGACCGCCCGTTCCGCGTCGTGCTCGGGCTCGTCCTGCTGTTGGCGACCGTTTGCGTCCTCGTCACCCACGCCCTCTATCGCCCCGAGCCCGGCCGGCGCTTCGGCCTGCTCGACGCGGCCTACTTCACCGTCGAGACGATGGCCACCGTCGGTTTCGGCGACTACAGCTATGCCCAGCAGTCCAACGTCCTCAAGGCCTTCGGCACGGTCGCCATCGTGCTGGGCGCCGTCATGGTGGCGACCTCCTACGCCTTCATCACCAACCTGCTCGTCAGCCGGCGGCTCGAGCGCTCCCTCGGGCGGCGCCGGATCGAGGGCGTGAGCGCCCACGTCGTGGTCTGCGGGCTGGGCTCCGTCGGGGTGCGGGTCGCGCAGGGCCTGCTGGCCGAGGGTCGCGACGTCGTCGTCATCGAGCGCGACGACGCCAACCGTCACCTGGCGGAGGCGCAGGCGCTCGGCGTACCCGTGATCATCGGCGACGCCACCTCGCCGGAGCTGCTCCGGGACGCCGGGCTGGAGCGCGCGGCGGCCGTCGCGGTGATGACGAGCGACCATGCGGCGAACCTCGAGACGGCCCTGACGGTCACGGGCGAGCGCCGGCAGCGGCCCGTGCCGGTGGTGCTGCGGATGTTCGACCGGGGGCTGGCGCACCGGGTGGAGACCAGCTTCGGGCTGCACCTGGTGCGCTCCACCAGCGCGCTCGCTGCCCCGTGGTTCGTCGGGGCCGCCGCGGGTTTCGAGGTCGTCAGCACCTTCTACGTCGACCAGCTGCCTTTCCTCGTCGCGCGCATCGACGTGGTCGCCGGGGGCGGCCTGGACGGCACGCGGATGCAGGACCTGCAGGTCGCCACCCGTGTCTTGGCGCTCGCCCGCGCGGCCGAAGGCCACCGGCTGGAGCACACACCGCGCCGGGGGGACCGCTTCGCTCCGGGCGACGCCGCCTATCTCGCCGGGCCCTACGCCGACATCATCGCCGTCGTGCGCAGGAACGCTCCGCCGACCGGCTCGCCGGCCGCTGCCCCCGCACAGCTCCCGGCGACCCCCGCCGGCTGACCCGTGCAACCCGCCCGCCCGCCGCACGCCGGCCACGCCGGCCCCACCGACTTCCCCCAGCTTCGTCCTTGGGACGGCCGCGGCGGTGCTGCCCTTCCCGCCGACCGGAGGCGTCTGGGATGCCGTCGGCACCGACGGACAGGGCTCGGGGCGGCTGCCATACCGCGCGGTGGGGCCGGACGAAGGAGGGGGGCAATGGCCTGGCCTGGGCGGATCGGCGCGATCACCCTGTTCGTCGAGGACCTGGCGGCCGCGAAGCGCTTCTATGTCGACGTCTTCGGCCTCACGGCGATCGTCGAAGACGAGGACTCCACGGTCTTCGACTTCGGCAACACGGTCATCAACCTGCTGCGGGTGACAGCGGCACCCGAACTCATCGAGCCAGCAGCCGTCGGCCGCCCGGAGGACGGGGCCCGCCTGCAGCTGACGCTGGAAGTGGCGGATGTCGACGCGGCCTGCGCGGAACTGGCCGCCCGGGGAGTGACGCTGCTGAACGGTCCGATGGATCGCCGCTGGGGACAACGGACCGCCAGCTTCACCGATCCCGGCGGCCACATCTGGGAGCTCGCCCAGTCGATCGCGCACTAGAGCGGCGGTTGCCGCGAGGAAGCGCCGGGCAGGCTCAGCGCGTGTGGGTCTTCCTGTCGCGCCGGCTCCGCCGCTGGGTGCTGCTCGCCCTCCTGCTCCCCCTCGGCGGACGTCTCCTCGAGCGCGCCAGCGGCCCCGTCGCCGCGCGCAACCCCCGGGCGGGCTCGGTCCTCGCCTCAGCCGGTCGCAGCCTGCAGCGTCGTCCCGGCGGCCGGCGCCGGCGCTGACCGGCGGCCGCTCAGCTGACCGCGCGCCCCATGCCCACGCCCTGCGCCAGCTGCAGCGCCTTCCCCTCGGTCTGCACGGCCGGCGCCACCATAAGCTCCACGCGCTGGAACTCCTTGAGGGTGCTGTATCCCGTCGTCGCCATCGACGCCCGCAGCGCGCCGAAGAGGTTCGTCGTGCCGTCGTCGGTGGTCGCCGGGCCGAGCAGCACCTCCGCGAGGCTCCCCGCCGTACCCACGCGCACCCGCGCGCCGGTCGGCAGGTCGCGGTGCACCGCCTCCATGCCCCAGTGCCAGCCGAGGCCGGGCGCCTCGGCGGCGCGGGCCAGCGGGGAGCCGAGCATGACGGCATCGGCACCACACGCCACCGCCTTCGCGACGTCGCCGCCGGTGCGCATGCCGCCATCGGCGATCACGTGCACATAGCGGCCACCGGACTCGTCGAGGTAGTCCCTGCGGGCGCCGGCAGCGTCGGCGACCGCGGTGGCCATCGGCACCCCGATCCCGAGGACCCCCCTGGCGTTGTCCGCCTGCCCTGGGCCCACGCCGACGAGGACGCCGGCCGCGCCGGTGCGCATGAGGTGCAGTGCGGTCATGTACGTCGCGCAGCCCCCGACGATGACGGGAACGTCGAGATCGGCGATGAAGCGCTTGAGGTTGAGGGGCTCCGAGCGGGACGACACGTGCTCCGCGGAGACGACCGTGCCCTGGATGACGAAGAGATCGACGCCGCTGTCGAGGACCGCGTCGAGGAAGCGCACCGTGCGCTGGGGGGTGAGGCTCGCGGCGACCGTCACCCCTCCGTCGCGGACCTCGGCGAGCCTGGCCCGGATCAGCTCCGCCCGGACCGGCTCGGCATAGAGCTCCTGCATCCGCCGCGTCGCGGTCGCGGGCGGCAGTGCCGCGATCTCCGCGAGCAGCGGTGTCGGGTCGTCGTAGCGGGTCCACAGGCCCTCGAGGTTGAGCACTGCCAGCCCGCCCAGGCGACCCACCGCCACGGCCACCGCGGGGCTGACGACGCTGTCCATCGCGCTCGCGAGCAGTGGCAGCTCGAAGCGATAGGCGTCGATCTCCCAGGCGGTGGACACGTCTTCGGGATCGCGGGTACGGCGCGACGGCACGATCGCCACCTCGTCGAAGCCGTAGGCGCGGCGACCGCTCTTGCCCATCCCGATCTCGACGGCGTCCACGTGGCCGGAGTCTGACAGCCGGAAGCAGCCCCGCGGGCCGCGGCGCGCAGTACCGTCGCTGTCTCGCCCGCCTGAGGAGGCCGCCCGTGCTGATCTCCGATGTGCTGCAGCGCAAGGGCGGGACGGTCGTGACCGTCGCGCCGACGACCGAGGTCCCGCAGCTCCTGGCCCTGCTGGCCGAGCACCGGGTCGGTGCCCTCGTCGTGGCGACCGACGACGAGCCGGTGGCCGGCATCATCAGCGAGCGCGACGTCGTACGCCGTCTGCACACCGACGGTGCGGCACTGCTGGCGCTGACCGTCGGTGACCTGATGACGCGGTCGGTGCACACGGCAACGCCCGACGACACCGTCGACGCCCTGGCCCACCTGATGACCGAGCAGCGTGTGCGGCACGTGCCGGTCGTGGCCGACGGCGCGCTCGCCGGCATCGTCAGCATCGGTGACGTGGTCAAGCACCGCATCGATGAGCTCACCGACGAGCGGGACCATCTCGAGGCCTACATCAGCACCTGAGCCGGGGCGCCCGACGGTCGCGCGGTCGTCAGGAAGCCGGACATCATCTTCTGCAGGACGTCGGCCAGCGCGTCCCGCTCGGCGGTCGGGTCGGCAGCCGCCGCGATGGCGAGCGCGGCCTCGGCGAGCGCCGCGTAGAGCACCTGGGCCGTCAGGCGCACAGACGGGGTGTCGATGACGCCCATGTCGACCAGGCCGCCCAGCACCTGCTGGATGAGCGCACCGAAGGTCGCCTCCCCCTCGGCGAACCACGCGGCGTGGCCGAGAACCGCGGGCACCTCGCGGAAGACCAGCCGCCCATAGCTCGGATCGGCGCAGTTGTCGAGGAAGGCGCCGACCGCGGCCAGCACCCCCTCCCACGGATCCTCGGCGCGTGCCATCGCGGCGGTGACCTCGGCGATGACCCGCTGATCGAGCGCCCGGCAGATCTCCTCGAGCAGCGCCTGCTTGCCCACGAAGTGGTGATAGAGCGCTCCCTTGGTGACCCGCGCCTGCGCCGCGATGTCCGCCAGCGACGTGCCGGCGTACCCCCGCTCGGCGAACAGTCGCCGCCCCGACTCGAGCAGGGCCGCGCGGGTCGAGTCGGAGTACTCGTCCCGCCTGGACTTGACGGCCGCCACGTACCCGACGATAGTCACATACCGTTGGTATGTCGGTGGATGGAGGTACGGATGGTGAGCCCGGGCTGGGAACGCACGCACGCTCGGACCCGCCTGCTTGCCGGCGCCGCGGAGGCAGCGGCGACTCTGTTCGCTGCCGACTTCGCCGCGTGGGCCGAACGCAACGCCGTCGGTCCGCAACCGTTGTTCGCCGACGTCGGTGCCGTGGTCGCCGCCCTGGCGTGGCGCCGCCGCCAGCTCCTGGAGGCGCAGCTCGACGACCGGCTCGAGCGGGAGGAACGGGGCGACGCCTGGGCCGCGGCCCTCGCAGCCGCCGAGGGCCGCTGGCCCGGTGTCGCCGCGCTCGCCCACGTCCACGCGGCGCACCCCCTCGTCGCCGCGGAGGCCGCGACGCTGGCGGCCCACGAGACGCTGGCGGCCGGCATGCCGCACCCCTGTGCCAGACCCGGGCGTCGCGCCGGGGCCGCGGCAGAGGCACGATAGGGGGCGTGCGCGCAGATCATCAGCCCATCAGCCTCGCCAAGGGCAAGGCGGTTTCCCTCGACAAGACGGCGAGCGACCTCCGCGCCGTCGTCGTCGGGCTCGGCTGGGACCCGCGGGTGACAGCGGGAGCGGAGTTCGACCTCGACGCGAGCGCGCTGCTGCTGCGCGGGCACAACGTGCTGAGCGACCAGCACTTCGTCTTCTACAACAACCTGCGGAGCCCCGACGGCTCCGTGCTGCACACGGGCGACAACCGCACCGGGGAGGGGGAGGGTGACGACGAGCAGCTTGTCGTCGACCTGTCCCGCGTGCCCCCGGAGTGCGACCGGATCGTCTTCCCGGTCTCCATCCACGAGGCGGAGCTGCGGCGGCAGAACTTCGGCCAGGTGCGCAACGCCTTCATCCGCGTGGTCGACGACCGGGACGACCGCGAGCTGGTCCGTTACGACCTCACCGAGGACTTCGCGGGGGCGACGGCATTAATCTTCGGCGAGCTTTTCAGGGACCGCTCCGGGTGGGGCTTCCGAGCCCTCGGACAGGCCCACCCGAGCGGCTTCCGAGGGCTCCTGCAGGCGCATGGCCTCCTCGTGGCCTGACCTCGCCGACGCGGTCCGTCAGATCCCCTCGCTGCGCAGGCGCTCCGGCAGCCGCTCGGGCCCGGCATCCGCGGGCCGCGCGCGGTCCTCGGGGTGGGCCCGGATGGCCAGCAGGGCGACGTCGTCGTCGAGCTCGTTGCCGAGCTCGGCGAGCAGTCCGTCGCACAGGTCCTCCAGCGGGAGCGCACCCAGCGCCAACGCCGTGGCGCGCAGCCACTCGAGCCCGCGGTCGAGGGACTCGCCGCGACGCTCGACCAGTCCGTCGGTGTAGAGCAGCACCGTCGCGCCCGGCCGCAGCACCTCCTCGTGATCGCTGCGCGCAGTCGACGGATCGAGGCCCAGCAGCAGGTCGGGCGTGCGGCTGAGCAGCGTCGCCGTGCCATCGGCGTCGATGAGCAACGGCGGCGGGTGGCCGGCGTTGCACCACCGGAGCGTCCTGACCCCGCAGCGCTCCTCGGCCTCCGTCTGCTCGATCGTCGCCAGCACCGCGGTCGCCAGCACGCCGACGTCGAGGTCACGCATGGCGCGGTCGAGGGCGCCCAGCACCGCCGCCGGGGGCTCGCCCACCGCGTGGGCGACGCCCCGCAGCACGTTGCGCACCTGGGCCATGGCGGCGGCGGCGTCCCGGTCGTGCCCGGCGACATCGCCGATCACCAGCGTGGTGCTGCCGTCCGCGACGATGAAGGCGTCGTACCAGTCACCGCCGACCTGAGCCTGCTCAGCGGCGGGCAGATAGCGGACCGCGATCTGCAGGTGGTCCGGCTGCGGTGGGTCGGTCAGCAGGCTCCGCTGCAGCGTCTCCGCCAGCCGGCGGACCCGGTCGTTGGCCTCGTCCTCGTCGAGTCGGGTCTGGATCCGGTCCAGCGCCTGCGCGCACTGCGCCGCCAGGGCTCCGATGAGGCCCACGTCCTCTGCCCCGAAGACCTGCGCCTCGCGCCAGCCCACCGTCAGCGAGCCCAGGACGCGGCGGCCGGACTGCAGGGGCAGGGCTGCCCATGCCCGGCAGCCCGTCGTCGTCAGGACCGACGACATCTCGGGCGCGAAGGCCACGCACGCGGCGGCATCGGCGAGCAGGATGCGCCTGCCCTGCGAGGCGGCGACGGCCGCGGGCAGGGGGCTGTCGATCGGCAGCTCGCCATAGGTGCCCTGGGTCGTCGGGCCGAGGCTGTCGGTGATGGACAGTCGCAGCGTGCTGCCGTCCTCGGTCGGAACGGCGACGGCACCGCCGCCGGCGTTCAACGCGGCCAAGCCGGTGCTCATGACGATGCCGGTGAGCTCCTGCACGGTCTGCGCGCTGGCGAGTTGCAGGGCGACGTCGGCGAGCGCCCCGAGCCGGCGCGAGGTCTCGGCCTCCGCGTCGCGGGCGGCCCGCAGCTCCTGCCCCCGGGCGAAGAGGTCCGACTCGGCCTCCTCGGTGCGGCGCCGCCAGGTCTGCTCCTGTTCGAGATCGCGCTGGCCGCGGTCCCGGTCGCGCACATAGCCGGTGATGTCCTCGACGCGCTGCAGGAGCAGCACGCAGCTGCCGGCGGCGTCCAGCACGGGGGTGCTGATGAGGCTCCAGAAGCGCGCGGCAAAGTCACCCGCCGAGCCGGCGATGTCGTATCTCTGCATGGGCAAGGTCTGCGGGTGGCCGGTGTCCCGCGCCCGCTCGAGCGAGCCGCGGATGGCGTCCACTCCGGCAGCGTCGCCTCCGTCGGGGTTGCCGGGGAACGCCTCGAAGATCGGCCGGCCGATGATCGCCTCCCGCGACCGGCCCGTGACCTGCAGGAAGGCGGCGTTCGCGTCGAGAATGTCGAGGTCGCGGGTGAGCACGAGGTAGGGAGTCGGCAGCGCCCCGAAGACCACGCCGTAGTCCACGCCCGGGATGCCGCCCGCTGCCCTCGCCCGACCGCCCACGCGCTCCCGCTCGCTCGCCACCTTCCAGCCCTCCACCACGGCATCAGCACGGGCGCCGGCCGGCGTGCTTCCCGTCGTGGTCACCGGCACGCAGTTTACGTGACGCGGACGCCCGCTGCTGCGGACGCTACCCCGTCCGGTCCCCTATCCGCACCGGTGCGGATAGGGGACCGGACGGGGTAGGGAGCACGGCGTGACGCCCCGAGAGCTGCCCCGGTGATCGCCTTCGTCCTCGGCGGCGGCGGACTCCTCGGTGCGGTCGAAGTAGGGATGCTGCAGGCCCTGATCGAGGCCGGTGTGCGGCCCGACCTGGTGGTCGGGTCCTCGGTGGGCGCCATCAACGGCGCAGCGGTCGCGTCGGCGCCCGCCGGCGAGACGATCGTCCGGCTGGGCGCGATGTGGGAAGCGCTCGGGCAGGACCAGATCTTCGGCGGCGGGGTCCTCGGCCGGCTCGGCACGCTGGCCCGTTCGCGCACGCACCTGCACGACAACGACGGGCTGCGTGCGCTGCTGGACGAGCAGGCTCCCGGGCAGCTGATCGAGCAGCTCGAGGTGCCCTTCCAGTGCGTCGCGGCGTGCATCGAGACGGCGCGCGCGCACTGGTTCACCGAGGGCTCCCTCACAACCGCGGTGCTGGCCTCGAGCGCGGTCCCGGGGCTGCTGCCGCCGGTCGCCATCGACGGACTGCACTACGTGGACGGCGGCCTCGTGCACAGCATCCCGGTCGGGCGCGCGGTCGAGCTGGGTGCCACCACGATCTACGTGCTGCAGGTCGGGCGCATCGAGCGACCGCTCGCGCCCCCGCGCTGGCCCTGGGAGGTCGGCACCGTCGCCTTCGAGATCGCCCGACGGCACCGCTTCGTCGAGGAGATGGCCGCGCTCCCCGGGCATCTCGACGTGCAGGTGCTGCCCTCCGGCGACCTCCCCGCTCCCCTCGCGACCGTGCGTTACCGCGACACCAGCCGGGTCGGCGCGCGCATCCGCTCGGCGTACCTGGCCTCGAGGGCACACCTGACCGCCACGGGCGTGGGGACGCCCTGAGCGTGCGAGGGTTGCGGGGCTGGGCGCTGCGGCGCCTCCTGCTGGCCCCGCTCATGCCTGCGCTCGCCCTCCTCGCCGCCCTGCTGTGGCTGCTCGTGCTGCTCGGCAGTGCTGTCAGCTGCCCCGTGCTGGCTCTCGTGCGCGGAGGGTGGCCGCGCTGGCGGGCGTTGCGGGTGTGCTCGTTCGCCCTGGCTTATCTGCTCGGCGAGACCTGCTGTTTGCTGGTTTGCCTGCTGCTCTGGCTCGCCACCGGCGGGGGCGCCCGGCTCCGGGCGGACTGGTCGGTGCGCGCGCACCTGGCCGTGCTCGGCGCCTTCCTGGGGGCCCTGCGCTGGCTCGCGCGGCCGGTCTTCGGCTTTCGCCTGGTCGTGGAGGAACCTCACCGCCACCCCGAGGACCTGCTGCGGACCGAGGATGCGGCGCCGCTGCTCGTGCTCGCCCGGCACGCTGGACCCGGAGCCTCCTTCGCGCTGGTCCACCTGCTGATCTCCCGCTATCACCGGCACCCACGGGTCGTGCTCAAGGAGCAGCTGCGCCTGGACCCCGCCGTCGACCTGCTGCTGACGCGGACGGGGTGCACCTGGCTGCCGGCGAGCGGCAGCAAGGGGGCCGAGGCGGCCCACCGGGTGGGCGACACCGCGCGGGCCCTCGGCCCACGGCAGGCGCTGGTCCTCTTCCCCGAGGGCGCCGACTGGACCCCTGTGCGGCACGGGCAGGCGGTCGCCCGGCTGCGCAGGCGAGGGCTGTTCCGGGCGGCCCGGCGGGCACTGCGCATGCCGCACGTGCTGCCGCCGCGGCCCGCCGGCACCGTGGCCGCCCTGCAGGCGGCGCCGACGGCCGACGTCCTCGTCTTCACGCACACGGGGCATGACGAGCTGCTGGACGCGGCCAGCACGTGGCGGGCCCTCCCCCTGCGCGACCCGCTGCAGATGGCGTGGTGGCGCGCGCCCGGCAGCGAGTTGCCGCACACCGACAGCGATGCCGTCGGCGCCTGGCTGCAGCAGACCTGGGCCGACATCGACGCCTGGATCTCCGAGCAGCAGGACCTGGCGGTGCTCCGCCCGTGAGCCGGCGGCGCGACGGCGGGACTGGCCGGGGGGCGCTGGAGTGTTCAGGCGAAGCGGACCAGGCACACCACGCCGGCGACGAGGCAATAGATCGCGAACGGCGTCAGCGTGCGGGTGGCGAAGTAGCGGGTCAGGAACCGCACCGAGAGATAGGCGGCGACTCCGGCGACCACCGACCCGGCGAGCACCTGCCCGTGGATGTGTTCCCCGCCGGCGCCGGCCAGGGTCGGCAGCTTCAGCACTCCGGCGGCGAGGATCACCGGGGTGGCGAGCAGGAACGAGAACTTCGCGGCGTCCTCGTGGTCGAGGCCCCGCAGGAGACCGGCGACCATCGTGACCCCGGAGCGGCTGATTCCCGCGAACAGCGCCAGCGTCTGGAAGAGCCCGACGATCCCCGCCTCCCGGTAGGCGAGCGCGTCGAGGCTGCGATGCTGAGCCACCGCTAGGCCCCCGCCGCGCGGCGCCGCCGGGGCCGCCGTACCCCTCGAGTCGTCCGCCGCGGCACCGGTTCGGCGTTGCGCGTCTCGGCGCAACCGCTCCCCCGCCAGCAGGATCAGCCCGTTGACCGTCAGGAAGGCGGCGGAGAAGACCGGCTTGGCGAAGATGGTCCGGAAGGTGTGTTCGAGGAGGAGGCCGGTCACCCCCACCGGGATGGTCGCCAGCACGATCAGCCAGGCCAGCCGCTCCGCGGACGTCTCCACGCGCCTGGTCCGCAGGGTGTGCACGAATGCGCCGATGATGCGCACCCAGTCCCGCCGATAGAACACGAGCAACGCGATGGCGGTGGCCACGTGCAGGGCGACGACGAAGGCGAGATAGGGCGAGGCCTCCGAGCTCCCTGTCGAGCTCTCCGTGACGAGGTGCTTCCAGGAGCCGCCGACCAGCGCCGGGACCAGCACCGAGTGCCCGAGGCTGGAGACCGGAAAGAGCTCGGTGACGCCCTGCAGCGCCCCGATCACGACGGCCTGGAGGTAGGACAGGTCGCTCACGGAGAGGCCTCTCTGTCGCCGGGGGACGCACGGGTGGCACATACACTCGCGGCCTTACTACAGCGATCGTAGTAGGTGTTGCGGGAGGGACTGCTGCATGCGCGAGAATGCCGGGCGCGCGCGCGGTGCGCTCGAACGAGAGGTGCTGGCCTGCCTCGCGGCGGCGTCGGGCCCACTCACGGCAGCCGACGTCCTGTCCGATCTCGGGGGCGGCCTCGCCTACACCACCGTGCTGACGACCCTCGCGCGGCTGCGCACCAAGGGCGTGCTGACGCGGATGCCGTCCGGCCGGGCCTACGCCTACGCGTTGCGCGGGCCCCTGGAGACGCTCGAATCGTCGTTGACGGCGCACCGCATGCGCCGCCTGCTCGACGCGGGGGAAGACCGGGCCGTCGTGCTGGCTCGGTTCGTGGCCGACCTCGACCCCGAGGACGAGCAGCTGCTGGTGAGCCTGCTCACGCCGGCGACGACCGCGCCCGGGCGCGCCGGTGCCCGCGGGCAAGGCTCGACCGGGTGATGACCGCCGCGGTCCTGCTGGTGCCGCCCTGCACCGCCGTGTTCCTCGGGCTGGCCGGCGGCCGGCTCGCCCGTCGTCTGCCTCCCGCCACCGCGGTGCCGCTGCTGACCGTGGCCACCGTGGTCACCGCGCTGGCGACCGGCTTCGTCCTCGCCGTCGGAGGCCTCGAGGTGCTCGCGCGCGTCCCCCTCGTTGCCGAGCTGGGCCGCTGGTCTCCGGTCGCCCTCGCTCGCGACGATCGTCTCCCGGTCGCCATCGGCGTGCTCGCCGGCAGCACGGCGGCAATCCTGCTGACCCGCGCCCTGCGCGAGGTGGTGCGGTCGGCCAGCGACCTCGCGTGCGCGGCGCTGCTCTGTCGGCGGCTGGGACCCGGGGCCCAGGGGCTCGTCATCATCGAGGACCAGCGTCCCGACGCGTTCGCGCTGCCCGGCGTCCCCGGCCGGATCGTGGTCTCCACCGCCATGGTTCGAGCGCTGTCGGCCGACGAGCGGCGCGTCCTGCTCGCCCACGAGCAGGCCCACCTGACGCACCGGCACCACCTCTTCGTGCACGTGAGCGCGGTGGCGGCCGCCGCCAACCCGCTGCTGCGCCCGGTGGCCCGCGCGGTGCGCGCCGGCGTGGAGCGCTGGGCGGACGAGGTGGCCGCGGCGACGGTCGACGACCGGAGGCTGGCCGCGCAGGCGCTGGCCCGCGCCGGCCTGGCCCGGGCCGCGGCCGTGTCTGCGGACGCGAATCCCGCCCGTGCGCAGGCGCCGGCCGCGGCGCTGGCCGTCGGCGGCGCCCCCGGTGAGGTCGCCGATCGGGCGCGGGCGCTGCTCGTGCCGCCTCCGCCCGCGCGGCGTGGGCTGACCGCGGCGGTCGCCCTCCTGGTCCTCGCGACCTGCGCGTCGACGGCGCTCACCGCCGAGGACACGGAACAGCGGTTCGAGCGCGCGCAGGCCGTCTATGCCGTTGGATCGTGCCGCAGCGACGCGGGTGCGGTCAGTGGCCCTGGTAGTTCGGTGCCTCGACGGTCATCTGGATGTCGTGCGGGTGGCTCTCCCGCAGGCCGGCGCTGGTGATGCGCACCAGCCGACCGTCCTCGCGCAGCTCGTCGACCGTGCGCGCACCGGCGAAGCCCATGCCCGCGCGCAGACCGCCCACGAGCTGGTGGACCACGGCGGCGAGCGCGCCGCGATAGGGCACCTGACCCTCGATCCCCTGCGGCACCAGCTGGTCGTCGGAGAGCACGTCGTCCTGGGCGTAACGGTCGCGGCTCCACGCGCGTCCGTGCACCTTCCCGCGGGTCTGCATCGCCCCGAGCGAGCCCATCCCGCGATAGCTCTTGAACTGCTTGCCGTTGACGAACTGCAGCTCCCCCGGGCTTTCCTCGACGCCGGCCAGCAGGGATCCGAGCATCACCGTGCTGGCCCCGACGGCGAGGGCCTTCACGATGTCACCGCTGTATTGCACGCCCCCATCGGCGATGACGGGCACGCCCGCCGGGGCGCACGCGTGCACGCAGCTCGCGATCGCCGTGATCTGCGGGACCCCCACTCCCGCGACGACTCTCGTCGTACAGATCGAGCCAGGCCCGACCCCGGCCTTGACTGCGTCGGCACCGGCCTCGACGAGCGCCCTGGCCCCGTCGTACGTCGCGACGTTGCCGCCGGCGACCTGCACCGTGGTTGCCGCCTTGAGGCGCGCGACCGTCTCGAGCACGTCGCGGCTGTGCCCGTGCGCGGTGTCGACGACGAGCAGGTCGACCCCGGCGTCGACGAGCAGCTGCGCGCGCTTGTAGGCGTCGTCTCCGACCCCGACCGCCGCGGCCGCGAACAGGCGGCCACGGTCGTCCTTGCTGGCCAGCGGATATTGCTCGCTCTTGCGGAAGTCCTTCACCGTGATGAGGCCGCGCAGCACGCCGCCACGGTCGACGAGCGGCAGTTTCTCGATCTTGTGCCGGGCGAGGAGCGCCATCGCGTCGTCACCGCTGATGCCGACCGGCCCGGTGACCAGCGGCATCGGCGTCATGACCTCGC